>Ga0126307_10000200_pt1 | contig 38320 bp, 35 predicted proteins | sample Plot28_FD_89955 | JGI IMG/M metagenome (GOLD analysis project Ga0126307, IMG submission 89955) | Serpentine soil microbial communities from UC McLaughlin Reserve, CA, USA - Plot28 | ecosystem: Environmental > Terrestrial > Soil > Grasslands | place: USA: UC McLaughlin Reserve, Lake County... | reverse complement strand
GGCAGGGGCCTCGCGGCCATCTGCTCCGGCGGTGGTCAGGGCGACGCCGTGCTCGTGGAAGTGTAACCCTTGACCAGAGGCGTTACGAACTTACAACGCCCCGAAGGTCCGCTTCTCCGCCACGCCGGGCGAGGAGCCGGAGGTCGAGCTGGGGCTGGATTAGCCGTCGGGCTGCAAGGTTGCCGCGTGTAGAATGCGACCTGTCAGAGAAGCGGTTAGTCTACAGGAGAAGCAGCGTGGCGGCAATTTACTACAGCGATTTCGTTGGCCCATTGGACAACATGGGCGTGCCCTACCAGGTCCGCGAGGATGTAGATGATGTACGGGCGGAGCTCGAGGTGCCGGACTCCGTGAACATTTACCGGGCAGTTGTGCTAGCCGGTAACGTTTACTTCTTGTTCAATTCAGGCGACCGGTACGTTGGGTATACCGACGAGGTAAGCGGGTTTATCCCACCTGACTAATCACTCCTGTTCGCCTCGGACACTCTTCTGGCCTCCGCGGACCTCGGCGGGCATCTCGCGGCCCTCATTAACACGGAGGTAGCGGTCGCCGGCGTTTCCGGGGGCATCATTCGCCCGGAACTACGTCTCATGGGGTAGGTCTCGGGCACGGAAGAGGGGGCCATGGTCCCTCCGCCGGCGACCTGGTGGTGAGGCCGGTTGGGGCTACCGCTCGCCGAGCGGGGCGACCATGCCCGGTCAGGGGCGTGCGATCGAGCGCGACTACGCCCCGGAGGAGCTGGCTGCCATCGAGCGCGGCGCAGCGGAGCTCGGATATCTTACGACGAGGTGCTGGCAGTGCTCGGGGAGACCACCTACGACGTTTTCCTGAACGACGGCGCCTACTGGCGCAACATCCCCGCTCGCGACTGGGAATACACCACGGGCCGCTACCGCGTCGTCAAGAAGTGGCTGTCATACCGCGAAGAGCGGGTGCTCGGGCGCGGCCCCAAGGTCGAGGAGGTCTGGGAGGTGGGCTGGATCGTCCGGAGGATAGCCATCATCGTCCGCACGGGTCCCGAGCTGGACACGAACTACCAGAGCATCACCTCGACAGGACGGGACGATCGCTCGCTGGGGTACGTCTGGAGACGCCTCTCGTAGCCACCGCACAACTTACGCTGTGTGGCGGCGCGGTGGTCGCGGCTCTCTGGTATCGCTACGCGGTGGGCCGGCTCGACTGCTGTGCGAGGCGTCGGGTTTCGAGCATCGAGTTGCGCCATCCGGAGAGAACTTCCCGGAAGAGTCCCTCAGCCACCGGGACGTCTGCTTGCGTAACGATCCGGGGGCCCGCGGAGCTGGTGCGCTCAGGGTGCACCGAGCGCCGGTCTCTCAACGATGCGACTTGGTGGAACCAGCCGAATCCTTTCTGGAGTAGCTGCTGGCGGTTGACGAGATCCCCAGCGTCGGGCTTCGCAGGGTCGTTTGCGCGCACCAGCTCCACCTCATTCGGACGAAGGGATTGGCTCGGATCCCTGGTGGCGTCGTAGCGGGCGATCAGCGCGGCCTCCACGATAAGCTCAGAGAGGGTTATCAGGGAGTCGATGTAGCCGGTGGGCTCGCCGCCGGAGCGTGCTCGCGCTCGATCCACGCACTGGACGAAGGTCTCGTGCCGCCAGGCGCTCGGCAGTAGCACCTCGGCGGTGCAGGTGCCGTCCGGAGTGCTGCCGACCAGATGCCAGAGGTTGCGGATCGCTTCCTCCACGTCACCGCTGCTCACATTGCGTATGGCTGCCTGGAGATTGGAGAATACAAGGTTGTCGCTTTCGTCCTCGAGCAGCTCCTGGAGTCGCGGCTCGTCTTCGGAGGTGCTCTTCGTAGTGGCGAGCACCTCGGCGGCGGCGCGACGGATTAGGGCGGAGTTGGCCTTACAGAGCTCGAAGGCTGCCTCCCGCGCAGCCGCAGGCTCCGCTCGGGAGGCGAGTGTGAGGGCTTGGACGCGCGGTCCTGCCTCCAGGCTGGCATCGGATGCTGTGGCGACCAGTTTCTGAGCGTAGGCTCCGAGGACCCGCTCGAACGGCTCCGTGAGCCCTTGCATAGTGTCTCGCCTGGAGACGAGAAGCCCAACGAGGTCTTCGTCCGGGGGTAAGCTACCGGCAAGCTTCAGCGCCTTCTCGTGCAAGGCGCGGCCCCGAAGGTCGAGCATCTGCTGCAGGTAGTGAACCGGCTCCTGGTCGAGACGCTGCGTAAGCTCCTCGACCGGGTGCTCGAGGGCGGCACCGAGCAGATCTTGGAGCAACCGCGGCGGGACCGCCTCGGCCTCTGGAAGGTCCAGCGAGGCGATGGCGCGGGCGGCCTCATCCAGAAGTACCTCCGGCCGCCGAGAGTAGGCTACGATCAGGCGTCGGTACTGCTCGTCCACCAGCGATCTCCAGGTGCAGCGCTTCGCGGCGGTCTCGAACGCCGCTTCATCGAGCTCCTCGACCGCTGCCTCGACCACCCACAGGACCTGGCCCTCCGGGTCGTCGCTCTCCTCCGCCGCCTCGAGGGCCGCGCGGCCACCGTCCATACTGCAAAGGGTTCTTGCCGCCCGCGTGTAGCCGAGCACGCAGGGGCCGAGGAGGTCGAGCTCAACCTCCAGCCCGAACTCTTGGAACTGCTCGTCCATACCTATGAGGAGGGCCTGACGGTAGGCGTCATCGGCCAGTCTTTCTATCCACCCGATCACGTCTTCAGAGAGATCCTCATCGTGACGAGCGAGGGCCGAGGCGAACGCCCTGCCGAGCCTCTTTGCCCGGGCGGCGGAGGAGACCAAGCTCCGCGGTAGTGCAGCGAGGTCCCCGGCAGAGGCACAGTCGGCGAGGGTTTTCGCCACATTCGGGTCGTCGGTTCGGAGGGCAAACTCGGAGAGGGCGCGCACGCACTTCGAATGGACCTCGGGGTTGTAGGGGTTGGGGATTTGGGCAGAGACCTTATTCTGCACCGGGGAGAGCAACTCGGCGGCGATTTTGCCATAGGCCCACCGCCCGAACTCGAGGAGCGGGTCCAGCGGCATCTGGGACGCTGCTTGGGCGACGAGCTGCTCGGTGAGCGTGGGGGGTAGATTGGCCGACAGCAGGCGCTTGAGCTTCTCGGGCCATAGGTGGGCGACGAAGTAGTCGCCGGAGAGCAGCTGGTAAGAAGCACTTGACTCCGCTCGGCGGCGCAGAACCTCCTCCAGCCCCTCGGCGGAGAGATTGCCCGCGAGGGTCCTAGCCTCTGGATCGACGCCCACGGCAGCGCTGTACGGGAGCGCCTCGTCCAGCAGTTCAATCAACCTGTTCTCCTCCGCCTCGTATAGCGGGGTGGAGAGCTCGGTCAACGGCGGTAGTCTCTCCTCGACCGGCAGGTCATCTGTGCGCTCGAAGATGACGGAGCGCCGCCCGGGCTCGCGCGAGCGGCCCAGCACGGCGAACGCCGCGTCCTCGACGTCCTCGTCACGCTCCTCCAAGGCCAGGACAGCCTCCGCCAAGCCGAGGGCGAAAGCGTCCTCCCCGTCCAGGTTCCGAAGGATGCAGGCCTGCGCCTCCCCCCGCGGCCACGGCTGTTGTGCTAGGGTAGGGACTGTCAGTACGAACTCCTCCACCTCTTCCCGGAGCTCTTCCGGGACGCGGAGGTCTTCGGGGAGGTTGTCGTTCAGTTGCTGAACGTATGCTTCCTGCTTTGTCTGAGCGTGTGGCTCGTAGCCTTCGGGAGGGAGCTTGAGGGCGAGCAGCGCCACCACCCAGCTCAACGCCTTCTGATCCCGGGCGCTCGCCGCCAGCGCGCCCAAAGCGTCCTCCATGTCCGCGTGGTGGACCAGGGCGGCTAGTGCTGTGTACTCGCCGCTTTCAGCCAAGGTCTTGAGGCTGAGCACCGACGAATCTGCTTCCGCGCTCACCACCGGCCCCCGGGCGGGCGAGGCGGTAGAGCGCGCGCCGGCTTCGCAAGTGCTGCCAATGATTCGTCGATGAACAGGCGAAGCTCGCCGGAACTCATGTTCCTGCACCATTCCGGGTAGGACGGGTGCTCGCTGGGCGTTCGCTCATGTTGGAGCTGATTCTACTGTAGGATGGCCCTATTCCCAGTCCGGCCCTATCCGCGCGCCTTACGAGAGGAACTGGTCGAAAGGTCTCATGTACGTTCCAAATGCAACGCACGCCTGAGCTCCGCTACTTCGCCACGCTGGGCCGGGAGCCGGAGGTCGAGCTGGCGCTTGCTTAGGCTTCGCCTTATGGCAGTGCTACGCTGGTGAGAATCACATCAAGATTGGAGTAGAGCAGTGCCGCAGGTCAACAAGTTCTTCTACGGGGTATTCCTATTCGATCATCAGAACAAGAAGAACCACCGGTACCTGGGCACAGCGTTCCCCGTTGCACCCGACGGCGGCCTGCTTACTTGCAGGCATGTAGTTGATGTAGATTTTGATCCAGCAACTCACAGGTACGGCATTTACGATCTAGAGAGAGGGGTCTTTTCATTCATGGCGGACCCGATCTACTCGAACGACGATCGCCTTGATATGGCTTTCATACCCAATGCACTACAACGGTCGAAAGCCGAGTTCTTTCCCATCCTGACCCCTGAGACATTGCTTATAGGGGAGGATGTGTACTCCTTTGGCTTCTTCAAGCCTGTCGGTGGAGACGGTGCAGCAACCCAGGCTTACCTCTCGGGGAAGATAGTCAACTTCTTCAGAGTAGATGCCAACCGAGGTATCCACTCCATGCTGCTGCCTTACGCAGTTATCGAAGGCATGTCCGGTAGTCCAGTACTCACCTATCACAATGGCACGAAGGTCGTCGGGATGACAACTGGTAACCAGATGCAACGGATCGTAGCCCGCGAAGTGATGGATTACCAAGGGACAGAGCGCGAGTACAAGGAAACCATTAACCGGATCGTGGAGTTCGGTGTGGCCTATCACGCTGCCACAATTATCAGCTTCCTTCAGGAAATCGGTGTTTCGCAGGTGGTTGTGTCTGATCAGCAGGTAAACATACCCGGGCTTGAGGACTAAACCTGCAGCCCCATCAGCTGCACGAACTGACAATGCCACGAAGGTCCGCTTCTTTCGCCGAAAGCTCTACGAGGCTCTCAGTTGCAGGTGAGCGTGGACAAGGACCGCGCGATCCGTCTCTCGGGCGTCTTCGACCCGGACGTGTACTTGCCCGATATACTTAAGGACCCCGGAGAGTGGCTCGCGCCGCGCCCGGAAGTGCCGGAAGGGACCAGCGTAAAGGTTGTAAGTCTATGCAGCACACCACCGGAAACCTACTCCCCTACGGCGACGAACGCCCGGAGGTTGCGGAGTCCGCCTTCGTCGCGCCCGGCGCTCACATCATAGGAAGGGTGCACTTGGCGGAGGAGTCGAGCGTGTGGTACGGGGCCGTCTTAAGAGGGGACACGGAGCCCATCCGCATAGGAGCACGCACGAACGTCCAGGACGGTTGTGTTCTGCACGCGGACCCAGGGTACCCGGCGACCGTGGGCGACGACTGCGTGGTCGGCCACGGGGCGGTCGTGCACGGGTGTGAGATCGGGGACGGTTGCCTCATCGGGATGAGCGCCACGATCCTCAACGGGGCCAAGATAGGCGAGGGTTCGATCGTCGCCGCAGGCGCCCTCGTCCCCGAAGGACGCGAGTTCCCCGCCCGCAGCCTCATAGTCGGCGTTCCGGCCAAGCAGGCGGGCGAGGTTAAAGAGGAGCAGACGCAGGATATAGCCCGCGGCGTGCGCACCTACGTCGAGCGCGCCGCCGAGCATCGGGAGGCGCTGCAGCGCAACTCCTAGGGGAGTTGCCCGGAAGCGAACGATCTCTAATCTCTATCTAGCGGGAGTTACTCTGCAACTCGACCTCTTCCTGCTTATGCGTACTGGTCGTGTTCCTTTCAGTTTCCTGTGGCGTGCGCAGCGCACGACCGTGGCAAATGCCAACCAGACCGGTTTCAGTACGCCTATCGGACCACCAGCGTTCGCGGCGCGTTTGACGAGCGGCTGCTTCGGGCTCCACGGGTGAGGGGCCGGAGGAGGTGATGAGGCTGCGGATCTCCCGCAGCGCCGCGGGGAGTGTCCAGAGATCGAAGGGCTACGACGCTACATCTCCCCGTCCGCACGCCGGTACTTCTCCTCCAGTTGCCGGATGCGCTCGATCTGCTCCCGGTTCCAGTCGCTCTGGGCCTCGCCCTCCGATGAGGAGGTGTTGTACCATGCGTCTAGTATCTCGTGCATCACGGGGATCGGGGTCGCACGGAGGCTCAAAGCCAGCACGTTCGAGTGGTTCCAGACGCGTGCCCCGCGGGCCGTCTCCGCGTCGTGTACCAGGGCGGCCCGGATGCCGGGTACCTTGTTGGCGGCGATGCTTGCCCCGGTACCGGTCCAGCAACACACGATACCTTCGTCCGCTTCGCCGGCGGCCACCGCTTCCGCCACCCGGCCGCACACGAGCGGCCAGTCCGACTCTTCCTGATCGGCTACCGGGCCGAAGGCCACCACCTCGTGGTCTCGCTTTTCGACCTCCGCGACGAGGGCATCCGTTAGTTCGCTCTTCTCGTCGCTGCCGATGGCAATTCTCATAGATCACCCTCCGTCGGTCCTGATTGTTTTTGTGCCCGAGGACGGTAAACGTAGACCCGCTTCTGTCATAGAGTCCATGAGCCACACCAACCCCGCACGGTCGCTACGTGCTTCGTACGGGCACCCCAAGATTATAGCTTGGAACAAATTCTGGAGCCGACTAGAGAACTATGAACCTCGGACCCGACCTCAAGCAAGGGGGAGCGCCCCGCGCGGCAGAGCGGGATCGGGGGTGCGGTTAGGGTACGGCACAGCCCCGAAAAGCCGTACCCCTGCTCGGCTGCTTAGCGAGCGGCTGCTTCGGGCTCCACGGGTGAGGGGCCGGAGGAGGTGATGAGGTTGCGGATCTCCCGCAGCGCCACCGATAGCGTCGAAAGGTCGAAGGTCCCGCTGGAGTTGATGTCCGCCAGCACCTGTAGGGCGCGCTCTACCTGTATGCGGTTGGCGTCTGCCCACTCGTCGATGCGTTCGAGGGCGGGGAGCTCTTCCGGCACGCTCTGGAGCACCTCGGCAGTGAGCGCGGCCTGGTGGGTGTAGAGGTCGTCGCGCAGTGCCGCCCTCGCGAGCGCCCGCCAGCGGTTGTCGCGGGGAAGCGCCTCGACGTGCCCGCGCAGCCAGTGGAGCTTCAGCCGGTCGCCCAGGCCGAAGTAGACCGCCGCGGCAGATTCCACGGGCTGGCCGGTCGCGGTGGCGACGTCCACGATATCCAGGGCGGAGAACATCGCGCCCATGATGGCTACTCGTCTGGCCAGGTCGGGCGGGACGTTCGCCTCGACGAGCCGCTCGGTCGTTTCTTCCAGGGCTTCCCGATCCCCGTCCAGCAACAGTTCCGGGATGCAGCCGGCCAGCTCCGCCGCCCCTTCGGAGAAGCCCAAGACCGTAGCGGCGACGTCGAGGGGAGGCCGACGGTTGCGCAGGAGCCAGCGGGTGGCGCGCTCGACCAGCTTGCGTCCCTCGAGGAGCAGCCTGATCTGGGTCGCGGCGTCGACCCGGTTGTCGAGGGCTTCGATCTCCTCCCACAGGGAGCGCACCTCGAAGACCTCGCGGGCGACCGCGTAGGCTCGGGCGATGTCCGGCGCCGCTGCCCCGGTCTCCTCTCCCATTCGGTGGGCGAAGGTGGTGCCGGCCCTGTTGACCATGCCGTTGGCGATCTGGGTGGCGACGATCTCGCGCCGCAGGCGGTGGTCCTGCATCCGCTCGCGGAAACGCTCGCGCAAAGGGGTCGGGAAGTACCACTCGATCTCGCTCGAGAGGTGGGGGTCTTCTGGCACGTCGGAGGAGATCAACTCCCTATAGAGCGTCAGCTTGGTGTACGCCAGCAGCACGGCGAACTCGGGAGCGGTCAGCCCGCGGCCGTCGGATTTCCGCTCGGAGAGGGCCTCCTCGTCCGGCAAAGCCTCGAGCTCGCGATTCAGCCTACCGGCCCCTTCGAGGGCGTGGATGTAGCGGGCGTGCACGTCCACCATCGAGCGGGCCTGGGCGACGGCGATGCTCAAAGCAGGCGTCTGCTCGTAGTTGTCGCGCAGAACGAGCCGCGCCACCTCCTCCGTCATCTCGGCGAGTAGCTCGTTGCGCTGCTTCTCGGTCATATCGCCGCTCTCGACGACGGAGTCGAGCAGGATCTTGATGTTCACTTCGTGGTCGGAGCAGTCCACGCCTGCGGAGTTGTCGATAGCGTCCGTATAGATCCTGCCCCCGTCGAGCGCGTACTCTACGCGCCCCCGCTGGGTGAAGCCGAGGTTGCCCCCCTCCCCGACCACGTGGCACCGGAGCTCCTTCGCATCGACCCTGCGCGCGTCGTTGGCCCTGTCGCCCACGTCGGCGTGGGTTTCGTCTGTGGCCTTCACGTAGGTGCCGATGCCCCCGTTGAAGAGCAGATCCACCGGCGCCTTGAGCAGGGCTTTTGTCACCTCGTTCGGCGTCAGCGACTCGTCCTCGACGCCCAGCAGTTCCCGCACCTGGGGAGATAGGGGGATGGACTTGGCGGTGCGTGAAAAGACGCCGCCCCCCTCGGAGATGAGCTCTTCGTCGTAGTCGGACCACGAGGAGCGCGGCAGCTTGAAGAGCCTTTCGCGCTCTTCGAAGCTCGTTTCGGGGTCGGGGTCCGGGTCGAGGAAGATGTGCAGGTGGTTGAAGGCGCCGACGAGCTTGATGTGTTTGCTCAGAAGCATGCCGTTGCCGAAGACGTCGCCGGACATGTCGCCGATGCCGACCACGGTGAAGTCCTCGTTCTGGATATCCTTGCCAAGCTCGCGGAAGTGCCGCTTGACCGACTCCCACGCGCCGCGCGCGGTGATGCCCATCGCCTTGTGGTCGTAGCCCGTAGAGCCGCCGGAGGCGAAGGCGTCGCCGAGCCAGAAACCGTACTCCTCGGAGATACCGTTGGCGATGTCGGAGAAGGTGGCGGTGCCCTTGTCGGCGGCGACCACGAGGTAGGTATCGTCCTCATCGTAGCGCACCACCTCTGGGGGCGGGACGGTGCGGTCGCTGACCAGGTGGTCGGTCAGGTCGAGCATGCCGCGGATGAGCGTCTTGTAGCAGGCGACCACCTCCTGCTGCAGCGCCTCGCGAGCTCCCTCCGCCGGCGGCCGTTTGACCACGAAGCCGCCCTTCGCACCGACGGGCACGATCACAGCGTTCTTCACCGTCTGAGCCTTCATGAGCCCCAGGATCTCAGTGCGGAAGTCCTCGCGGCGGTCGGACCAGCGGATGCCGCCGCGCGCGACCTTCCCTCCCCGCAGGTGCACCCCTTCGGTCCGCGGCGAGTAGACGAAAATCTCGAACATCGGACGGGGGAGCGGCAGCACGGCGATGCGGCTCGGGTCGAACTTGAACGAGAGGTACGGCTTAGGCTCCCCTTCGGACGTGCTCTGGAAGTAGTTCGTGCGCACAGTCGCCAGGGTGACGTTGAGAAAGTTCCTCAGGATGCGGTCCTCGTCGAGGCTCGCGACCTCGTCGAGCGCCTCCTCTATCTCCCCCTCCAACCGGTCCGTCTCCTCTTCGGCGCGCTCCTGGCGGTTCGGGTCGAAGCGGGATTCGAAGAGCTCCACGAGGAGCCGGACGATGTGCGGGTTCGCGGCCAGGGTGTCTTCCATGTAGTCGTGGCTGAACGTGGTCCCCGCCTGGCGCAGGTACTTAGAGTAGGCGCGGAGGACCGTGATCTGGCGCCATGTAAGCCTGGCTTTCAGGACCAGCCGGTTGAATCCGTCGTTCTCCACGGCCCCGCGCCACGCCCGGGCGAAGGCGTCCTGGAAGATCTCCCTGACCTGCTCGGTCCTAAACTCGCCCCGCGCCTCGTGGACGAGGCCGAAGTCGTGGATGTAGACCGGCTGCGAGGCGGCGGGCTCTATCTCGTACGGGCGCTGGCTGGCGACTTGTACGCCCATGTCTTCCAGCAGGGGCAGGACCTGGGACAGTGAGATCGGGGTCCTTGCTCGGTACAGCCTGAAGCGCAGGAAGCTCTCGGGTGCTTCGAGCGGGTGGTAGAGACTCATCTCCAGGTCGTCCTCGGAGGCGAGGTCCTCGATCCTCTGGACGTCGGTCACGGCCGTGCGGGCCAGGTAGTCGTCGCGGTAGCCGGGCGGGAACGCCTCGCGGTATTTGTGGAAGAGCTCGGTCCCCCGTTCCTCCCCGCATTGCTCGATCAGGGCGTCGTACAGGTCGTCGGGCCACGAGCGGGTCGTCTCGGCGAGACGATCCTCGATCTCGTCAACGTCGTAGTCGGGGACGTCGCCTGGCGGGGTGTAGAAGATGAAGTGGAGGCGCGCGAGTACGGACTCGGATAGTCGAACGTCGAACTCGACGCTCTTGCCGCCCAGTGCCGCCCGCAAGATGTCCTGCATGCGCTCCCGAACATCCGTGTTGTAGCGCTCGCGCGGCACGAACACGAGGCACGAGAAAAAGCGCCCGTAAGTGTCGCGTCGCACGAAGAGCCGGGCGCGCTGGCGTTCTTGGAGGTGCAGGATCCCGATCGCGGTATCGAACAGCTCTTCTTTGGGGATCTGGAACAGCTCGTCGCGCGGGTAGGTCTCGAGGATCTCGACTAGATCTTTCTCGTTGTGGCTTCCCTCCGGGAAGGCCGCACGGTTCAGGACATACCTCACCTTGCGGCGGACGAGCGGGATCTCCAGCGTGCTCGCGCTGTAGGCGGAGAAGGTGTACAGGCCCAGGAAACGCCGCTCCCCGGTGACTTCACCGGAAGAGTCGAACTTCTTGACGCCGACGTAGTCCAGGTATGATGGCCGGTGGACCGTGGCGCGCGAGTTGGCTTTGGTGAGGTTGAGGAGGTGGGGATCTCGGGCTAGCCTTCGTACCTCGGGGGGCAACTGCGCGAAGCTGTGCGAGATGGGCTGCGAGCCGGTTTGCCGCAGGATGCCAAGCCCGGACTCCGGCAGGGAACGGAGGACGTCTTCCCCGTTCTCCTCCAGCAGGTCGTACTCGCGGTAACCCAGGAAGGTGAAGTTATCGTCGTCTAGCCATTCGAGAAAGGCCCTGGCTTCGGCAAGTTCCTCTCCATCGACCGGCGGCGGGTCCTCTTCGAGCCCGGAGACGATGCCGTGGACCCTCTCGCGCATCTTCGGCCAGTCTTCGACGGCCGCGCGCACGTCCCCAAGGACGTCACGGAGGCAGTCGCGAAGTCCTTCCAATGCCTCCGGTTCGGTCTGCCGGTCCACCTGCACTTGTATGAACGATTCGGCGATAGCGCCTTCGTCGGCGGAGTCGGGGGGAAAGACTTCGACCAGGCGGCCCTCATCGTCGCGCCTGACTTTCATGATGGGGTGGAGCATGAGGTGGATCGCGTAACCCCGTCGGTTAATCTCCATTCTCGTCGAATCCACGAGGAAGGGCATGTCGTCGCTGACTATCTCGACTACGGTGTGGGTCGACTGCCAGCCGTGCTCCTCGAACCGCGGGTTGTAAACGCGGATCTTGGCCATGCCGAGCGTTCGTTGGTGGGCAAGGTTCCAGTGGGCCACGGCCGCTCCGTACAGGTCGATGGGCGAGCAACCGGCCAGGTCCTCTGGGGCAACCCAGCCGTAGTACTGGCGCACGAACTCTTCGACCTGCGGCGCTTGCTCCTCGGGCAGCTGCTCCCGAACACGGTCAACGACCTTCTCGAGAAGTTCGTCCTTTACCAACATCGACATACTCCCGGCCGGATTCCTTTCCGAAAACCATTGTAGACCAACCCGACGCGCGGGTCGGTTACTTCGCAGTGGTCGAACCAACGCTTCGGATAGTGTTTGAGGGTCCGCCGTGCTTACTGTACATTTCTTAAGACGGGGACCTAAGGTAGTGGAGGACTTCATGGACTTCGAGCTCGGCAAGGAGCAGAGGGAGATCAAAGAACGGGCGGCGGAGTTCGCCGACTGGGAGGTGGCGCCCTACGCGGCGAAATGGGACCGGGAGGCGTGCTTCCCGGCGCAGGCATTCGAAAAGCTGGCCCAGGCCGGGTTTATGGGGCTTTGCGTGCCGGAGGAGTATGGCGGGGCCGGAGCGGACTTTCTGTCCTACGTGTTGCTCCTCGAGGAGATCAGCCGTGCCGACGCGGGCGTGGGGGCGACGCTCGCGGTGCACTCGAGCGCGGGTACGCTCCCTCTCCTGATCTACGGGGACGAGGAGCAGAAGTCGCGGTGGGTGCCGGACCTTGCTCGCGGGGCCAGGATCGGGTGCTTTGCCCTGACCGAGCCCTCGACCGGCTCGGACACCGCGGCGATAGAGGCGCGGGCCGAGAGGATGGATGGCGGCTACCGGCTAACCGGGCACAAGCAGTGGGTCACGAACGGCCGCGCCGCAGGCGCGATGGTCGTCTTCACCCGCGCACCCGAGGGGGTTACGGCGTTCGTGGTGAGGATAGGCGAGCCCGGGATCTCCTTCGGCAAGCATGCTGAGAAGATGAGTGTCCTCTCGGCCACGACGGACGACGTGCTCTTGGAGGACGTCTTCGTATCAGAAGAGGACCGGCTCGGCGAGGAGGGCAAGGGGCTCCGGGTAGCGTTGGGGACGCTGGACGGCGGGAGGATCGGGATAGCCGCCCAGGCCCTGGGGATCGCGGAGGCGGCCTTCCGGTACGCGACGCGGTACGCCGCCAAACGGACCACCTTCGGCAAGCCCATAGCCGAGCACCAGGCTATAGCGTTCAAACTGGCGGACATGCAGACTAAGATCCGGGCTGCCCGGCTCCTCGTGTACGAAGCTGCCTGGATGAAGGACCGGGGGATGCCTCACGGCGAGGCGGGAGCGCGGGCGAAGCTCTTCGCCTCGGTGGTGGCGAACGAGATCACTTACGAGGCGGTCCAGGTACTGGGCGGCCAGGGATACATGAAGGACCATCCCGTGGAGCGGTACTACCGGGACGCGCGGGTGACGGAGATCTACGAAGGGACGAGCGAGATTCAGCGCCTCGTCGTCTCCCGCGGCGTCCTGCGAGAACTCGCGGAGGATCCGGGCGGGATACATGCCTCCCGGCCGGTGGTCGGTTAGCCGTTTCGCCACGGAAACGTCCGAGCTAGCGTAGAATTTGCGGGGAGGAGACGTGTTCAAGTGAGGAGGCGGCTGTGTCCGAGTACGTGCAGTTCGCGGGGGCAATGGTCCTGTTCATAGCGATCCTGATCGGCTCTTACTGGTTCGTGTTGTACTCCCCGGGCTCGCCGAGTCGGCGCCAGAGAGAGCGCGAGGCCGCGAGGGAGCGCGAGGCCGACTGAGGGTGGTTCTTCGAGGCATTGGGGCGTAGGGCTTTGCAGGTATCAGCGAGGGCGGATTACGCGCTTAGGGCCGCGGCGGAGCTCGCGCGGGCGGCGGCCGAAGGGACGGGGCCGCTCAAAGGCGAGCGTATCTCCGAGGAGCAGGGCATCCCGAAGAAGTTCATGGAGAACATCCTGCTCGACCTGAAGCACTCCGGGATCGTGCGCACCCAAAGGGGCGCCGCGGGCGGCTACTGGCTCGCCCAACCGCCGGCGGAGGTCTCGCTGGCGCGGGTCATACGGGCCGTCGAAGGACCTTTGGCCAACGTCCGGGGCGAGTGGCCGGAGGCCGTCGAATACGGTGGCGCCGCCAAGCCGCTCACCGAGGTCTGGATCGCCGTCCGAGCGAACCTGCGCGCCGTCCTCGAGACCGTAACCCTGGCCGATCTCGTCGAGGGCTTGCTCCCCGCCCCCGTCGAAGAACTCACCCGCGAGCCCGACGCCTGGGTCCATCACTGAGTCCGGTCTGACGACTTCGCGTTCTCGCCTGTGGCCGATCCAAGCCGTCGTCCTTGACTATCTGTGTAACTACAGTTACTTTACGAGCCCGAGATGAGGCGCACGAGCTCTGATCAGGAAGGTTTGAGGCGCAAGGGCGTCGAGTTTTGGGAGGCGTTCCGGTTCTGGGTGAAGTTGGGGTTCATCAACTTTGGCGGGCCTGCGGGCCAGATCGCGATCATGCACAGGGAGTTGGTCGGGAGGAAGCGCTGGGTCTCGGAGGGTCAGTTCCTCAGGACGTTGAACTTCTGCATGCTCTTCCCCGGTCCCGAGACGCAGCAGGTTGCGACGTACATCGTGTGGGGGCTGCACGGGACCTTGGGCGTCGTCGCGGGCCCGTTCTTCGTGATCCATGGTATGGACGCTGCTGTAGGCAGTGCGGGGAAGACGCGGTGGCTGATCCTGATCTACCACCTCCCTCGCGAGCCCTCCCGCCACTGGGGCGCGGTCTGGCACAAGCTGAAGGCCTTGAGCGCCCTCTACCTCCAGGCCGGGGCCTTCGCGCTGCCCGAAGACGCTGTAACCTGCGAGCAGTTCGAGTCGCTGCAACTCCGCATCCGGGAAGCCAGCGGAGAGGTGACCCTTTGGGAGGTCCTCACCCACCACACCGACGCCCTCTACGACGGCCTCCACGCTTAACTGAGACGGGATGCGCTCTAGCATGAGGCTCAAGATCAGGGTATCTGACCTTTGGTATGCGGCGGGTGGGGTGGAGATACTCAAAGGTGTATCCGCCGGGGCTCCGGAGGGCGAGATTACCTCCATCGTCGGACCTTCGGGGGCCGGCAAGAGCACCTTGCTACGCGCCATAAATCGCCTCGTAGAACCGACCGCCGGGGAGGTGTACCTGGATGGAGAACCGACGAGCGAAATGGACTCCCTCGTGCTCCGGCGTCGGGTGGGTATGGTCTTCCAGCTCCCCACGCTCTTCGGGACTTCGGTCGAGGACGCGATCCTCTACGGGGCACGCCTGTTCGGGCGAGACGCCGATGTAGGCCGGCTGTTGGAGATGTCAGGACTCGACGCCTCCTACAAAGACAGAGATCCACAAACCCTCTCCGTGGGTCAGCAGCAGCGCGTCTCGATAGCCCGGGCCCTGGCCCTGGAGCCGGAGGTGTTGCTCATGGACGAGCCGACGAGCGCCTTAGACGAAGCCGGCCGCCGCAGGGTCGAGGAGCTTATCCGGGGACTGAACGACCGCCTGGGCCTCACGATAGTCTTGGTGAGCCACAACCTGGATCAGATCGAGCGCGTCGCAGACCGCGTCGTACTGCTGGCGGCGGGTCGGAGCGAGGGGGAGTGGAGTAAGGAGGAGTTCTTCTTCGGCGAGGGCAGAGAGCAGGCGGAACGGTTCGTCTCGGGGAGGTTGTAGCGTGGCAGGTCTGGAGGCGGTGGGATCGGCTTTGCTCGCTTTGGGGCTCGTGGCCGTGGCGGTGGCTTTGAGCCTCTACGAGAGGCTCGACCTCGAGAAAGATATCGGCATCGCCGTGGTCCGCTCGTTCGTGCAGCTCGCCGCGGTAGGGTACGCTATAGATTACATCTTCGGGCTGGAGAGCCTCCTTGCGGTCGTGCTGCTTCTTGCGGGGATGGTCGGGTTCGCCGCCTGGACCTCCGCCCGCCGGGCTAGTGGAGTGCCCCGCGCGCTCCCGGTGGCGGCCGGGGCTATCGGGGTGGCGGCGGTGGCTACTTTGGGCGTGCTGCTTCTGCTCCAGATTGTGCCTCCGACAGCTCGATACCTCATACCCTTGGGCGGCATGGTTATCGGGAACGCCATGAACACCGCGAGCCTGACGCTTACCAGGGTCCGGGACGACGTGGCGGAGCAGCGCACGAAGGTGGAGGCGGCCCTGGCCTTGGGAGCCACCAGCCGCCAGGCCGTCGCTCCCGTCCTAAAAACCGCGCTCAGGAGCGCCATGATCCCGCTCATAGACTCCACGAAGACGACGGGCATCATCTTCTTGCCGGGCGCGATGGTAGGCATGATCATCGCCGGCGCGGACCCTTTAGAGGCTGCCCGGCTGCAGATAGTGGTCATGTACATGCTCTTGGGGAGTGTCTCTATCGCGGCGATCCTGGCCGGGCTGCTCTCGTACCGCTCCTTCTTCACTCCGCGCCACCAGCTCGAGCCCGCGACGCTCGACCAATAGGCTCGAACGGCGCCTAACGGACCTTTAGCGAGAGTCCCAGTCGTACTCCGTGTTCTCGGCCGGAATCCAGAGGTACCCAAAATACTCGAGCTTCTCTACGACCTTGCGGGCGCTCTCCTCAGGCTCCTCCTCGGCGGTCTTGAGGACGAGGTCCGGAGCCGCCGGCGGCTCGTAGGGGTCCGAGACGCCGGTGAACTGCTCGATCTCCCCAGCAAAAGCCTTTTTGTAGAGGCCTTTGACGTCCCTCTCTGCGCAGACTTCCAACGGGGCGTCCACGAAGACCTCTACGAAGTCTATGATCCTCCGCCGTACCTGGTCGCGGGGCTCCTTGTACGGCGAGATGGCCGAGACGATCACCGCGACGCCGTTGCGGGTCAAGAGGTTCGCCACGAACCCGATCCTGAGCACGTTTATGTTGCGGTCTTCCCGGCTGAAGCCCAGGCCCTTGGAGAGGTTCGTCCGCACGATGTCCCCGTCGAGCACCTCCACCCGGCGGCCCCTCTCCCTGAGCTCTTTCTCAACGATCTCGGCGATGGTGGTCTTGCCGGCACTTGAGAGCCCCGTGAACCACAATGTGAACCCGCGCTCGTTGTCCTGCATGTGGCCCCTTCCTAAGAAACCGTCCATCGTTTCTCCTAACCCCGTAGTGTACGCGCCGGAGGTAGCTCGGAGTAGTTAGCTGCCGAGCACCGGCCTCGAATCCCGGCGCGAGATGGAGAACGCGAAGTAGAGGGCTACCACCCAGATCGCGAGGATGGCAGCGTAGACGAAGGGGTTGGTCCTCGGATCTACCCCGATGGCTTTTAGGAAGGTGCAGGCGTTAGTGAGGAGGATCACGCCTCCCACTGCCGTGCCCAGGACCCGCGGGTGCAGGTGGCGCACTAACCAGTCCGCGAGGGGTGCGGCGATGACGCCGCCTATGAGGAGCGCGGCGACTATGCTGAGCGGTATCTCCGCGAAGCTCAATGAGCTGAGGAAGCCTACGCTGGCGCACATGGCGACCACGAACTCGCTCGTATCCACAGTCCCGACGACCTTTCGCGGCTCCATGCGGCCGGAGGAGAGCAAGGACGGCGTGGAGATGGGCCCCCAACCGCCTCCGCCGGCCGCATCCAGGAACCCGGCCACGAGGCCTAAGGGAGACAAGAACTTCCTCGAGATGGGCTTTTCGGTAATAAGGTTGCCCACCTTGAAGGAGAATCGGATCAGGATGTAGGCGCCGAGGCCGAAGAGGAAGATCGCCACGATCGGCTGAGCAGCCTCCGCCGAGATGGAGCTAAGGAGCACCGCCACGAAGTAGGCTCCTATGCCTCCCGGGATGGCCATCCACACGATCTTGGTCCAATCCACGTTGCCGAACCTCCAGTGCGAGATCCCCGACACCAAGGTCGTACCTATCTCCGAGAGGTGAACGCTGGCCGAAGCCGCCGCCAGCGCTATCCCCACCGTCAACAGCAGCGTCGTGGAAGTCACCCCGAAGGCCATCACCAAAGAGCCGTCAACCAGCTGGGCGATTAAACCAACTACCGCCAGAACGAAGAGGTTCCTCATACCCTTCCCAGCCTCCCTATCAGAACTTTGTCTACCTATTATGTAGACAATAGGGGCTTTAGGGGAACAGCTGGGCGTTGTCAACTTTTTTGATCCCTTGTTAAGCGGGTTCGCTGTATCCTTTAGAGAGGTAGCTTTGAGAAAGGTGTGATCGTGGCGCGGAAGGTGGAATTTTATTTCGATCTCGTGAGCCCGTACTCGTACTTGGCGCACGGGCGTGTGGGACAAATGTGCGAGGAGCACGGAGCGGAGCTGGTTTTGCGGCCGATGCTCCTCGGGGCGGTGCACAAGGCGGTCGGGCTGCAGGCCCCAATAGAGGTAGCGAGCAAGAGGCGCTACCAGGTACAGGACATACACCGCTGGGCTGAGCACTACGGGCTGCCGATTCGACTCCCGGAGCCGTTCCCCTTTCGCACCCTGAAGACCATGCGGGTGGCGATAGTCCGTTTAGGGGAGGGAGATCTCGAGCCGTTTGTCCGGGAGGCGTTCGCGCTTTATTGGGAGGAGGGCGGGGCACCGAAAGGCACAGAAGAGGCCGACGAGGACGGACCCTTACGGGAAGTTGCGGCGCGTATCGGGGCAGATCCGGAGGAGGTCCTGGAGAAAGCAGCCTCCGGTGAGGCCAAAGAAGCCCTCAAAAGCGCCACCAGCGAGGCCCTCGAACGGGGTGTCTTCGGGGCACCGACCTTCTTCGTCGGCGAGGAGATGTTCTGGGGTAACGACCGGCTTCACTTCGTCGAGGCAGCCCTGAAAGTGAGCTGAGCTCGTAAGCCCGACTCGACTAGTTCGGATCTAACCCCTCTCTTGACTCGGCCCGCGTCCGCCTCATGACGCCGGCCACGCCGTTCGGCGCGTCGAGCGCGTTCAGCGCGGCGCGCAGCTCTTCTACCTGCCCCTTCGGCAGAAGCCGTTCGGCATTTGTACGGAACTTGGTCTCTAGCTCCTCGTCGCTCAAGGGGTTCTCCGGCCCGCCGCGGTTGTGGGAGACGCGGGCTTCGCGCACACCGCCGCCCTTGAGGCGGACACGCAGCATGGCCGGGAACTGGTTCGGGAAGATGCGATCGCACTCCTCGTCGGCGACGCACCGGACGAGGGGGGCGAGGTCGAGCTTCCGGGAATCCTGAATCGCCTCGTCAGTGAAGTCGTCCAACGAGACACCCAGGCCCCCGCCACCCAACAGGGCGGTGGCGACCGTGAACGGGCCGCTGAACTTTGCCGCGTAGCCCGTTTTGGGTTTCGCCTTTTCGTCTTCGGGCTGGGCGATGGTGCGCAGGGTTGGCGTTGCGACGCCGAGCTCTATCTCCTCGATCTCCTCGACGCTAAGGTCCTCTTTCTTGAGCTTGAGGGCCGCGTCTATGCCGGCGTGGGTGAAGTGGTTGGCGGGGTAGGGCTTGAAGAACACGCGGGGCAGCTTCCACTCCTCGCCCAAAGAGCGCATGAGGGCTTCGGCGTCGGCTTCCTCGTCGAGGTAGGCCTTAAAGAAGCCGAACCTGCCCTCGAAGACGGTCGGAGGGCCGGTGAGGCCGTGCCGGGCGAGTTCGGCAGCCGTGAGGGCGGCGTGGGCCGCCCAACCGCAGTGGACTGGTTTCACCGTCCCGCCGGTCCGGTTGGCCTCGATGAGACCGGAGCCCATGCTCGCCGAGATCGCGACCGCGTGCCCGATCCCCTCCTCGTGGAGACCGTAGAGCATGGCTGCAGCCAACGCGCCGCCCAGGGTGCCGGCGATGGATGTCGCGTGCAAACCCTTCTCGAAGAAGACGGAGTTCCCTAGCTTCTCGTCGTACCCGGCCATGCCGACCCGGACCGCGAGCTCCTCCCCAGCGGCGACGGCGGCGAGGAGGTCCCTGCCGAGAGCGCCAGACTCCTCGGCCGCCGCCAAAGCTGCCGGGACGACCGCCGCGCTCGGATGCAAGACCGACGGCAGGTGCGTATCGTCGTAGTCGAGCGCGTGCGCCAGGGTGCCGTTCACGAGGGCCGCGCTCGGGGCTGTATACCCTCCGCCGCCCTTGCCCACGACGGTCGCCCGTCCTTCGCCGCCCCAGGCGTCTACCACCTCGCCGACCACGAGGGCAGGCTCGGTTCCGCCCGCCGCGAGCGCTACGCCGATTATGTCCGTGACCCTGCGTCGGGCATCCCGAAGGATGCTTTCCTCGACCTCACCTTCCCTCACCCGGAGGGCGAACCTCGAGACCTCCTGCAGCAAGGTTCCGGGCGTCACCGCTCTACTACCGCCAGGGGACGCACCGGCGAGCCGGTCCCTCCCGTGATGTTCAAGGGTGCGAGGACGAACGCGAACTCGTAGACCCAGTCCGCCGCGAGCTCCGTAAGGTTCATGACCTCGATTATGTGGATGCCCCTCTCGACGAGGAGCAGGCGGTGGACCGGGAGCAGTCGGTGTGCAACCGTAGGTTTTATCTGCTCGTAGGCGATGGTTTCTCCGCCCGTCGCTCGCACGCCCTTCTCGGCGAGCCAGCGCGCAGCCCCCTCGGTCGGTCCCGGCACGCCGGTCTCGTGACCGAGGAAGGCCTCGGCGTCGCCGAAGTTGCGGGCCCAGCCGGAGCGGACGAGGGCGACATCCCCGGGGCGCACCTCGACGGCGACCTTCTCCGACGCGGCCTCGAAGTCTTCTTCCGTGATGCCGTACCCGCCGGGGAGGACGTCCACGCCGTGCAAGCCCGCGACGTCGAGGAGCACGCCGCGGCAGACCATCGGCTCCAACGCGTCTACGCCCAAAGTCGAGAAGCGACCACCGCGCTGGGCCTCTTCGGCGTAGACGCCGCCGTGGAGCCTCCCTTCGTAGGAGACGTGGGCGAGGGCGTCCACGTGGGTCCCGGTGTGGCCGCCGGTAACTAACAGCTCGTTAGCAGACGAGCTGCCGTCCTCGCGCACCATGTCGCCGTGCCGGCGCATCAAGGACATGCGAAAAGGCGGGTGGTTGGGCGAGTGGGGCGTCTCGGCGGCAAGCGGCTGCGCCAGGTCGTAGATGTCTGTCCCCGACGCTATAGTTTCCAGCAGCCTGCTCATGGCACCCTTTCCTCCTCACCCCGGCGGGCGAGGGCGAGCGTCAGGCGCGCCGACTCGACGACAGCCTTATCCACGAACCGGCCGTCCTCGAGGACGAAGGCGCCGGTACCCTTCCCTGCCGACTCATCCAGCCGGGCGAGAAGCCCTTCCGCCTCGGCGACCTCCTCCTCGGTGGGGGTAAAGACTTCGTTGATCGCCGGGATCTGGGCGGGGTGTATGGCCGAACGTCCCACGAACCCGAGGTTCTTGCCTGCTTCGGTAGACTGCCTGAGCCCGTCCGTGTCGCGCACGTTCGTGTACACGCTCTGCACCGGCCCGGGTAGTCCGGCTGCTCTCGCGGCGGCGACCACCCGCGAGCGCGCGTACAAGAGCCCCGCCTCGTCGCGGATGCCGAGGTCCGCGGCGAGGTCGGCCTCTCCGAGGCCGATGCCGACGACCCTCTCGTGGGATCGTGAGATCTCGGGGGCGAGCTCGAGTCCCAAGGCGGACTCGATCAGGCACTGGATGCCGGCTTCGCACCCCAAAGTTTCCAGCCGCTCCGCTACGCCCCGCACGGCCTCCGCCGACTCCGTCTTCGGCAGCCGGAGCCCGGAGAGGTGTGGTCCCGAGATCGCCCCGATATCCTCCTCGGCGAGCGCGGAGCCAGCGGCGTTTACGCGGACGAAGACCGGCTTTGCGGGCCTGGAGCGAAGCACCTGGGAGACCGATTCGCGGGCCTCCTCCTTGCGGTTCGGGGCGACGGCGTCTTCGAGATCGAGGACCACGGCATCGGCTTCGGAGGCGAGGGCCTTCTCGATCTTGCGCGGGTCGTTGCCTGGCGCGTAAAGGTAGCTCCGGAAGAAGGGAGCCGACGAGATCACACCACGCCTCCCGCTTTCAACTCCTCCAGCCGCTCCTTGTCTATCCCCAGCTCCCCGTAGACCTCTTCGTTGTGCTCGCCCAGGCGGGGGCCGGACCATCGGACCTCGCCGGGGGTCTCCGAGAGCCTGAAGAGCACGTTCTGCATCTTGAGGGGGCCGAGCTCGGGATCTTCGACGGAGATGACCGAGTTCAGGGCGTTGTAGTGGGGGTCTTGCATGATGTCTTCGATGTTGTAGATGGGGGTGATGGCGGCGTTGGCATCCTCGAAAGCCTCGACCACTTCGTCCGTGGTGCGCTCGGAGATCCAGCTTTGCACTGCCGCGTCGAGTTCGTCGGCGTGCTTGGCGCGCTCTGAGCCGCTCTCGAACCACGGCTCGTCTATGTACTCCGGGTGCCCGACGAGGCGCATGACGCGCTCGGCGATGTTCTGGGCGCTCGTTGAGATCGCGACCCACTTGCCATCTTTGGTCTGGTAGGTGTTGCGTGGGGCATTGTTCACGGAGCGATTGCCGCTGCGCTTCTGGATCACGCCGAGCTGGTCGTAGACGATCGGCTGGGGACCGAGGACTGTGAAAATGGGCTCGATGATCGCCAGGTCCACGACCTGCCCTTTGCCCGTGGCGTCGCGGACGCGCAGCGCCATCAGGATGGCGCACGCCGTCGCCAAAGCCGCGATCCCATCCGCCAGCCCGAACGGCGGGAGTGTCGGCGGTCCGTCAGGCTGGCCGGTGACGTGGGCGAAGCCGCTCATAGACTCGGCCAAAGTTCCGAAGCCAGGGCGGTCTTTGTACGGGCCGAACTGACCGAAGCCGGTCACGCGGGCAAACACGAGGCCAGGGTTTTCCTCCTTTAGCTCCTCGTAGCCGAGGTTCCAGCGCTCGAAGGTGCCGGGCCTGAAGCTCTCGATCACGACGTCGGCGTCGCGGACGATGTCTTTAAAGATCTCCTGCCCCTGTGGCTTGCCCAGGTTTAACGTAATGGCCTTCTTGTTGCGCCCGAGCATCTTCCACCAAAGGCCGACGCCGTCCTTCGCATACCCATGCGTCCGCGATGGGTCCCCCCGCGGGTGCTCGACCTTCAGGACCTCCGCCCCGAAGTCTCCCAACACCGTCGCGGCGAGCGGCCCGGCGAAGAGCGTCGCCGTGTCTATTACCTTGACCCCTTCGAGCGCCGTCTGGTTCCCCAACCCTAAATACCTCCTTACCAGTGTCTACCTATCCTCGACGAGGCCTCGTGCGCGGCGCTTCGGACCAGCGGCAGGAGTCGCTCGACCGCCGCTTCGTCGAAACGGTCGACCGGACCGCACGTGCTGACGGCCCCGACCGCGTGTCCGTCATTGCCAAGCAGGGGCGCGGCTACAGAGGCGGCCCCGGGTTGGCGCTCGCCGAAAGAGGCCGCCGCTCCGACGCTCGTGACGTGTGAGATCGAGAGCTCGAGAGTTTCGCGGTCCACGATGGTCTTCGGGGTGAGTGCTTCGAGCGGTCCTTCTAGTATCTGCTGGCGCAGGTCGGGTGGGGCAAAGGCCATTATCGTCCGGCTGGACGCCCCGGCGTGCAGCGGGACGGGGCGCCCGATCTCGACGGTCATCTTTACCTCCTTCAGGCTCGGAGCCTGGTCAAGGTACACCCTCGATACCCCCACCAGCTCCGAGACCGTGGCCGTCTCGCTCGACTCTTGCTGCAACCGCCGGAGAACCGGCAGAGCGCTCTCTCTTAGGTTGAGATCTCGTAAGGCGCGCGCCCCCAAAGTCGCCGCCGCCGGACCGAGCTGGTACCCGCCGCTCATCTCGTTCCAGGAGACGAGGCGACGCGAGACCAGCGACCGAAGTATCCGGTGAACCACGGCCTTGCTCAAGCCGAGCCTGCGCGAGATCTCGCTGACCCTCTGCTGCTCCCCGCTGCCCGCGAAGGTCAGCAACACGTCGGCTACCCGGGCCGCCGACTCCGTACCCCCGCTGGGCGGGAAACCTCTTTCGCGGCTTGTTCCTCTGGAAGGAACGACTATGTTCCTCTCTCACGACGCTCACTGGCACCGGCAATGATGCCTCATACGAAGTACGGAATCAAACCTTTGACCGCGACGACGGTTTCTTGTATGTTTGCGACGTGGCGAAGCGAGAGGTGTTCCTTTCAGAGGAACAAACCGACGACTTGGGTGGGGCTCGGGGGTCTGAAGAAGGAGAAGGGGTGTTCATGGCGTCGTTCGATACTGCCGTACTAAACGGGCGGGCCGTGCTGCCGGGAGGAGAACCGGTACGGGCGGACGTAGGGATCAAGGACGGTCGGATCGCTGCGGTGGGGGAGATCTCTTCCGGTGAGGCGGAGGAGGTCGTAGACGCCGAGGGGAAGCTGGTCTTACCGGGAGCGGTAGACGCTCACTTCCACCTCGGCATCTACCGCGACATAACAGAGGACTCGGAGAGTGAGACGCTCTCGTCTCTAGCCGGCGGGGTGACGAGCGTTATCAGCTACTTCAGGACAGGGAGCCACTACCTGAACAAGAGCGGGCCGTACGCAGAGATCTTCCCGGAGGTCTTGGAGGCGACAAACGGCCACTCTTACGTGGATTACGGTTACCATCTCGCGCCGATGGCACGAGAGCAGATCGCCGAGATCGAGAACCTCCTCAACGAGGAGGGCGTCTCTTCCTTCAAGTACTACATGTTCTACAAAGGGTTGGACCTCTCCGGCGCGTCGAGCGACGCCAAAGGCTACACGATGAGCGAGAACTACGACCTCGGGCACCTGTTCGAGATCATGGAACAGGTAGCGAGGGTGCAGGAGGCCCGTACCGACGGTTCGCGGGTCTCGCTCTCCATCCACTGCGAGCAGCCGGAGCTCATCCGGGTCTTCGGCGAGCGTGTCAGAGAGGAGAGCACGCTAAGTGGGCTCGAAGCCTACAGCGCTTCTCGCCCGGCCCTCACGGAGCACCTCGCCGTAGCGGAGGTCGGTGTCTTGGCCGGGCACACGCGCTGCCCGATTAACCTGCTGCACCTCTCTAGCGAGGAGGCGCTAGACGCGGCGCTCGAGCTCAAGCGCCAGCATCCCACGCTCGACACCTGCCTGGAGACGACGCTGCACCACCTAGCGCTAACCTATGAGAGCTACAACGACCAGCGCGGCAAGGTCAACCCGCCCATAAGGGCGCAGAGCGACGTCGATGCCCTCTGGCGTGGTGTGAAGCGGGGCGAGATAGATTGGATCTGCTCCGACCACGCCTGCTGCTCGGAGGAGCACAAGGAGGGCGACCTTTGGCAGGCCCTCCCCGGCTTCGGCGGCACCGCCCTCATCTATCCGTTCATCCTCACCGAAGGCCCGAGACGCGGCCTCTCCTTCGAGCGCATCGTGGACCTCGTCGCTACGAACCCGGCCCGGGCATACGGCCTCAGCCCTCGCAAGGGAGCTATTACGATCGGCGCCGACGCCGACCTCGCGATAGTGAGCTTGGAAGAGACCCACCCCGTAACGGCCGAGCGGCTCCTCTCGGCCCAGGAGTACACCCCGTTCGAGGGGATGGAGCTCACCGGCTGGCCGGTCCGTACCATCTTGCGCGGTCGGACCGTCTTCGCCGATGGGGAGGCCACTGGCGGGCCCAGAGGCGCCTACCTCAAGCGCCCCATGACCACCGAGCAGCCGCTCGCCACCCCTTAAAGCGCGGTCGATTCTTCGACCGTGGAAGGCGACCGAGAGGAACCACGCCGGGCGGACCCTCCCCTGGTCGTGGTCGGGGCAGGGGCATGCGGGATGTTGGCAGCTCTCGCGGCGGCGAAGCGCGGTGTCCGGGTGATCGTTCTGGAGAAGGGTGGCGAGCTCGCCGGCAACACGGTGCGCTCGACGGGTCTGATCCCCGCCGCCGGGACCCGTTTTCAGAAGGAAGTCGGCGTCCTTGACGACACACCCGATTTGATGGCCGAGGATATCTTCAAAAAGAATAACCACGAGAGCGATAGGGAGCTAACCCGCCTGCTCTGCGAAGAATCGGCCCCGCTCGTCGAGTGGCTCGCCGACGAAGCGGGCTGTGAGATGGTCTGCTACACCGACTTCCTCTACCCCGGCCAGAGCCGACTGCGGATGCACGGCCCGAAAAAGAGCTACGGCTCCGAGCTCGCCCGCCAACTCGAAGATGCGATCCGCAGAGACCCCAAAGTAGGGCTGCGGACGAACGTACCGGTGAGCGGCCTGGCGTGGGACGGGACGCGCGTCTCGGGTGTCGAGACGGCTGACGGCACCATCGCGGCCGGGGCGGTGATCCTGGCGCTCAATGGCTTCGGGGGAAACCAGGAGATGGTAAGGGAGCACCTCGGTCCGGAGGCCGCTTCGGCGCTCTACTACGGCTCGCCCAACAACACCGGCGAAGGCATACTGTGGGGCGTCTCTTTAGGAGCGGCGACCGAGCACATGGGCTCCTACCAGGGACACGCCTCCGTCGCCGCCCCCGACGGACCGCTCGTCACCTGGGGAGTCGTCGTTAACGGCGCGATCCTCGTTAACCGCGAGGGCAGACGCTTCGGAAACGAGACCGTTGGCTACTCCGAGTACGCCGGCGCAGTCATGGCCCAGCCCGGCGGAGAGGCGTGGGAGCTCTTCGACAAAGTGGTCTACGAAGCCTCGCGTGGCACTCGTCTCGAAGAGGTCATAGAAGCCGGCAAGGTCGTATGTTCTGAGACTTTGGAGGATCTGGCCGCGACCTTCGGGCTGCCCGCTGGCCCTTTAGCTAAGACCGTCGAGGAGACCAACTGCTCCGCCCGCGGCGAAGCCCCCGATCCTTTCGGTCGCGAGGAGCTCGAGGGCGGTCCGCTCGAGCCCCCGTTCTGTGGCATCCACGTGCGCGGAGCACTTTTTCACACCCAGGGCGGCCTCAAGGTAGACACCCACGCCCGGGTGCTCCGTCCCGACGGCTCGCGCATCTCGGGCCTCTACGCCGGCGGCGGGACGGCGGTAGGCATCAGCGGGAAGGGCTACAAAGGCTACTCCAGTGGCAACGGGCTCCTGGCGGCCACAGTACTCGGCAAGATTGCCGGCGAAGCCGCTGCCGAGGAGCTGGCGCAAGTTACTTCACGAGCGTAGGCCGTAGGTACTCGACGGTAGGAGCCGCCCTAGCCTGTCGTTTATCAAGGGCTTGTCTTATACTGCGTCTTACCGGGTCTATTCCGGTGGAGAGGCCTGGTGGGGACCAGCAACTTCTTCGAACGAGGAGGATCATGGGTGAGTCTTCCGTAGCTTCGAGACCGGCGGCCGTTCGGGTGGACCTCACAGGGCGCAGCGCCCTGGTCACCGGAGCGGCGAGCGGGATCGGACGTGCCTGCGCTGAGAGGCTGTCCCGGGCGGGCGCGGCTGTCACCGTGCTCGACCTGAACGGCGACACGGCGAGAAAGGTGGCGGCCGAGATCGGCGGCGAGGCGATGCAGGCGGACCTCTCCAAGCACGAGGTGCTCGACGCCCTGGAGGTCGAGGCGGACATCGTCGTGAATAACGCGGGTTTGCAGCACGTCGCGGCTATCGAGGAGTTTCCGCCCGAGCGTTTCTCCATGATACTGCGGCTCATGTTGGAAGCGCCTTTCAGGCTTGTGCAAAAGGCGTTGCCAGACATGTACGAGAAGGGGTGGGGGCGCGTGATCAACATCTCGTCCGTGCACGGCTTGCGGGCCTCCCCTCACAAAGCGGCGTACATCTCGGCGAAGCACGGTCTGGAGGGGTTCTCGAAGGTAGTGGCGCTGGAGGGCGGACCCAAGGGGGTGACGTCCAACTGTATCTGCCCTGCCTACGTGAGGACGCCGTTGGTGGAGAGCCAGATCGCCGATCAGGCCAGGATGCGCGGCATCCCGGAAGAAGAGGTCATAGAGAAGGTGATGCTGACGGGGCCGGCGATCAAACGCCTCGTCGAGCCCGAGGAGGTCGCCGAGCTCGTCGCCTTCCTGTGCACTCCGGATGCGTCGTTCATCAGTGGGGCCTCCCTGACGATGGACGGCGCGGCGACCGCCCAGTGGTAGCGAACGCGCCCCAAACCTCAGCGAAAGGAAATGGCATGACCGAAGCAACAGAAGGGACTCTGCTCTGGGAGCCCTCCGAAGAGTTCAAGGAGAACGCGAACGTCTCCCGCTACATGGAGTGGTTGGAGAAGGAGAAGGGCCTCTCTTTCGACGACTACGGGGAGCTGTGGGAGTGGTCGGTGACCGAGCTCGAGGAGTTCTGGTCCAGCATCTGGGAGTACTCTGACGTGCGGGCCTCGAAGCCGTACACGCGGGTGCTCAGCGGTCGCGAGATGCCCGGCGCCAAATGGTTCGAGGGGGCGGAGCTCAACTACGCCGAGCACGTCTTCCGCAACGCGAAAGAAGACGAGCCGGCTGTTCTGCACCAATCGGAGCTTCGGCAGCTCTCGGAGACCAGTTGGCGAGAACTAGAGGACAAGGTCGGCGCTCTGGCCGAGGGCCTTAAAGGTTTGGGGGTTGAGCGTGGCGACAGGGTCGTTGCGTACCTGCCGAACGTGCCGGAGGCCTTGATCGCCTTTCTCGCCTGCGCGTCTTTGGGGGCCGTCTGGTCCAGTTGTTCGCCGGACTTCGGGGTGGGGAGCGTGGTCGACCGCTTCGCGCAGATAGAGCCCAAGGTGCTACTTGCGGTCGACGGCTACCGCTACGGCGGCAAAGACTTCGACCGCACCGAGGTCGCGGCGCGCCTCCAGGAGGAGATTCCCGCGCTAGAGAAGACCGTCGTCCTGCCGTATCTCACCGAGGAGCCGGACACGAGCGCCCTCGAAAACGTGGTCTTCTGGGACGAGTTGCTCTCCGGGAACGAGGGGGCAGAGCTGGCCTTCGAGCAGGTGCCGTTCGACCACCCGTTGTGGGTGCTCTACTCCTCCGGGACCACGGGGTTGCCGAAGGCCATAGTGCAGGGGCACGGCGGCATTCTATTGGAGCACTTAAAGAAGATACACCTCCACATAGACCTACAGCCCGAGGACAGGTTCTTCTGGTTTACGACGACGGGTTGGATGATGTGGAACCTCTTAGTAAGCGGTCTTCTGGTCGGCTCGACCATCCTCACCTACGATGGCAACCCCGGTTACCCGGACATGAACGCCCTCTGGGAGTTTGCGCAGGAGACCGCCATGACCTGCTTCGGGACGAGCGCGGGCTACCTCACCTCGTGCATGAAAGCGGGTATAGAGCCCGGGCGCAACTTCGACCTCTCCGCGCTGAAGAGCATAGGGTCTACCGGCTCGCCTCTACCGCCAGAGGGCTTCGACTGGATCTACGAAAACGTGAAGCGAGACCTCTGGCTCTTCTCGACGAGCGGTGGCACGGACCTGTGTACGGCTTTCGTCGGGGGCGTCCCTCTCCTGCCGGTCCGCTCCGGGGAGCTGCAGGCCCGCTCCTTGGGAGCGAAGGTCGAGGCCTACGACGAGGAGGGGAACTCGCTCGTGGACGAGGTTGGTGAGCTGGTCATCACCGAGCCGATGCCTTCGATGCCGCTGTATCTCTGGAACGACCCCGAGAGCGAGCGCTTGAGGGAGAGCTACTTCGACAAGTACCCCGGGGTGTGGCGGCACGGGGATTGGATCAAGATAAAGCCCGAAGGCTCCGCTGTCATCTATGGCCGCAGCGACTCGACCATAAACCGCGGCGGGGTGAGGATGGGGACCAGCGAGATCTACCGTGCCGTAGATACGGTAGAGGAGATCCGGGACAGCCTCGTCATAGACATCCACAGACAGAACGGGGAAGCGTATATGCCGCTCTTCGTGGTCCTCGAAGAAGGTGCGGAGCTGGACGAAGACCTCGTGGGCAAGATCAAGAAGAGCATCCGTGAGACTACCTCGCCACGGCACGTGCCGGACGAGATCCAGGCCGTCCCCGACGTACCACGCACACTCAACGGCAAGAAGCTGGAGGTGCCCGTGAAGAAGATACTCGCGGGGACGCCGCCCGAAGAAGCGGTCAGCAAAGACTCCTTGAGCAACCCCGACTCTTTGGACACCTTCGTCGAACTCGCCGACAGGTTCGAGGTTCAAGGGTAAGAGCTGACCATCATCCCAAATGATGCGAGAAGCCGCCGCCAGAGAGCAGGCGTACGGTGAGTATCGTGGGCCTCGCTCGGCAGCCGCGACATCATGGGCTACGGCGTCCTGACGCTCGCGCTCAGGTCCGTCATCTACGGGGCCTTCACCCTGATCGCGCCGCTTGCGCTGTAGGAGGTTCCGCGGAATATCTAAAAGGCGAGCCCCGGCCGGACCTGAAGGGCTCGGAAGTAACTGATTGACTCTAGGCTCGCTTTGATCTACTCTGCTGTTTAGGAGTTTGGGGAAAGGGGCACCTTATAGGACAGGTTCAGAGTGAGCAGCGTTTCAAGATATAGGAGGCGTGTATCCGGGGGGCCCCGGAGAAAAGGGTGATAGGAGGCATGTATGACTAGTTCTAGCGCGGAAGCGGCGACACCGAGCGCGTCCACCATAAGGAAGGTGCTAGTGGCGGCCTGCGCAGCCAGCGCTATTGAATGGTACGATTTCTTTATCTACTTGACGGCGGCGGCCCTGGTCTTCCCAACGCTGTTTTTCCCGGCGACCACCGATCCGGTAGCCGGGGTACTGGCCTCGTTCAGCACCGCCGCGGTCGGCTTCTTTGCCCGGCCGGTAGGTGGCGTGCTCTTTGGCCACTTCGGAGACCGGATGGGTCGCAAGAGGACGCTGGTCACCGCGCTGCTATTGATGGGCGTTTCGACGACGCTCGTGGGTCTTTTGCCGACCTACTCCACCATAGGGATCTGGGCCGCGATAGCGCTCTTTGTATTGCGCATCTGCCAGGGTCTCGCCGTAGGTGGGCAGTGGGGCGGCGCGATGCTTCTGGCGACGGAGTACGCTCCGCCCAGCAAGCGAGGTTTCTACGGGAGCTTCGCCCAGGTGGGAGTGCCCGTCGGGCTCGTTCTTGGGAACGCGTTCTTCCTCATACTTGCGGCGGTGCAAACACAGGAGGCGTTCGGGGCCTGGGGCTGGCGTATACCGTTTATTGCGAGCATCGTCCTCATCGGGCTGGCGATGTACATCCAGCTCAGGCTCGAGGACACCCCGGCGTTCAGGCGACTGCAGGAGAGGCAGCAGCAGGCGCAAGAGGAGGAGGGCGGTGAAGCCCAGCAGCGCTCGCCCGTTTTGCAGGTGATCCGCGAGCACCCCAAGCAGATACTACTCGCCGCAGGCGCGTTCTTCGTCGTCAACGGGGCGTTCTACGTCATGATCACCGGTATGCTGGACTACGGCACCAGGGATCTGGGCCTGTCGAGGAGCCAGATGCTGACGGCCGTCCTTATCTCCAGCTTCGCCCAGATCTTCATGCTCCCGGCCTGGTCCGCGCTCTCCGACCGCGTGGGGCGGCGTCCTGTTTATCTTACCGGAGCGGTACTGTTAGGACTGTGGTCCTTCCCCCTGTTCTGGCTTGTAGATACGCGTAATATCGTGCTGATCACTGTGGCGCTCATCCTCGGGCAGCTCTTCCTTAGCATGATGTACGGGCCACAGGCGGCGCTCTTCTCAGAGATGTTCAGCCGACAGGTGCGGTATTCCGGAGCTTCCATTGGCTATCAGCTCGCAGCAGTCTTCGCGGGCGGGCTCGCGCCAATCATCATGGTCTGGCTGTTGGACACCACGGGCACCTCACTCTCCGTCTCCCTCTACATGTTCGCGATGGCCGCCCTCACCTTCTTCTCCGTGTACCTGGTCACGGAGACCTACGAGGATGAGATGGCCGAGGACGTGGCAGAGGAGGAGGGGGCTGCTGCGAAAGGGTAAGACCCGGCGATGAGCTAATCTGGCCCTGTAACCGAGCTTTGATGCCCCTCGCGTCGGGTTGGCGAGGGGCATTTGTTATCCAGGGAAGGAGACGCGAACTTGTACGAAACGATCCTCTTCGAAAAAGGCGGCGGGGTGGCTATCATCTCGCTGAACCGCCCGAAGGTGTTGAATGCCTTCAACGGTGCGCTGCATGCCGAGATCTACGACGCCCTGAACGACGCTGCCGAAGACGACGAGGTGCGATGTATAGTTTTGCGAGGGGAGGGCCGCGGGTTCTCGGCCGGGGCGGATCTGGCCGAGGTGATCGAGGGCGACGACAGCCCGGAAGGCCCCGACCTCGGGGAGTACCTCCGGGAGACCTACAGTCGCCTGGTGACGCGGATGGTCAAGACGGAGAAGCCGGTCGTCACGGTGCTGCGCGGCCCGGTTTACGGCGCGGGCTTGGGCATCGCTCTGGCTTGCGATCTCAGGCTCGCGGCCGAGAGCGCGAAGTTCTCGGTTGCGTTCGTCAGGATCGGGCTCATGCCCGACGCCGGGGTCTCGTTCTTTTTGCCCAGGGTCGTGGGTCTGGGACGGGCGATGGAGATGAGCATGCTCGGCGAGGTGGTGGACGCTAATGAAGCCTATCGTATCGGGCTCGTCAACAAAGTCGTCCCGGACGAGGGGCTCGAAGAAGAGATCGGTGCTTTGGCTGGGCGTCTAGCGGCGATGCCGACGCTGGCTTTGGGCAGGATCAAGCAGACACTGTACGGGAGCTTCGAGAGAGACCTCGCTACCGCCCTCGAGGCCGAGGCCGAGGGCCAGACCTTCTGCGGCTACACCCAAGATCACAAAGAAGGCGTAGCAGCGTTCTTCGAGAAGCGAGAGGCGAACTTTACCGGACGCTAAGATACGCTACGCCTTCTGGCAGAATGGCGGGCGTGAAGATACGCGATGCGACCTTGGACGATCTTCCGGCAATCGTGGAGATCTACAACAGCATGGTCCCGAGCCGTAGGGTGACCGCCGAACCCGAACCCGTCTCCGTCGAGAGTCGCCTCTCCTGGTTCCGCGAGCACGACCCGGGGAGCCGGTCCATCTGGGTGGCGAAGGAAGACGGGGAGATCGCCGGGTGGTTCAGCTTCGAAGACTTCCGCAAGAAACCCGCCTATTACGCCACCGCAGAGGTCAGCGTCTACGTCTCGGAGAAGCACCGCGGGAGGGGTATCGGGCGCCGTTTGCTGGAAGAAGCCGTCCGTCGCGCTCCAGAGTTCGACCTGAAGACCCTGACCGATGGCATCTTCGCCCACAACGAGCCGAGCCGCAAACTGTTCGAAGGCTTTGGCTTCGAGCGCTGGGCGCGCTTCCCGAGGGTTGCGGAACTCGACGGCGTCGAGCGGGACCTGGTCGTCCTCGGCCTCAGGCTCGACGAGCCGCCGGCTTCGGAGTGACCACAAACGGCGAGACGGGACGCGTCCGGCCGCATTAGAGCCGAAACGCCGAGAACTACGACAGGCTTATCGCCGTGGCCGAAAGGGTATTCTTCGGGGGCGGCAGGGTGTGGATTTGCTCGCGGGGGCGGGGGGAGGTCCTGGAGATCGCGTTCGGCACCGACCGGAACCTGCCCCTCTACCCCGATGACGTCCGCCTCACCGGTATCGAGCTGAGCCCGATGATGCTCGCCGTGGCCCGTCGCCGGGCCCGCGAGGAGCGCCTCGAGGCCGACCTGCGCGTCGGCGACGCCCAGGACCTTCAGTTCCCGAACGCTTCCTTCGAAAGCGCGGTCGCGCCGCTCGCGCTCTGCACCATCCCGGTGACTTTATAGGCGAGTGAGATTTTGTAGGCAAAGCCGCCCGGAACGGTCTTTCCTGCCGACGTTGCTCTAGCCGCGGGCAAGTACTGTTGATGGTGAGGTTTGCGCCCGTTGTGCGGTCCGGTTTGCTCACTCTTGCTGACAAGCCGAGCGGCTGACAAGCTGACTAGCTAGCGTCGCGGTGCGTAACGTTCGACGAGCTCAGGCAAGAGGTCGAGGGCGTCGGCTTCGACGGTGCCTTGGGGGGAGAAGGTGGTCGTCTCGATCTCGGCGTGGTAGGTACCCGAGGGCACGATGCCGCAGCCGCCAAAGCGGCGCATGAGAAGGTTCTGGACGACGATGTCCTCGCCCTTGTGGTAGCGTGGCAGCTTCTCCCAGAACGAGAAGCCTCCTACCTCGAAGAGCATCTCCCGGCTGTAGAGGGTGCAAGAAGAGACCCAGGCGACCTTGTAGGGTAGGAACTCCCCGGGCGGGAGGGCGAGGTTCTGGGTCACGTGGTAGAGGTTCGCCGCGCGGTGGAGCTGCCACCGCTCCCAGCCTTCGCCCTCGGGCTCGACGGCCTCGGGTCGTACGGGTCCTTTCCAGGGCTCGATCTCTTGCTGCTCCGGGCGCACGTCTTCGACGAACGTGAGGCCAGCCGGGAAGGCGCCGACGAAGCCGCACTTTTCGGCTTCGAGCACATACGAGAGGCGCTCGATCACGAAGGGCTCCATGAAGACGTCGTCGTCGAGGAATAGGACGGGCTCGGCCTTCGCACGCCCGAGGAGGAAGTGGCGCTGCTCAGCGATGCCGCGCGGTTCGCGGTGGTGCCACTCGACGGAGCCCCCGCGGGCCTCGATCACGCGCTCCAAAGCCCGCGCCACCGCCGAGCCTTGCGCCTCGTGCCGGCCCTGGCTCGACACCACGACTTGCAGGTCCGTCACGGTCTGCGCCGCGACCCCGGAGAGCGTCATGACTACGGATTCCGCCCGCTCGCAGGTCGGGATCAACACGCTTACCGCCGCCAACACGCCTCCCTCTATGGACCGCACGACCAGGATTAGGTTCCCGGCAAATGCGGTTCTCAACCAGGTCGCCCGGAGTGAGCGGCGAAGTTTGTTGGGGCTCATCGGCGACATGGGGTATAAAAAGCCCCGAAGACGTGGCAGGCGTTCTCTGAGAGGATGCGTGGAGAAGATCCCGGGCAAGAAGGTGGTCGAGAAGGCCGAAAAAACCGGCAACCAGGTCGCGGTGCCGATGACGCGAAGAGAGCTCGGGCTGGTAGAGTTGTTGAAGCGGACTGTCAAGGAGGTGAACGAGGATCACCTCGCGGCCTTCGCGGGCAACCTGACCTACAAGGCGTTCTTCGCGCTCTTCCCGTTCTTCATATTTTTGCTCTCGCTGCTCGGCCTCTTCGGGGCCGCAGACCTCGTCAACAACCTCCTCGAAGAGGCCGAAGCCGTGCTACCTCAGGGGGCGCTTAGCTTCGTCGAGGACCAGCTCTCGACCATAGTCCAGAGCAGTGCCCAGGGGGCGTTCACCGCCGGGGCGGTATTCTCTATCCTCCTCGCACTCTGGGGCATCTCGGGGGCGTTTCGCTCGATCATGGAGGCCATGAACGTCATGTACGAGATCGAGGAGGGCCGCCCGTTCTGGAAGCAGGCGCTGATCTCCGTCTTCCTCTCTCTGGGTGTCGCCGTCCTCTTGCTCACCGCTCTGGGACTCGTGGTCTTCGGTGTCCCGCTGGCGGGCGCCGTCGCCGACGCCGTGGGGCTGGGCTCCGTCTTTGAGTGGGTGTGGGCCATCGCCCAGTGGCCGATCATCCTCTTCTTCGTCGTCTTCGCCATCGCCCTCATCTACTATTACGCCCCCGACGTCGAGCAGCGCTTCCGCTGGATCAGCCCCGGTTCGATAATGGCCGTCGTGTTGTGGCTCGCTTTCTCGCTCGCCTTCTCGCTCTACGTCAACAACTTCGGCTCCTACAACGAGACCTACGGCACGCTCGCGGGCATCATCATCCTCTTGCTCTACATCTACTACTCGGCGTTCATCATGCTCGTCGGCGCGGAGATGAACCAGGTCATAGAGGAGCACATCCCTGAAGGCAAGAATGAGGGCGAGAAGACCACCAACACTGGCCAATAGCCGGCGGAGTTCTAGTCGGAGACGTTCTTTTTGGCGACGACCTTCGCCGTAATGACGCGCACAAGAGTTCGCCCGGCGCACCGTTACGCCTCCCGTACTCCTCGGCCCGGTTCGCACCCATGTAGCACCCCGCGATGCGCGTGGCCCAGTAGAGCAGATCCTCGGCACCGTCCGCTACCTCCGCCGTGCCCTCGACGAGGACGAAGGCGAACGGGGGCGCCACATTGTCCACTCAGAAGCTCACGCGCCCGTCGCGCCGGAGGTTGACAGCCTTGACCGTCTCGTGCCAGGTGGTGAAGATGAAGCCGTCGCCGTCGAGGTCGAACCACACGGGGACGACGTGCGGCCCCCGTCCTCTCGTACGGTCGCGAGCTTTGCCGTTCGGGGACGGTCGAGCAGGAAGCTCTCGTACTCGTCCGGGGTCATATCCTGCACGACGTGCGACTCCTTCCGGCCTTTTCGCCACGGTCTTCTCGCGGCCTATTCTAGCTTTGCAAAGAGTAAAGCAAGCTCTGTCCGAAGCGCCTTACGATGAGGACGCGTAGTTTTGTAGAATGATTTGGCTAGAGAAGAGAGGGCTTACTCTTTTGAAGAGGCTACGGGTCTTGATGACGCGGCAGGAGATCGAGCCGGAGAAGCTCCCCGACGCTACCGTGGTCGTCGTGGACGTTTTCCTGGCGACGACGACCTTGCTTACCATCTACGAGAACGGTGCCCAAAACGTCTTCCCGGTCGCGACTCTGGAGGAGGCCGAGGAGGTGGGCGAGAGACTTGATGGCGCGCACCTCTTGCGCGGCGGCGAGCAGGACGCAGAGAGGATAGAAGGCTACGACCTCGGCCCGTATCCTAAGGAGTACGCGCCGGAGGTGGTGGGTGGGAAAGACGTTGTCTTCGTGACCACCAACGGCACCCAGGCAATCGCCGCCGCCGCGAACGCCAGAGAGCTACTCATCGGCTGCATGCGCAACGCTCCGGCGGTCGCCCGCTACCTGGAAGCGTCGGGTACGGAGTCGGTCTACGTAGTCTGCGCGGGTTCCGCGGGCCGTTTTACCGTCGAGGACTTCCTCGGTGCCTCTACTATCCTCTCGTGTTTAGGTAAGAACGGATATCTCGAAGACTGGCGTCAGAACGACGCCGCCTGGATGGCGTTTGACTTGGCCAAACGGTACGAAGGCATGGAGTCGAAGGTGCTTAAAGAGGGTCGGGCGGGGCACTGGTTTTTGGAGAACGATCGGGCAGAGGAGTTGGAGTTTGTCGGCGACGTTGGCGCGAGCGATCTCGTGCCGGAAGTCGTGGACGGCAAGCTCCGCACCGCGGCAGGACGCGAACAGAGTAATAAGCTGAACGCTGAAAGCTGATAGCCGCCGACCGAAGGGAGGCAAATGGCTGAGACGATAAGGGTCCGTGAAGACGAGGATTTCGACCGCGATGCCGTCGAGCGGTACATGAGGGAGCACATAGAGGGTTTGCCCGAAGGCAAGCTGGAAGTTTGGCAGTTCCCTTCCGGCGCCTCTAACCTTACGTATCTGCTGAAGATCGGGGACTGGGAGGGCGTCTTGAGGCGACCTCCTCTAGGACCGGTGCCGCCTAAGGCGCACGACATGGAACGCGAGTCGAGGCTACTGATGAAGATCCACGAGGCCTTTACACTCGCTCCCAAGCCCTACTTCTTCACCGACGACGAATCCATTATCGGCGCCCAGTTTTACGTGATGGAGCGGCGCAAAGGCGTGATAGTGGACGACGAGTTCCCCGAAGGGACCGAGACCTCCGAGGAGCTGTGCCGCGGGATGTCCCGGATGGTCGCGGACACTTTGGTGGAGCTGCACGCTGTGGACTGGCGGGAGGCGGGCCTAGAGGATCTCGGGAGGCCGGAAGGCTTCCTGCAGCGGCAGGTGAAGGGTTGGATCGGACGCTACGACGAGGCTAAGACCGAGGAGATAGAGGAGGTTGGTCCCCTGACCGACTGGCTTACAAAAGACATCCCCGAGAGCCCCGACCCCACCATCGTCCACAACGACTATAAGCTCAACAACTTGGTCCTCAACCCCGACGACCTCACCGAGGTCCGCGCCGTCCTGGATTGGGAGATGACGACCATCGGCGACCCCTTGTTCGATTTGGCCGTCTCCCTCTCCTACTGGGTCGAGCCCGATGATCCCCAGGAGCTAAAAGAGGTGCTGCCGACGGTGACGGATACCCCAGGCTTCATTACCCGCAAGGAATTCATAGACTACTACGCCGAAAAGAGCGGGCGAGACCTTTCGCGGATACACTGGTACATGGTCTTCGGCTACTTCAAGCTCGCTGTGATCCTGCAGCAGATCTACGCCCGCTGGCACAAGGGCCAAACTAAAGACGAACGCTTCGCCAACTTCAACGAGCGTGTCCGCAACCTCATCCTCCACGCCAACACCCTCGCGGGAAAAGGCGATCTCTAGTGGGTCCTGACGGCGTGTATACTATCGGCGTCCTCGGCGTCGGCACGGTGGGTGCTGGCATCGTCCAGCTCGCCGCCCAGACCGGGCACGAAGTCGTCGCTTACGACGCCCATGTCGAGGCCCTCGAAAGGGCCTAGCGCTACGTCCGCGACGGTCTCTCGCGCTTCGTCAGCAAGGCGCGTTCTCCGAAGAGGAAGCGGAGAAACACTATGACCGCATCCACTGGACCGTGAACCCGGAGGACATGGCCGGAGCGGACGCGCCCATCGAGTCGATCGTCGAGAAGGTCAGGCCGAAGAAGGAGGCGTTCGCCACGCTGGATGGGATCCTGTCTCCCGACGCCCTCCTCCTCACCTACACCTCTTCCATCTCCATCACCGACCTCGCTTCCGCCACCAACAGGCCCGACAAGGTCTACGGGACGCACTTCTTCACCCCGCCGCCGGTCAAGGAGGCGGTCGAGGTACCGCGCGGCCTCCTCACGAGCGACGAAACCGTCCAGAGGGCGAAGGCGCTAATAACCTCTCTCAGGAAGCTGCCTATCGTCGTGAAAAAGGACGTGCCCGGCTTCGTGGCGAACCAGTTCCTGATGCCGATGCTCAGCGAGGTAGCGCGGCTATTGGAGGAGGGCGTGGCGAGCAAAGAGGAGATAGACCTGTTGGCCAAGAAGGGGATCGGTATCCCGTTTCCAAAATACAAAATACTCCGAACTGACCTTCCGCGCTCTGCTAGCTGAAAACGCACAAGAGGTACGTTTCGAACTGACACTGGTGGATCAGAAGGGCAGGGCCCAGATAGTTTAAAACTTGGGATATGTAGTGTGGAG
>Ga0126307_10000199_pt1 | contig 38362 bp, 40 predicted proteins | sample Plot28_FD_89955 | JGI IMG/M metagenome (GOLD analysis project Ga0126307, IMG submission 89955) | Serpentine soil microbial communities from UC McLaughlin Reserve, CA, USA - Plot28 | ecosystem: Environmental > Terrestrial > Soil > Grasslands | place: USA: UC McLaughlin Reserve, Lake County... | reverse complement strand
CTACTCGAAGGAACAGCCCGGAGTCACCTTCGTCAACGGGATCTCGGGCGCGCAGGACACCACGCTGAAGGTGCGCTCGCCGAACTTCTTCCGCTTCCACAACGACGGTACCCAGTGGACGGCGGGGCTCGGCGACTACGCCTACAACGAGCTTGGTTGGCGCAACGTCGTCACGATCGGCGACGACTACGACTTCCCGTACTCGCAGATCGCCGGCTTCGTGGCGGAGTTCTGCTCGATCGGCGGCAACGTGTCGAAGCGGCTCTGGCCCGCGCTCGGTGAAGAGGACTACTCCTCGTTCATCACGCAGATCCCGGAAGACGTGGACGGCTTCTTCATGGGTGTCGGCGGAACCGGGACAGTGGCCTTCGTCAAGCAGTACGAACAGCTCCGCGGCAATCTCTCGGACAGGATCATGGGCGGCATCTTCATGACCGACCCGGTGATCCTGAAGGAGCTCGGGGACCAGGTCGTCGGTGTGGTTACGGCCGGCATGACGGCCGGGGACTCTCAGGAGTCGTCGTACCTCGACTACTCGAATGCGCTCGACACCGCCTACCCGGACCTCAAGGGCACGGCCTCGAGCGTGTTCGCGTACGGCTACTACACGGCGATGGAAGCGATCGCCCAGGGCCTCGAGCAGGTTGACGGCGACCTTTCCGACGATCACGCCGCATTCAACGACGCGCTCGCGAACCTCGAGCTCGACGCTCCGCTCGGGACGATCAAGCTCGACGAGAACCGTCAGGCGATCATGGACAACTTCCTCCAGCAGATCGTCGCGGATACAACCGGCGACGGGGTGCCGGACGTGAAGACGATCAAGACGATCCCGGAGGTCGATCAGACGTTCGCGGGCTTCTTCAGCCCGGAGACGCCCTCGCCTGATCGGACGAACCCGGAATGCAAGACGGCCACGCCGCCACCTTGGACCAAGCAGGGTGGAGGCAGCTGAATCATGACCTCCGAAGAGCTATGTCCGTAACAGCACCGGCAATGGACAACGCCGAGCCGATCCTCCGCTTGCGGGGGGTCGGCCGGCGCTTCGGAGGCGTTCAGGCAGTCCGAGGCGTGGACCTCGATGTCTTTCCTGGTGAGCGCCGGGCGATCCTCGGGCCGAACGGTGCCGGTAAGACCACCCTCTTCAATCTCGTCTCCGGTGAGTTCCCGCCCACTGCGGGTCAGATCGAGCTGTTCGGGCGAGACGTGACAAGGCAGCCCGCGCGGAAGCGGGCGCATGCGGGCCTCACGCGCACGTATCAGACGTCGCGTCTCTTCCTCGGCCTGAGTGTTGAGGACAACCTTTACCTCTCGGTCCTGGGTATCCGTGGCGGCCACCTGCGGCCCGTGCGCCTCTCTGGCCGGGACGGCCCGATGCGCGCTCGTGCGCATGACCTGGCCGAGCGAGTCGGTCTCGGCGGTCAGCTCGCAACGCTCGTGGGGTCCCTGTCGCACGGCGAGCAGCGCCAGCTCGAGGTGGCGATGGCGAGGGCGGGCGACCCCAAGCTCATGATGCTGGACGAGCCCGCCGCCGGACTCTCGCGCGGCGAGCGCGTCCTGCTCACGGACCTCCTCCTCCAACTCGACCGCGAGATCACGCTGGTCCTCATCGAGCACGACATGGACGTCGCCCTGACGGTCGCCGAGCGGGTGACCATGATGCACGAGGGCCGGATCGTCGTCGAGGGGACCCCGGAGGAGATCCGGGCCAACCAGCTCGTCCACGACCTCTATCTCGGGAAGGGTCACTATGGCCGCGAGTGAGCCCTTTCTCGCTGTGAAGAATCTGAACGCGTTCTACGGGCGCGCTCAGATCCTCCACGACGTGTCTTTCGAGATGGGCCGGGAGCCCGTCGCCGTCATCGGGCGCAACGGCATGGGCAAAACCACGCTGTGCCTGACCGTGATGGGGCTCATGGCGCAGGCCCGCGGGTCGGTGCGGTTCGAGGGTGAAGAGCTCTTGGGTCGACAGCCCTACAAGATCGCCGCGGCCGGCATCGGCTTTGTCCCGCAGGGTCGTCGGCTCTTCCCGTCTCTCTCGACGGAGGAGCACCTGAGGATGCTCGGGAGCGCGAACGGGGGGCGCTGGAACATCGACACGATCTGGGAGTTGTTCCCGCGCCTCGCCGAGCGCAGGAAGGTCGGGGCGGCCCAGCTCTCCGGCGGAGAGCAGCAAATGCTCGCGATCGCGAGAGCGCTCCTCCGCAACCCGAAGCTCATAGTGATGGACGAGCCTTCCGAAGGCCTTGCTCCGACGATCATCGAGAACCTTGTCGGGACGTGCGAGACCCTCGTGCAGGAGGGGGTCGGCCTCCTCCTCATCGAGCAGAACCTGGGCGTCGCCAGCTCGCTCGCAAACCGGCAGCTCGTCATGGTTGCGGGCTCGATCCAGGCGGAGACAACGGGAGGCGCCTTACTCGCGGACCCCGAGGCGCAGCAGCGTTACCTCGGCGTCACCCGCATCGAGTCCGCCGATAGCACCGGAGGCGACTGATGGCCACCGTCGTTCTTCTCGGCACTCTCGACACGAAGGGCGAGGAGTACGACTTCCTCAGACGGCGGGTGCGCAAGGAAGGCGTGGACGCGCTACTGGTCGACACAGGGGTCTTGGGCGTGCCTCTCGCCGAGCCCGACATCTCTCGCAAAGAGGTGGCCGAGGCCGCCGGCGCGGATGCTCAGGAGCTCGCGAAGTCCAGGGATCGAGGTGCGGCCGTGGAAGCCATGGCGCGTGGCGCGGCCGAGATTGTCAAGGAGCTGCACGCGCAGGGCCGCCTCGACGCCGTGCTGGCGCTCGGCGGTTCGGGCGGCACGGCGATCGCCACCCACGCCATGCGCGAGCTCCCGGTTGGTGTGCCGAAGCTGATGGTCTCGACGATGGCCTCGGGTGACACCCGGCCTTACGTCGGAGCCGTCGACGTCACGCTGATGTACTCAGTCGTCGACATTGCGGGACTGAACCCGATCTCGGAGCGCATCCTCGGCAACGCTGCAGCGGCCGCCGCCGGGATGGCGAAGGTCGAAAGGCCGCAGGCGGAGGGTGAGAAGCCTCTCGTCGGCGCCACGATGTTCGGTGTCACGACTCCGTCTGTGACAGAGGCGAGGAAGCGCCTCGAGGAGCTCGGCTACGAGGTGCTCGTCTTTCATGCCACAGGAACCGGGGGTCAAGCGATGGAGGCCCTCATCCGCTCCGGGTTCATCACCGCCTCGCTGGACGTCACGACGACGGAGTTGGCGGACGAGCTCGTCGGCGGAGTTCTCTCGGCGGGCCGCGAGCGGCTCGAGGCCGCCGGTGAGATGGGAATCCCGCAAGTCGTCTCACTGGGGGCGCTCGACATGGTCAATTTCGGCCCGTTCGAAACGGTTCCGCCTCAGTTTCGCGATCGTGTCCTGTACAAGCACAATCCGACGGTTACGCTCATGCGCACCACCCCCCAGGAGTGCGCGGAGCTCGGAAGGGTGATCGCCGAGAAGCTGAACCAGGCGCAGGGGCCGCTGACGCTCTTCGTGCCGCTCAAGGGCGTCTCACTCATCGCCACGAAAGGCCAGGTCTTTCACGATCCAGCCGCCGACGAGGCTCTGTTCGGCGCCCTCCGTGACCACCTCGACCCGGACGTCGATCTCCAGGAACTCGATCTGGACGTCAACGATCCTGAATTCGCGCGGACGATGGCCGACCGCCTCGACGCCCTCTACAGGTCCTGGTCCTCGGCGCGGCGGGAGGTGAGGGCGTGACTCGCGAGGAAGCCCTTCGACAGCTGCGCGCTCAGGTCGAGAAGGGGCTGCCGATCATCGGCGCCGGGGCCGGCACGGGTCTGTCCGCCAAGTGTGCGGAGGCCGGCGGCGCAGACCTGATCATCGTCTACAACTCGGGGCGCTACCGCATGGCGGGCCGCGGGTCTCTCGCCGGACTTCTCCCTTACGGCGATGCGAACGCAATCGTCGTCGAGATGGCCGGAGAGGTGCTCCCGATCGTCAGACAGACACCAGTGCTCGCGGGCGTGTGCGGTACCGATCCCTTCCGCGTGATGCCGGTCTTCCTGCGCCAGCTCAAGGAGCTCGGCTTCGCCGGAGTGCAGAACTTTCCTACCGTCGGCCTCATCGACGGCGTCTTCCGGCAGAACCTCGAGGAGACAGGGATGGGGTACGTGCTCGAGGTGGAGTTGATCAGGCTGGCGCGAGAGCTCGAGCTGCTGACCGCGCCGTACGTGTTCGATCCGGCTGGCGCCCGCCTGATGGCCGAAGCAGGGGCCGACGTGCTCGTTCCCCATATGGGTCTGACGACCTCCGGAACGATCGGCGCCGAGACCGCGATCACTCTCGATGACGCGGTCGAGCGGGTGCAGGCAATGCACGACGCGGCCAAGGAAGTCGACCCGGACGTCCTCGTTCTCTGCCACGGCGGCCCGATCGCCGAGCCCGATGACGCCGCCTACGTGCTCGGACGCACGCAGGGCGTGGTCGGGTTCTTCGGCGCCTCGAGCATGGAGCGTCTGCCGACGGAAATCGCGTTGACCAAAACCATCCGGCGCTTCAAGGCCATCCCGATCGAAGGAGGAGTTCGTGCAGGCGGTTGATCCAAACGCGATTCCCACTCAAACGTTCGACTGGGGCGCGATCAAGTGGTTCGTGACTCCCGAGCTCCCCGAGGGGGCAGGCATCACGTTCGGCGAGGTCGTTCTCCAGCCAGGTCGCGGGCACGACCGGCACAACCACCCAGAGTCGGAGGAGATTCTCTACGTCCTTTCCGGCGAGGGACAGCAGATGCTCGACGACCGTGACGCCTTCCAAGTTAAGCCCGGTGACACGATCTACGTCCCCACCGGCGTCTTCCACTCGACGAGGAACACCGGCTGGGAGCCGATGCGCCTGCTCGCTATCTACAACCCGGGCGGTCCCGAAAAGGCCCTGGAGGGGCTCCCCGACTTTCAACGGGTGGACGCCGGTTCCGTGCCGGGTTGGACGAGGAGTTAGGCCCGGCTCATGGGCGTTGCCGTGGAGAACATCGAGCTTGTCGCCGGCGAGCTCCGGCAGCGCCTCGGAACCGACGCGGTCCTCACAGACGAAGGACTCCTCGATGCCTACGAAGCGGACACGTACTGGAAGGCGATCGCCTCACGTGCAAGCGGGTCCCCCCTCGGCCGTCCCGATCTTGTCGTCCTCGCGGGGTCGGACGAAGACGTCGCGACGGTCCTCCAACTCGCGAACCAGTTCGGAGTCCCCGTCGTCCCCTGGGGAGGCGGTTCAGGAAGCCAGGGCGGAGCGATCCTCACCCATGGCGGGATCGCTCTCGACCTGAAGGGTCTCGACCACATCGTCGATGTGGACGAGGTGTCGCTCACCGTGACGGCCGAGGCGGGCGTCAACGGCCAACGGCTCGAGGCCGAGCTGAACGCGCTCGGGCTCATGCTTCCCCACTATCCCGCGTCGGCCGAGCTCGCGACGGTGGGCGGCTATGTCGCCGCGCGGGGTTCCGGCGTCCTCTCGACGCGCTACGGAAAGATAGAGGACCTCGTCGTCGCCCTGCGCGTCGTGACCCCGACCGGTGAGGTCATCGACACGCTGCCCGTGCCGCGGCACGCAGTGGGACCGGAGCTCACGCAGCTGTTCATCGGTTCGGAAGGGACGCTCGGAGTCATCACCCGCGCGACGCTAGGGCTCCGGCCTCTACCCCCCGCCCGCCGCTTCGAGGCGGTCTCGTTTCCGTCCGTGCCGAAAGGGATCGCCGCCATTCGCGACGCTATCGCCCGAGGGTACCGCCCGTCGGTCGTCCGCCTCTACGACGAGACGGCGACGCGCCTGACGCTCAGCCCAGTAGTGGGGGAGGAGCTCGATGGCGTCTGCACGATCCTCTGCTTCGAGGGCGACGCACCCGTTGTCGACGCCGAGGCCGAAGGAGTGCTCGCGCTCGCCACGGAGCGAGGCGCCAGGATTCTCGACGGCAGCCTGGGCGAGACTTGGTGGAGGAGACGCTACGAGTTCTACCGCCCGCCGCACCATCCGGAGCTCCCGGCCATGTGGGGCACGATCGAAGCCGTCGCCACGTATGCGCGGATCTACGGGGTCTACCAGGCTGTGCGCAGCGCAATCGAGCCCTACCGGCGGGACGGCCTCACACTCAGGATCCACCTCAGCCACTGGTACCCCTGGGGGACGATGATCTATGGCCGCTTTGTCATCCCCGAGGCGGGAGCGAATGGGATCGAGCTCCACGATCGAATCTGGGAGGACGGCGTCAAGGCCATTCTCGGGGCAGGTGGGGTCATCAACGATCACCACGGGGTCGGCCTCAAGCTGGCGCCCTACATGCGGGCGCAGCACGGCCCGGCGCTCGACACGCTGCGACGGATCAAGGAGGTGCTCGACCCGAATCGGATCATGAACCCGGGCAAGCTGGATCTCTGACGAGCAAAGGAGACACATGGCACTCAAGATGGCGATGCACAACTGGATGCGGCCCGAGCCGATCGACGTCACGATCAAGCGGCTCGGCCGGAGCGGCTACGACGGAATCGAAATCTCGGGCGAGCCGGCGACGTACGACACGAAGCAGGTCCGCTCCCTACTCGAGGAGAACGGGCTCGAATGCTGGGGAGCCGTCACGCTGATGGTCGGAGGGCGCGACCTCCTCCACGAGGACAAGTACGTCCGCATCGGCAGCGTCGAGTACGTCAAGGACACGATCGACATGATCAAAGATCTGGGCGGGAAGATCCTCACAGTCGTCCCCTCGACGGTGGGCAAGGTGACGCCGATGGGGTCGCCCGAGGAAGAGTGGCGATGGGCGGTCGAGAGCCTCAAGGAGTGCCAGGATCACGCCGAGAAGCAGGGTGTCCGGCTCGGCCTCGAGCCGCTCAACCGCTTCGAGACGTACTTCCTCAATCGTGGAGACCAGGCGCTCGCGCTCGCCGAGGACGTTGGCGGCGACTGTGGCATCTGCCTGGACATCTTCCACATGAACATCGAGGAAGCGGACTGGCCTACGGCGATCCGCAACGCCGGCGACAAGCTGGTCGATTTCCACATCGCGGACAACAACCGCATGCCTCCCGGCCAAGGAGCGATCGACTGGGAGCTGCTCGTGCGCACCCTCGAGGACGTCGGCTATGACGGCTATCTCACAGTCGAGTTCGTCGCCACGGTTGACCGCAGCCGCATCTCCCAGCGAGGGGAGATCGGGGACGCGTCGGAGGCGGACGCGAGCGTCGGCCTCGAGCAGTTCCTGCGAGATCACGGAACCGGCGCCGTTCCAGAGCAGCTCTACGACCAGTACGTCCAGGAGTCCATCGACACCTTGCGCCAGCACATCGGGGCTCAGCAGGCCGCGCGGGCCTAAGGAGGGACGGCCGTGGACCTACGTTCGTACAACATCGCGGATCTCGCTCCGCCGGACATCCAGGGCTACCTGGAGGAGAAGGACATCGTCATGATCCCGATCGCGAGCATGGAGCAGCACGGCCCGCACCTCCCGCTCGCGACGGACACGATCCAGGCGGACGAGATCACGAGACGGGCGGCCGAACGGGCCAAGGTCCTCTACACGCCCTGCGTGTGGTTCGGCTACTCCCCCCAGCACATGTACGACCCGGGTGGCGGCACGGGGACCATCACCGTCAGATCGCAGATCCTGCTCGAGGTCTACCACGACGTCGCTCGTTCGCTCGTCCACCACGGCTTCAATCGATTGGTGTTCGTCAACAACCACGGGTCGAACGTCAAGATCATCGACCCGCTCCTACGCCGTATCCGCTACGACACCGGTGCGTTCGTCGCCTTCTCCAAGCTGTACGCGGAGCGCTACCTGGGCCTCGTCTCGGACGTGATGGAAAACCCGCCCGAGGAAACGCCGGGCTGGCACTCGAGCGAGCTCGAAACCGCCCAGGTTCTGGCACACGACGAGCGGCTGGTCCGTATGGACCGAGCGGTCAACCAGCAGGTCAAGAAGCCCGACTGGTTCCCGGACTCCTTCATCAAGCTGGACGGAGCCCCGGAGGTGGAGTTCCAGGGCTATCAGTACTTCCTCTTCCCGACGGATCATGCCGACTTCACCCCGAGCGGCGTCATCGGGAATCCCTTCCGCGCAACGGCCGAGAAGGGGGAGAGGACGTATGAGCTCTACGCCGAGCACCTGGCTGCTGCGCTCGAGGAGTTCCAGAAGGTTCCGGTCGAGGTGCACACGCGGGAATGGCGGGACCGAGCGTGATCACCGAGCCATGACTCAGCAGCCGGGAGTCGCCCTGATCGGAACGCTGGACACGAAGGGGGACGAGATCGCGTACGTGCGGGACCGGCTGATTGCGCTGGGCACGAAGCCGCTCGTGATCGACTCCGGCATCCTGGGCGAGCCTGGCATCAAGGCTGACGTCGCACGGGAAGACGTCGCCCGCGAGGCCGGCTACGACCTCGCGCAGGTGCAGGCGGCTGGAAGTCGTGGGGCGGCGGTCGAGTTGATGATCGAGGGCGTACGCGCCGTCTGTCTTCGGCTCTGGCTCGAGGGGCGGATCAACGGGGTGCTGTGTCTCGGCGGCGCCGAGGGGGCTCTGCTCGGCGCCGCCGCAATGCACGCCCTACCCGTCGGCGTCCCAAAGCTGATCGTTTCTCCAAGCGCGTCGGGCCGCCGGGCGTTCGGCCCATTCGTCGGCGAGAGCGACGTCCTCGTCATGCATTCGGTCATCGACATCCTCGGCCTCAACCCAATCGCGCGCTCGGTGTTCGACAATGCCGCCGCAGCTGTCGCCGGGATGGCGCGCGACGCGGGCCAGCCGGTAGGCGAGCTGGGCGGGCGCAGCGTCGGCATCACCATGCTGGGACACACGACGCCGGCGGTGATGCGGATCAGAGCTGTTCTCGAGCGCGCAGGGCACGAGCCCGTCATTTTTCACGCCAACGGCGTCGGCGGCCCGGCGATGGAGAAGCTTGTTGCAGCCGGTGCCCTCGCGGGGGTGATCGACTACACGCTCTCGGAGGTCGCAAACTCACTGCTGGGAGGCCTACACGCCACGGGCCGGGAGCGTCTGACGGTCGCGGGGAAACACGGTCTGCCCCAGGTAGTCGTTCCCGGGTGCGTCGACTTCTTCAACCAGGGAGCGCCTGAGACCCTCCCCGAGCAGTATCGAGGGAGGAAGAGCTACTACCACAACCCGGTTGCGACGCTGGTCCGCCTGGACCGGGACGAGATGGCAGAGCTCGGGCGCGTCGTGGCCGAGCGGCTGAACGAGTCCCGTGGTCCAGTTCGGGTCATCGCGCCCTCGCAGGGGTTCTCGCTTGCGGACGTCGAGGGGGGAGATCTCTGGGATCCCGCCGCCGACGCTGCGTTCCTCGACGCACTCTCCTCGGGCCTTCGCACCGAGATTCCCTTCGAGCTCGTGGACACGCACGTCAACGACCTGGCGTTCGCCGACCTCGTCGCCGAGCGCTACCTCACCCTCGTCTCCGCCTCGCTCTCTACTTCCTGACCGCGATGCCCGCCGACATTCGCAGAGCCAAGATCCTCGAGAGAATTCAGCGCGACGGAGGCGCCTCGATCGGAGAGCTCGCCCGCGACTACGGCGTGTCCACGATCACGGTGCACAGGGATCTGGAACGGCTCGCCGGTGACGGCCTGATCGAGCGTATCCACGGCGGAGCGCGACCCACCGGCGGGAGCCCGACACACATCCAGGTGCCGACCGACTGGACGAAGCGGCTTCGGCAGGCGCAGGCGCAAAAGGAGGCGATCGCCGCGGCGGCCGCCCACTTCGTCGAGGACGGCGGGACGATATTCGTCGACTCTTCGACAACCTGCCTGGCGTTCGCCCGCCACCTGAACCGGCACCCGCCGCGTGCGCTGACGCTCGTCACGAACTCGCCCGCAATCGCTTTGGAGCTCCACGCCCCAGCGATTCACGTCGTCGTGACTCCCGGAGAGGTCGACCAAACGCTGAGGATGATCGGCGGCCGCTGGGCGGCGGAGTTCCTTGCAGGCCTGAACATGGAGGTCGCGTTCATCTCAGCCGCAGGGATCACCCTGGAGCACGGCCTGACGACGACCCGGCGAGCCCTCTCGGACACGCTCCACGCCGCGTTGGCCTCCTCGGCAAAGGGAATCGGCCTGATCGACTCCTCGAAGTTCGGCCTTTCCGCGTTGGTCTCGATCGCCCCGCCCGAGGAGCTCGACGCGGTAGTCGTCGACGACGGCCTCTCGCGCGAGCTCGTCGAGGCCTACGAGGCCGCCGGCGTCAACCTCGTCTTCGCCAGGGGCCACCGCACCGCTTCTTCCGTCGCCTAACCACAAGGAGGACCGATGGCACGACCCGTGACGCTCTTCACCGGCCAGTGGGCCGACCTTCCGCTCGAGGAACTGGCCGAGAAAGCGGCCGGTTGGGGATTCGACGGGCTCGAGCTCGCCTGCTGGGGCGACCACTTCGACGTCGACCAGGCGCTCTCGGATCCCTCCTACACTGAGACGCGGTGGGAGATCCTTCGCCGCCATGGCCTCGGATGCTTCGCCATCTCGACGCACCTCGTCGGCCAGGCTGTGTGCGACCCCGTCGACGAGCGACACCGCGCGATCTTGCCGCCTGACGTCTGGGGGGACGGCGATCCGGAAGGCGTCCGCCGGCGCGCGGCCGAGAAGGTGGCCGATGCCGCCCGCGCGGCAGCGAAGCTCGGTGTGCAGATAGTGAACGGGTTCACCGGCTCGAGCGTGTGGCACATGCTGTACTCGTTTCCGCCGAACGACTGGGATGCGATCGAGGCCGGTTACCGAGACTTCGCCGACCGCTGGAACCCGATCATCGATGTCTTCGACTCAGAGGGAGTCCGCTACGCGCTCGAGGTCCATCCCACGGAGATCGCCTACGACTTCGTGACGACCCGGGAGGCGCTCGACGCGATCGACCGTCGGGAGGGCTTCGGAATCAATTTCGACCCGAGCCACTTCGCGCACCAGTCCCTTGACTCGGCCGCGTTTGTGGACGAGTTCGCCGACCGCATCTACCACGTGCACATAAAGGATTCCCGCAAGCGTCTTGACGGGCGCCGGTCGATTCTCGGCAGTCATCTTAATTTCGGCGAAGCGGCCCGCGGTTGGGATTTCGTCTCGCCGGGCCACGGAGACGTGGATTTCGAAGAACTCTTCCGGGCTCTGAACCGCATTGGCTATGAGGGACCACTCTCGGTCGAGTGGGAGGACGCCGGCATGGATCGGGAATGGGGCGCACAGGACGCGCTTGCGTTCGTCCGCCGCACCGACTTCGCCCCGTCCGCCGTAGCCTTCGACGCCGCCTACGAAAGGAAGTGATCGATGGCTGAGCAGGAGATCGGATTCGTCACCATGGGCAAGACTTCCGGAGCTGGGAACGCGCGCACGATCGGGGTCGGGATGCTCGGCTACGCCTTCATGGGCAAGGCGCATGCCAACGCCTACCGGAAGATTCCCTACATGACCTGGCCGCCCCCGCTAGTGCCTCGCCTCGTGGCGGTGGCCGGGCGAACTGAGGAAGCCGTCGCGGAAGCGGCTCGCCGTTACGGATTCGAGGGCTACGCGATTGACTGGCGCGACCTTGTCTCCAACGACGAGGTCGAGCTCTTCGACAACTCGGGACCGAACAACCTTCACGCCGAGCCCACGATCGCCGCCGCGGAAGCGGGCAAGCACGTCATCTGCGAGAAGCCGCTCGCTCGCACGGCGGACGAGAGCCATGAGGTCTGGCAGCGCGTGTCGGCCGCGGGGGTCAAACACATGTGCGCGTTCAACTACCGCTTCGTGCCGGCCGTACGACTCGCTCGCGAGATGCTCGAGGCCGGCGACCTGGGCGACATCTACCACTTCCGCGGCAGCTACCTCCAAGAGTGGGGCGACATCGACGATCAGGTCTGGCGTTTCGAACGCGCAACGGCGGGCTCGGGTGCCTTGGGTGACCTCGGCGCCCACGTCATCGACCTCAGCCGCTATCTCGTTGGAGAGGTCAAGTCGGTCAGTGGTGGAACGCGGACGTTCAAGCAGGGCCGCGATGTCGACGACGCCTTCGAAGCGGTCGTCGAGTTCGAAGGCGGCGCGATCGGGACGGTGGAGGCGTCACGCTTCTGTCCCGGGCGTAAGAACGCCTTCACCTGGGAGATCAACGGCTCCAAGGGCTCGATTGCGTTTGACCTCGAGCGCCTGAACGAGCTACAGGTCAACCTCCGAGGCTCAAAGCCGGGTGAGCGAGCCCAGGGCTTTCGTGACGTCCTGGTGTCGGAGGCCGACCACCCGTTCTGGGAGCACTGGTGGCCTCACGGGCACATCATCGGGTGGGAGCATTCGTTCGTGCACGAGATCCATCACCTTCTGGGCGCGATTGCAGAGGATGGGGACGTAGCTCCGCACGGAGCCACCTTCGAGGACGGCTACAGGGCCGCGGAGATCTGCGACGCAATCGTCCGTTCGAGCGAGTCAGGCCGGCGGGAAGAGGTCTTGTATCGCTGAGCGTCGCGTTCAGCTCTTCGCCACGTGCCTGGGCGACCTCCTCTTTCCAGAGGTGGTCGCCGACGCAGAGCTGCTCCTTCGGGAGGCGGGCCACGAGGTCGACTTTCCCCGTGAGCAGGTCTGCTGCGGGCAGCCGGCATTCAACGCCGGCCATCGCGCCGCGGCCCGCCGCGTCGCCCGCACGTTCGTCCGAGCCTTCTCCCGGGACCGTCCCGTCGTCTGCCCATCCGGCTCCTGCGCGACCATGGTCGCTCACTACCTGCCCGAGCTCGTGGGCTGCGAGCCGTACGAGGTCTGGGAGCTCTCCGCCTTCCTCGCCCAGGCGGAATCGAAACTCCCCGCTCGAAACACTGGCTGCTCCCTTGCTTACCATGACTCGTGCCACATGCTGCGCGAGCTCCGCATCGCCGACGAGCCCCGGCGCTTGCTGGAAGGCTCGGGCGCGCAGCTCGTTGCACTGCCAAGGCCGGATCTGTGCTGCGGCTTCGGCGGGACGTTCTCGGTCCGCCAGCCGGAGATCTCCCTGGCGATGGCCGACGAGAAGCTGGCAGGCGCTCGTGCCGCCGACGCCCTGGTGACCGCAGATCCCGGCTGTCTCATGCATCTGCGCGCACGCGCTGCGCGGACGGGAGGCCAGCCCGTGATTCACCTCGCGACGGCGCTCGCCCGGGGGGCCAGGCCTTGAGCGAGCTGGCGCAAGTCGAGGAACGCTTTCGTCAGGTTGCCCAGGGAGCACTGGCCAACACGCACACCCAGGAGGCCGCCGACGGCTATGCAACGCATGCTCGAGGGCCGCACCACTGCCTGGGCCGACCTCCCCGACGTCGAGATGCTGCGCGAGCGGGCCCGCGAGATCCGGATGCGCACCATCTCCGATCTCGACCGCCATCTCGCCGACTTCATCGCCGCTTTCGAGGCCCGCGGCGGCAAGGTCCATTTGGCGCGGACGGCCGAGGAGGCAAACGAGTACATCGTCGACGTCTGCCTGAGGGTCGGTGCGCAGCTAGTCGCCAAGTCGAAGTCGATGGCGAGCGAAGAGATTCGCGTCAACGAAGCGCTCGAGGCAGCGGGGATTCGTCCCGTCGAATGCGACTTAGGGGAGTACATCCTCCAGCTCGCGCAGGAGCACCCGATCCACATCATCCTGCCCGCGATCGAAAAAACGGCGGCCGATGTCGCCGAGCTCTTCTCCGCGGTCGAGGGCGCGCCTGTCTCTCCTGAGCTGGAAGAGCTCGCGGCCGTCGCCCGACGGCAGCTTCGGAAGGTCTTCCTGAGTGCCGACGTCGGGCTCACCGGCGCGAACTTCGCCGTCTCGAACACCGGCTCCCTCTGTCTCGTTACGAACGAGGGCAACGGAGGCCTGGTGACGTCCCTGCCGAAGGTCCATATCGCCCTTCTCGGAATGGAGCGCCTGGTGCCGACCCTCGACGACCTCGCCGTGCTGCTCCAGCTCCTCCCCCGCAGCGCCACGGGGCAGAAGCTGACGAGTTACACGAGAGTCTTCACGGGACCCCGGCGCGTGGGAGAGATGGACGGTCCCGACGAGCTGCACGTGGTCATCCTCGACAACGGTCGCTCCAACCTCCGCGGCGGCCGCTACGAGGAGATGCTCGCCTGCATCCGCTGCGGAGCCTGTCTCAACGTCTGCCCTGTCTACCGCAAGGCGGGCGGAGGCGCGTACGGGCCGGTTTACTCCGGCCCGATGGCGGCTGTGCTCGTGCCCCTGCTCGTCGGGCTCGACCGTGCGCCTGCCCTGCCGCACGCCTCCTCCCTCTGCGGCGCCTGTACTGTCGCCTGTCCGGTGAAGATGCCACTTCACGAGCTGCTCCTAGAGCTCCGCAAGGATCTCGTCGAGGAGCGGGTCGCGTCTGCGCGCGAGCGGCTCGGCTTCACACTTTGGTCGCTGGCCTGGTTGCGTCCGTCCGTGTACAGGGCCTCGACGTTTTTGGGCCGGCTCGCCGCGCGGCTCGGAGGACGCTTAGGGCCGGGCCGTACTTGGACACGAGGCCGGGAGCTGCCCGCGCTCGCCCGGCGCCGGTACCGGGATTTGCGATGACTGAGTCTCTGGCCGAGCGCTTCGCCGCGAACGCCGAGGCCGCCGGCTTCGTCGTCCATCGCGGCGAGGCCCCGGAGATCGAAGGCTCCGAGCGCTCGACGGCCAGCTACGGGCTCGCCGACACGGGCAGCGTCGTGCTTGCCGCCGCGCCGGACGAACCGCGGGCGCGGCACCTGCTTCCGGAGGTTCACGTGTCCCTACTTTCCGAGGAGCGCATCCTTCCGGGCCTGGCAGAGCTCTTCGCCGCGGTCGGGCACGATCTTCCGAGTGCGCTCGCAATCGTCACCGGTCCGAGCAGGAGCGCTGACATCGAGCAACGCTTGGTGGTCGGCGTCCATGGCCCTCGCGAAGTGCACGTCGTCCTGCTGCCGTGACCGACGTCGTCTGCCTTGGGATCCTCGTCGCGGACGCGATCGCCCGGCCCGTCGACGACGTGCCCCCGCGCGGAGCCCTCGAGCTCGTCGACGAGATCTCGCTCCACGGGGGTGGCTGTGCGCTCAATACGGCGAGCACGCTGGTCCGGCTCGGCCTGGAAGCGGCGGTCGTCGGGAAGGTGGGAGCCGACCCCTTCGGCGATTTCATCCTTCAGCTCCTCGACGAGCGTGGCGTCGACCGCCGTGGCGTTTCACAGGATTCGGCCGTGCCGACCTCTGCGACGGTCGTCCTCGTGGACTCGGGCGGTGAGCGCACGTTCCTCCATCTTCCGGGGGCAAACGGCCAGCTCATGCCCGAGGAGCTCGACGAGGACGCGCTCTTCTCGGGCAGAGCCCTCCATGTTGCCGGCGCGTTGGTCATGCCAGGTTTGGACGGCGACCCTACGGTCGCCGTTCTCGAAGAGGCCAGAGCGCGTGGGCTGACTACCAGCCTCGACACGGTCTGGGACGCCACGGGCCGCTGGGAGCGACTCGTTCCCAGTCTGCCTTACCTGGATCTGTTCGTTCCCAGTCTCGCTGAAGGTTCTGCCATCTCTGGCCAGCCTGAGCCCGAGTCGGTCGCCGCCTGGCTGCGGGAGCGAGGCGTAGGGACCGTGGCGCTCAAGCTGGGCGCCGACGGCTGCTTCGTCTCGAGCGAGGAGTTCGAGGGCTTCGTGGCTGCCCCGGCCGTTGAGGCGGTTGACGGAACGGGATCGGGTGACGCGTTCGCGGCGGGCCTCCTCTACGGTGCGCTCGCCGGCTGGCCGCTCGAGCGCTCAGCAGCGCTCGCCAATGCAGCCGGCGCCCTTGCGGCGTCTGCGGTCGGGGCGGTCGAAGGGGTGCTGGGGCTCCAGGAAACACTCACTCTTGCTGGCCTGGCGTCAGCAGCATGAACGCGAGGCTCAACCGTCTGTTCGCCGCTGACGGACGCTGCTTCGACGTCGCCGTCGACCACGGCTTCTTCGGCGAGGGCTCTTTTCTCCCCGGGATCGAGGACATGGTGCGAACGGTCGCCACTCTCGTCGAGGCCGGCCCGGATGCGATTCAGCTCTCTCCGGGGCAGGCCGCGCTCCTGCAAAGCGTTCCGGGCCCGGCTAAGCCGGCGCTGGTTCTACGCACTGATGTCGCGAACATCTACGGCGGCTCTCCTCCCAGCCGCCTTTTCAGCCAGGTCGTTGGAGCGTCGGTCGAGCGCGCTGTCGTCCTGGACGCGGCCTGTGTGGTCGTCAATCTCCTCCTCCTCCCGGGGCAGCCCGAGCTGCACGAGCAGTGCATTCGCAACGTTTCCGCCCTGCGGACGGCATGCGACACGGTCGCGATGCCGCTCATGGTCGAGCCGCTGGCCATGAAGCCGGGCGAAGGCGGTTACGGCGTCGACGGAGACGTGGAGAAGATCGTCCCGCTCGTGCGTCAGGCCGTCGAGCTGGGGGCAGACGTGATCAAGGCGGATCCGACCGATGACCCGGCGGACTATCCGCGCGTGGTGGAGGCGGCGGGCACGCGAGCGGTGCTCGTGCGGGGCGGCGGGCGCGTGTCGGACGACGAGATCCTGCGCCGTACAGAAGCGATCATGCGGCAGGGCGCCGCCGGGATCGTCTACGGGCGCAACGTAGTGCAGCACGAGAATCCCGGAGCAATGACGCGGGCGCTCATGGCGATCGTGCACGACGGCGTCTCGGCGGAGGAAGGCGGCAAGCGCCTGCGCGCCGGTGGCTAGCCGAGTCGTCCGCTTCGGCCTGATCGGCGGCGGTCTGATGGGCCGGGAGTTCGCGAGCGCCGCGGCCCGCTGGATCCACCTCGATGACCTCGGAGTCTCACCCGAGCTTGCGGTCGTCTGCGACGCCAACCCCGACGTTCTCTCCTGGTACGAGCGGCTCCACCCACGACCACGCCTTACCGCGGATTACCGCGAGGTGCTCGAGGACGAAACCGTCGAGGCGGTGTACTGCGCTGTGCCCCATCATCTGCACGAGGAGATCTACATCGCCGCCGTTCAGGCTGGGAAGCACCTGCTCGGGGAGAAGCCCTTCGGGATCGACCTGGCGGCGAATGACGCGATCACAGCCGAGGTGGAGTCACATCCCGACCTCCTCGTCCGCTGCTCTTCGGAGCTCCCGTTCTACCCTGGGGGCCAAGAGGTCGTGCGCTGGGTTCGGAGCGGCCGCTTCGGCCGCGTCCTGGAAGTCCGCTCGCTCTTCCTCCATTCGAGCGACCTCGACCCTCAGAAGCCCATCAACTGGAAGCGCCTTGCTCGCTTCAACGGCGAGTACGGGTGCATGGGCGATCTCGGAATGCATGCCCTCCACCTGCCGCTGCGCGCCGGCTGGCTGCCGGCGAACGTCCGCGCCATCCTCTCCGACGTCTTCCCGGTACGCCCCGACGGTTTCGGCGGTACCGAACCGTGCGACACCTGGGACAACGCTGTCCTGCTTTGCGAGGTGAAGCAGGACGGTGACGCCTTCCCACTGCGTGTCGAGACGAAGCGGATCGCTCCGGGCGAGACGAACACGTGGTCGATCGAGATCGACGGGACTGAAGGCTCGATCGCCTACACGACCAAGTTTCCGAAGACTCTTCGCTTCATGGACTACGAGCCGGGAGAGTCCCAGGCCTGGCAGGTGGTCGATCTCGGCTCCCAGTCGGCGTATCCCACGATCACGGGAGCGATCTTCGAGTTCGGGTTCTCGGATGCGGTCCTCCAGATGTGGGCGGCCTACCTCGACGAGCTTGCCCACGGAAACGCCGGGATGCAGCAGCCGTTCCACTGCGCTACCCCTGCCGAAGCCGCCCAGACCCACCGCCTCTTCACGGCGGCACTCAAGTCGCAGCAGGACGCGACTACCGTCACGATCGCGTGACGGCCGCCGTCGTGCAACGCGAGCTGCGGTCGTTCCTCCCTCACGAATCCGTCCTCGTCGGTACCCCGGCGGCCTATCTCGTCGACGAGACCGAGACGCGCGGAGTCAAGGGCCGCGCCGACGCCGTCGTCGTGCCGGGAACCGCCGACGAGGTAGCCGAGGTTGTCCGGTGGTGTTACGACCGTGGCGTTCCGATCATCCCGCGCGGAGGAGGGACGGGCTTCGCCGCAGGTGCCGTGCCGCTCGACGGTGGGGTCGTCGTCTCACTCGAGCGGCTCACTCGCGTTCGCATGTTCGATCCTCTGCTCTGGCGGATCTTTGTCGAGGCAGGCCTCAGAACCGCCGAGCTGCGACGCATCGTCCGGGAAAGCGGTCTCTTCTTCCCTCCGGATCCCGGTGCGGCCGAGCAATCGCAGATTGGCGGCAACATCGCCACAAACGCGGGCGGCCCGCACGCCTTCAAATACGGCGTCACCAGCGCCTGGGTCACGGGGCTCGAAGCAGTTCTGCCACCCGGCGAGATCGTCTCGGTGGGCGGTGCGATCCGCAAGGACGTCGCGGGCTACGATTTGAAAGGTCTTCTCGTCGGCTCGGAGGGCACCCTTGGGATCGTGACGGCGGCTTGGCTCCGGCTACTCCCTACTCCAGAAGCGTCGTACCCGGTCGCCGTCTTCTACCGCTCTGTCGAGGCCGGGTGCGAGGCGATCGAGGCTGTGCTCGGAAACGGCCTCGCCGTCGCCGCGCTGGAGTATCTCGACGGGTCAACTCTCCGGGCGGCCGGGCCCGCCTTCCCCGCGCCTGTCCCTACAGGCGCGGACTTTCTCGTGGTTGCCGAGGCGGACGGGTCGAAAGCGGAGGCTGCCAGAATGCGGGCCGCGCTGCTCGTCGTTCTCGGCGAGCAGGCGCTCGCCGTCCATGCGCCCGAGGAAACCGCCTCGATCGAAGCGCTCTGGCGCTGGCGGGACGGTGTGTCGATCGCGGTCAGCGCTCAGCTCGGAGGAAAGGTGAGCGAGGACATCGTCGTCCCCCTCGACCGGCTGGCGGAAGCCATTGAAGAGACGCTCGCCATCGGGAGCCGCCACGGTCTTTCTGCCTGCAGCTGGGGGCACGCAGGGGACGGCAACCTGCACGCCACGTTCCTGGTGTCGCCCGGGAGCGCCGATGAGCTCGAGCGCGCCGGGGCGGCTGCGGAAGAGCTCTTCTCGCTCGCGGTCTCGCTCGGCGGCTCGATCACCGGTGAGCACGGCGTCGGCATCGTGAAACGCGGCCGCCAGCAGTGGTCGGCCAGGAAGTCAGCACTCATGACGTCGGTGAAGGAAGCGTTCGATCCCCGAGGGCTGATGAACCCTGGAAAGAAGATCTGATGGCCGCCGAAAGTCCAGGCGGCTTAGGCCCTGGGCTTCCGGGCGGGTCGCCGCGAACGCAACGATCGCTGAGCATACGGCGCTTACCGGGTCGACCGTTCCCGCGCCTCCGAGTAGACGCCCGCATCCGCGCGAGCGTCGTTCGACCGTGACCCTACGAGGTCCCAGATCTCCATCCGGCCCTTGCACTTGACGAGGATCGTTCCCCGTCGCTTGCAGACGAACTCATCATTCAGCAGCTCGTACGTCGTGCGCGTTATCTAGATCTCGCCGGGCGGCTCTAAGACTCTATTTACGAACTGCGGATAGCCTGACGGCCCCCAGATGAATGACGATGTGAGTAGCTCCTTACCCTGGGCGCCACGCCCTTGCGTTGGAGCTTGCGGCGCATGCGGCTCTGGCTCTTTGGGGTACTTACCCCGCTTGCTAGGCCGGACGCGCACTCTGGACTCCTACGCGTCGCGCCTCCGCCGAAAGCTGAACCGCGACGGAGACGCGGGGTACGTCCTGAACGTCTGGGGCGTGGGCTACCGCCTCAGCGCCCTCAGCTGATCAGGTCCGGGCCTGCTGCTCTTCCTCGACGTCGACGTCGGGGTCGAGCTCGTTCGCGTGCTGCGTGGTCATCTCAGCCTCGCGCCGGTCCGCCTCCGCCCGCTGCGCCATCGCTCGGCGGCCGCGCGGCGCTCGTCCGCCTCCTGCGCGCGGGTATCCGCCTGCTGGCGGAGCTCCCGCGCCTCGCCACGCTGCTCGTCCAGACGACGCGAGCGTCGGGCACTGAGCCAGATGAGCGCCAGCACGACGACGAGGCGACGACGATGAGGATCCAGATCCAAGCGTCCATGTGAACCTCCCGCTCTTTTTGCCAGGGCACCCGAAGAGCGGAGTCGCCACACTCAGAGGAGGCGCGCGAGGGCGGTCACGCCCGCCGCCGCAACGACGATGACGAGGAGTGGCGCGCGCAGGCGGATCGCCACGATTGCGGCCACGATCCCGAGGAGCCGCTCGTCGAAGACAAACTTGCGGTCGGCGCCGACCGCCTGCGTGACGACGAGCGCGGCGAGGAGGGCCGGCGGGAGCATGTCCACGATCCCGGCCAGCTGGGGCGAAAGTGTGCGGCCGCCGAGGAGCACCGGCCCGATCGCCTTGCAGACGATCGTCCCGGCGGCCACGATCGAGACGACGAGCCAGGTGGAGCTCAGCGCTTTCTCCAACCGACGAGACACCCCGCCGTGGCGGCGATGATCGGGACACCGGGAGCGGTGAACGGGACGAGGGCGAACGCGATCGTCCCGCCTATGAGCGCCGCAACGACCGCGCGGCGGGAGTGGATCTGCAGGACCAGCAGCCCGAGGAAGAGGGCGGCGAACGCCGCGTCGAGCCCGAGGGAGTCCGGATCTCCGAGCGCCTCGCCGCCGAGTGCGCCCGCGGCAGTTCCCGTCACCCAGCACGTGTAGAGGACGAGGCCTGCGCCGATGAGGACGCCGCGGTCGAAGGTGCCGTCGCGACGGCGCGAGAACGCCCACGACTCGTCCACCACGAGTTGGCCTTCGAGGAGTCTCCGCAACGGACCGCCTTGCAGGATCGATGCGACCGAGATTCCGATGGGGACGTAACGGGCGTTCAGGAGGATCGCCGCAGTCGCCGCGGCGCCGACGCTTCCCGCCGCGCTCAGTACCGAGGCGGCCGCGAACTGCGCCGAGCCGGCGAAGGTCGTCGCCGACATCACGACCGACGCGACCGCGCCCATCCCCGCCGACTGGGCGAGAAGGCCGAACGAGACGCCGAAGACGAGGACTGCCGGGGCGATCGTCGCCGCCCGGCGCGCGCCGGCCCTATACGGGCTCGGCGACCCAGTCACGTGTGAGGAAGAGCCAGAAGGCGAGCCCGGAGTAGCGTCCGTAGCGTCGGAAGCGGCGCTCGATCGCCGTGTCCTTCGCCTTCCGGCCGTTCAGGCTCGCATACGTCGGGCGGGTCCAGGAGTCGAGCACGAGTCTCGAGTAACGGCCGATGAGCATCATGATGTGCGCCGCCGCGTAGGGGCCGACTCCGGGGAGGGAGAGCAGGCGCGCCGCCACCTCGTCGTCGTGAAGGTCGTCAGGGTCGGCGGTCGCGAGCTCCTCCAGATCGATCTCGCCGGAGGCGACGGACTCGGCGAGGGAGCGCAGGTAGGCGCCGCGGTAGCCGCTCCTCGCGACATCGCGGTAGAAGGACTCCGGCGCCGCGGCCATGGCGGCGGGGGAGGGGAAAGCGTGACCGAACGGGCTGTCCGGCGCCGCTCCCGCGGCGGGCTCGCCGAGGTGCTGGACGATCGCGTTCACCATGCGCACGGTTCCCGACCACGCGGTGTTCGTGGTGCAGATCGTCTTCACCACGTCCTCGTAGACCGTCTGGCTCCGCATCAGCCGGCCTGCGCCCTGGGTCACCCAGTCGAGATCGGGATCATCTGCTGCGAGCGTATAGAACTCGGATAGGTCCTCGTCGATTCGAAGGATGTGCCGCACGCCGTCGAGCGTGGCCTCGGAGCGCTTCCCCGACTTGCCGGTGACCGACGCCTTGCCCGAGCCGCATTCGCGGACGACCAGCGTCTGAGGGCGGCCGCGCGGAAGCGCCACGGTGGTCTCGAGCACACGCCTCTTCTCGTCGATCCGATTCGGCGGAAGGTCGGCGACCCCGTGGGACATGATCGTCCGCCAGAGGTCGACGCGCTCGCCGCCGGCGCCCCGGAGGGGCAGGGTCGCGCTCCAGGTCACGAAGCCGATGCCGGGTCGTACTTCTGCTCCCAGTCCGAGACTCCGAACGTCTCGCCGGGAGCTCCCCCAAGGCAGAGGACGGTCGTCCCCGGCTCGTGCGCGACGGCCGAGCGGATCGACGCCGGATCGGGCACGTAGACGAAGGTGCCGGCGGGAGCCTCCACGTTCCCGCCGTCGACCGTGAACGTCGCGCTCCCCTTGGAGACGAAGAAGAGCTCCTCGTGCTTCGTGTCGGCCTCGTCGTGCTCGCCGACGAGCTCGCCTTTCTGAGTAGTCGTATAGGCGTTGACCCCGAACGACTGGATCCCGAAATGGATGCGGACCGCATGCCAGTCCCGCTCGCCCTCTTCCCTGTCGACCGGCGGCTCCGGAATCTGGTCGATGTGGGTCACCTGGTAGCCGGCCTCGCTCATGCGTCCCTCCCTTGTCGTCTGACTCCGCTACGGAGAGGTTATTCGCAGCCGGTCACCCGCCGAGATGCCCCAGCCAGCGAACGCGCCCTCGTTGACCTCGAGTGCACCTCGGTAGGCGACTCCCGGGTCGTAGAGCGGACACGGGTCCGCGTCGCATGGCTCCATGTCGAGGATCTTCAGGATGCGCCCGTCCCCGGCGTAGAAGGCGATCGAGAGCGGAATGAGGGTGTTCTTCATCCAGAAGGGGCCGGCGTGGTCCTCCGTGTAGACGAACGCCATCCCCGCGTCGGCGGGCAGCGTGGTTCGGCCCATGAGGCCCTGCTCCCGCTCCGCCGGCGTGTCGGCGACCTCGATCGAGATCGTCGTCTGCTCGCCCCCATGTGAGAGGACGGCCTGCGCTCCGGGCTTCGAGCCGTCCCCGCCGCCGCAGCCGGCGAGGACGGCGAGTGCCGCCGCCAGGAGCGCCCTAGACGAGGGTCCCTCCTTCGAGGCTGAGGAGGAGCTGTTTGCGCTCGAGGCCGCCGGCGTACCCGACGAGGCTGCCGGTCGAGCCAACGATGCGGTGGCACGGAACGACGATGGGCACGGGGTTGCGGTTGAGCGCACCGCCCACCGCCCGAGCCGCCTTCGGCTTTCCGATGCGCGTCGCGAGGCCGCCGTACGTGTCCACGCGCCCGTAGGGGACGCGCTGGAGCTCGGCGAGGACGCTCTGCTGGAAGGCGGGCAGGGCGCTCAGGTCGACCGGGAGGTCGAACTCGTGGCGCCGGCCTTCGAAATACTCGTCGAGCTCGCGGCGGGCTTCGTCCACGGGCCGGGCCGCCCGGAGCACGCGCACGCCGTGCAGGCGGGAAAGGCGCTCGACCTCAGCCTCCGGATCGGGATCGAAGGCAATCTCGCAGAGGCCGCGTTCGGTTGTGGCGACGAGGAGCGGGCCGATCGGGGAGTCGGTCAGGTCGTAGGCGACGTCGAGGAGGGCCTCGGCGGCCGCCCGCTCGCGGAAGGCGAGGTCGGTCTTGGCGGGAACGGTCATGTCATCCTCCTGCGCAGCCGCCGGACTCCGGACGAGGCGGCCTGACGGGCCGCGTCCTCGCTGGAGCCGAGCGCTGTCGCGATGTCTGCATAGTCCAGGTCGTAGCCGTAGCGAAGGACGACCGCCGCCCGCTCGGTCGCCGGAAGGTCGCCTGTGAGATGGTCGAGCTCGGCGTACACCGGGCGGCTGTCGTCAGCCGGCAGCTCGGGGATCTCCGCTGTGGGCCTCCTCCTCCGGCGTTCGTCGATTGCGACCCGGGTTGCGATCCGGTAGGCCCACGCGCGCAGGTGTCGCCCGTGCTGGAGGCTCGGGTACCCGCGCAGGGCACGGAGGAACGTCTCCTGGAAGGCATCGTCGGCCGCGTCCCGGCCGGCGAGCTTGCCGAGATACCCGTAGATCTCGTCGCGGTACTCCTCGTAGAAGCGTTCGAAGGGCGGTATCGCCACGGCGTTCATCATCTGCTGTAACGCGCCGGCTCGCTGAGATGTGAGACTGCCGCCGTGAACATCGCGGTCGTGGGCCACGTCGAGTGGATCGAGTTCGTCCGGGTCGACCACGTGCCGAAGGCGGGCGAGATCCTCCACGCGGGCGAGACGTGGTGCGAGGCGGCCGGAGGAGGCGCGGTCGCCGCGGTGCAGCTGGCACGTCTCGCCGGGTCGAGCACCCTCTTCACCGCGATCGGCGACGACGAGCTCGGCGAGAAAGTCGTCCCGGAGCTCGAGCGCCACGGAGTCACCGTGCACGCGGCCGTGCGCCGGGAGCCGCAGCGCCGCGGCTTCACGTACATCGACTCGGCGGGGGAGAGAACGATCACCGTCATCGGAGAGCGCCTTGGCCCGCGGCGCTCCGAAGACCTCCCGTGGGACGAGCTCGCCGGAGTAGACGGCGTCTACTTCGTGAGCGGGGACGCGGCTTCCCTCAAAGCCGCTCGCGAGTCGAAGGTGCTTGTCGCGACCGCCCGCTCGCTCGCGACGCTGGCCGAAGGCCGTGTCGAGCTGGACGCGCTCGTCCGGAGCCGAAACGATCAGGGCGAGACGTATCGCCCCGGCGACCTCGAGCCTCCACCGCGGACCGACGTCGCGACGGCCGGGTCTCAGGGTGGGACGTTCACCTCCCCGGGTGGTGCGCCGACCCACTTCCCGCCGGCGCCCGCGCCGGGGCCGCTCCAGGATGCCTACGGCGCGGGGGACAGCTTTGCCGCCGGGCTCACGTATGGGCTCGCCGAGGGGCTGCCGGTGGACGAGGCTGTTTCGCTCGGGGCACGCTCAGGAGCGGCCGCGTTGTCGAGACGCGGCGCCCACGGCGCCTAGGCCGATCGTTCGCTGAGCCGGTCGAGGATGTAGCCGGCGTACCAGGTCGGCCAGTCCTCGTCGCGGTGCCCGAGGCCGCGCTCGTACTCGCCGTGGGCGCTCTCGGCTTCCTTCAGCAGCTCGGCCAGCTCTTTTCGCGTCACATCCATGGTGGCTCCTTGTGGTGATCGGGGGTTGCCAAGTGGTGGTTTGTGGTTTACAGTGGGGCGAAGTGGGGATCAAGCCTCAGGCGGTTGGATGCTACTCGGCGAATACGAGCACACCCTCGACGACAAAAACCGGCTCACCCTCCCGGCCAAGTTCCGCCAGGCCTTCGAGGGCGAGGTCGTCGTGTCGCGCGGGCTCGACGGTTGTCTCTTTGTGTTCACCCGCGACAACTGGGATTCCTTCGTGGCCGCCCAGCTCGAAGGCCTCAACCCTTTTAGCAAGGAGGCGCGCCAGATGAGCCGCTATATGTTCGCGGGCGCCGCCGAGACCGAGCTGGACAAGCAGGGCCGGATGATGGTTCCCCCCGCGCTCCTCGAGCACGCAGGCCTTGGCCGCGAGGTCGTCGTCGCGGGCGTCCGCGACCACGTCGAGATCTGGGACCGCGCCTCATGGAAAACGCAAATCGAAGAGGTCGAAGGGAGTGTGGAGCTTGTTGCCGAGCGCCTTGCAGCGAAGCAGGACTGACCACGTCCCCGTCCTCGCGGACGAGGTGCGGGGGCTCCTCGCCGTCACGCCGGGAGAGACCGTCGTCGACGCAACCTTCGGCGCGGGCGGGCACGCACGCGTCCTCGCCGCCGGCCTGAAGGGGAAGGGCCGCTTCATCGCGATCGACCGCGACTCGACCGTGCGCCCATTCTTCGAACGCTTCGAGCGCGAGGCGGGCGTGCAGGCGCGCTTCCTCCGGGGCGAGCTCTCCGTCGTCCTCACCCAGCTCGGCGCGAACGGCGTCGAGGCAGACGCGATTCTCATCGACCTCGGCGTCTCGAGCATGCAGATCGACCGGCCCGAGCGCGGCTTCTCGTACGCGGTCGACGCGCCGCTCGACATGCGCATGGACCCCTCCAGTGAGTTGAGCGCCAAGCAGATCGTCAACGAATGGGACGAGCGCGAGCTGGCGACGATCTTTCGCCGTTACGGGGAGGAGCGCTTTGCACGCCAGATCGCCCAGGCGATCGTCCGCCGCCGCCAGGAGAAGGAGTTCGAGCGCACGGGCGAGCTCGTCGACGTCGTCAAGTCGTCCATCCCGGCACCGCGCCGCTTCGGAGACGGCCATCCTGCGAAGCGCGTGTTCCAGGCGCTCAGGATCGCCGTCAACGAGGAGCTCGACTCGCTCGAGCGCGCGCTCCCGGCCGCGCTTGCCATGCTGCGGCCGGGCGGACGACTCGCAGTCATCAGCTTCCATTCCCTCGAAGACCGCATGGTCAAGCGCTTTTTCGCCGCCCAGGCACGCGGGTGCACGTGCCCGCCCGAGCTTCCCGTCTGCGTCTGCGGGAACGAGCCGACGATGCGTCTCCTGACGCGCAAGGCCGTTCGCCCGTCGCCGCAGGAAACCGCCGAGAACCCGCGCTCGGCGTCGGCGAAGCTGCGGGCGGCGGTCAAGGTGGGGAACGACTGATGGCGAGCTTCGCGCCCGCCACTGCGAGAGCGTACGCGCCGGCGGAGCGACGCCGGAAGCCGGCCGCTCCGCCTCGGACGCAGTCACGGCCCCGGCGCGCTGCTCGTCCCGAGGCCCGGCCGCGAGTCGCCGGAGGCGTTTTCTGGATCGTGATCGTCGCGGTGCTCCTCGCCGGCATCGTGGCCCTGAACGTCGCCGTCCTCCGCCTGAACATGCAGGTCGAGCAGCTCGACAACCAGCGCGACGAGCTCGTCTCCAAGCGCGAGAACATCCAGTCGCAGCTGTCGTCGACGGCCGCCGCCGGGCGGATCGAGGAAATCGCCACGAAGACGCTCCACCTGGGTGCGCCGGCTTCGACCACGTACCTCGAGCTCGGGCACCACGGGCCCTAGACAATGACCGCGCGGGTCGCGAACCGGCGCATTCGCCTTCTCATCGCTCTCTTCGCGGCCGTCTTCGCCGTCGCGCTCCTTCGCGCGGGCTGGCTGCAGGCCGTGCGCGCGCAGGCGCTCGGGAACCTGGCGACGAACCAGCACCGAGAGACGATCGAGGTGCCGCCTCACCGCGGAACGGTGTACGACCGCCGCGGCGTCGAGCTCGCGATCGGCTCGCGTGCAACGACCATCTACGCCAACCCGGGTCAGATCCGCGATCCACGCGCGGCGGCGATCGCCGTGGAGCAGAGCCTCGGCCTTGACGCGGACAAGGTGTATCCGCTGCTCGCGGACCGTTCGCGCGGATTCGTCTACGTCGAGCGCCAGGCCGACCCGGGCCTCGCGCAGTCGCTCCAGGACAAGCACATCCAGGGATTCGGGTTCTACGACGAGGAGCGGCGCGACTATCCGCAGAAGAGGATCGGCGCCTCGGTCCTCGGCTACGCGGGCGTCGACAACAAGGGTCTCGCCGGCCTCGAGCTCGAACTCGACAAGACACTCACCGGCACGCGCGGCGAGAAGACGATCGTCAAGGACCCTTTCGGGCACACCCTTCAGGTCGTCGACTCGAAGCCAGGGAGCGACGGGAAGAACGTCTACCTCACGCTCGACCAATCGATCCAGGGCCAGGTCGAGCGCGTGCTCGAAGAGACGCGGACGCGGTGGGCCGCCAAGTCCGCGAGCGCGATCGTCATGGACCCCCGCACCGGCGGGATCCTCGCCATCGCGAACGACCCCGGCTACGACGCGAACAAATTCCCCGACGTGTCGCAGGATCGGCAGCGAAACCGCGCTGTGACGGACACGTACGAGCCCGGCTCGACCTTCAAGATCGTGACGATCTCGGGTGCGCTTGAGACCGGCATCGTGACGCCGAAGACGAAGTTCACCCTGCCCTACGAGATCCAGGTCGCCGACCGGAAGATCCACGACGCCGAGTCGCGCGGGACGCAGAAGATGACCACCGACGAGATCCTCTCGCGCTCGTCCAATGTCGGCGTCGTCACGATCGCCGAGGCGCTTGGCCAGACCCGCGTCAACGACTGGATCCACCGCTTCGGCTTCGGCCGGCCGACTGGGATCGACTTTCCCGGCGAGAGCAAGGGGATCGTCCTCGCGCCCGAAGAGTGGTCGGGCTCGACGATCGGCAACGTCCCCATCGGTCAGGGCATTGCAGTGACGCCGGTGCAGATGATCGCCGCCTACGGCGCGCTCGCGAACAGGGGCGTTCTCATCGAGCCACATCTCGTCGATCGGGTCGGGGACGGCGAGCGGGTGCAGGCCGCACGGCGACGGGTCGTTTCCACGCAGACCGCGGACCAGGTGCGCCACATGCTGCGCGAGGTCGTCGAGGAGGGGTCGGGCACCGCCGCGCAGGTCCCCGGCTACCGGATCGCTGGCAAGACCGGCACCGCGGCGAAGCCCGACGGTGCGGGCGGGTACTCGACGTCGGCCTACGTGGCCTCGTTCGTCGGGTTCGTGCCGGCCAAGCACCCGAGCCTGGTCATCCTGGTGACCGTGGACGAGCCGCGCGGAGCCATCTGGGGCGGGGTGGTGGCGGCGCCGGCATTCGCCGAGATCGCCAAGTTCGCCTTGCAATACCTCGAGATTCCGCCCGACTAGCCGGGGCCACCGCGGGCCTCCCTCCACTTCGATTCTAACGCTGAGAAGTGCGCGTGTGGCGCGCGAAACGTCAAATATCCGTGCAAAAGAAGGGTTTTTCAGACGCGCGACCCATCCGGACCGAGAGGCCCCGTTGCTAGAATCCGGCCCCATCGACCTTGAGCTCCTGGCCCACGCCGTGCACGCCACGCGCGCCGCGAACCCGGCCCCCGTCGACGTCACCGACCTGGCCTACGACGCACGTGGCGTGACTCCGGGGGCTCTCTTCGTCTGCGTCCCCGGGATGAAGGCCGACGGGCACGACTTCGCGCCGCAGGCCGTCGCCGGCGGCGCCGCAGCACTGATCGTCGAGCGCGAGCTCGACGTGCCGGTGCCGCAGCTCCTCGTCGCGGACGCCCGTGAGGCGATGGCCCTCGCGGCCGACGCCTTCTTCGGCCACCCGACGCGCGAGCTCGAGGTCGCCGGGGTCACCGGGACGAACGGAAAGACGACGACCGCCTTCATTCTTTTTGCCATCCTCGCCGCGGCCGGCCGGCGCCCGGGTCTCCTCGGCACTATCGAGAACCGGGTCGGAGGCGAGCGGCGCGCCGCGGTCCGCACGACCTCAGAGGCGATCGATGTCCAGCGCCTTCTGCGCGAGATGCTCGACGCCGGCGACAGGAGCGTGGCAATGGAGGCCACGTCCCACGGCTCCGCCTTGAAGCGCCTGCTCGGCATGCGCTTCGCCGTCCTCGTCTTCACGAACCTGAGCCAGGACCACCTCGACTTTCACGGGACGCTCGAGGACTACTACGACGCGAAGCTCCGGCTCTTCACCGAGCCCGACCTGGATGGAGGCAGGCCTCCGGCGGTCGTCAACGTCGGAGACGCGTATGGCCGGCGGCTCGCCCAGGAGCTCCGCGACATCGGCGACGAGCCGGTGACCTTCGAGCTTGCGGACGCCCAGGATCTCGAGCTGACCGCTGGCGGCGCCCGCTTCACCGTCGCCGGCATCCCGCTCGAGACGAAGCTCCGCGGCCGCTTCAACGTCGAGAACGTCCTCGGGGCCGTGAAGGCCGCACGCCTCCTCGGGATCGAGTCGCAGGCGATCGCCACCGGCGTCGCGCACGTGACCGGGGTGCCGGGCCGCTTCGAGGCCGTGGACGAGGGTCAGCCGTTCACGGTCCTCGTCGACTACGCGCACACGCCGGAGGCGCTCGAGAATGTTCTCACGGAGGCACGCGAGATCACGGCCGGCCGCCTCGTCTGCGTCTTCGGATGCGGCGGCGACCGCGACCGGAGCAAGAGGCCGCTCATGGGCGAGGTCGTCACCCGCCTCGCCGATTCGGCGATCGTCACCTCCGACAACCCGCGGAGCGAAGAGCCGCAGGCGATCATCGACGAGATCGTTGCGGGGATGTCCGGCGATCCGGAGGTGGAGCCCGACCGCGAGGACGCCATCACATCCGCTTTCGAGCGGGTCGGTGAGGGGGACGTCGTCGTGATCGCCGGCAAGGGCCACGAGCAGGGACAGGAGTTTGCCGACCGGGTCGTCCCGTTCGACGACCGGGAGGTCGCGCGCGAGACGCTGCGCCGGCTGGCGGCCCGGGCATGATCCCGCTCACGCTCGAGGAGATCGGCCGCGTCGCCACCGGCGAGATGCGACCCGGATCCGGAGAGCCCGTCACCGGGGTGACCATCGACTCGCGGCGCGTGGAACCGGGCGACCTCTTCGTCGCGGTGGGGCGGGGCGTCGAATTCGCGGACGAGGCTCTCGAGGCCAGGGCGGCGGCGGCGCTTGTCCCGGAGGACGCCTTCGCCGCTCTCGCGGGGATCGCGCGCGAAGTCCGCTCGCGGAGCGCCGCGAACGTCGTTGCCGTCACGGGCTCGACCGCGAAGACCTCGACGAAGGACATCCTCGCCGCGCTCTGCCGGCCGCACGCGCGCACGGTGGCGGCGGAGGGAAGCCAGAACAACGAGGTCGGCCTGCCCCTGACGCTGTGCAAGCTCGATCCGGACACCGAGGTCGCGGTCGTCGAGATGGGCATGCGGGGCCTCGGGCAGATCGCCGAGCTCTGCGAGATCGCGCGGCCGGACGTGGGGATCGTCACGGCGGTCGGCCCCGTCCACCTCGAGCTCCTCGGCACGGTCGGGCGCGTTGCGCAGGCGAAGGCCGAGCTGATCGAAGCGCTACCGCCGGGCGGGACGGCCGTCGTGCCGGCCAACCAGCCCTACCTCGAGCCGTACCTGACGCGGACCGACATCGAGATCTACCGCTTCGGTGAGGGCGGCGACGTCTCGCTCACCTACTTCGCGGCCCACGACGGACAGGCCCGCCTCAAGGTGACGGCGTTCGGGCGGCCGCTCACCCTCGAATTCAGCTTTTCCTCGCGCTACAACGCCACGAATGCGCTCGCTGCGCTCGCCGCCTACCATGCGCTCGGCCTTCCGCTCGGGAAGGCCGAGCGCGGGGCGCGCCATGTCCAGCTCTCGCGCCTGCGCGGGGAAGAGGTCTCGCTCCCGGAGGGCGGCGTTCTCATCAACGACTGCTACAACGCGAACCCGCTCTCCATGGCGGCCGCCCTCGAGCATCTGGCCGAGCGCGCCGGCGATCACCGGAAGGTCGCGGTGCTCGGCGACATGGCGGAGCTCGGACCCGGCGCTGCGTCGTATCACCGGGACGTCGGGGCCGCCGTGGCTCGTGCCCGTGTGGACGTGCTCGTCGCGGTCGGTCCACTCGCCCGCGGCTACGTCGAAGGGGCGCGCGGCGTGCCCACGGTTCGCTGGGCACCGACGGTCGAGGCGGGGCTCACCGCGTTGCGGCAGCTCCTGCAGCCGGGCGACTGCGTGCTCGTCAAGGGCTCGCGCTCCATGGGACTCGAGGCGATCGCGGAAGCTGTCGCCGTCGTCCCGGCTCGAAGCTAGTCTCCGCGCGTGGTTCAGGTCCTTCTCGCGGGGCTCATCTCGATGGTCATCTCGATCGTCGCGGGCCCGAAGTTCATCGACTTCCTGCGCCGCAACGAGTTCGGGCAGCAGATCAGAGAGGAGGGCCCGCAAGGGCACGTCGTGAAGCGCGGCACGCCGGCAATGGGCGGCCTTCTGATCATGCTCGCGATGGCGATCCCGTTCCTCGCCTTCTCGAAGCACACCCTGCCGGCGCTGACGGCCTTCTTCGTCACCCTCGGCTGCGCGGCCATCGGCTTCGTCGACGACTGGACGAAGATTGCCCGCCGTCGCTCGCTGGGTCTCGCCGGCCGCTGGAAGCTCGTCTGGCTCGTGGGGATCACGGTCATCGTGGGCCTGGTCGTTTCCGACCGTGGCTTTTCGACGTCCGTTTACGTGCCGCTCATCGATGTGGATATCCCGCTCTCCTACGCCTGGTACGTACTCGCCTTCTTCATCATCGCCGGCGCGGCCAACGGGGTGAATCTCACGGACGGGGTCGACGGGCTCGCAGCGGGCACGACGACGATCGCGATCCTCACCTACACGGCGATGAGCCTGGTCGCCGCTCTCACCGCCGTCCGGCGTGGTGCGCCGGCCGACCCGATCGACCTCGACCTCGCCATCCTCGGCGCGAGCCTGATCGGGGCTTCGATCGGATTCCTTTGGTACAACGCCTTCCCGGCCCAGGTCTTCATGGGCGACACGGGCTCGATGGGCCTGGGCGGTGCGCTCGCGGCCTTCGCGATCATGACGAAGACCGAGCTCCTCCTCCTCCTGATCGGCGGCATCTTCCTCGTCGAGGCCCTTTCCGTGATTCTCCAGGTCCTCACCTTCAAGTGGTTCGGGCGCCGCATCTTCCTGATGGCGCCGCTCCACCACCACTTCGAGATGAAGGCCTGGTCGGAAACGAGGATCACGGTGCGCTTCTGGATCGCGACCGCGATCCTCTGCGCGTGCGGCTTCGTCCTCTACTACGCCTATTTCTCGAACTTCAACAACCTGGCCTCCTAGGGCGCTCGTCCTCGGCCTCGCGCGCTCGGGCGAGGCGGCGGCCCTCGCGTTGGCGCGGCGCGGAGTGCAGGTCGTCGGCGTCGACCGGCGGGACGACCTCGACGCGGGGAGGCTTCGCGCGGCAGGCGTCGAAGTCGTCCTCGGCGCGGACGACTCCGAGCTTCTCGACGGCGTGGACCTACTCGTTAAAAGCCCAGGAGTACCTCCGGCGGCTCCCCTCGCAGCCGCTGCGCGGGAGCGTGGACTGACCGTCTGGAGCGAGGTCGAGCTCGGCTTCCGGCTTCTCGACAACCCGATCCTCGGTGTCACCGGCACGAACGGCAAGACGACCACGAGCGAGTTGCTGGGCGCCATCTTCCGCGCCGCTGGCAAGGACGTGGCCGTGGCCGGGAACGTGGGCCGGCCGCTCTCCGGACTGGACGGCGCACTCGGCGAAGGAGCATGGATTGTGTGTGAGCTCTCGAGCTTCCAGCTCGAGGACATCGACGCCTTCCGCCCGCACATCGCCGTCCTGCTCAATCTCGCGCCGGACCACCTCGACCGGCACGAGACCCTCGACGACTACCGCGCCGCCAAGCTCCGGATCTTCGAGAACCAGACGGCGGAGGACGTCGCCGTCGTCCCGCGCGGCCTCGACGCGATCCCCGGCGAGGCCCGGCGGATCGAGTTTTCGCTCGAGGACGCATTGCCCGCCGAGCCAGGCATCCCCGGCGAGCACAACCGCGAGAACGCCGCCGCCGCCACCGCCGCCGCGCGCGCCGCCGGGATCCCGGACGACGCGATCGCCGCCGGCCTGTCCTCGTTCGAGGGAGTCCCGCACCGCCTCGAGCTCGTCCGCGAGGTGGGCGGAGTGCGCTTCGTGAACGACTCCAAGGCGACGAACCCGGAGGCCGCCGAGCGCGCCCTCTCCGCCTATCCGCCGGGAATCCGCCTGATCCTGGGCGGGAGCCGCAAGGGGATCCCGTTCGCGCGACTCGCCAAGCGGGCCGCCGCCTCTGGCGTGGCCCAGGCGTACCTGATCGGGGACTCGGCGGACGAGATCGCCGAGTCGCTCGCGGCCGAGGGAGTCCGCTTCACGTACTCGCGCGACCTGCCGACCGCTGTACGGGACGCGTACCGGGACGCGGACCCGGGCGAGGTCGTCCTCCTGTCGCCCGCGTGCGCGAGCTACGATCAGTTCCGGGACTTCGAGGAGCGGGGAGAGCGCTTCCGCGAGCTCGTCGAGGCGCTGTGAAGCGGCCCGGCGGCAACCATCTCGAGTACCACCTCCTTGTTCTCGTCACGTTGGGCCTCGTCGCATTCGGGCTCGTGATGGTCTACAGCGCGAGCTCGGCGCGCGCCCTTCTCTCCTCCGACGCACCGTCCTACTACCTGAAGCGCCAGGCGATCTACGCCGTGATGGGGCTCGTCGCGCTCGTCATCCTCTCCCGCCTCGACTTCCATCGGCTGCGCCACGCCACGCAGCCGCTCCTCGCAACCACGTTCGTCCTGCTGGTGGCGGTGCTCGCGATCGGTACCGCCGTTAACGGTGCGCGTCGGTGGATCCCGATCGGCTTCATGAACTTCCAGCCGTCCGAGCTCGCCAAGCTCGTGCTCGCGCTCTGGACCGCGGCGCTCCTCGCCCGGAAGCCTGCGCCGCGCACCCTCGGCGAGCTCGCGAAGCCGATCGGCGTCGTCGTGGGGCTGGCGTGCGCGCTGATCCTGATCGAGCCCGACCTCGGGACGGCGATCGCGATCGCGATCATGGTCTCCGCGATCCTCGTCGTCTCCGGCACGCGGCTTCGGCTCCTCGCCTCGGCAGCCGGGATCGCAACAAGCGTCGTCCTCCTCGCCATCTGGCTCGAGCCGTACCGCCGCGAGCGGATCTTCAGCTTCCTCGACCCCTGGCACGACCCGCAGGGAGCCGGCTTCCAGTCCGTCCAGTCGATGATCGCCCTTGGGTCCGGCGGCTTCTTCGGAGTCGGCCTCGGCGAGAGCGTGCAGAAGATCTACTACCTGCCCGAGGCATCTACGGACATGATCTTCGCTATCGTCGGCGAGGAGCTCGGGCTCATCGGCGCGATGGGGGTCATCGCGGCGTTCGCGGTCTTCGCCTACGCTGGCTTCAACATCGCACTGCACTGCCGCGACCCGTTTGGAAAGCGGCTTGCGGCGGGGATCACGGCGCTGATCTGCGGGCAGGCCGCGGTGAACGTGAGCGCGGTCATGGGCATCGCGCCGCTGACCGGGATCCCGCTTCCCTTCGTGTCCTACGGAGGCTCCAGCCTGGTGGTCGGCCTCGCCGCCGTGGGCATCCTCCTTAACATCGCGTCGAACGATGCCGTCGTCCGGGAAACCGAAGTGCCTGATCGCGGCCGGCGGAACCGCCGGACACGTGCTGCCGGCACTCGCCGTCGCCGAGTCGCTTAGGCAGCTCGGCGCGGAGGTTTCCTTCGCGTCGAACGCCGACTCGCGGCTCGTCCGCGACGCGGACTACGAGCTCGACGTCTTCGGCGTCGAAGGCTTTCCGCGGGAGGTGAGCGTGCGCCTGGCGAAGGCGCTTGGCCGCGCGGCCACGGCGGTTCCCGTCTGTGTCCGGATCCTGCGCAGGCGCCGTCCCGACATCGTGCTCGGCGGAGGCGGCTATGTCGCCGGGCCGATGGTGCTCGCCGCCGGAGGCATGCGGATCCCCGCGGCGCTCTCGGAGGCGGACGCCCACCTCGGGCTGGCCAACCGCCTGGCGGCGCCCTTCGCGAAGGCCGTGTTCCTCGCATATCCGGTCGAGGGCCTCGAGCCGCCGAAGTACCAGGTGGTCGGCCGGCCGATCCCCGCGCGCTCCCAGCCGGGCGACCAGGCCGATGCACGTCGCCGCTTCGAGCTCCCGGAGGAGGGGCCGGTCGTCCTCGTCTTCGGCGGAAGTCAGGGCGCGCAGCGGCTCAACGAGGCGGCGCTCGAGGCATTCGGGAACTCCGGCCCAGCGGTTTTGCACCTGGCGGGCGAGCGCGACTACCCCGCGCTCGCCGAGCGGGTCGCGCGCCGCGACTACCGCCTGCTGCCGTTCTCGGACGACTTCGGCGCCGCGCTCGCCGCAGCCGACCTCGTCGTTGCCCGCGCCGGTGGCTCCGTCTGGGAGATCGCCGCTGCTGGCCGACCTGCGCTGCTCGTCCCGTACCCGCATGCAACCGCCGACCATCAGACCGAGAACGCGCGTTACTTCGAGCGCGGTGGCGGCGCCGTGGTCGTCCCGGAACCGGAGCTCGACCTTCGTCGTCAGGTGGACGAGCTCCTCGCCCACCCGGAGCGCCTGCAGAAGATGGGGGAGGGGATGAGGTCCCTCGCGCGCCCGAACGCAGCCGACGAGATCGCAAAGGAGCTGCTGCGCCTTGCCTCTTAGCGGCCGGAAGCTCTGGCTGGCCGGGATCGGCGGCGCCGGGATGAGCGGCTATGGGATCCTCGCCAAGGCATGGGGTGCGGACGTGAGCGGCTGGGACCGGCGCGAGACCCCCTACCTGGCAGGCGTGCGCGCCGCCGGGATTGCGGTCGAGATCTCGGATGGCCCGCCCGAGCCGCCGGCCGACGCGGAGGCTTTCGTCTCGACCGCGTTCGCCGGGCGAGTCGAGGGAGCGCCCCGCGCCGAGCTTCTCGCCGAGCTCGTCGGACTCGCAGACTCCATAGTCGTCGCGGGTGCACACGGAAAGACGACCACCACCGCGATGATCGCCTTCGTGCTCGACCGGCTCGGCCGCGACCCGTCGTTCCTCATCGGCGGCGAGATCCCGCAGCTCGGTGGAAACGCCAGGGCTGGGAGCGGCTGGCTCGTCGTCGAGGGAGACGAGTCGGACAAGAGCGTCTTCGCGCTGCCGGCGACGGTGGCGGTCGTGACGAACGTCGAGCTCGACCACCACACGACGTTTGGCTCGGACGCCGAGCTCGCGGAGGCCTTTGAGGCCTGGGCGGGCGGGATCGAGACGGTCGTCTGGGGGAGGGACCTAAAGCCGGTCGACTTCGACCTGGCTGTGCCGGGCGAGCACAACCGGCTGAACGCTGCGTGCGCGCTTGCCGCTCTCGACGCGGTGGACGTGTCTCGTGCCGGCGCCGAGCGTGCCCTCACGAAGTTCACCGGCGCGCACCGGCGCTTCGAGCTCGCGGCGGAGGTGAACGCCATCCGGCTCTACGACGACTACGGCCACCACCCTGCGGAAATCGTCGCGACGCTCGAGACGGCGCGCGCACTGGTGGACGGCGGGCGCGTCCTCGCGCTCTTCCAGCCGCATCTCTACTCGCGGACGCTGCACCTCGCCGACGAGCTGGCCGAAGCGCTGGCGCGCGCCGACATTGCCTGCGTCACCGACATCTATCCGGCGCGCGAGGACCCCATCCCAGGAGTGACCGGCAAGCTCGTGGTCGACCGCCTCTCCGAGGTCCGGCCGGGCATGCGTGTCGGCTGGGCACCAGAGCTTCCGGATGCCGCCGCGCTCGTCGCCTCGTTCGCCCGGCCAGGCGACCTCGTGCTCACCATCGGCGCGGGCGACGTCGACTCGGCGCTTCCGCTCCTCGAGGAACGTCTGCAATGAACCTTCACGAAGGCGTACCCCTCTCGAAGTACACGACCCTCGGCACGGGCGGGCCCGCGCACCGGCTGGGGAGCCCGGGCACCGTCGACGAGCTCGTGGAGATGCTGGCCTGGGGGCGCGAGGAGGATCTTCCTGTCGCCGCGGTCGGGCTCGGATCGAATCTCCTGGCCGCCGACGACGGCTTTCCCGGCCTCGTCGTGAAGCTTGGCGGCGAGCTCGCGTCCTCCCACGTCGAGGATTCCCTTTTGCTCGCCGGCGGCGGCGCGCCTCTGGCCGTCTGCCTCCACCGTGCCCGCGCCGCGAATCTGGGAGCCCTCGAGTTCGTGTGCGCCATCCCCGGCACTGTCGGCGGAGGCGTGAAGATGAATGCGGGAGCCTACGGCGGCGACATCGCGTCGGTCCTCGTGCGCGCGCAGGTGGCAAACGCCGATGGCGCCGAATGGCGCTCGCCCGCGGAGCTCGGCCTCAGCTACCGGCGCTCGGCGCTCGAGCCGGGCCAGGTCGTCACGGCCGCCGAGTTCCAGGGAGCGGCGAGGCCGGAGGCGGAGATCAAGGAGATCGTCGCCGGGATGCAGAAGCAGCGGAAGGACGCTCAGCCCACGAACAAGCGCACGTTCGGGAGCGTCTTCAAGAACCCCGAGCACGAGCTGACCGCGGGGCGGATGCTCGAGGCGTGCGGCCTCCGCGGATTCACCATCGGCGGCGCGCAGATCTCGCCCAAGCACGCGAACTTCATCGAGAACGCAGGCGAGGCGCGGTCCGCGGACGCCGTTGCGCTCATCACCGAAGCACGGCGGCGGGCCCGTGAGCAGTACGGCGTCACGCTCGAGCCCGAGGTGCAGCTTCTGGGCGCCATCGAGATCCCGCCCATCGGGTAGGACGGCACGTCGCGGCGCCGAATTTGTCGGGTATGGCCCGGCAACCGGCTCTGGCACTGGCGCGCCCACGGAGCGTCCCCGCGCTCAGCGCGCCGTGGCGGCGTGCCCTTCTGATCGGCGCCTGCGTCGTCGCGGTGCTCGGGCTCCTCTACCTTGGAGCCAGGGAGACTTCGGTGTTCGCGCTTCGAAGCGTCGAGGTCGAGGGCGCGCCGGCAAACGTGCGCCAGGCGATCCTGCAGTCTCTCGAGGAGACGCGCGGGACGAGCCTCGTCTCGCTCGACGGCGACGCGGTCATCCGCCGCCTGGAGGCGCTCCCCTCGGTTCAGTCCGTGACGTACGATCGCGCGTTCCCGCACACGCTCCGCCTCGTGGTCGTGCCGGAGCAGCCCGTGGCCGTCGTGAACCAGGCCTCGAACCTCTGGATTGTCTCTGTGCGCGGACGCGTCATCGGCCAGACGAGCGCTGCCGAGGCTCCCGAACTTCCACGCGTCCACTACCAGCCCGAAGCACCGCTCGTTGCCGGCCAGCTCGTGGCTGACGAGGGAACGAAGACCATCCTCGCCGCGCTCGGCGAAACTCCGAAGCGCATGCCGCTCCCGGTCCACTCGGCGGGCCTCGACGATGGCGAGCTGACTCTCGTCCTGGCCGGCGAGGGGGGGACGAGGCCGCTCCTGCTCCTGGGGATGCCAGTCGACG
>Ga0126307_10000198_pt1 | contig 38565 bp, 28 predicted proteins | sample Plot28_FD_89955 | JGI IMG/M metagenome (GOLD analysis project Ga0126307, IMG submission 89955) | Serpentine soil microbial communities from UC McLaughlin Reserve, CA, USA - Plot28 | ecosystem: Environmental > Terrestrial > Soil > Grasslands | place: USA: UC McLaughlin Reserve, Lake County... | reverse complement strand
GTTGGTGTTGCGCAGCTGCGACTCGACGTTGGTGACCTGGTAGCCGTAGACGGGGTCCTGGTTGAGCGGCAGGTACATCCGCTGGGGGTCGGCCGTGGAGAACCCGCCGTTGCGGTCGGGCGTCCACTGCATGGGCGTGCGCACGCCGTCGCGGTCACCCAGCCAGATGTTGTCGCCCATGGCGATCTCGTCGCCGTAGTAGAGGACCGGCGACCCGGGCAGCGAGAACAGCAGCGCGTTGAACAGCTCGAGGGTGTTGGTGTCGTTGTCGAGCAGCGGCGCCAGCCGCCGGCGGATGCCGATGTTGGCCTTCATACGGGGGTCCTTGGCGTACTCCGCCCACATGTAGTCCCGCTCCTCGTCGGTGACCATCTCGAGGGTCAGCTCGTCGTGGTTGCGGAGGAACACGCCCCACTGGCAGTTGTCCGGGATGTCCGGCGTCTGGGCCATGATCTCCGAGATCGGGAAGCGCTGCTCCCGGCGCACCGCCATGAACAGGCGCGGCATGACGGGGAAGTGGAAGGCCATCTGGCACTCGTCGCCGTCCTCGCCGAAGTACTCGACGACGTCGGCCGGCCACTGGTTGGCCTCGCACAGCAGGACGCGGTCGGGATAGTCGGTGTCGACCACCTTGCGCACCTGCTTGAGGAGCTCGTGGGTCCTCGGGAGGTTCTCGCAGTTGGTCCCCTCCTCCTCGAACAGGTACGGGACGGCGTCGAGGCGGAAGCCGTCGATGCCGAGGTCCAGCCAGAAGCGCAGGGCGTCGATGATCGCCTGTTGCACCTGCGGGTTCTCGAAGTTGAGATCCGGCTGGTGGGAGAAGAAGCGGTGCCAGAAGTACTGCTTGCGCACCGGGTCGAACGTCCAGTTCGAGCTCTCGGTGTCGACGAAGATGATGCGGGCGTCGGAGTAGCCGGTGTCGTCGTCCGCCCAGACGTAGAAGTCGCCGTACGGGCCGTCGGGATCGCTGCGACTGGCCTGGAACCACGGGTGCTGGTCCGAGGTGTGGTTCATGACGAAGTCGATGATCACGCGCATGCCGCGGCTGTGGGCCTCGTCGAGGAACTCGTGGAAGTCCTCGATGTCGCCGAACTCGGGCAGCACCGCGGTGTAGTCGCTGACGTCGTAGCCGCCGTCGCGGAGCGGCGAGGCGAAGAACGGCGGCAGCCAAAGGCAGTCGACGCCGAGCCACTGCAGGTAGTCGAGCTTGTCGATCATGCCGCGCAGGTCGCCGACGCCGTCGGCGTTGCTGTCGGCGAAGCCCCGCACGAGCACCTCGTAGAAGACGGCGCGCTTGTACCACTCCGGATCGGTGCCGGGAGCCGGCAGCGCGGAGCGGCGGGGGGTGGAGTCGGGGGCGGGAACGGTCATCGGTACGAGTTGCTCTCGTTCGTGGCTCGGGTGCGGTCGGGGAGGGGTTCAGGCGACCGGCGGAGGGAACTCCACCGGCCGCGGCAGGGTGACCGCGAAGACGTGGGCCGGCTCCCGGTACGGGTCCAGCTCCAGGTAGTTGAACTGGCCCCAGTCGTAGCGGGCGCCGCTCAGCTCGTCGGTGACGGCGAACCGCTCGTGCCAGTCCAGGCCCAGGACCGGCATGTCCAGGGCCGTCGTCCCGATCTGGGTGTGGTGGCTGGCCAGGTTGATGACGACGAGGACGGCGTCGCCCGAGCCCGGATCGGTCTTGGAGAAGCAGATCAGGTTCGGGTTGTCCACCGGGTGGAAGTGCAGGGTGCGCAGCTGCTGGAGTGCAGGGTGCGCCCGCCGGATCTCGTTGAGCTTTCGCAGGTAGGGCGCCAGGCTCCGGCCCGACGCCTCGGCGGCGGCCCAGTCCCGGGGCCGTAGCCGGTACTTCTCGCTGTCGAGGTACTCCTCGCTGCCCGGGCGGACGGCGACGTGCTCGAACAGCTCGTACCCGGAGTAGACGCCCCAGGTCGGGCTCATCATCGCCGCCAGGACCGCCCGGATCTTGAACATCGGCGGGCCGCCGAACTGCAGCGACTCGTGGAGGATGTCCGGGGTGTTCACGAAGAAGTTCGGCCGCATGTAGTGGCAGTTGCTGGCCAGCTCGCGGCCGTAGTCCTCGAGCTCGCCGCGTTGCGTGCGCCAGGTGAAGTACGTGTAGGACTGCGTGAACCCGATGCGGGCCAGCTGGTGCATCATCGCCGGCCGCGTGAAGGCCTCGGCCAGGAAGAGCACGTCGGGGTCGGTCTGCTTGACCTCCCAGATCAGCCAGTGCCAGAAGTTCAGCGGCTTGGTGTGCGGGTTGTCGACCCGGAAGATGCGGACCCCGGCGTCCACCCAGACGCGGATCACCCGCAGGCACTCGGCGTAGATGCCCTCGGGGTCGTTGTCGAAGTTGATCGGGTAGATGTCCTGGTACTTCTTCGGCGGGTTCTCGGCGTAGGCGATCGTGCCGTCGGGCTTGGTGGTGAAGAACTCCGGGTGGCTCTCGACCCACGGGTGGTCGGGCGCGGCCTGCAGCGCGAAGTCCAGCGCCACCTCCATGCCCAGTTCCTGCGTGCGGGCGACGAAGGCCCGGAAGTCGTCCATGGTGCCGAGCTGCGGGTGGACCGCGTCGTGCCCGCCCTCGGGGCTGCCGATCGCCCACGGCGAGCCGACCTCGTCCTCCCCGACGTCGTACGGGTTGCCGCCCGGGAACTGCGCGGAGTTCGGACCCTTGCGGTTGACCCTGCCGATCGGGTGGATGGGGGGCAGGTAGACGACGTCGAAGCCCATCTCGGCGATCGCCGGCAGCCGCTCCTGGGCGTTGGCGAAGGTGCCGTGGGTCGCCTTCCCGCCGACCACCGGCCCCTCCGACCGGGGGAAGAACTCGTACCAGGAGCCGAAGAGCGCCCGGGGGCGGTCGACCCAGACCTCGTACCGCGGGCTGCGGGTGACCATCTCCCGGACCGGGTGGTCGTGCAGGTACTGCTGCAGGGACGGCGTGAACGACGGCGCGATCCGCGCGGTCAGGTCGAGTGAGGTGTCCCGCAGGGCCGCGGACGCCGCGGTGAGGGCGTCGTGGTGCTCGGCGTCGGCCTCCTTGGCCACGCGGTCGAGCAGCCGGGCACCCTCCTCGAGGTCGTTGGCGAGGTCCTCGGCACCCTGGCCGGCCTCCACCTTCACCTCGACGGCGTGGTGCCAGGTGGACAGCGGGTCGCTCCACGCCTCGACGGTGAACGACCACCGGCCTTCCCGGTCGGGCACAACCGTGGCCAGCCAGCCGTCGGGCTCCGGCGGGAGCTTCGCCATGCGCACGAACGGGCCGGCCGAGTCGTCCTCGCCGGGCGCCGTCCAGACGACGTTCGCCGCGACGGCGTCGTGCCCCTCGCGGAACACGGTCGCGGTGATCGGCAGGTGCTCGCCGACCACCGCGCGGGCGGAGAAGGACCCGCAGGACACGACGGGGGCGACATCGGTGATGCCGAGGCGGAGTTCAGGGCGGCCAGTCATCGCGGCAACGCTATCGAGGTCGGTTCTGGCCAGCACATCGGCTCTGGTGGACGCCCGCCCACGGGAAGGGATCGGCGGAACGGGGGAACGCCTGGGAGCCATGGGGTTCCTGTCTCCAACTGTTGCACGGGGGGCGTGGGGGACCGGTAGTGCGGTTAGTCTCGCCCGGTGCGCGCACTCCGTCGATTCACCGTCCGGGCAGCACTGCCCGACCCCCTGTTGCCCCTGTCCCAACTGGTCATGAATCTCCGGTGGTCCTGGCACGCCGAGACCCGGGACCTGTTCGAGGCCCTCGACCCCGACCTGTGGCAGCGCTGCGGCGGTGACCCGGTGAAGGTCCTCGGCGAGGTCTCGGCCGAACGGCTCGCCCAGCTCGCCAAGGACCGGAAGTTCCTCCGGCGGCTGCAGGACGCGGTGGACGACCTGGAGGAGTACCTCTCGACGCCCCGCTGGTACCAGTCGCTCGGCGCGGAGGCCCCGGCGGGCATCGCCTACTTCTCCGCCGAGTTCGGGATCACCGAGGTGCTGCCGCAGTACTCCGGCGGCCTCGGCATCCTCGCCGGTGACCACCTCAAGGCCGCCTCCGACCTCGGCGTCCCGCTGATCGGTGTGGGGCTGCTCTACCGGGCCGGCTACTTCGCCCAGGGGCTGTCGGCCGACGGCTGGCAGCTCGAGCACTACCCGTCCCTCGACCCGCACGGCCTGCCGCTGAAGCTGCTGCGTCAGGCCGACGAGTCCGCCGTCGTCATCACCGTGCCGCTGCCCGAGGGCCGTGCCCTGCACGCCCACGTGTGGCGCGCCCAGGTGGGCCGGGTCTCGCTGCTGCTGCTCGACACCGACATCGAGGAGAACGCGCCGCTCGAGCGGGTCGTCACCGACCGGCTGTACGGCGGCGACGAGGACCACCGCCTCCGCCAGGAGATGCTGCTGGGCATCGGCGGCGTCCGGGCGGTTCGGGCCTACTGCGCCCTCACCGGCACACCGGCGCCGGAGGTGTTCCACGCCAACGAGGGCCACGCCGGCTTCCAGGGCATCGAGCGCATCCGCGAGCTCAGCGAGGCGCACGGCCTGGCCTTCCCCGAGGCGCTGCAGGCGGTGCGGGCCGGCACCGTGTTCACGACCCACACCCCGGTCCCGGCCGGGATCGACCGCTTCCCGAAGGCGCTGATCGAGCGGTACTTCGCCGGCTTCGGCGTCCCGTTGCAGGAGCTCCTCGTCCTGGGCGCGGAGGAGGATCCGCTCAAGTTCAACATGGCGCACATGGGCCTGCGGCTCGGTTCGCGGGCCAACGGTGTGAGCGAGTTGCACGGCCACGTGAGCCGCGGGATGTTCAACGACCTGTGGCCGGGCTTCGACGAGTCCGACGTGCCGATCGGTTCGATCACCAACGGCGTGCACGCCCCCACCTGGACCGCCCGCGAGCTGGTCGAGATGGGTACCCAGACGTCGAGCCAGGGCGACCCGGTCGAGATCGACGGGCCGGTGCACTTCGACGGCGTGGACAAGATCCCCGCCGCCGACCTCTGGAACATCCGCCGGACGCTGCGCTCACGGCTGGTGGACGAGGTGCGCCGCCGCATCCGCGACACGGCGCTGTCCCGCGGAGCCACCGAGGCCGAGGTCGGCTGGACCGAGACCGCCTTCGATCCCGACGTCCTCACCATCGGCTTCGCCCGGCGGGTGCCGTCCTACAAGCGGCTGACGCTGATGCTCCGCGACCCCGAGCGGCTCAAGGCGCTGCTGCTCGACCCCGAGCGGCCCATCCAGCTGGTCATCGCCGGCAAGAGCCACCCGGCCGACGACGGCGGCAAGCAGCTCATCCAGCAGATGGTGGCCTTCGCCGACGACCCGGAGATCCGGCACCGGATCGCGTTCCTGCCCGGCTACGACATCGGCATGGCCCGCTACCTCTACTGGGGCTGCGACGTCTGGCTGAACAACCCGCTGCGGCCACTGGAGGCCTGTGGCACCTCGGGCATGAAGGCCGCGCTCAACGGCGGGCTCAACCTCTCCATCCGTGACGGCTGGTGGGACGAGTGGTTCGACGGCCAGAACGGCTGGGCGATCCCCACCGCCGACGGCGTCGCCGACCCCGACCGGCGCGACGAGGTCGAGGCCCGGGCGATCTACGAGCTGCTCGACAGCCAGGTGCTGCCGCGGTTCTACGAGAAGTCGCGCAACGGCGTCCCGACCCGCTGGGTGGAGATGGTGCGGCACACGCTGCGGGAGACCGGGCCCAAGGTGCTGGCCACCCGGATGGTCCGCGACTACGTGCAGGCCCTGTACGTGTCGGCGGCCGGCTCGGCGCGCGTCATGGCCGCGGACGGCTACCACCCCGCTCGCGAGGAGGCCGGCTGGCGCTCCCACCTGCTGCACAACTGGCACTCGGTCCGGGTGGCCCACGTCGAGGCGACCGGTGGCAGCGACGCACCGGAGATCGGGTCGACGCTGGACCTGCGGGCGGAGGTCGAGCTGCCGGGTCTGGCCACGCACGACGTGGAGGTGCAGGCGGCCTACGGCCGGGTGGACGACGCGGACGGTCTGCACGACGTGACCACGGTGCCGATGAAGCACGAGCACACCGACGGCTCGCGGCACTGGTTCATCGCGACGATCCCACTGGAGCGGACGGGCGCGTTCGGGTACACCGTCCGCGTCCTCCCGCACTCCGAGCGGATGGCCGATCCGGCCGAGCTGGGTGTGGTGACGAGCGCATGAGTCCTTCGCTTGAGACTCTTCAATCACGCCCGCCCCAACCACCCCGTGTGACGTCGTGATGGCCCGGCGTGGCGGAGATGCGCGACCAGCCAGAACTCCCGTTGATCACTAGGCTGGAGGCCATGCCTGACCGCTGTGAAGTCCTCCCCGGAGACTCCGTCGTCGCCCGCCGCGGCGGCGGGCTGCTCTGGGTCGACGCACCCGGCTCGCCCGCGCTCGTCGCGGCACTGCACGCCTGCCTCGGCGTCACGGGGCCGGGCGCCGACCGTGTGCTGGCGGCCGTCGCCGGCGAGGTGAGCTCCCTCGCCCACGGCGGAGCCTCGTTCGCCCTGGTGCTCGCCGACACCTCGGGGGACGCCGGTACCGGTGTGGCCCTGTGGTCGGGCAAGGGGCAGCCCGCCGTCGACGGCGTCCCGGTGTCCGGCTCGTCGGTGGAGGGCTGCACCGTCGCCTCCGGCTTCCAGCTGGGCCAGACGCTCTACGTCGGTCCGGGTGCGGCCGCGCCGCAGATGCCCCCGGGTGTCTCCTACGACCTGGTCGAGGGGACGGTGCCCGGCTCGGGCGCCATACTGCAGCTGGCCGCCCGCGCGCCGTCGTCGTCCTCGGCGGTCCCGCCGGCGACGTCGTCCCCCGCCTCCTCGTACAGCGCCGGCTCGGACGCCGGCTTCGGCATGGGCTCGGGGGCCAGCCGCATGTCGGCCGCGCAGCCCGAGTCGGGCGAGCAGACCGCCTTCTGGCGCCCCGAGGAGTCGACCGCGCCGGTCCTGCGCTTCGACGACGGCATGGTCGTCACCGTCGACGAGGACCTGGTGCTGGGCCGCCGTCCGGACAACCACGAGCTGGTCGCCAGCGGCTCGGCGCGCCCCGTGCCGATCGCCGACACCCAGAACGTGCTGTCGTCGGCGCACGCCGCGCTGCAGCGCAACGGCCGTGAGGTCTCGCTCGTCGACCTGGGGTCGCTCAACGGCACGCACGTCGCCGGGCCCGACGCCACCGAGTGGACCCAGCTCGAGCCCGGCGTGGCCCACCCGCTCTCCGACGGCGACCGGCTGCTGCTCGGCTGGACCGTCATCACCTTCGAGCAACCGCAGGACTAGAACATCGCGATCCTCCGGATCGCACCGCGGCCAGGTGCCGTCCCGAGTGGGCGGAGCCGTTGAGTCGTGCCTGCGCGGGACCCTCCGGGCCCCACTCGGCGCGACGGCGTCTCCGCCGCCTCAGGGCCGCCTGAGCACTCGGAGCAGCCAGACGCAGCGCGATGGGAGCTCGACCGGGCCGGGGGCCACGGCGGTCTTCTCCGGCGGGGCGCCGGTCGGGTACTCGGTGGAGACGACCAGCTCGTAGCCGTCGGCCCACGGCGGCCCCGGCAGCTGAACGGTGACCGGCTCCGGCCCGGCGTGCAGCTGCACCAGATAACTGTCGTCGAGCATGCGCCGCCCGACCGGGTCGCGGTGCCGGATCCCACGGCCGTCGAGGTACATGCCGATGGTCTGCAGGCCGGTGTCGAACCAGTCCGCCGTGCTGAGCTGGCCGCCGCTGGGCGCGAACCAGGCGAGGTCGCGGGTACCGCCGGTGCCGGGGATCTCGTGCCCCTCGAAGAACGCCTCCTGGCGCAGCACCGGTGACGAGCGCCGCAGCTGGACCAGCCGGGTGACGAAGGCGAAGAGGTCCTCGTCGACGTCCTTCCAGTCCAGCCACGAGATCTCGTTGTCCTGGCAGTAGGCGTTGTTGTTGCCCTGCTGGGTGCGGCCCAGCTCGTCGCCGGCGGTCAGCATCGGCACGCCGGTGGACAGCAGCAGGGTGGCCAGGTGGTTGCGCACCTGACGAGCCCGCAGAGTGACGATCTCCGGGTCGTCGCTGGGCCCCTCCACACCGCCGTTCCAGTTCCGGTTGTGGCTCTCGCCGTCCCGGTTGTCCTCGCCGTTGGCCTCGTTCCGCTTGTTCTCGTAGGCGACGAGGTCGGCCATCGTGAATCCGTCGTGCGCGGTGACGAAGTTGATGCTGGCGAAGGGCCGGCGGCCGTCGGAGCGGTACAGGTCGGACGAGCCGGTGAGCCGGTAGGCCAGGTCGCGGACGCCGACGTGCGCGCCGGACCAGACGTCCCGCACCGTGTCGCGGTACTTCCCGTTCCACTCCGTCCAGGGCGGCGGGAAGTTGCCCACCTGGTAGCCGCCCGGGCCGACGTCCCACGGCTCGGCGATCAGCTTGACGTTGCTGACAACCGGGTCCTGGTGGACGACGTCGAAGAACGCCGAGAGCCGGTCGACGTCGTGCATCGAGCGGGCGAGCGCCGAGGCCAGGTCGAAGCGGAACCCGTCCACGTGCATCTCGGTGACCCAGTACCGCAGCGAGTCCATGAGCAGCGCCAGGACGGCGGGACGGCGGACGTCGAGGGTGTTCCCGCAGCCGGTGTAGTCGGTGTAGCGGGCGCGGTTGCCGCCGTCGAGCCGGTAGTAGCCGTTGTTGTCGATGCCCCGAAGAGACAGCGTGGGTCCGGCCTGGTCGCCCTCGGCGGTGTGGTTGTAGACGACGTCGAGGATCACCTCGATGCCGGCCGCATGCAGCTGCTTGACCATTGTCTTGAACTCCGTGACCTGCCCGCCGTCGCTCCCGGTGGAGCTGTACGCCGCGTGCGGGGCGAAGTAGGCCAGCGTGTTGTAGCCCCAGTAGTTCGACAGCCCGCGGCGCAGCAGGTGCGGCTCGCTGACGAACTGGTGCACCGGGAGGAGCTCGACGGCGGTCACTCCGAGCGCCTGCAGGTGCTCGACGAACGCCGGGTGCGCGAGGCCGGCGTAGGTGCCGCGCAGCTGCGGCGGGACGTCCGGGTGGCGCGCCGTCGCGCCCTTGACGTGGGCCTCGTAGATGACGGTGTCCGACCACGAGGTGCGCAGCGGCCGGTCGCCGTCCCACGGGAAGGGGTCGTGCACGACGACCCCACGGGGGACGTGGGGCGCGGAGTCCTGGTCGTCGCGCGTCCCGCTGTCCACCGCGTCGCCGGCGTACCCGAACAGCGACGGGTGCAGGGAGAGGGAGCCGTCGACGGCCCGTGTGTAGGGGTCGAGCAGCAGCTTGGCGGGGTTGTAGCGGAGCCCGGCGACGGGGTCGTAGGGACCGTGCACCCGGTAGCCGTACCGCTGGCCGGGTCCCACCCCGGCGAGCCGGCCGTGCCAGACCTGGTGGGTCGTCTCCTCGAGTCGGTGCCGGTGCTCGCTGCCGTCGGGGTCGAAGAGGCAGAGGTCCACCGCCTGGGCGCCCGCGGACCAGAGAGCGAAGTTCGTCCCGGTGCCGTCCCAGTGGGCGCCGAGCGGGACCGGCGACCCCGGCAGCACCTCCGGTGCCGGTCCCGGAAGGGCGCGGTCGCTCCACCTGCGCCGCGGCACCACGCGGTCGATCCTCCCGCGCTCGATCCGGCCCCGTTCGGTCCTGCCCCCATCGGTCACGGGCCGATCGTGCCAAGAACCGGGGGCGTGGGTGCGCAAGGGAGCGTTGCGGGGTTGGTTGGATGGGGTCCGTGTCGAGCACAGCCGCCCTCGGGGCGGTCGTCGGGATGACCGGGGTCGACGTCGTCCGGGGGGAGACCCACCTCCTGCGCGGCATCGACTGGACCGTCGAGGCCGACCACCGCTGGGTGGTGCTGGGGCCCAACGGAGCGGGGAAGACGACGCTGCTGCAGCTCGCCGCGGCGCAGATGCACCCGACCCGCGGTGAGGTCACGCTGCTCGGCGAGACCCTCGGTGCGGTCGACGTGTTCGAGCTGCGGCCGCGCATCGGGCTGACCAGCGCCGCGCTGGCTCAGCGCATCCAGGGTTCGGAGACGACCGGGGACATCGTGGTCTCCGCCGGGTACGCCGTCGTCGGCCGGTGGCGGGAGCGCTACGACGTCCACGACCTGACCCGCGCCGGGATGCTCATGGAGCAGTGGGGGGTCGCGCAGTTCGCTCACCGTCCGTTCGGCACCCTGAGCGAGGGCGAGCGCAAGCGCACGCAGATAGCCCGCGCGCTCATGCCCGACCCCGAGCTGCTCCTGCTCGACGAGCCCGGTGCCGGGCTCGACCTCGGCGGCCGCGAGGACCTGGTCGCCCGGCTCTCCGACCTGGCCCGCTACCACTACGCGCCGGCCCAGGTGCTGGTCACCCACCACGTCGAGGAGATCCCGCCCGGCTACACCCACGCCCTGCTGCTCCGGGACGGCGAGCTGGTGGCCTCCGGCGCCGCGGACGACGTCCTGACCGAGGCCCACCTGTCGGACACCTTCGGCCTGCGACTCTCGCTCTCCCGGAACGACGGCCGTTTCACCGCGCGCCGGGCTGCCTAGCCACCGCCTACCGCACCGAGATACGGCCGAGGCCGGGAATTCCGGGCGTGGAGACCGCCCTGAGGCGGATCTCGGTGGGTCGGGCGGCCGGTGCCGGTGTGCGGGGTGCCTCGCTAGGGTGCGGGCGACGACGACGTCCGCACCTGGAGGCCCGCACATGGCAGCGCCGGAGTTCGTGACCCTGCAGGTCGAGGACGGGGTCGGGACGATCCGCCTCGACCGGCCGAAGATGAACGCGATCAGTGAGCAGCTGCACCGGGAGGTGCGGGCCGCGGCGATGGAGGCCGGCGAGCGGGACGACGTCCGTGCCGTCGTCCTCTACGGCGGGGAGCGGGTGTTCGCGGCGGGCGCCGACATCAAGCAGATGGCGCAGCTGGACGGCACCGGCATGACGGCGTGGGGCCGGGAGCTGCAGAACTCGTTCCGGGCGGTCGCGCGCATCCCGAAGCCGGTCATCGCGGCGGTCACCGGCTACGCGCTCGGCGGCGGCTACGAGCTCGCCTTGTGCGCCGACTTCCGGGTGCTGGGCGCCTCGGCGAAGATCGGCCAGCCCGAGATCCAGCTCGGCGTCATCCCCGGTGCCGGCGGCACCCAGCGGCTCGCGCGCCTCGTGGGACCGGCCAAGGCGAAGGACCTCGTGTTCACCGGCCGCCACGTGGGCGCCGAGGAGGCGCTCGACATCGGCCTGGCCGACGCCGTCGTCCCCGACGACGAGGTGTACTCGACCGCCGTCGCGATGGCGCACAAGTTCGCGGCCGGACCGCCACTGGCGCTCGCGGCGGCGAAGAAGGCGATCGACGAGGGCCTCGACCTGACCCTGGACGAAGGCCTCGATCTCGAGAGCCGGCTGTTCGCCGGGCTCTTCGACACCGAGGACCAGACGACCGGCATGCGGTCCTTCCTCGAGAGCGGCCCGGGCAAGGCGCAGTTCTCGGGTCGCTGAGCATCGGATCGGTTTCGTTCACCACACGTTCGTGTGCCGCAACCGCCCGGGGAGCCACGCGGTCGGCCACAATCCGGGAACCGGCCGGTCCGGGCCCAGACGGGGTCCGGGGCGCGCGCGGCACCACACCTGGAGGACACGTGCGACGTAGCACCCTGCGGACCGCCATCGCGGTCGTCACGGCGGCACTCACCCTGACCGCCTGCGGCGGCTCCGACGACGGCGACTCGGGTGGGGGCGGGAGCGACACCGACGCCGCCACCGCCACGTCCGCCGAGGACTTCGGCGGGATGGACGCCCTGGTCGAGGCGGCGCAGGAAGAGGGCACGCTGAACGTCATCGCGCTGCCGCCGGACTGGGCGAACTACGGCGAGATGCTCGACACCTTCAGCGAGAAGTACGACATCGAGATCAACAGCGCCACCCCGGACGGCTCCAGCCAGGACGAGCTCAACGCCGTCGAGAGCCAGAAGGGCCAGGACCGCGCCCCCGACGTCCTCGACCTGGGGACGGCGTTCGCCCGGCAGGCGCAGGGTCAGGACCTGCTCGCCCCCTACAAGGTCGAGACCTGGGACGACATCGCCGAGGACCAGAAGGACGCCGAGGGCCACTGGTACAACGACTACGGCGGCTACATCTCCATCGGCTGCAACGCCGCGGTCATCGCCGAGTGCCCGACGACGATCGAGGACCTGCTCGACCCGCAGTACGCGGGCAAGGTGGCCCTCAACGGCAACCCGACGCAGGCCGCGGCGGCGTTCAGCGGCGTCTGGGCCGCGGCGCTGGCCAACGGCGGCAGCCTCGACGACATCGGCCCGGGCATCGACTTCTTCAAGCAGGTGAAGGACGTCGGCAACTTCAACCCGGTCGAGATCACCCCGGCGACCATCCAGAGCGGGGAGACCCCGCTGGCGATCGACTGGGACTACCTCAACGCCGGCCTCACCGAGACGCTGAAGGCCCAGGGCGTCGAGTGGCAGGTCAACGTGCCCGGCGACGGGCTGTTCGGCGGCTACTACAGCCAGGCGATCAGCAAGTTCGCCCCGCACCCGGCCGCGGCCCGGCTGTGGCAGGAGTTCCTCTACAGCGACGAGGGCCAGAACATCTGGCTGAAGGGCGGCGCCCGCCCCGTGCGGCTGCCCGTCATGGAGGAGGCCGGTTCCGCCGACGAGGAGGCGCTCGCCGCCCTGCCCGAGGTCGAGGGCACCGCCGAGTTCCCGACGGAGGAGCAGCAGACGGCCGCGCAGCAGGTCATCGCCGAGCGGTGGAACGCGGAGATCTCCGGCTGAGTACGGCGAGCACGTCCACTGCCGCGCCGGCCCCGCGACGGGGCCGGCGCGGGGGTGCGCTGGCCGCGCTGGGCGCGCTCCCGTTCTTCCTCTACGTCGGCGTCTTCCTGCTGCTGCCGGTCGGGGTGCTGGGGGTCGAGGCGTTCCGCGCCACAGACCCGGTGAGCTTCGACGAGAGCTGGTCGACCGGCTCGATCACCGCGATCACCGAGGGCGCCTACCGCCGGGCCTACCTCGGCAGCCTCCAGCTGTCGGCGATCACGGCGGTCCTCGGGACGATCCTGGGCCTGGCGCTCTCCGTGGCCATCCTGCGGGCGAAGCGGGGCCGCCTGCTCCGCCGGCTGACGCTCACCGCCTCGGGCGTGCTGGCCAACTTCGGTGGCATCCCCCTGGCGTTCGCCTTCATCGCCACGATCGGCACCCAGGGCGTTGTCACCGCTCTGCTCCAGGACACCTTCGGGCTCGGCCTGGGCGGCTTCTCGCTGTACTCGATGACCGGCCTCGCCCTGGTCTACCTGTACTTCCTGATCCCGTTGATGGTCCTCACCATCACCCCGGCGCTCGAGGCGCTGCGGCCGCAGTGGCGGGAGGCGGCCGACAACCTGGGCGCGAGCGGCTGGCAGTACTGGCGCTACGTCGGCGGGCCGGTGCTGGCGCCTCCGGTCATCGGCGCGACGATGCTGCTGTTCGCCAGCGCGTTCGCCGCCTACGCCACGGCGAGGGCGCTGGTCGGCAGCAGCATCCCGCTGGTCACCCTGCAGATCGCCGACGCCCTGTCCAGCAACGTCGTCGTCGGCTCGGAGAGCCTGGGGAAGGCCCTGGCGCTGGGCATGGTCGTGCTCATCGGTCTGGTCATGCTGTTCTACGCCTGGGTGCAGCGGCGCACGCAGCGGTGGCTGTCGTGACTTCGCTCGCGACCGGGGTGACCGGGGCCGGGAGCGTCGCCCCGGAGACCCCCGTCAGGGCCGGACGGCGACGGGGCACGGGTGCGTGGCGGTACGCCGTCCTGCTGCTGCTCGGGCTCTACTTCGTCGTCCCCATCGCCGCCTCGGTCTGGTTCACCATCCGCGACCGCGTCCGCGGCGGGGTCACCCTCGAGCACTACATCGCGATCCCCGGCTCCGAGGGATTCGCCGAGGCGTTCACCCGCTCGCTGGGGCTGGCCGGCCTCACCGTCGTCCTGTCGCTGCTGCTCATGGTGCCGACGGTCGTGCTCGTCGAGCTCCGGCTGCCCCGGCTGCGGACGACGGTCGAGCTGCTCACGCTGCTGCCGCTGGTTCTCCCGCCGATCGCGCTCGTGGTCGGGGTGCGGAGCGTGCTGGCCTGGGCGCCGGACTACTTCCTGAACACCCCGCTGGCCGAGGCATTCTTCGCGCTCCAGGAGCCGGCGCTGCCCTGGATCCTCGTGCTGATGTACGTGGTGCTGGCCCTGCCGTTCGTGTACCGCGCGCTGGACGCCGGGGTGCGGGGCGCTGACCTGAAGACGCTCACCGAGGCCGGCCGCAACCTCGGCGCCTCGTGGCCGCGCGTGCTGGTCTCGGTCGTCCTGCCGGCCCTGCGCACGTCGGTGCTCAACGCCTCGTTCCTCGCCTTCGCCCTGGTGATGGGGGAGTACACGATCGCCGCCATCCTCGGGTTCGAGACCTTCCCTACGTGGATCGTCCGCGTCTCCGGGTCGCAGCCGGTGCTGTCGGTCGCCGTCTCGGTGCTGTCGCTGCTGGTCACCTGGGTGCTGCTGATGATGATCTCCGCGCTGGACCGCCGGCGCGGCACGAAGGAGACCGCATGACCGCCGTCGACGCCCGCGCGCCGGAGGACCTCCGGGCCCGGCCGGGCGTGCCGATCCGGCTGGAGGCTCTGACCCGGCGGTACGGCTCCGTCCTCGCCCTCGACGGTTTCGACCTGGACATCGCCGGCGGCGAGTTCCTCGCCCTGCTCGGCCCGTCGGGCTGCGGCAAGACGACGGCGCTGCGCGCGATCGCCGGGTTCGACCGGCCCGACGCCGGGCGGGTGCTGCTCGGCGGCCGCGACATCACCGGCACGCCGGCGAACAAGCGGGACATGGGCATGGTCTTCCAGGCCTACAGCCTCTTCCCGAACCTGACGGTCGCCGAGAACGTCGCCTTCGGGCTGCGGGTCCGCCGGCGGGGCAAGCCGGAGCGGGCGGGCCGGGCGGCCGAGCTGCTGGAGCTGGTCGGCCTCGCCGACCGGGGGGACCGCTATCCGCACCAGCTGTCCGGTGGGCAGCAGCAACGGGTCGCCCTCGCCCGGGCGCTCGCGGTCGCCCCGCAGGTCCTGCTGCTCGACGAGCCCCTGTCCGCGCTGGACGCCCAGGTCCGCGTGCAGCTGCGCGAGGAGATCCGCCGGATCCAGCTCGAGCTCGGGATCACCACCGTCTTCGTCACCCACGACCAGGCGGAGGCGCTGTCGGTGGCCGACCGGGTGGGCGTCCTGCGCGCCGGTCGCCTGGAGCAGGTGGCGAGCCCCGACGAGCTCTACGAGCGCCCCGCCACCGCGTTCGTGGCCGAGTTCGTCGGCACCATGAACCGGGTGCCCGCCGTCCTCTCCGCCGGCGAGGTCGACCTGCTCGGGACCAGGCGCCCGGTGACCGGCGTGGCCCCGCCGCCCGGGCCGGTGGTGGCGCTGCTCCGGCCCGAGTCGCTGGTGGTGTCGGCCGACCCCGCCGGAACCGGCCGGGTCGTCACCCGCACCTTCTCGGGGGCGTCCACCCGGGTGCTGGTCGCACTCGCCGACGGCGTGGAGGTGCGGGTGGACGTCGCCAGCGCCGCCAGCGGGGAGCTGACCCCCGGCGCACCGGTGAGGGTGGTCCCCGCGGAGCGGCCGGTCCTCGTCGTCCCGGCGGAGCCGGCGGGATGACCGGACCGGGCGGAGAGCCGACCGACGTCGACCGGTCCGACCCCGACTGCCGGGCCTGGGTCGACCGTGCGGTCGCCGCCGTAGAGGCCGACGCCCGGCGCAGCGCCGACACGCACCTGCTGGCCTATCCGCTGCCGCCCGAGTGGGGGATCGACCTCTACCTCAAGGACGAGTCCACCCACCCCACCGGCAGCCTCAAGCACCGGCTGGCGCGGTCGCTGTTCCTCTACGGCCTGTGCTCCGGCCAGATCACCGAGGGCAGCACGGTGGTCGAGTCCTCCAGCGGGTCGACGGCGGTCAGCGAGGCCTACTTCGCCCGGATGCTGGGCCTGCCGTTCGTCGCGGTGATGCCGGCCTCCACCAGCCCGGAGAAGGTGGAGCTGATCGAGTTCTACGGCGGCAGCTGCCACTTCGTGGACCGCCCCTCGGACATCTACGAGGAGGCGCGGCAGGTCGCCGACGAGTGCGGCGGCCACTACCTGGACCAGTTCACCTACGCCGAGCGCGCCACCGACTGGCGGGGCAACAACAACATCGCCGAGTCGATCTTCAGCCAGCTGGCCCTCGAACGGCACCCGGTGCCCGAGTGGATCGTCGTCGGCGCGGGGACCGGCGGCACTAGCGCCACCATCGGCCGCTACGTGCGGTACCGGCGGCTGCCGACCCGGCTGGCGGTCGTCGACCCCGAGGGGTCGTCGTTCTTCCCGGGCTGGCGCGACGGCGACCCCGGAACGGCGACCGGCCGGTCCTCGCGCATCGAGGGCATCGGCCGCCCGCGGGTGGAGCCGTCGTTCGTGCCGACCATCGTCGACCGGATGATCAGCGTCCCCGATGCCGCATCCCTCGCCGCCATGCGCGAGCTGCAGCGGGTGACCGGCCGCCGGGCCGGCGGGTCGACCGGCACCAACCTGTGGGGGGTGTTCCAGCTGGTCGCCGAGATGCTGGCGGCCGGTCGGACCGGCAGCGTCGTCACGCTGCTGTGCGACGGCGGCGAGCGGTACGCCCACACCTACTACGCCGACGACTGGGTCGCCGCCCAGGGCCTCGACCTCGCCCCGCACACCGAGACCCTCCGCCGGTTCGCGGCGACCGGGGAGTGGACGGCTGCGTGAGGTGCGTCACCGGACCCACGGCGGAGTGCGGCGTTACTGACCAGTAACATCCATGATCGGAGCCAGGCGGGTCCCCGTGCCCGCGTCATGAACGCGTCCTGAGGAAGGTCAGCGCGATGAACATCGTCGTTCTTGTGAAGCAGGTTCCGGACTCGGGGAGCGAGCGCAAGCTCGACCCGTCGGACAACACGGTCGCGCGCGCCTCGGCCGACAACGTCATCAACGAGATGGACGAGTACGCCATCGAGGAGGCGCTGACCGTCCGCGACGCGCAGGGCGGGGAGGTCACGGTGCTCACCGTCGGCCCCGACTCGGCCACCGACGCCATCCGCAAGGCGCTGTCGATGGGTGCGGACAAGGCCGTGCACGTGGTGGACGACGCGCTGCACGGCTCGGACGCCCTGCAGACGTCGGCGGTGCTGGCCGCCGCGCTCTCCCAGCTGGAGTACGACCTGGTGCTGTGCGGGGCGGAGGCCACCGACAGCCAGATGAGCGTGATGCCGGCCCTGCTGGCCGAGCGGCTCGGGATCCCGCAGCTGTCGGGCGCCCGCAAGCTGACCGTGGAGGGCTCCACGGCGAAGATCGAGCGGCAGACCGACGGTGGCTACTGGGCGGTCGAGGCGCCGCTGCCGGCGATCGTGTCCACCTGGGACACGATCAACGAGCCGCGGTACCCCTCGTTCAAGGGGATCATGGCGGCCAAGAAGAAGCCGGTGGAGACCAAGTCGCTGGCCGACCTGGGCGTCGACCCGTCGACCGTGGGTCTGGGGAGTGCGACCAGTCAGGTGCTCGACTTCGCCGGCCGCCCGCCGAAGGGCGAGGGCGTGAAGGTCACCGACGAGGGCGACGGCGCGCAGAAGTTCGTCGACTACCTCGCCAGCCAGAAGATCGTCTGACCCGGCCCGGATTCCTAGACCCCATCGAAGAGGAGACGAAGAAGTCATGGCAGAGGTCCTGGTCCTGGTCGAGCTCAACCCGACCGGCAGCGGAGTCCGCAAGACCACCCTGGAGGCGCTCACCGCCGCCCGCGCGCTCGGTGAGCCGTCGGCGGTGGTCGTCGCCGGCCCCGGGACGGCGGCCGGAGTGAAGGACGCCCTCGCGGAGTACGGCGCCGCGACGGTCTACGTGGCCGAGTCTCCGGAGGTCGACGACTACCTCGTCGCCCCCAAGGCCGAGGTGCTCGCGCAGTTGGTGGCCGAGAAGTCGCCGGCCGCCGTCGTCATCCCGTCCTCCCCGGAGGGCAAGGAGATCGCCGGCCGGCTGGCCGTCAAGACGAACTCCGGCTTCCTGACCGACGTCACCGAGATCACCGCCGACGGCACCGCCACCCAGGTGGCCTTCGCCGGCGCGACGATCGTGCACTCGAAGGTCACCGCGGGCACCCCGATCTACACGCTGCGGGGCAACTCGGTCACCCCCGAGCCGGCGCCGGCGGCCGGCGCCGAGCAGGCGGTGTCGGTGTCGCTGTCCGACTCCGCCAAGCTGGCCCGCGTCGTGGACCGGGTGGTCGAGCAGAAGTCGAGCCGCCCGGAGCTGACCGAGGCCTCGATCGTCGTGTCCGGAGGCCGCGGTGTCGCCTCCGCCGAGAACTTCTCGATCATCGAGGCCCTGGCCGACTCCCTCGGTGCCGCGGTCGGCGCGTCCCGCGCGGCGGTCGACTCCGGCTTCTACCCGCACACCTTCCAGGTGGGGCAGACCGGGAAGACCGTCTCGCCGCAGCTGTACGTGGCCGTCGGCATCTCCGGCGCCATCCAGCACCGCGCCGGCATGCAGACGTCGAAGACTATCGTCGCCATCAACAAGGACCCCGAGGCGCCGATCTTCGAGCTGGCCGACTTCGGGATCGTCGGCGACCTCAACACCGTCGTCCCCGCGGCGACCGAGCAGATCACCGCCCGCAAGGGCTAACGCAGCGCCGCCGTCGAGGGCCGTCCCCGTCCGGGGGCGGCGCTCGACGCGCGTCTACCCTCGTGAGCGCCATGACGTATCTCGACCACGCGGCCACCACGCCGGTGCTCCCCGAGGTGCTGGCTGCGATGACCGAGCAGCTGGGCCGCGTGGGGAACGCCTCCTCGCTGCACGCCAGCGGCCGGGCGGCACGGCGGGCGGCCGAGCAGGCGCGCGAGCGGCTGGCCGAGGCGCTGGGCGCGCGCCCGTCGGAGGTGCTGTTCACCGGCGGCGGCACGGAGAGCGACAACCTCGCGATCAAGGGCCTCTTCTGGGCCCGCCGGCAGGCCGACTCCCGCCGGCGGCGGATCGTGGTCAGCCCCGCGGAGCACCACGCCGTCCTCGACAGCGTCGAGTGGCTGGCCAAGCACGACGGCGCCGAGATCACCTGGCTGCCGGTCGAGCCCACCGGCCGGGTGACGCCCTCGGCACTGGCCGAGGCGCTCGGTGACGGCGGGGACGTCGCGGTCACCAGCGTCATGTGGGCCAACAACGAGATCGGCACCGTCAGCGACGTGGCGGCACTGGCCGCCGTCGCCCACGAGGTCGGCGTCCCCCTGCACACCGACGCCGTGCAGGCGGTCGGGCAGGTCCCCGTGGACTTCGCCGCCAGCGGTGCCGACGCGCTCACCATGACGGGGCACAAGCTGGGGGGCCCGATGGGCGCCGGGGTGCTCCTGCTGCGCCGCGAAGCGGAGTGCACCCCGCTGCTGCACGGCGGCGGCCAGGAGCGCGACGTCCGGTCGGGCACCCTCGACGTCGCCGCGATCGTCGGGCTCGCCCTGGCGACGACGCTCAGCGTGGCCGCGCGCGAGGAGCGCGCCCCCCGGCTGGCCGCGCTCCGCGACCGGCTGGTCGCCGGCGTCGTCACCGAGGTGCCCGACGCGCAGCTCAACGGGCCGCCGCTGGACGACCGGGTGGCCCGTGGGCCCGGCCGGCTGCCCGGCAACGCCCACCTGTCCTTCCCAGGCGCGGAGGGTGATGCCCTGCTCATGCTCCTCGACGCCCGGGGCATCGAGTGCTCGACCGGATCGGCCTGCAGCGCAGGGGTCGCCCGGCCGAGCCACGTGCTCCTCGCCGTCGGGGCAGACGCCGATCGTGCCCGCAGTTCGCTGCGGTTCAGCCTCGGGCACACGTCGACCGACGACGACGTCGACGCCGTGCTGGAGGTCATCGCGCCGGTGGTTGAGCGGGCCCGGCGGGCCGGGGTGAGCGCCCGGTGAGGGTCCTCGCCGCGATGAGCGGGGGAGTCGACTCCGCCGTCGCCGCCGCGCTGGCGGTGGACGCCGGGCACGACGTCACGGGCGTGCACCTGGCGCTGTCCCAGGAGCGGCAGACCCTGCGCAGCGGCGCCCGCGGCTGCTGCAGCGTGGAGGACGCCCACGACGCGCGCCGGGTCGCCGACGAGCTGGGCATCCCCTTCTACGTCTGGGACCTCGCGGACCGGTTCAGCGAGGACGTCGTCGAGGACTTCGTCGCCGAGTACGCGTCCGGCCGGACGCCCAATCCGTGCCTGCGCTGCAACGAGAAGATCAAGTTCTCCGCGGTCCTCGACCGGGCGCGGGCGCTGGGCTTCGACGCCGTCGTCACCGGGCACCACGCGCGGCTGGCCGACGGCGAGCTGCGCCGCTCGGTCGACGCCGCCAAGGACCAGTCGTACGTGCTGGGGGTGCTGACGCCCGCCCAGCTCGCCGCCGCGATGTTCCCGCTCGGGTCGATGACCAAGGAGCGCGTGCGCGAGATCGCTGCGGCTCGCGGGTTCGCCGTCGCCGCCAAGCCCGACTCCCACGACATCTGCTTCATCCCGGACGGGGACACGCGGGGCTTCCTCGCCCGACGGCTGGGCGCCCTGCCCGGACCGGTCGTGGACGCGGCGACCGGCGCCACGGTGGGGGAGCACGAGGGGACGTACGGGTTCACCGTCGGGCAGCGGCGCGGGCTCGGGGTGAGCGTCGGCGACCAGCGCCCGCGCTACGTGCTGGGCATCGAGCCGGTGTCCCGGACGGTCACGATCGGCACCCGCGACCTGGCCGCGGTCACCGAGGTGCGCACCGGCGTCCCCACCTGGACCGGCCCCGTGCCGGAGCTGCCGTTCGCGGCCCAGGTGCAGCTGCGCGCGCACGCGGCGCCGGTCGACTGCGAGGTCGTCGCCGACGACGGCGGACTGCGGATCGACTTGGCCGCGGAGCAGCGCGGGGTCGCTCCCGGGCAGTCCGCGGTGCTGTACCTGCCGGACCCGGTGCGGGGCGACCTGGTGCTCGGACAGGCCGCCGTCCGGACGGCGGGCGCACGCTCCCGCGCGGTCCGACGCTGAGGCCGTGACCATCCCGACCGAGAGCGCCGACGACCCGGGAGCGGTTCCGGTGCCGTGGGGACCGGCGTCGGGCGTCGGGTCCCTGCCCGGCACCGATCCGGTCGAGGCCGTCCGCCTCGTGGTCGGTGAGCTCCCCGATTTCGCGCACTTGCCCGAGCTGCCCGGCCGCGGGGCGGGCGCGGACCTGATCGGCCGCAGTGCCGCCCTGCTCGTCGACCTCGCCGTCGACTTGACCCCCGCCGGCTGGCGGCTGGTTCCCCGCGCCGGGTTCGACCAGCGGCGGGCGCGGGAGTTCCTCGAGCGCGACCTCGACGCCCTGTACGAGGGGGCCGAGGGCTGGACCGGCCCGCTCAAGGTGCAGGCCGCCGGGCCGTGGACGCTCGCCGCCGGTCTCGAGCGCACCCGGGGTGACCGGGCCGTCGTCGACCCCGGGGCCCGCCGCGACCTCGCCCAGTCCCTCGGCGAGGGCCTGGCGGCGCACGTGGCGGCCGTCTCCGCCCGGGTGCCCGGCGCCTCCGTCGTCGTCCAGCTCGACGAGCCGTCGGTCCCCGCCGTCCTGCAGGGCGGTCTGCCCACCGTCAGCGGCTTCGGCAAGCTGCCCGCGATCGAGTCGCAGGTGGTGGAGCAGGAGCTCGCCGCCGTCGTGGGCGGTCTGCCCGGGCCTGTGGTGGTGCACTGCTGTGCTCCGCGGGCGCCGCTGGAGCTGTTCCGGGCCGCCGGTGCCGCCGCCGTCTCCTTCGACCTGGGGCTGGTCCAGGACCTCGACGCCGTGGGCACCGCGATCGAGGGCGGGACCCACCTGTTCCCCGGTGTCGTCCCGGGGACCGACACTGCACTGGCCGCGCCGAAGGCGACCGCGTCGCCGGTGCAGGCGTGGTGGCGGGAGCTCGGCTTCCCGGCCGACGACCTGGCCGCCGCCGTCACGCTGACCCCCGCGTGCGGGCTGGCCGGCGCCACCCCCGCCTACGCGCGGGAGGCCATGGCGCACGTCCGCGAGGCGGCGAAGTTCCTTCAGCCGGAATGACGCCGTCCGGGTGAACCCCGGTTGCCCGTCGTACCCGGCGGATACCGTGCACGGGTGAGCACTGAGGCGGAAGTCGACGAGCCCACGGTCGCCGCCGCGGCCGACCGGGAGGACGTCACCGAGGTCCCGGACGACGCGCGGACGCGGCACCGCGACCTCTCCGAGGAGCTCGACCGGTACGCGTTCGCCTACTACGTGCTCGACCAGCCGCTGATCAGCGACGGCCAGTACGACGAGCTGATGGGCGAGCTCAAGCAGCTCGAGGCCGAGCACCCCGCGCTGGTCACCCCCGACTCGCCGAGCCAGAAGGTCAACGGCGGGTTCACCGCCACGTTCGCGCCCGTCAAGCACCTGGAGCGCATGCAGAGCCTGGACAACGCCTTCTCCAGCGACGAGCTGTCGGCCTGGGCGCTGCGGGTCGAGCGAGAGGTCGGCACCGCCGGCTCCTACCTCTGCGAGCTGAAGGTCGACGGGGTCGCGGTCGCGATCGTCTACGAGAACGGCCGGATGGTCAGGGCGGCGACCCGCGGCGACGGGACGACGGGGGAGGACGTCACGGCGAACGTCCGCACGATGGACGACGTCCCGCAGCAGCTGGCCGGTCCCGACGTGCCGGAGCTGCTCGAGGTGCGGGGCGAGATCTACTTCCCGGTCGCCGCCTTCGCCGACGTCAACGCCGGCATGGTGGAGCAGGGCAAGGCGCCGTTCGCCAACCCCCGCAACGCCGCGGCCGGCTCGCTGCGGCAGAAGGACCCCCGGGTCACCGCATCCCGCCCGCTCCGCCTGGTGGTGCACGGGGTGGGGGCGCACCGCGGCTTCGAGGTCGACCGGCAGTCGGCCGCCTATTACCGGCTGCGGGCCCTCGGCCTGCCGGTGAGCGACCGGTTCCGGGTGGTCGAGGACCTCCCCGCGGTGGAGGAGTTCATCGAGCGCACGCAGGAGCAGCGGCACTCGGTCGAGCACGAGATCGACGGCGTCGTGGTCAAGGTCGACCAGTACGCCCTGCAGCGCCGGCTGGGCTCCACCTCGCGGGCCCCGCGGTGGGCCATCGCGTTCAAGTACCCGCCCGAGGAGGCGACGACGAAGCTCCTCGACATCCGGGTCAACGTCGGGCGCACCGGCCGGGTCACCCCGTTCGCCTTCATGGAGCCGGTCAAGGTGGCCGGCTCCACCGTGCAGCTGGCCACCCTGCACAACGCCAGCGAGGTGAGGCGCAAGGGAGTGCTGATCGGCGACACCGTCGTCATCCGCAAGGCCGGTGACGTGATCCCGGAGGTCCTCGGCCCGGTGACCGCCGCGCGGGACGGCTCGGAACGGGAGTTCCAGATGCCGACGCACTGCCCGGAGTGCGGCACCGAGCTGCGGCCCGAGAAGGAGGGCGACGCCGACATCCGCTGCCCGAACTCGCGGTCGTGTCCCGCCCAGCTGCGGGAGCGCGTCTTCCACGTCGCCGGGCGGGGGGCCTTCGACATCGAGAACCTGGGCTACGAGGCGGCGGTCGCGCTGCTGGAGGGTCAGCTCCTGCAGGACGAGGGCGACATCTTCTTCCTCGACGAGGAGAAGCTCCGGCGCACCGCGTTCTTCACGAAGAAGGACGGGACGCTCTCGGCCAACGGCGCGAAACTGCTGGTCAACCTCGAGACACGCAAGGACGTCCCGCTCTGGCGGGTGCTCGTCGCGCTGTCGATCCGGCACGTCGGGCCCACCGCCGCACAGGCGTTGGCCCGCGACTTCCGGTCCATGGACCGCATCGAGGCCGCCTCCGAGGAGGAGCTCGCCGCCGCCGACGGCGTCGGCCCCACCATCGCGCGGTCCATCCGCGACTGGTTCGACGTCGACTGGCACCGCGAGGTCGTCGACAAGTGGCGGCGGGCCGGCGTGCGCATGGCCGACGAGGGCGAGGACGCCGGCCCCGGCCCGCTCACCGGCGTCACCGTCGTCGTCACCGGCTCGCTGCGCGACTACAGCCGCGACGAGGCGACCGCCGCCATCCAGGAGCGCGGCGGCAAGGTCACCGGCTCGGTGTCGAAGAAGACCGGGTTCGTCGTCGTCGGCGCCGACCCGGGCAGCAAGTACGACAAGGCGGTGCAGGTGAAGGCGCCGATCCTGGACGACGACGGCTTCCGGGTCCTCCTGGAGGAGGGCCCGGAGGCCGCCCGCGCCGTCGCCACGATCGGCGACGGCGCGTAGCTCACCGCCCGATCGCGGCCAGCAGCCCGGCGCGGTCCGGACCCGGCAGGGGGTACTGCGGGGCACCGGCGCCGAGCGCCATGATCCGGCCGGCGACGGCCGGGTCGGCGAACACCTCGGCGGGGGTGCTGAGCAGCGAGCCGATGCTCGTGCCCATCCGGACGGCCTCGGGATCCACGGCGCCGGCCGCCGTCAGCGCCCGCGTCATCGCCCAGCTGGGGTCGTCGGTCTCGTAGGGCACGCCGCTGACGTCACCGGCGATCTCGGCGAGGCGGTGCCGGTCGAACGCCGCGGTCATCCGGTACAGCGCCTCGACCTCCGCCGTCGTGACCTCGTCGAACCGGCGGACCAGCTTCTCCGCGTCGGCCAGGTCGACGTCGCGCAGCAGCTGCTGCAGGACGCGGGCGTGCACGATCCCGATGGACAGGCCCCGGCCCAGCGCCGGATTGGTGAAGGCCCACGAGTCGCCCACGGCGACGACGCCGGTCGCCACCGGCTCGCCGTCGACCACCAGCCGCCGGTGCCGATCCTCGAGCCCCGCCAGGACGTCGACCCCGGTGAGCGCCTGGCGTCCGTCCGCCTGTGCTCCCCAGTGCGCGGCCAGCGGATAGCGAGCGAGCACCGACTGCCACACGTCGGGGTCGCGCAGGGCGCGCAGCTGCCGATCGGCGGAACTGGTGATCAGCCCGACCGCCCAGGTGCCGTTGTCGGCCGGCAGCGTGACCACGGTCAGGGAGTCGTAGTGCTGGAGCAGGCGGGTGAGGACGGCGGGCTGCCGGTCCGGCGGCGCCCAGAAGTGCCGGCCGTAGTAGACGAAGCCGTCGGCCTCCCGCTCCTCCACGGGCGGCCGCGCGCCCACCGCTGTCAGCCACTCGGAGAGCCGCGACTTCCGCCCGGTGCAGTCGACGACGAGGTCCGCGGGGACCCTCGTGCCGCCGGTCAGCCGTACGCCGACCACGTGCGGAACGCTGGGCAGTTCGCCCGGGCGCACCGCCAACCCGGCGACGGCGATCCCGCGCACCAGCGTCAGGCCGGGGGTCCGCCCCGCCACCGCGGCGACGGCCGCCTCGAGCACCGGCCGTCGGGCGGTCACCGTGTCGAACTGCCGGTCCTCGTCGCGCAGCGGTCCGCGCACGCGCTCGGGCAGCATGCCGATCAGGTTGAGCGGCCGCCCCCCGGCGGCGACGAGTTCGTCGACGACCTCGGGCAGCGCCGCCTCCATCTCGCGGTGCCAGCGCGGGAGCGCGAAGTGCAGATGCCGGAACTGGCTCACGCCGGGGCGCTGCCACGTCGTCCACACCGCCGTCCCCGGCGGCTCCGGGTCCCGCTCCAGGACCGTCACGTCGTGCCCGTCCCTCGCCAGCAGCATCGCCGTGGTCAGGCCGTTCATGCCGGCGCCGAGCACCACCACCGTCGCCATGTCCCTCTCCTCTCGCGTGCCGTGTGCCGAGAGGGTGGGGAGCGGAGCTGTCCGGTCTCCAGGCCGGACGGTGGCCGTCCGGTGCTCAGTTCCTGCCCACGACGGTCGTCGGGCGCTCCTCGGGCAGCGTGATCGCGCCGGTCTCCACCGCCCACAGCAGGTCGGTGAGCTCCGACAGCGCGGCGGCGAGATGCCGGCGGTAGGTGCTGAACGGCAGATCGAGGACCTCGGCGGCGGCCTCCTGGGTCGGCGCCGGCCGGACGAAGGTGCGGTCGAGCACCCGGCGCAGCTCCGCACCGCGCGGCTGGCGCCCGAGAGCCGTCACGCCGCGCTCCAGGGCGGACCGCAGCCGGGCCGGGCTGGGCCCGTCCGGGCAGAGGGCCAGTCGGGAGCCGAAGAGCGGGCCCGCTCGCAGCCGGTCGTCCCGGTGCAGGTCGCGCAGCGCCGTCCGGACGGCGGCGGCGAACGCCTCGCGGCCGAGCGGCGCCGGCCGCAGGAGGTGCGCCGGGGGTGGGCCCGTGGCACCGGTCCGCTCCCGGTCGTTCATCATGTCCATCCAGCTGTCCGGGGGCAGCCGGCGCCAGTCCATCCCGTAGATCACGTGGGTCCGCCCGCCGACCGGCACCTCGGTGATCCGCTCCATGCCGAGGTAGTCGAAGAACGGACCCCAGAACTCCGCGTCCGTCGGCGAGGTGAACGACCAGGCCAGCGGCCGGGTCAGCCAGGTGGTCAGCGCTACCACCGACGAGACCAGGACGGCGTACGGATCGCGCTCGTACTCCGCCGCGCCGCCCATGAAGCGCATGACGTGGATCAGCTCACCCGGGCGGGCCGGCGCGGTCCGGTCGGCGTGGTCGAGCACCGCGCGGACGACCGGGTCCTGTCGCTCCAGCGGCGAGCCGGCCGGGAGCAGCAGGCCGAGGGCGAAGGCGGACAGGCCGGCGGACTGCCGGACCACCTGCAGTCCCTCCGGGACGTCCCGGAGCCAGCCGCGGGCGAGGTCGGCGCTGTCCGGGCCGAAGGACCGCTCGATCAGCGCGAGCACCGCCGGATGGTCGCCGGGAGCTCCGGGGACGACGGCGGCCGACCCTCGGCTGCGCAGGGTCCAGATCGCGCTGGTCAGCGGGCTGTGCCGGTGCAGGAACAGTAGCTGCTGGGCCGCATGTTGGCGGTCCGGACCGCTGCCCCCACGGACCTCCGCGACGACCCGGTCGTGGACGATGCGGTGCAGCCGCCGCTGCCGGTCGGGGGAGCGGCGCTCCAGCTCCGCGGTCAGCACGTCCCGGGCCAGGTCGTGCAGGATCAGCCCGCGCGTCCCGTGCGCGACGAACGGCTGGCGGGCCAGCCAGTCCCACACCTCGGGTGCGGCGTCGCCGACCGTGTCCGCGAGGAGGTCCTCGGTCGTCGCCCACGCCACCGTGCACGTCGCCAGCCCGACCGCGTGCGCCTCGCCGGGGACCTGGCTGACGACCCCCTCCAGCAGCGCGGACACCAGGTCGGGCGCGTCGCCCAGCGATGCGGGGACGGGTCCCTCGGCGGCGGCACCGGCCAGCAGGGCCAGGGCCAGCGGATGCCCGCGGGAGAGGGGCACGAGGCCGGCGTGCCGGTCCACGGGGACGCCGCAGCGGAGCAGGAGCTCACCGCTCTCGGCCTCGCTCAGGCAGTCCAGCCGCAGCACCGCGCCGAGTTCGTGCCACCCCGGCAGGCGCCGCCAGGCCGGGTCCGGGGCATTGCGGCCGGCCAGCACCGCCACGGCGTCGTCGGGCAGGCTGGGCAGCAGCTCCCGGCGGATCCACGCGTCGGCGGCGGTCAACTGCTCGTAGTGGTCGACGAGGAGAGCAGGGGCAGGCAGGTCGTCGAACCGGGTCGCGGAGGCGGGGAGCGCGCGGGCGAGGGCTGCCCGGACGCCGTCGGGTGAGGGGTCGACCTCGCGGCCGTCGATGAGCACGGCCGGGCGCCCGGCCGCCAGCGCGCGGGCGCGGAACTGACCGAGCAGCGACGACTTGCCGATCCCGCCCACGCCGTGGACCAGGAAGACCCTCCGGGACGACCGGCCGCCGACGGCCTCGTCGAAGAGGGCGAGCTCGCGGTCGCGTCCCACGAAGGTGCGGCCGCGCGCCGCATCGAGCGCCTCGCCGAGCCGCATCCTCGTCACCCACCCGGGCCGTCTGAGCGAATCCCTTGCCCGCGATTGCACCGCACTGCGGGCCCGAGCGGAACTGCCTGGCGCCGGGTCAGACCGGGGGCAGCTCGGCGACCGTCGACGCGATGCCGGTGAGGTGCACCAGGCGCAGCAGCTCCGAGCGCCGGTACGCGGGCCCGCCGGACCGGCCCAGCACCACCGTGCAGGCCTCGCCGCCGTAGGGGACCGCCATCATCTCGATGGCCATGTCGCGCCACCGCTGCGGCACCCAGTCGTCGTCGCTGGGCAGCAGGCGGGGTGCGGTGAGCGGCATCCACGGCAGGGCCACGCCCTCGAACGCCGGCGCGGCCTCCGACGCGGCGGCCACCTCCCACGACTCCGGGCCGCAGGCCAGGATCACCGCCCAGCCGCTGTGGAACACCCGGGGCAGCTCGGCGGCCAGCAGCTTGACCGCGGTGCCTTCCGCGGCGCGGGCCAGCGACTCGAGCAGCTCCAGCTCCCGGTGGGTGTCCAGCGGCCCCGCGTAGGGCCGCAGCGACTCCACGGTCACGCCCGGCACGGACTGGGCGGCGGTGATCAGGCTGTCGGGCAGCCGGTCGGCGGGCAGGTCGACGACGACGTCGTCCACGGCCACGCCGTTGCCGCGCTCGAGCACGTCGAGGGAGACGATGTCGACGTCCGCGTCGCCGAGCGCGGTGGCCACGGCGCCGAGGATGCCGGGACGGTCGGGCACCACCAGTCGCAGGAGATAGGACACGGTTCCTCCGGGGTCGTCCTCGGGATGCGGGCCGATCTCCGTCGATCGTGACGAGGTCAGCTTCTCACGCCGGGATTCCGGTCCACCGCCCCACGTAGAGTGGCCCGGTCACGCACCCGGCCGAGACCCGGGCCGGAACAGCACAGCGCCGAAGTGGAGCCCCGCCCCAGCATGAGCACGCTCTCCCGGAAGGAACCGCTCACCCGGCAGGAGGTCGCCCACCTGGCGCGGCTGGCCCGGCTGGCCGTCACGGACGAGGAGCTCGACCTGTTCGCCGGCCAGCTCGACGCCGTCCTCGACGCGGTGGCGCAGGTGGGCAAGGCGCCGGTCGAGGACGTTCCCCCCACCACGCACGCCGTGCCCATGACCAACGTCATGCGACCCGACGCCGTCCGGCCCAGCCTGCCGCGGGACGTCGTCCTGGCCGGTGCGCCCGCCGCGGAGGACGGCCGCTTCCGGGTGCCGCGCATCCTGCAGGAGGAGGCGTGACGAGCACCGACCTCACCACCAGCGGGGTCGCCGAGCTGGCCCGCGCGCTGGCGGCGAAGGAGATCAGCTCCGTGGAGCTGACCGGCGCCTACCTGGAGCGGATCGCCGCCGAGGACGGCGAGCTCGGCGCCTACCTGCACGTCGACCGGGACGCCGCCCTCGCGCGCGCCGCGGAGATCGACGACGCCGGCACCGCCGGCACGGGGCTGGCCGGCATCCCGATCGCGCTCAAGGACGTCGTGGTCACCGAGGGCGTGCCCACCACCAGCGGCTCGAAGATCCTGGAGGGCTGGCGGCCGCCCTATGACGCGACCGTGGCGGCCCGGCTCAAGGACGCGGGCACCGTGCTGCTGGGCAAGACCAACATGGACGAGTTCGCGATGGGCTCCTCCACCGAGAACTCGGCCTACCGGGTGACCCGCAACCCGTGGGATCCGTCGCGCATCCCGGGCGGCTCCTCCGGAGGGTCCTCGGCGGCCGTCGCCGGCGGGCTGGCCCCGTGGGCGATCGGCACCGACACCGGCGGCTCGATCCGCCAGCCGGCCGCGCTGACCGGGCTCGTCGGCCACAAGCCGACCTACGGCTCGGTCTCGCGGTTCGGGCTGATCGCGTTCTCCTCCAGCCTCGACCAGGCCGGCCCGATGGCGCGCTCCGTGCTCGACGCCGCGCTGCTGCACGAGGCGATCGGCGGTCGCGACCCCCTGGACTCCACCAGCATCGACGCCCCGCTGCCGGTTCTCGCCGAGTGTGCCCGCCGCGGCGCCGACGGCGATTTGTCCGGGCTGAAGGTCGGGGTCGTCCGCGAGCTCGGCGGCCCCGGCCACCGCGACGGTTACGAGCAGGGCGTGCTCGACCGCTTCGCCGAGGCGGTCGAGCTGCTGAAGGGCATGGGCGCGGAGGTCCGCGAGGTCTCCTGCCCGGCGTTCGACCTCGCGCTGCCCGCCTACTACTTGATCGCGCCGAGCGAGGCGTCGTCCAACCTCGCCCGGTTCGACGGCGTCCGGTACGGGCTGCGCGTCGGCGACGACGGGGCGCGGGAGCTCGACGAGGTCATGGCGCTCACCCGGGAGGCCGGCTTCGGCGCCGAGGTCAAGCGCCGGATCATCCTCGGCACCTACGCGCTGTCCAGCGGCTACTACGAGGCCTACTACGGCCAGGCGCAGAAGGTGCGCACGCTGATCGGCCGCGACTTCTCCGCGGCCTTCACCGACGTGGACGTGCTGGTCAGCCCCACGACCCCCACGGCGGCGTTCCCGATCGGGTCGCGGGTCGACGACCCGGTGGCCATGTACGCCGCGGACCTGTGCACCCTCCCGGCCAGCCTCGCCGGCGTGCCGGCGATCTCGGTGCCCTGCGGCCTGTCGGAGGGTCTGCCGGTGGGCTTCCAGGTGATGGCTCCCGCGCTGGCCGACGACCGCTGCTACCAGGTCGCCGCCGCGCTGGAGGCGGCCTCGGGCGGCCCCCTGATCGACCAGCTTCCGCGCCGGACGGCCGAGGGCGCCGGCCAGGTGGCGGCGTGAACGGCGCCCTCAAGGCCGCCTGGGGCCTCACCGCGTTCGTCGTCCTCGCCGGAGTGGTCGGCTGGATCGTCACCGGCCGCGCCGTCTTCGCCGTCTTTCTCGTCCTGGGTCTGCTGACCGCCGTCGGTGCCGTGGTCACCGGCCGCAGCGCGTCGCGCAGCATCCCGAAGGAGGGCCCCACCCCGTGAGCACCGAACAGCTGGTCGACTTCGACGAGCTCCTCACCCGCTACGAGCCGGTGATCGGCCTGGAGACCCACGTCGAGCTGGGCACCGCGTCGAAGATGTTCTGCGGCTGCGCCACGACCTTCGGCGCCGAGCCCAACACCCAGACCTGCCCCGTCTGCCTCGGCCTGCCCGGCTCGCTGCCGGTGGCGAACGAGATGGCCATCGAGTCGACGATCCGCATCGGGCTGGCGCTGGGCTGCCGGATCGCGACGTGGTGCCGCTTCGCCCGGAAGAACTACTTCTACCCGGACATCCCCAAGGGCTTCCAGACGACGCAGTACGACGAGCCGCTCTGCACGGCCGGGCACCTCGACGTCGAGGTCGATGGCGAGACCTACCGCGTCGAGATCGAGCGGGTGCACCTCGAGGAGGACACCGGCAAGAACCTGCACGTCGGTGGGGCGACCGGTCGCATCCACGGCGCCGACCACTCGCTGATAGACTACAACCGGGCCGGCATCCCGCTCGTCGAGATCGTCACGCGGCCCATCCCGAACGCCGGGGCCAAGGCCCCCGAGGTCGCCCGCGCGTACGTCACCGAGCTGCGCGAGATCCTGCTGGCGCTCGGCGTCTCCGAGGTGCGCATGGAGCAGGGCAACCTGCGCTGCGACGTGAACACCTCGCTCGCGCCGATCGGCAGCCTCGAGTGGGGCACCCGCACCGAGACCAAGAACGTCAACTCGCTCCGCTCGGTGGAACGCGCCGTCCGCTTCGAGATGCGCCGCCAGGCCGCCGTCCTCGACGCGGGGGAGCGGGTCATCCAGGAGACGCGGCACTTCCACGAGGACACGGCCACCACCTCGCCGGGCCGGAGCAAGGAGGAGGCGACCGACTACCGGTACTTCCCCGAGCCCGACCTGGTGCCGGTTGCCCCGGACGAGGACTGGGTCGCGAAGCTGGCCGCGACCCTTCCGGAGCTGCCCGCGGCCCGGCGGGTCCGCCTCACCGAGGAGTGGGGGCTGTCGCCGACGGAGATGGCCTGGCTGGTGAACGCCGGGGCGCTCGGCCTCGTCAGCGACACCGTCGCGGCCGGCGCCTCGCCGGCGGACGCCCGCAAGTGGTGGCTGGGGGAGCTCGCCCGCCGGGCGAACGACGCCGGCGTCGAGCTGACCGAGCTGGCGGTCACCCCGCAGCAGGTCGCGCAGCTCGCGGGCCTCGTGGCCGCGGGCACGATCAACGACCAGCTCGCGCGGCAGGCCCTCGACGGCGTCCTCGCCGGCGAGGGTGACCCCGCGGCGGTCGTCGAGGCCCGCGGCCTGGCTGTCATGGGCGAGTCCGACGAGCTGGTCGCCGCCGTGGATGCCGCGATCGAGGGCAACCCCGACGTCGCCGAGAAGGTGCGCGGGGGCAAGGTGCAGGCGATCGGCGCCCTGGTCGGCGCGGTCATGAAGACCACCCGCGGCAAGGCCGACGCCGCGACGGTCAAGCGGATGCTGGAGGAGCGGCTCGGCTGATTGCGATCCTCCGGATCGCACCGCGGCCAGGAGGCGTTCCCGGTCGCGTGGAGCCCATCCGTCATGCCTGCGCGGGACCCTCCGGGCCCCACTCGGCATGACCCTGCCTCACAACGGGGAGTTGCCCGCCGACGTCGGGGGCAGGATCCGCAGCACCCGGTCGTCGTCCTCCTCCGGGACGCCGATGCCGTCCTTGTTGGACGTGGTGATCCACAGCGCGCCCTCCCCGTCGAGGACGACGGTGCGCAGCCGGCCGTACTCACCGGTCAGGAACTGCTCGGGATCGCCGACCACCGCGCCGGTCCCGTCCAGCGACAGGGCGTGGATCCGCTCGCCGTCCAGGGCGCCGAGGAAGACGGCGCTGCCGGCGGCCGCGCACCCGCCCAGGCCGCCCTCCGCGGCCGGCACCTCGGCGAGCGGCGACGCTCCACGGGGGCCGTAGTCGGCGCCGGGGACGATCAGGTTCACCTCGTCCGCGCCGTCGAGGGAGCCGTCGGTCGCGAACAACGGCCCCTCGGCCGCCTGGCACAGCGCGGTGACGTCGCGGTGGCCGCGGCTGAAGACGGGGTCGCCCCCGACCGGTGCGCCGAAGATGTCGATCCGCAGCACCTTGCCGGCCAGCGAGGCGGGGTCGGCGGCCAGCGCCGGGTCGCCGGCGTCGCCGGTACCGACCAGGAGGTGGCCGTCGGGGGCGAACACGAGCCCGCCACCGTTGTGCACCTCTCCCCGCGGGATGCCGGTGAGCACCGGGTTGGGCGTGCCGCCCAGCGGGAAGCGGACGACCCGGTTGTCGCCGGACGTGGACAGGTAGGCGTACACCAGTCCGTCCTCGATGAAGGTCGGGGAGACCGCGAGGCCGAGGAGGCCGCCGTCGCCCGCCGTGTCGATCCCGGGCACGGTCATCAGCTCGCGGGGCGGCGCGCGATCGGGGAAGACCTGCAGCAGCCGGCCGGTGTCCCGCTCGCCGACGATCGCGCTGCCGTCGGGCAGCAGCGCCACCCCGGTGGGCACGGCGAGGCCGGACGCGACCACGTTGGGGTCGCCGCCGTCCTCTCCCGCACCCGGCTGGGCCGGGTCGCCAGGGACCGGCGGCTGGGACGTCGGCGGTCCCACCTCCGGCGGCGCGCCCTCGGGCAGCGGCCGGAACGGGCCCTTCGCCTGGTAGCCGTCGTCGCCGCAGCCGGTCAGCACGGCGACCAGCAGGAGCACCGGGAGGACCCGCGCCGCCCGCGCGCCCATCGACCGCCTCACCCCGATCACAGTACGTGCGGTCGGCCGCCGGGTGCCTACAGTCGGGCCGTGCCCGCCCTTCCCCTCGGCCCCGACGAGACGCTGCACGTCCTCGTCCCCTCCCGCGCGATCGGCGCCGCCGTCGAGAAGCTCTCGCCGCGGGTCCGGGTCCACCGGGTCGACGCAGAGGCCGGTCCGCCGGAGGGCGAGGCGACGCAGGCGCAGGTGTGGGTTCCGGGCAACGGAGCGGCGGTGCCAGGGAACGGATTCCTCGACGCCCTGCCGCGGCTGCGCCTGGTCCAGCTGCTCAGCGCCGGCGCGGAGAAGTTCATCGGCCGCCTGCCCGAGGGGGTGGTCCTCGCCAACGCGCGCGGCGCGCACACGCCGGCGACGGCGGAGTGGGCGGTCGCGGCCACCCTGGCCGCGCAGCGCGGGCTGCCGTTCTTCGTGCGCGAGCAGGAGGCCGGCCGCTGGTCGTTCGGGACGCACCGCTCCCTGGTCGGCGCCCGGGTGCTCGTCGTCGGCGCCGGCGACATCGGCACCGCCATCGGCCGGATGCTGGCCGGCTTCGACGTCGAGCTCACCCATGTCGCGCGGACCCCCCGCGACGGGGTGCGCCCGGCCGCGGACCTGCCCGAGCTCCTGCCGCACGCCGACGTCGTCATCCTCGTCGTGCCCGTGACCCCGGAGACGACGGGCATGGTGGACGCCGCCTTCCTCGCCGCCATGCCCGACGGCGCACTCCTGGTCAACGCGGCCCGGGGCGTCGTCGTCGACACCGACGCGCTGCTCGCCGAGATCGCCAGCGGCCGACTGCGCGCGGCCCTCGACGTCACCGAGCCCGAGCCGCTCCCCGAAGGGCACCCGCTGTGGTCGGCACCGGGCCTGCTCCTGACCCCGCACGTCGGCGGGGCGGTGCCGGAGACGGAGGCGCGCGCCGCCGCGGCGGTCGTCGCCCAGGTGCAGCGCATCCTGGCGGGGGAGCCGCTGCAGAACGTCGTCGACCGCTACTGAACCGGCGGCGCCGGCACGTCGATCCGGCCGCCGGAGAGCGCCGCGAGCCGGGGGAGGTCGCGGGCCCGCATCACCGGCAGCCGCACCTCGGTGCCGCCGGTGGTCACCAGCCACAGCCGGTGGTCCGGCGACACGTGGATCCCGGCCAGCTCGGCCCAGGGCACCCGCCGCTGCCCGAGGAGCGAGCGGGCGGTCACGCCGTCGTCGCCGATGTCGACGCCCACGCGGAGCACCCACGCCGCGACCGCGACCGGGACGAGCAGGACGACGAGCAACCACGGGCTCGCCGTGGCCAGCGGGACGGCGCACACCGCCAGGACCGCGACCGGGAGCAGCGCGGTCCGGCTCATCCGCAGGCGGGCGGTCGGCGTCACGGACAGCCATGTTCCCACCGTCCGCGCGGGGGCCGGGAGCGACCGGCCTACCATCGCCGACCGTGACGACCCTCCAGGACCCGCCCACCGGCAGCCAGACCGCCGACATCAAGCCGCGCAGCCGCGAGGTGACCGACGGGATCACCCGGGCGCCGGCCCGGGCGATGCTCCGCGCGGTGGGCATGGGCGACGACGACTGGGAGAAGCCGCAGATCGGCGTCGCGTCGTCCTGGAACGAGATCACCCCCTGCAACCTGTCGCTGGACCGGCTGGCCAAGCGGGCGAAGGAGGGCGTGCACGCCGCCGGCGGCTATCCGCTGGAGTTCGGCACGATCTCGGTCTCCGACGGCATCTCGATGGGCCACGAGGGCATGCGCGCCTCGCTGGTGTCGCGGGAGGTCATCGCCGACTCGGTGGAGACCGTCATGTTCGCCGAGCGGCTCGACGGCTCGGTGCTGCTCGCCGGCTGCGACAAGTCGCTGCCCGGCATGCTCATGGCGGCCGCCCGGCTCGATCTGGCCAGCGTCTTCGTGTACTCCGGCTCGACCCTGCCCGGCACGCTCGGCGACCGGGACAACATGACGATCATCGACGTCTTCGAGGGGGTCGGCGCCTGCGCGCGGGGCCTGATCAGCCGCGAGGAGCTGGACGCCATCGAGAAGGCGGCCTGCCCCGGTCAGGGCTCCTGCGGCGGCATGTACACCGCCAACACGATGGCCAGCGTCGCCGAGGCCCTGGGCATGGCGCTGCCCGGCAGCGCCGCACCGCCGGCCCCCGACAGCCGCCGCGACGCCGTCGCGATCGCCTCCGGCGAGGCCGTGGTCAACCTGCTGCGCAAGGGGATCACCGCGCGCCAGATCATGACGAAGAAGGCCTTCGAGAACGCGATCACCGTCGTCATGGCGCTGGGGGGCTCGACCAACGCCGTCCTGCACCTCATGGCGATCGCCCACGAGGCGCAGGTCGACCTGACGCTGGAGGACTTCAACCGGATCGGCGACCGCACGCCGCACCTGGCCGACGTCAAGCCGTTCGGCCGCTACGTCATGACCGACGTCGACCGCATCGGCGGCGTGCCGGTGGTGCTGCGGGCGCTGCTGGACGCCGGCCTGTTGCACGGCGACACGCTGACCGTGACCGGCAGGACCATGGCGGAGAACCTCGCCGAGATCGCCCCGCCGGACCCCGACGGCGCGATCATCCACGCGATGAACAACCCGATCCACAAGACCGGCGGCCTGGTGATCCTGCGCGGTTCGCTCTCGCCCGACGGCGCCGTCGTCAAGTCCGCGGGCTTCGACGCCGAGGTGTTCGAGGGCACCGCGCGCGTCTTCGACGGCGAGCAGGGCGCCATGGACGCCGTCACCGAGGGCACCCTCACGGCCGGCGACGTCGTCGTCATCCGGTACGAGGGGCCGAGGGGCGGGCCCGGCATGCGGGAGATGCTCGCCGTCACCGGCGCGATCAAGGGCGCGGGCCTGGGCAAGGACGTCCTGCTGCTCACCGACGGCCGGTTCTCCGGAGGGACGACCGGCCTGTGCATCGGCCACGTCGCCCCCGAGGCCACCGACGGCGGCCCGATCGCCCTGGTGCAGGACGGCGACCGCATCCGGCTGGACCTGACCACCCGCACCCTCGACCTGCTGGTGGACGAGGCCGAGCTCGCCCGGCGCCGGGAGCAGTGGACGCCGCTGCCGCCGCGCTACACGACCGGCGTGCTCGGCAAGTACGCGAAGCTGGTCGGTTCCGCGGCCCAGGGGGCCATCTGCGGCTGAGCCGTCGACCGTTCGGGGCGCACCCCCCGAACGGATGAGGAGGGTTCCACCCGGCTCGTTCACCCGGACGGGCGTGCCGAGACACCCGGTGTGGACTCTCGTCGATGGTGGCTGCTCACCGGCGCTGTGCCGGTCGGCCTGGGCTGTGCGCTGTCGGCTGCTCGGCCGTCGCTGGCCGTCGTCGGTGAGCTCGCGGTGGTCGCGGCGGGCCTCCTGGCCGCCGTCGTCCTCTGGACCTCGGCGGGCCGGACCGGACATCAGCGCGCGTGGCGGCTGATGGCCGCCGCCCCGCTCTTCCCGGTGCTCGGCGTGCTCGCCGCCGCGCTGGCCGGGCCGCTGGGCCCGGTGCAGACGGCGGTGCTCCGCTGGGTGCCCACCGTCCCCGGCTACCTCGTCGCGATCGTGGCCGTCCTGTCGCTGGTGGACCGCGGCCGCCTGCGGACCGGCTCCCGGCTCGCGGTCGAGGTGGCGCTGTTCCTGGTCGCCTGTCTCATCGTCGTCCGCCTGCTCGTGCTGGGGCCCGAGGGCGGCTGGTGGTCGCTCCCGCTGGACGAGCGGCTGGTCCTCCCCGCGGCGGTCCTCGCGACGTCGGCGACGATGGCCGCCGCCCTGACCCTGGCCGGCGTCATCGAGCCGGCCCGCCGAACGATGGCCGTGGTGCTGCTCGGCGGTGCGACCCTGCTGACGCTCGGCCGCGGGCTGAGCACGTCGGCGATGCTCACGGACACGGCCGTCCCCCTGCTCCTGGCCCGGTTCCTGATCTGCGGCGGCCTGCTCCTCCTCGCCCTCGCCGTCCTCCTGGACGCGCGACCGGCACCCGTGGCACCCGGACGGCGTCCCCGCCGGTCCCTCGACGTCGGGCCGCTCCTGCCGCACGTCGCCCTGCTCGTCGCGGTCGTCGCCGTGGGCGCCGTCGCGCTGGCGGGCCTGCGTCCGGGGGGAGGCACGGTGGCCGGCCTCGTCCTCTGCGTCGCCCTCGCGGCCGTCCACCGCTGGCTCACCGCCGTGGAGGAGCAGCGCATGGCCGCCCGGCTTCGCCGCAGCGAGGCCTACTTCCGCTCGGTCGTCCAGTCGGCGGGTGACGCCGTCGTCGTCCTCGACGACGACCTGCGCATCTCCTGGACCTCGCCGGTCCTGGAGCGTTCGCTCGGCACGGCCGCCGCCGGCCTGGTCGGCCGTCCGCTGCTCGGCATCGTCCACGACGACGACGTCCCCGCTCTCGCCGCGGCCCTGCCGCAGGGGACGACGGACGCCACGCCGGCCCCGGCCGGGCTCGTTCTGCTGCGCCTGCCCGGCGAGGCGGGGGAGTGGCGGTATCTCGAAGCCGGCATCTCCGACCTCCGCGAGGACGCCGACGTCGGCGCCGTGGTGCTGCACTGCCGCGACATGACCGAGCGCCACGCCCGCGAGGAGGCGCTGCAGAGCATCGCCTACACCGACCCCCTGACGGGCCTCCCCAACCGCGCCGGACTGCTCCAGACGCTGGGCGAGGCCGTCCCCGGGGACCCGGACGGCCCCTCCACCCTGCTGATGCTCGAACTCGACGGGCTCGCCGCCGCGCGCGAGAACTACGGCCGGGAGGTCGTCACCGATGCCGTGGCCGAGCTCGGCCGCCGGCTGCGCGAGACCGTGCGCGCCGAGGACGTCGTCTCGCGGATGGGCGGCGGGGCCTTCGCCGTCCTCGCGCACGGGGACGCCCCCGACGTCGACCGGCTCGCCGCGCGCTGCCTGTCGGCCGTGGAGCAGCCGATCCTGACGCCGGCCGGCATCGTCGAGCTGACCGCCGGTGTCGGGCTCGTCGCCCTCGAGGAGGGCCTCGACGTCGGCGCGCTGCTGGGCCGCGGCGACCTCGCGGTGCGCTCGGCGCACGCCGCGGGCCCGGGCACGGCCCGCCGGTACGAGCCGGCTCTCGGCGAGGCCGCCGTCCGCCGGGAGCTGCTGCGCACCGACCTCCAGGGCGCCTGCGCCCGCGGCGAGCTG
>Ga0126307_10000197_pt1 | contig 38567 bp, 39 predicted proteins | sample Plot28_FD_89955 | JGI IMG/M metagenome (GOLD analysis project Ga0126307, IMG submission 89955) | Serpentine soil microbial communities from UC McLaughlin Reserve, CA, USA - Plot28 | ecosystem: Environmental > Terrestrial > Soil > Grasslands | place: USA: UC McLaughlin Reserve, Lake County... | reverse complement strand
TCCCGCGGGGAGAGGTTGCCGAGGTGCTGGTAGACCCAGTAGGACATGAAAGCCCCTATGATGCGCTCCTCCCACCACGGCGTGCTGCGCATCTGACGGACCCAGGTCTCCGAAGTGTTCCAGTCGTCGTTGACGTCGTGGTCGTCGAAGATCATCACCGTCGGCACGGTCGACAGGAGCCACCTTGTGACCGGGTCCCTCCATGAGTCCCAGTACAGGCGCGTGTACTCCTCGAAGTCGGCGACCTGCTCGCCGGGCCCCTCGTTCGTGTCGCGCCGCCAGCGGATGAAATCGAGGGCGCCCTGAGAGACCTCGTCGGCGTAGATCTGATCCCCCAGCAGTAGCAGCGCGTCGGGCCACCTTTCGTGGGCCTCGCGCATCATGCGCAGGGCCAGAGCCTGAAGGGCATCGCGCTCGTAGCCGTCTTTGTTCGCGTCGGCGGCGAGCGTGAAGGGGGGTTCGTGCGGCACCGCGACGCGGCAAGACCCGTAAGAGAGGTTCAACTCCCCGTCGGGCGCGATCGTCCTGATAACGGACGGCGGGAAGTCGTGTTCGTCGTCGGGCCAGACCTTCGTGCCGTCGAGGGAGACTTCATACTCGTAAGTCTCTCCCGGTTCGAGGTCCGTGATCTGGACCAGGGCATAGTGGTGGCCCTCGATCTCGAAGGTGCGTGCCGCGTGGCCGAGGACCCCGACCTCACAGGCGGCGTCGGTCTCGACCCATACGGTCGCGTCGGACTCTCCGGCGTAGCGCAGGAGCGGACCGAGGTTCAGGTCAGGAGCCATGCCGGAATTCTACCCGCTCTACTAGCCTGGCGCGGTACCTTCGATCAGGTAGTCCATCACCCCTTCCAGCGAGCCGCTCCTCTGGAGTGCGGCCCGCTGCAACTCTGCCCCTGTGCCGAGCTCCACGATCTCGAGCACGCCGCCAAGTTCCTCCTCACAGCCGAGGTCCTGGGCGATGGGCCGAAGCTCCTCGACCAGCCCACGGGCCATCGAACGGGCCGGTATCGTCATGCCCGCCGCGAAGTCGTAGAAGTCGGCGTCCATCCCGTGGCGCACGGCCCGCCACTTGTTCTCCGCGTTGAACAGGGTGCTCTCTGTACGCTGCCCGTCCATGACGGCTCCGATGCTCGCAACGAGGCACTGGACGAGCGCGGCGAGGGCCGTCGTGTAGGATGCGTCTGCCTGTACGTCCGGCGCCCGCAGCTCCACGGTGCCGAACTTCTGGTGCGGACGCACATCCCACCAGCACCAGGAGTAGTCTGGGATGCTCCCCGCGGCGACGAGGGCCTCGATGTAGTTCTCGAAATCCTCCCAGTCTCGGAAGGTTGGCGGGAGGCCGGAACGGGGGAACATCTCGAACAGCTTGATCCGCGTCGAGGCCAGACTGGTGTCGGACCCGCGCCAGAAAGGCGAGTTCGCCGAGAGCGCCACGAGCAGCGGCACATGCCTGGCGAGCGTGTTTACGGCCAGGATCGCAGCGTCCCCGTCGGGGACCGCGACGTGGATGTGCAGGCCGTAGATCGCCTGCGTCCTCGCGACCCAGCCCATCTCCTCCTCGACGCGCCGGTGGCGATCCCCACCCGTGAGCGGTTGCTCCGTCGGCTCGGAGAAAGGATGTGTGCCCGCCCCGACGATCTCGATCCCGCGGCTGCGCGCGAGGTCACGCACCCCCCTGCGTAACCCCGGCAACTCGCGCGCGAGGTCGGCAACCGTCGTGAAGACCGGTGAGACCATCTCCACACAAGACCGCGAGAGCTCCGAGGTGATGAGCCGCGAACCCTCCCCCGCGGCGAGCACCTCCTCAACCGCCGGGGTCAGCCCGCGCGAGACAGGGTCGACCAGCTGAAATTCCTCCTCGACCCCAACGGTATAAGGCTTCGTCGCGCCGAACCCATTATCCATCCGCGTACTCTAGCATTTCAGCTAGTCAGCACGCGCCCTGTCGGGCGCTTGTCAGCACTTCAGCACGTCGCTCGGCTTCGCCGAGCGACGTGCTGAAGTGCTGACAAGCTTTAGCCCAGGGATCTGCGGGTGAGGGCTACCTGGATGCGGTGGGAGCTTTCGAGGTCGCGGACGGCGTCGAAGAGTTTGCCCTCGGGGACGGTGGCGTGCCAGCGTTCGGTTCTGTAGCCGTAGCGGCGCTTCAGCTCGCGCACGGAGTCGCCCGTGTAGCGGAGGGCGTAGACGAGCTTGCGGGCCTCGTCGGGCCTGCGCGGCAGGAGCCTGTGACGTCCCTCGGTCCACCAGGAGATCTCCGGCATCGGTTCGCCGGAGCGCAGGATCAATTGCGTCTCCCACTCGACCCTCAGGGCGCCCATCTCGAACGTGCCTGGGAGCACACTCAGCGGACCGAGGGAAAATCCGTCACCACCGTGGAATCCGAAGATGCGTCCGAGGCGCTCTTTGAGATTCCCTTCTTGTAGCCACTCGTAGCGGGAACGCAGGGCCAGCAACTGCTCGTCCGAGTATGCCCTAAGTCCTCCTGCGGTCGGGCGACGAGCGTCCAGGCCACCCCTGCTGAGTACCGCCGAGAAGGCTGCGTAGGACTTCAGGCTCTTGAAAAGCCAGACCAGATAACCCCCGATGGCGACGCCGACACCGAGGAGCATCGTTACGTCGAACGCGGTCCTCGGAACGGTCACGCCCTGCCCCGCGATATACCTGGTGCCGAAGATATTATAGAACAGGATAACGGCCGTCGTAACGGCGGTAAAGAACGTGAAGCCTACCAGAACAAAAGCCACGAACCTTCGGATGGGCGCGGCGCAAGACGAGGCCAGACCCTCCCACGCCACCCGCTCTTCGTCGATCTCGAACGACGCTGTCCGCAACTGCTCCACGGCACCCAGTATACCCGCATCCCACGGGTCGAGGATGGGAAAGAGACTACAATAGTGCGATGGGCATGAAGGTCTACAGGGCGGGAAGGCGAAGTGTGGACGGCAAGGGGCGTGGCAGGGTGCTCCGCACCGTACTCCTGATCCTGCTGGTGCTTCTCGCCTTCTTGCTCGTCTACCTCTTCGTGCCGTTCGGCGGACAGCGGGCGGTCTTGCTCGGGAGCGACGCACGGGCCGAGGAGGCCTCGCGTTCGGACACGATAGTGGTGGCCAAGGCGGGGGGCGGCATGCTCGCCGTGCCGCGCGACACGCTCGTCGACATCCCCGGTGTCGGGGAGGACAAGATCAACGCCGCCTTCGCCAGCGGAGGCCCCGAGTTGACAGTCGAGACGCTCGAGAACTTGACCGGTGTCCGGTTGAACGACTACGTCGTCGTGCACTTCGGCGGGGTCGAGGAGATAGTCGACGCGTTGGGTGGGATCACACTCGAAGTAGACCATCCGATCAGGGTCGGGATCGACGGACGCCGCGTCTTCATTCCCGCTGGCACCCAGACCCTGGACGGACTTCAGGCGCTCGCCTACGTTCGCTACAGGGGTGGTCCCACGGCGGATATCGGTAGGATAGGCCGCCAGCAGAAGTTCCTGCGGGAGCTGGCGCAAGAATCCACCTCGCTCTCCAAACTGCCGCGCCTCCCCGCCACAGCTCTTGCGACGTGGCGCAACATCGACACGAACATGAACCCGCTAGAAGCCGCCCGCTTCGCCATCCGCACCCGCCTCTCGGGTATCGGGGACGCCGAACTCTACCCCGGCACCCCGAAATACATCGGAGGCATCTCCTACTGGGTTCCGGATAAGAAGGCCGGAGACCGGGTCGTATCAGAGACGATCGAATAAAGGCGATTTGCAGAGGGTCATTGACCCTCTGCAAACCGCGCATTTCAGCGGGTCAGCACTTCAGCAAGAACATGAAGCTGACACTAGCTGAAGTGCTATTACGCTGCTTGCTCCCTGGCGAGCTTGCTCTGCCGATCTATGAGCCGGTCGAGCCAGGCTACGCGTGGGTCGCCTTCGGTCGTGCGGCCTGCGTTTACGTACCAGTTGAGGGCTTCGCGGTGGTTGCCGAGGCGGCGGTTGAGCTCCCCGACCAGGTAGGTGGTGACGGAGAGCTCGCGTCCGACGAGGTCGTCCTCCTGAAGGGAGCGCATAAAGTGGCGCAGGGCCCTCAGCTGGAAGGTGCTCTCGAAGGGACGCTCCTTCTCCTTGCGGCAGACCCAGGAGGCGCGCAGACAGAGGTCGCCAAGTTCACGGGACCTAAGGCTCCGCTCCTTGCCGCAGACCTCGGCCGCGTGGAAGCCGAGCCACGGTGGTTGGCCCTTCCGGAAGACCTTGAGCAAGCCGTCCTCTTTCAGGCGCTCCTCTATGCCATGGCGTTCGTCGAAGGTCAAGTCGAGATCGTCGAAGGCCTCGCTGGCCGCAAACGAGCACACCGGGCACATGGTCACGGCGTTCCGGATCAAACGCGCCCCGTCCGACGGGCGGCCTGGGATCTTGGGGCAGAGATCGGCCTCCCTGCCGACGGTGACGTAGGTGGTCGCGTAAGTGGCCCTGAACGCGTGGCCGCAGACGGGACAGACGACGTAAGGTCTGCTCGGCTCACCCACAGGCGTCCCTCACCTCTCGCAGGCAGCCGGGCCGCTCTCGTGAGTCCCTTCTGGGGCTAGGGTTTGGGATCAAAGCGCCCCCGATTCTATCATAGCGGCGTGCTCCGCCGGTATAATCCCCTGCGCAGACCGGCCCAGAGGGAGGCATCCGTATGGAGCAGCGCAAGAGCGAGGCCGAGGTCGCCCTGGAGCTGATGCGACTCGTCCTGGAACACGCCGGAAGCAGGCGGCTCTCCCCGACACGTACCCTGGCCCTCTACCACCTCTGCAAGGAGGCCGTCGCCTACTCTCCGGAAGACCGCGTAACCGCGGAGTACCTCGAAGACAACCTGAAGAAGCTGCTTCAATAGCACTTCAGCATTTCAGCTTTTTGTTCTCGAAGAGCGCAAGAGTTCACCTCGAATTCATTCTCGATTCATCACGAATTCATCGTCCTATCTTATGCTCCTCTGGAGAACCGAGCAGCATGGTGGTAGTCGGATCGGGGCAGGGCTTATGTGAGCACGCCTCAGGGGGAGGAGGAAGACGCGAACATGGCACGCTTATCCCACGGGGGGGTCTTGACCCTCGAAGAGTTCCGAAAGGCCCGAGATGCGGTGGCCGAGAGCAGCGCCGAGAGCCCTCTGGGGTTCGCCGTGATGGCCCAGACGGTCGACACCAAAGACTTCGGCTTCCTGCTTTCGGACCTTCAAGACGATCCCGACAATCTGTTGCCCGAAAGTCGCAGGACTCGCGATGCCCTCGTCCAACTCGGGCGAGCCATGCAGGCCAGCGGGGGAGGGGACTCCGCCATACCGGCGGCCTATACATACTTCGGGCAGTTCGTGGACCACGACATCACGCTCGAACTGAAATCGGTGGACCTACCCGATCTCGTCAATCCCGACCTTACGCCGCTCGGGCGCACCGAGATCAGGCGGAAGATACGCAACGCCCGCACGGCGACGTTGGAGCTTGACAGCGTCTACGGAGGGCCCGCACCGCGGGACGGCGAGAAGATGAGGATCGGTAAGGTCGCCCAGAGCGGAGGTCGTCCGCCAGGCAAGGACGATAACAACGACCTCCCGCGAAGGGGACGGAGCACTAACCCCGAGCTCGACCGCGAGGCCCTCATCGGCGACCCTAGAAACGACGAGAACCTCATCGTCTCCCAGTTGCACCTCGCCTTCTTGCGGGCCCACAACAGGCTCGTGAACCAGGGGGAGGACTTCCAGGGTGCCAGGAGACTTCTTCGCCAGCACTACCAGCACATCATTCTTCACGACTTCTTGAAGAAGATCGCCGATCCCCAGGTGGTGAACGAGACCATCGCGCAAAACCTTATCTACACCCCTGCGGAGGATCGCCTGTTCATGCCGCTTGAGTTCTCCGTGGGCGCCTACCGGCTCGGGCACAGCATGGCGCGGGCTGAGTACGATTTCAACTTGAACTTCCCGGCGGCGACATTCGAGCAGCTCTTCACCTTCACGGCCCTGAGCGGGCAACTCGGGGGTGAGGGGGGCGCTCCCGAATTCGACACGCTGCCTGAGTTGTGGATCATCGAGTGGGAGCACTTCGTCGACGTAGGGGCGCCTTTGAACAAGACCCGCGGCATCGACACCAGGCTGGTAGAACCGCTCTTCTTGCTAAGGGATGTTGAAGGGCATACCCTCCCCGGAGACCAGGCGCGCCTCGCTGTGCGCAACCTCCTTCGGGGTTACTTGCTGCGCCTTTTTACGGGGCAGGCCGTCGCCCGCGAGCTAGGGCAGAGGCTCCAGGGGGTGCGCAACATACCCGTGCTCACCCTACAGCAGATCAAGGACGTCGCGAACGATGAGCAACTCCAGGTGCTGCAGGATGCCGGATTCTTGGGGAGGAGAACGCCGCTCTGGTACTACATCCTGGCCGAAGCGGACTTCCTCGAGGGCGGAAAGCGCCTTGGCCCGGTGGGTTCCACGATCGTAGCGGAGGTGTTGGTCGGGCTGATCCGGCGCAGCGAAGGCTCCATCCTGCGCACGGCGAACTGGCAGCCGACCCTGCCTAGCGCCCAGCCTGGCACCTTCACCCTCACTGACCTGTTGAGGTTCGCAAGAGTCCTTAGCTGACCCTAGTCGACACATCACAGCACTTCCTCTACGGCCTTGTGCGGCGAGGAGCTCTACCGCATACTCACAACGGTACGGAAAAAGGAGGTCTCGCTGTGGCGCGACTGTATGTGGCCGGAGCAAATGCCGTATCCGTGGTAGAGAACGGTGGCGTCGAGACCGGGTTGGATGGGCGTGGCGCCCGGTGCCTGGCGTTCGATCCCGAAGATCCCGACACCCTTTACGTCGGCACCACGGACGAGGGTATCTTCAAGAGCGAGGACGCCGGAGGGAGCTGGGAGAGCCTCTCAGGGATCGAACACGCAAGGGTCACCGCCGTCGCCGTCTCGCCTGCTGACGGCGCCGTCTACGCCGGCACAGAGCCTTCTGCCCTGTTCGTCAGCCGCGACGGCGGTGAATCCTGGCGCGAGCTCGAGGGCATGAGAAATCTCCCCTCTGCGCCCACCTGGAGCTTCCCACCCCGTCCCTGGACCTCCCACGTCCGTGCGATAGCCCTGTCTTATACAGATCCCAACCTCGTCGTTGCCGGCATCGAGTTGGGCGGGGTACTGAGGAGCACCGACGGCGGCGAGACCTGGCAGGACCAGAGACCGGGCGCCCAGGCCGACTGCCATTCCCTGTTCGCCCACCAGAGAACTCCCGAACTTCTCTACGAGGCAGGGGGCGGAGGGTTCGCCCAGAGCACCGACTTCGGGGATAGCTGGGAGGGCGCAGACGGGGGGATGGATCTTCACTACGTGTGGGGTCTGGCCGCAGACGCGGAAGACCCCTCTCTCGTCTACACCTCGGCGGCCTCGGGACCGGGCCGGGCGCACGGCAGAGGGCCCTCGAACGCGACCATCTACCGCAGATCAGGTAACGAGCGGTGGCAGGCGATCCTCGAAGGCCTGGCCGAATTCCCTTACGCGCTCTCCCAAGATCCAAAGACACCAGGAGCTTTGTACGCCGGCCTCGGTGACGGGACGATACTGCACGGCAGAGACGCCGGGGCAAAATGGGAGGAGATCACCCGCGTAACCTCCGGCCTCCAGGCTCTCGTGGCGGTCCCCATCTAGCGCTCATCACTAAAGAAATCCTGCCGCCCGAAACGGTTCGTATCCGGGGGTTTGCGAACCGCCTCTGCAGGCGAACTGCTCTAGAACCCGATCCTTCTGTCTCGTTCTGGTGTCTCCGCAGGCTTCTGCTCGGATGGCTCACCCTCAGGCGGCTCGTCCAGGTACTCTACGCCACCCATCAGCATCTGTGGCCGTACTTCGAGACCGGCGGCGAGCTTGCGGATCGTGGAAGGATACGCTCCTCTGCGCCCCGTCTCGAGCTTCGAGATCGTATCCCGCGCCACCCCACTCCTCTCGGCCAACTCCTCCTGGCTCATCACAGCCCCCTGCCGTATGCGCCGCAAACGCGGTAGATCCATGCTCTGTGCCTCCAAAACACTGCAAAGAGCTTGCATAAAACCTACAACAATGTTACGCTATCTAAGTATAGCCTGTCGGCGGATATAGAGGGAGTTTGATGAAGAGTTTGGATCCCAGGTTGGTCGTTCCCTATGTGACGGAGCGGAGTCCGCGTGGAGAGCGGACGATGGACATCTATTCGCGGCTGCTGGAGGACAGGATCATCTTTATCGGGATGCCGGTCGACGACCAGGTCGCCAACGTGGTGATGGCCCAGCTCTTGCACCTCGATTCCGAGGACCCAGGGCAGGACATCAATTTGTACATAAACTCCCCGGGTGGGAGCGTGCACGCCGGGATGGCGATCTACGACACCATGCAGTTCGTCAACGCGGACGTGGCGACGACGGCGCTAGGCATGGCGGCTTCGATGGGCTCTTTCCTGCTTACGGCTGGGGCGAAGGGCAAGCGGAGCGCGCTCCCCAACGCGCGGATACTGCTGCACCAGCCGCACATCGGCGGGGGCCTCGGAGGGCAGGTCTCGGACGTGGAGATCCACGCCAGGGAGCTCGTAAGGACCAAGCGGCGGATGAACGAGCTGTATTCTCAGATGACGGGGCAGCCCATCGAGAAGATAGAACGCGACACTGACCGCGACTACATGTTGGGACCGGAGGAGGCGCTCGAGTACGGTGTCATCGACAGGATCGTCACCCGTCCGGGAGAGAGCGTCATCGCGGCCAGCAAGTAGGGCTCAAGCGCTCAGAAGATGGCTCGCCGTCCTGACCTCCGGAAGGCATAGATGGACCTACTGATACTCGGCGGCACGGGATTCCTCGGGCGCCATCTCGTCGAGGCGGCGCTCGCGGACGGTCACCGGCCCACGCTCTTCAACCGGGGGCTCAGCGAGCCAGGGTTGTTCCCCGAGATCGAGAAGATCGAGGGCGACAGGGAAGGGGATCTCTCGCCCCTATCGGGCCGGCGCTGGGACGCGGTGATCGACACCTGCGGCTACATGCCCCGCGTAGTCAGGGCGTCAGCCGGGCTTTTGGCCGGTGCTGTGGACCATTACACCTTCGTCTCGAGCATCTCCGTCTATTCCGACCACATCGAACCCGGGGCCGACGAAGAGGCGCCGGTTAGGGAGCTCTCCGACCCAACCGTAGAGGAGGTCACGGGGGAGACTTACGGTGGGCTCAAAGTGTTGTGCGAGCAGGCCGCCGAGGAGGAGATGCCAGGCAGAGTCTTGAACGTGCGTCCTTGTTTGATCTCTGGTCCGCACGATCCTACGGACCGTTTCACGTACTGGCCGCGCCGGATCTCCGCCGGCGGCGAGGTGCTGGTTCCCGACCATCCGGAGCGCAACGTGCAGTACATCGACGTGCGAGATCTCGCGTCGTGGATCGTAAAGATGTCGGGGGAGCGCCAGACCGGAACGTATAACGCCACCGGTCCTGCCTACGAACTTCAGATGGGCCGGATGCTGGAAGAGTGCGAAGCCGTCAGCGGCACCGACGCCGAGTTTGTCTGGGTGTCGGAGGACTTCCTGGAGGAGAACGGAGTAGAGCCGTTCACGGAGCTGCCGTTGTGGGTGCCGCGGGAGGACGCCGCCTTGCTGGCCATAGATTGCGGCAGGGCCATAGAGGCGGGGCTAACCTTCCGGCCCCTGGCCGAGACGATAAAGGACGTGCTTGATTGGGACCGCGCCAGGATGGAGGGTAGAGAGCCTGCTGCGGGCCTGCGACCTGAGAGGGAGCGGGAGTTGTTGCGGGCCTGGCAAGGTGCCACCTTGTAGAATGCGGGTTGCGAGATGAGATGAACCTCACGCACGAGTACATGCACCACCGTACGGGTTACAGCCTCGGGGTCGGGTGCTGCTGGATCCGGATCTACAAGGGCGCCGGCCGCGACGCCCCCGTCGTCGTGTGCGAGGAGCTGCCCGCCGTCGGAGGCATCGCTACCCAGGAGGTCTCGGGATACCTGGCCGCCGAGGTAATAAGGGAGCACTTCTCTGGTGGTCTGCCCGATCTGCCCCGTCCACTACTCTGGATCGAACACCGCCCGGCCCGCAGGCGCGGACCAGGCAAGTACTTCCTACACACCTTCCCCTCCTACCATCCAAGAACAGTGGGCGCAGGCTTCGTGCGGCGCGTCACCCTCGGGACTTCGCATCGCGAGCCCCTGGATCCGGCAGAGGTAGCCATCCTCATAAGAGAGGTGTAAACCGCCCCCCACATCTCGTGCCGACCCACGCACTCCCTACAAGGGTTTGCCCCGCATCGAGCAAGGCGTTGATGTACCTGGAGAACCTGTTCTAACATCCCATAACATCTACTGCTCGCGACGGGGAAGCACGTAAAGTGTCAGGAACGAGGATGAGAGAGAAGAAGCCGGAGCGCGGCTACCGCCGCACGACGTTGTCTGGAGCAGGGGCGGTTCGCGATCGGCCCCGACCACCCTCCTTGTGGGAGAGATGGGCGTTCCCCTCTCTGCTGGCGATTATGCTCCTCGGTGCGGTGTTGCGCCTCTACGGCCTGGACTTCCAGTCGCTCTCTGACGACGAGCTGGCTAGCTGGGACTTCAGCCATAGGGAGACGCTCTCTCAAGTCATCAGGGGTGTGCGAGGTGATATCCACCCGCCCCTCTACTTCCTGATCCTCCACTTCGCGCGGTGGATCTTCGGCGAGTCGGAGTGGGCTTTGAGGCTCCCTTCTGCCATTGCGGGGTGGCTTTGTATACCGGCTATCTACCTCCTCGGCAAGAGGCTCTACTCGGAGCGCGAAGGGATCATAGCTGCGGTCTTCTTCGCAGTGCTATGGGCCCCCATCTACTTCAGCCAGGAAGCCCGCCCTTACTCGATGCTGATCCTGCTTAGCATCCTCACCTCCTACTTCTGGTGGGGCGTTATGTTCGGCCTGCGCTACCGCCGGGAACTGCCGGCGGGAGACGCCGCCCTGTACGCCGTATGCGCCGTGTTCTGCGCTTACCTGCACTACTTCGGGCTGCTCCTTGTCATGTTGCAGGGCGCCGCACTGGCGGCGCTCGCCTACGGCATGGCGCGGGATGTGATGCTCCTTTACGTCCCTGCGGTCATCGCTTACCTGCCCTGGCTGCCAGGCATGGTCCACCAGTTTCGTTACGGCACACAGAGCGGCACCGGGGAGTGGACCCTCCAGGCACTGCCCGATCACTTCCAGTTCCTCTTCGGGCGCTCGGGTCTACTCTCACTCACCGCGTGGACGTTGCTTTGCTTCCTCCTCATCCGCGGTTGGGACGACCTGCGGCCCCGCCGGAAAGGACGCGGAGTTCCACCCGGCTTGCTGCTCGCAGCGTGGGCCCTGGGACCTTTCGTCGTGGCCTACGTGGCGTCACATTCTATGCTCACGGACGAGAACCTCCCTGTCTCACTGCCCGCCGTCTTCCTCCTCCTCGCACGCTCCGTAACCCGCACGTTCTCGGGCAGGGCGGCGGCGGTCTTCCAGGGGACCGTGGCCGTCGGACTGGCCGCCGCCAGCCTTGCATACCTGCTCTTCTCGATGGACTACTACACCACCCCCACCAACGAACAGCTCCGCGAGGCCGCACTCTACGTCACCGGCCACGAAGGCAAAGATACCCTGGTCGTCCGCTGTGACACAGGTGACAGGCTCGACTACTACCTGAAGACTAAAGAGACGGGCGAGAGAAATGACGTAGAAGCCTGTGAGGCGAAAGACTTTCCGAAGATAGAGAGCCGGGTAAAAGAGGGAGATTATCGCGAGGTCTACCACTTTATCTCCGACACCGATCCGGATCCCCAGATGGTCTCCATGTTCCAGAGGAACTTCCGGCCGATCGACTACGAGCGGTTCGACGGCGCGTCGGTGGTCGTCTACAAGGTCGGGCCCTCCGTATCCGCAAGCCCCCCGCAACCCAAGCCCCCTGCCAACCTCCCGAAGCACGGATAACACCAGCCTGCGTGTAGACTGGGTTACCCACTTGTCGACTGACCGAGCCGAGAGGAGACCATGGATCGTAAAGAGAGCGCAGCGGGCCCGAGGGGCATCCTCGCGGCCGTCCTGACCCCGATGGACGAAGACCTGAAGCCCGACCATAAGGCCTTCGCCGCCCACTGCCACAGGCTGCTCGCGGCGGGCTGCCACGGGCTCTCGGTCTTCGGGACGACAGGAGAGGCGAACTCCCTCTCGGTGGACGAGCGGCTCGCCGCCCTCGAAGGGTTACTGGACGGGGAAGTTCCCGTGAAGACGTTACTGCCTGGGACCGGATCCTGCGCCCTCACCGACACCGTACGCCTGAGCCGCGCGGCCCTCGAGGCCGGCGCCGCGGGCGTGCTCGTGCTGCCGCCCTTCTATTACAAGGGTATCGATGACGACGGTCTGTTCCGCTTCTTCGCCGAGGTCGTCGAGCGCCTCGGCGATGACCGTCTGCGCCTCTATCTCTACCACATCCCGCAGATGACGGGCGTCGACCTCGGGCTGTCCCTGATCTCACGCCTCATCGACGCCTACCCCGGCGCGGTAGTAGGTACCAAGGACAGCTCCGGCGACAAAGGACGCATCATGACCCTCTGTCGCGAGTTCCCTGACTTCTCCGTCCTCGCCGGCACAGAGACCCTCCTGCTCGAAACGCTGCGCGGCGGTGGTGAAGGCTGCATCTCCGCAACGGTCAACGTCACCTCCCGCCTCGCCCGTCACGTCCACGACGCGCACACCTCGGGCAAAGACGAAGAAGCGGAAGCCCTGCAAGAACGCCTCACAGAGCTGCGCGCCTCCATCGAAGCCTATCCCGTAATACCTGCCCTAAAGCAGCTCATGGCCAGACTGACCGGCAACGAGAAATGGTGCAACATCCGCCCGCCACTCTCCGAGCTCGACGAAGAAACCGCAAAAAACCTCTTCTCTACCGTGCCCCTCGCCGAACTACTCTGAAAGCGTCGTGCATAAGGCCTTATGCACGACGCGCAAGTCAGCATTTCAGCTGGTCAGCACTTCAGCAAAAAACAAAAGCTGAAGTGCTGACCAGCGCGGGATTTGGAAGGGTCACCCTTCCAAATCCCGCTACAACAGCTCTTCGAACCCGGCTTCGTCGAGCACTGGAACGCCCAGTTCCCTCGCCCTCTCCAGCTTCGAGCCTGCCTCCTCGCCGGCGAGCACGTAATCTGTGTTCTTGCTAACCGAGGAGGTGAAGGTGCCGCCCGCCGCCTCCAAGCGGTCGACGTAGTAGTTGCGCGGACGCTCGAGGGTACCCGTTATAACCACGCGCTTGCCCGAGAGCGGACCATCCGAAAGGCCGCCCTCTTCACGCCCGAAGTCGAGGCCCCGCTTCATGAGGCGTCTGATGAGGTCGCGGTTATCTTCGAGGCCGAAGTACTCGACGACGGCGCGGGCGACGACCTCTCCGACACCGTCGATCTCGGTAAGCTGTTCGACCTCGACGCCGCGCATAAGATCATCTCCACCGAACCGCGTGGCGATAAGGCTTGCCGTGACCGCCCCCACGTGCCTGATGCCGAGGGCGTAGAGGACGAGAGAGAACGGCCTGTCCTTGCTCCTTTCGATGGCCTGGATCAGGTTCTCCGCGCTCTTCTCCCCGAAGCCTTCGAGCGGAACGAGCTGTTCGGCCTCGAGGTCGTAGACGTCGGCCACATCCTTTATAAGGCCTAGGTCGAACAGCCGGGTGGCGAGCTTCTCGCCAAGGCCATCGATATCCATCGCGGACTTCGAGGCCCAATGGATGATGTGCTCGAGCGCCTGCGCGGGGCAACGGGCGTTCACGCAGCGGGTAACAGCCTCGCCCTCAGGACGCGAGACCGGCTCGCCGCAGACCGGGCAGCGGGTTGGCATCTCGAAGGCGTGCTCCTCGCCATCGCGTGCTTCGGTGATGGCTCTTGCGACCTGCGGGATCACATCCCCCGCCCGCTCGACGACGACCTCATCACCGATGAGGATGTCCTTCTCCTTGACGTAGTCCTCGTTGTGCAGCGTCGCCCGTGAGATCACGACCCCACCGACGTTCACGGGCTCGAGCACCGCCTGCGGCGTCAGCGCGCCGGTGCGTCCAACTTTGACAGCTATATCGAGCAGTTTGGTGCGTCCTGCGAGAGGCTCGAACTTGTAGGCGATGGCCCAGCGCGGGGCCCTGGCCACGGAGCCGAGGGCGAGCTGCTGTTCGCGGGAGTCAACCTTAACGACGACGCCGTCGATCTGGTAGGGTAGCGACTCGCGCTGGCGGGCCGCCTCAAGGCACTCCTCAACGACGGACTCTATGGAATCGTGCAGCTTGTGCGGGTTCGCCCGCAGACCATAGGCCTTCAATCTATCCAGCATTCCCGAGTGGCTCTCGAAGCCTTCGCCACCCTCGCCGATGCCGTAGAGGTAGATCTTGAGCGGTCTCTTCGCCGTGATCCTGGAATCTAGCTGCCTGATGGCGCCGGCGGCGGCGTTGCGCGGGTTGGCGAACGGTGGTTTCCCCTCTTCTTCCTGCCTTCGGTTGAGTCTCTCGAAGTCATCCAGCGTCATGTACACTTCGCCGCGTGGCTCGAGCACCGCTGGCGGGCTATCGTCGAGCCTATCGGGGATGGATCGGACGGTGCCCAAATTGGCCGTTACATCCTCGCCGACCGCGCCGTTGCCGCGCGTCGCTCCTCGCGTGAAACGCCCGTTCTCGTAGCGCAGAGACACGGCGAGGCCGTCTATCTTCCGCTCGGTGACGTAGCGCGGTCTCTCGTCATCCCCGAGCAGTCGCCGCACGCGGGCGTCCCACTCCCTCAGGTCTTCCACTTTGCGGGCGTTCGCGAGGGAGAGCATCGGGACGGAGTGCCTGACCTCCTCGAATCCCTCGACGGGCTCGCCACCGACGCGCTGAGTGGGTGAATCGGGGGTGATCAGTTCGGGATGCTCGCCCTCCAGGGCTTCCAGTTCTCTGTAGAGGGCGTCATACTCGGCGTCGGAGATCTCCGGCGCGTCATCGACATGGTAGCGGCGGTTGTGGTAGCGGACCTGCTCGCGCAGATCCTCTACCCTGCCCCGAACGTCTACGCCTCCGGCCACGCAGGGATTATACGCACGGACGCCCCCGCTCCCAAGGGATGCTCGATCACGAACGCGGAGCATGCCGCGATTTTCCACCCACTTACCGGCGGCCGAACACGCGGCGGGCGGTGGCGAGGGCCGTACCAAGCTTGCGTGAGCCGTTCTGGGGCGGGCTCACGCCACGGGGGGTAGCGGGAACCGGGAGAGATCCGTCTGGAGATTCGAGGTCGGCAAAGAGCCTGTCTATCTCGTCGCCGACGATCTCCTCGCGCTCCAGGAGTGCGTCGCGGACGCCCTCGACCATGGTGCTCTTTTCGCGCAGGAGGTCCTCTATCTCCTTGCGGGCTTCTGCGAGGATGCCGTTCGCCTCCTCACGCACCTGTCCGTCGCGCAGCAGGGCGCCTACCTGGGAGCCTGCCATCTCGTTGGGGAGCGTGCCGAAGGAGTAGAGCCCCTTGCCCATCCCGAACAGGCCGACCATCGTCGCCGCCGCCCAGGTCGCCTGTTGCAGATCCCCGCTCACGCCCGTCGTGGTCTCGCCGAAGTAGATGTTCTCGGCCGCCCCCGCCGCGAGCGCCGTCTTGATGCGGGCCACCACATCCGAGCGGGTGCGGACGTAGCGCTCCTCCCTCTCCTGGTAGCTGACGAGCCCGAGGGCGTTCTCCCGCTTGATAATCGTGATGACCTGCATCTGGAGCTCCTCGCGCTCCAGATACCAGGAGGCGACAGCGTGGCCGGCCTCGTGGGTGGCGATCTTCACCTTCTCCTGCTCGTCGTACTCGACGGGCTGCTTCAGGCCGATCTCATCCGTCAGCTTCGCCGCCCAGATGTCCTCCCAGCCCAGCGAGTCCCTGCCGTCCTGGAGGGCGAAGATCAGGGCCTCGTTTATGACGTTCTTGATCCTGGCCGGCGAGTAGCCGACCGTCGCCTTCGCCAGCTTCTCCAGGTCTATCTCTTCGTGTTGGACTTTCTTGAGGTAGTAGTCGGCTATGTCCACCCTGCCCTTCTTGTCGGGAAGACCTACGTGCAAGCGCCGGTCGAAGCGCCCGGGTCTCAAGAGGGCGGGGTCGAGGGCGTCGGCCTTGTTGGTGGCCCCGATAACAAGTATGTTGTAGGAAGGCGTCTTCCTCTTGAGGTTGCGGCGGATGAAGAGCGGGATCATACGCCTCAAGAAACGCCTGAAGCCTCTTGGCTGCTCCAGGCCGTCCATCTGCACCAGGAGCTCGTTGACGAGCATCCCGCCCATGCCCATCCCGCCCAACCCCATGCCTCCCATGACCCTGTCCACGAGGCCGCCGGTCCGCCTCGCAGACTCCTCGGGACCATGGTGGAGCCGCTCTTCGAGCCCGTGGCGGAAGGGCTCGTGGAAGGGGTACGGTTCCATGGTCTGGGCGACGCCGCCGCGGGATCCTATAGCGTCGAGCTCGTCCATGAAGATCACGGCCCCACCGTAGCGCTCCGAGAACTTACGCGCCTTGGTGAACAGGCGCATGACCTTGAGGTTGCCTATCCCCATGAACATGCTGGAAAAGCTCGATGCCGAGGCGTAGATAAAGGGCACGTTCACCTCGCCGGCTATGGCTTTGGAGAGTAGCGTCTTGCCCGTACCTGGGGGGCCTTCGAGGAGGATGCCCTGGGGCGGGTAGCCGCCCATCTTGCGGAACTTCTTGAACCCCTGGAACAGCCTGACGACCTCGCGGGTGGCCTCGACGGCGGCCTTCTGGCCCCGCACGTCGTCGAAGGTGGCGTCGTACTCGCCGGGGAAGATGATATAGGTGCGTCCGCGCGCCAGAAACCAGAACAGGGCGACGAACTGCACGATCAAGAACATCATCGCGAAGAACAGCGTGAACCCGAGCCCGAAGAGCCGCACGAGCAGGGCTGGTATAAAGCTGTTGGCCGCCCCGATAGAATATGGTGGCAATCCACCCTGGCCCCACGGCAGGAGCAGCCACATCCCGACCAGGTAAAGCACGTAAAGCGTTACGACAAGGAGGATGCGCCGGATCCAACGCCGTATCCTGCCTATGCCTACGGCGTGCCTTTCGCGGAAACTCTCTGCGTATGGGTCCCTGCCTCGACGCTGGTGCGGTGCACTCAAAGTTCTCACTCCTAGGATGTACAGGGTCTAAGTTTGCGCCTGCCAGGAGCGATCCGCAAGCTTTTGGCCCTAACACCGTTACCGAAACGTTATAAGACCGTGGCCGAAAGGTTACATGTCTGTAGCCGTGACGTTACCCGTCCCCACTAGAGTATCTGTTGTAGACCGATGAGACCGACCGGAAAGGAGACACGGAAATGAGGCGGACGGCAACGATACTTGCGACAGTGGCCCTCATGGTGGCGTCCTCTTCCGGCGTGGCCCTGGCGGCCTACGAAGATTTGATTACGGGCACCGACCACACCGACTTCCTCACGGGCACGGGTAAGTCGGAGCACATCCTGGGCCTCGGCGGCGGCGACCGGCTCAACGGCGGCGGCGGCGCCGACCTCGTCGAGGGCGGCCTGGGTTCTGATGAACTAGGTGACGGGCTCGGACGGGACACCGTCAAAGGTGACGGCGGCGCGGACAACCTGATCGGGCAGGGCTACGATATCTCACTCGACTACTTCTACGGCGGCAGCGGCGACGACATCTTCCAGGTGAGGGATGTCCCCGCCGTCAAGGACTCCGTGGACTGCGGCCCTGGCATAGACACCGTCTACGCCGACGAGGCCGACGTCGTCGCAGACAACTGCGAGCGGGTGAAGGTCTGGTAAGTCTCTAAATACCTCCTTCGTAGTGTTCGCGGACGGCCTCATCGAAAGCTCCCGAAGGGTCTTCGATCTCTGGCGCTGACTCTATGGTCGTCGAATCGTAGGGGACCGAAGCGTGTTGCCCTTCGGCGTCTACCTCTATCCGCTCGGCCGGGATTGGACGTCCCCTGACGACGACGTACTTGAGCACGTCGCTCGGGGCGTCGTAGACGGTATCTTCGATCTCGCCGATCTCCTCACCCGAGGCGTCGAGGACCTTGTAGCCCTCCATATGCGTGTATGGGTTATCGGGGCGATGGTTCGCTTCTTCCATGGTTCATCCTCCGCTGGCAGGCATGAGCTCATGTGCGTATGATACTTCGCCGTGGGCGGCAGTACAGATCTGGACCGAAACGCGCGAAGCCTGAAGGCTTTCTCGTTCCTGCTCTTGGCCCTCATGGTGGCCTCGCTCTTGCTGGTGCACACCGCCTCATACGAGCCTGCGGTCTCCTACATCCTGCTCTATCTGGTCTCCTCCCTAGGCGTCATCACGGCCGCGGTCGTGATTCCGCTGCTGCCGAGTGAGCACTTCACCGCCGGTTTCTGCGGCTCGATCTACGCCCTGTACGCGGCCATCGTGGGCATGATGATCTTCTTCTCGGGCGGGGTCTCGAGCGAGCTCTACGTCATGTACTTCCCACTGCTTCTTGCCTCGGCCCTGCACGGGGCATGGCGGGTGGTGCTCGCGGTCCTAGGGGCCGTCCTGTTCTGCTACGCCCTGGCGATGCTGCCCGGCCTCCTCGAAGAAGGGACGGGGCAGGAGATAGCCTCACTCGTCTTCTACAGGCTAGCCGCCGTTGGCCTGAGCGGCCTGTTCTTGATCTACCTAGCAAGGAGCGTGCTCCCTGCCTCTCTTGCTGAGGATTACGCGACGGATGAGGACGGGTCCGTCTTGCTCGAGCGGGTCGAAGAGGAGCTCACGGCGCGCAGGGGGGTGCCCGTCGCCGTGGTGCTCGTCGACCCGGGTGGGGATATGGAGGCCATGGACCCCCTTCTAGAAAGGGTGTCCTCGCGTATCGGGGAGCCCGTGCTGCTCGGGGAGGGCAATCTCTTCGGGGTGGTCGTGAGCGGGGTAGACGACGGGGTGGTCGAGAGTGCGGCGCGGCGCGCCCTGGCCGCCGCGAGCGCCCTCGGCGCGCGGGATACCAGGGCGGGTGCGGCCATCTACCCGCGCGACGCCCGTTCGGCAGAAGACCTCCTGATCGCCGCAGGACGGGCGCTCGAAGCCGCCTTCGAGATCGAATCATCCAGCGCCATAGTCCTCGCCGGCAGGGGCGCGCCGCAAGGTAGCGTATCCAACCGCTACCGTACAGCCCGCTCCGGCTAACGTCTCAGCATTTCAGCACTTCAGCACTTCAGCATTTCAGCTTGCGCGTCGTTCGAGGCTGCTTGCCGGGTGCTGCAGCCAGGCACGTCACGAAACCAAGTTGCGCGCTTTACGGTATTACCTGACCTGCTGAAATGCTGAAGTGCTGAAACCCCCTGCGGGGGTATCACGTACCGATGATATAATCCACGACGTACTTTGCAGGCGTGACGACTGCCGGGGGTGGGCGGCACACATGGGAAGATTTACAAGGGCTATTCGCGGTTTCTTCGGGAGGTTCCTCTCCGGGGTCGAGCAGCGCAACCCGGAGATACTGCTTGAGAACGCCGTCCAGGACGAACTCGAGAACCTGAAGAAGCTCCAGGTCGCGGCGGCCCGCACGATGGCCTACGAGAAGATGCTAGCCAACGATGCGGTCACAAAGCAGAAGACCCTGGCCGTCAAGGAACGCCAGGCCCGCGAGCTCGCGAGCAGGGGCCAGCGGGAGGCCGCCATCGAGGTCGTCCAGCAGAAGCAGGAGGCCCAGGCTAGTCTCGTGGATATCGAGGCGCGTCTCGAGGAGGCACGCAAGAACTCCCAGGAGTTGGAGCAGGCCTTCCGCGACCAAGAGCGCCGCTACAACGACGTTGTGCGCGAACGTGCCGCATTGATGGAGGAGCATCAGCGCTCGCGCGCCCTCAGGACCGCGAACGAGGCCCGCTCCAACATCTCCCTCTCAGACTCCTCTCGCGACTTGGAGAAGGCGCGGCAGGCGATCCGTCAGTCCTCCTACGAGGCCGAGGCCATAGGCGAGCTCGGCACCAGCGAGACCGAGCGCCAGATAGCGGCGGCTGAGATCGACATAAAGCGACTAGACGCCGAGCGCGAACTAGAGATGATGGAGGTCCAGATGGGCCTGCGCGACCCCGAACCGATCGAGGCCGCACCGAACGAAGAAACGACCGAGCCTCAAGTTAAGGAGAGCGAGGAGGGTTCGCATGGACAGTAGAAGGAACCTCTCGCGGCGGTTGATGATACGTCTGGCGCCTTTCGCTTCTTTCGCAGGGATCGGGACCTTTGCGGCCCTCGAGGCACACTACGTCCTCGCCGGTCTGCTCGGCATCGGGGCCTTCGCCACGGGCCGTCGGCTCCTCGACAGGCGCGAGAACGCACGCAGGGAACTACTTAGCCGGGTTCGGCACAACAGGGGGGAACTCGGCCGGGTGGCGAGGGAGGACCGCATCGCGGCGTCGCAGATGAAGCGTCTGGCGGCCCTGCAGGACGGACTACTCGAGAGTTGGGAGCTTCTGCCCGAGGAGTGCAGGCCGCTTCTCGATGAGGACATCTTCACCATCGTCGGCGAAGTCGAGGGCGCGGCGCGGCTGGCGCGACGGAGGGCGGCGCTGAGGAGGCATCTGGAGAGCGTGGACCGGCGTTCGATCTCAGGACGTATAAAGGAGTTGCAGAGGGATCTCGCGCGCCTGGAGCCAGGGTCGCCAATGCGGGAGCCGTTCGAGAGCGCGCTCCAGGGGCGTCGCGGTGAGCTCGAAAGCTACGACGATATACTCGGCGGCATCAGCATGATCAACGCCCAGCTCGAGAGCGCCGAGAGCCTGCTCGGCAACCTGCGCGGAGAACTGCTGGCCCTGGACGACAGCCTCCTCTCGGGGCAGCAAGACCCTGGCCTCGCGCGACTCAAGGAGCGGATCGCGTACTTCCGCCGCGGACTCGATGAGGTGACGCGGCGCGTCGAAACCCTACCCGCTACGGAAAGGATATCGGCGAGATGAACGAGGAACACGGCACGTCGCGGCAGAGCTTCTTCTCTAGGGTGTTCGCGGGGAGCACCGAGGGCGAGGGGACCTCTATCTACTCCTCCGAGGAAGTCGGCATGCCGGGGACGGACCAGTCTGAGGGCCTGACGGCGTACGGGTTCACCGTCGAGCGGGCCGCCGAGGTCATCAGGAACCTCCCGCCAGAGGTGCCGAGGCCGGCCGCCGTGCGCATCGTGCGCGGGACCCTCGAGGCGGCGGGTATAGACATCGCCGAGCTAGAGTCCTCGACGAGGGCCAGGGAGTCCAGGCTCAACTCCGAGATCGACCTCAGCGAGAACCGTATACAGCAGCTCAAGGACGAGACCGAAGAGGTGATCCGGAACCTCGAAGACGAGATACGCAAGGCACGCGAGGCCAGAAACTTCGGCGTCTCCGAAGAGGAGAGGAAGATCTCGGCCGCCGAGGCCGGCCTCGACAACATAGACATGGTGCGTGACTTCTTCGGCCTGCCGCAGGAAGAGTTGGACGAGGGGTCCACAGACTCCGCCGGCGAAGAGACGCAGGTCATGGAGGGCGTGGAAGAGGAGGAAGACGAGACCCAGATCCTCCGCCGTCCGGGCCCGCTCTCGGACTCCGAGGACTACTTGGACCCCGGGAACAACAAGGAACAGTGAGCATCCCGCGCCGCCTGGGGCGCCTCGCCCAGGGTTTCGTCTCAAGCCTGCAAGAAGACGAGCGCTTCCGCGAAAGGCTCCGTATAGGGCGCGAGCGTAGCGAGGCCCTGCGCGGGGCCTTCGAGGCGGCTTGGAAAGGCGCCTCCGAGGAGTGGCGCAGGGCGGAGGAGCGCCGCGCCGCGGAAGAGGCTGCCGCAGAGAGAACCTCGGGATGGCGGTCTGCGACCACGACCTTCGTCCCCAGGAGATACCCGCCCGACGTCCTGGCCGCCTTCGACAGGCTCGGCCTCGTTCCCGGCGCCTCCATGGAAGAAGTGGACAGGAAACGCAGAGATCTGGTCAAACGCTTCCACCCGGATCGTTTCTCCGACCCGGAGAAGCGCGCCCGTGCCGAGCGCGTCACCTCAGAGATCAACGCCGCCCACGACGCTATTGAGCGGTTTGAGGGAGCCTAGGCTCCCTCAAACCGCTCTGTCAGCATTCAGCTTTTTGTTTTTGCTGAAAGCTGAATGCTGACAGAGCGGAGCCCGAAGGGTGTAGCGTGCTGACAGCTAAGAGACCAGTTCGCCGCGCACTATGAGGCGGTTCTCGAACGTTGGGATAGGGGTGCAGCTCTGGAGTGAGATGATGGTCTTGCCCTCTACCGGATACGTGGTCCAGTAGTCGTTGGCTTCGACGGTCATGAGGTCGTAGACAATGAAAGTGTACTTCTGCCCTTCCTTGTCTTCGACGAAGATCTTGTCGCCGGGTTTCATCTTGTCGAGTTTGTAGAAGGCGTAAGGCACCCTTGTCCGCGGGAAACCAAGGGCGTGCCCCGCGATAAACGTGTTCGAGCCCTCTATCCAGGGCAGGCCGCTGCCGCGCAGGCGGAGTATGCCCTCCCTGTCGAGGTCGGACTGCTTGGATCCCGTCGGCACGGCTACGTCTTTCAGGCCGAGCTTCGGCACCGTGATCCTCATGGCCGCGGATATATTCCTCTCGCCCGAGGTAACCTTGGGAGCTCTCTGCGGGGCACCTAGCTGGGGGGAGTTCTCCCCGAGCAGTGTGCCAGTGTTCTCGATCTCGGCCGTGCGTAGCTCCGCCGAGGCCGTCTCTTTCACGGGCACAACAGGAAAGACAAGGAGGCACAGCAAGATGGTCAGCGAGATCAGCAAGACCGACGCTTTTGAAATACCGCCCACCCCTGGGCAGTATACCAAGCAGGCCCGATATGCCGTTAGAATGATGCGCGTGAGGATAGAAGATCTGATCGAAGATTTCGCGGCCCATCTCTCGGAGGACCCTGGCACGAGCCCACGCACGGCGGAGTTCTACGTGGCCGACCTTCGCGAGTTCGCCCGCTTCCTCGAAGAGAGGGATGTGACCGAAGTCGACGACGTGGGCGTCGGCGCCGTGATGGAGTTCCGCAACTATCTTCTCGAAGGCAACCGCAAGCGCTTCACCGTGTACCGCAAGGACGCCGCCGTAAGGAGGTTCCTCGACTGGGCCCGTACCTCCACGGACGCCGACGTAGACTTCGATCCCATCGAACCTATGCACCAGCCTCTGGACCAGCGGATAGTATTCCTGGAAGAAGACGAGGTAGACCAACTCCTCTCCTTCCCCCTGAACACCCGCGACGACGCCCGCGACGCTGTGGTCATAAGACTCATGCTCGACACAGGGGTGACGGTGAGCGAGATCCGTGCTCTCCTCAAGAGCGACGTCGACCTCGAGGCCGCCCAGGTTCACCTCGGCGGCCCAGGCTCACACCTCGCCCCGCGCGTGCGGCGCCTCTCCGGAGAGACGGTCCGAGCTATCCGGAACTATCTAGAACTGCGCGACGACCAGACGCCGGAGCTGATCGTCGCCCGCGCCGCCCGGCCAGTCACGACCTCGAAGACGCTGCAAAACAATATCTGGAAACGTTGCGACCAGGTCGGAATGTGGCGTGTCTCCCCTATGAACCTCCGCCACACCTTCGCCATAAGGCTGCTGCGCAGGGGTGCAAGCCTGGGCGAGCTCAAAGAAGCCCTGGGCGTCCGTGACACCTCCAACATAGGCGTCTACAAGAAGTTCGTCTGAGCTCCACCAGGGAATCTCGCGCCACGGGTTACGAAGACGAGAGGGCGTAACCGAAAAGGAGACCAGGCGGTCTAATGTTTAGTAGAATAGATACAAAGTCGCAGCGAACCCCATTTGGCTTTTTGTGGAGGTTTGCAGACGTGTGCTGTATGGAATAAAGGTGCGTAGGATACACGCACCTACAGGAACAGGGAGATTGCAACGTGGCACCCGATAGCTCGAACCAGGCGACGCGGCAGCAGAACGCACAGCAACAGGACACACAACAACAGGACACACAGCAGCAGGGACAACCGCCTGACTCTGAAGAGAATGTTCGATACGAGCAAAACATGACGGAACAGGAGTTCGCCGACAACACGCCGGTTCGGAAGAACGACCCCCGCACCTCGGTCCAGAAAACCGAGGAGTACCGCTTTGCGAACAACATACCCGGCGACAGAACGGTTCCGGAGCAGGAGTACGCGGACTACACGCTAGAGTACGACCAGGAAGATGCCGCAATGAACGGCAAGATCCCCGACGTGCTCCTCGACGTGCCCGTGATCAAGGTGGACGAGATCAACTTTGAGCTAAATGACCTGCGGGCGAAGGTCAACCTCTTCGCGAAGGTGCTCGACCTGGTCGAGTTGTCGGTCGGTGTCGACGCGTACCTTGGCAGGGTGAAGCTGGTCATCCAGGGCGTTGAGGCGCAGGCGCTCCTGAAGGTCAGGCTCGACAACGTGACGGCCATCCTAGATAGAGTTCTCACGACCATAGACCGCAACCCGCAGATCATCGAGAAGTTGGTGGAGGGCGTCAGCTCCGCGGTCTCGGACATCGGTGCCGGTGCCGGCGACCTGGTGGGCGAAGGCCTCAACTCCGCCGTGGAGGACATCGGCTCTGGCGCTGGTCAACTGGTGGGCGAGGGTCTCAACTCCGCCGTCGAAGACATAGGTGCCGGAGCGGGAGACCTGGTGGGCGAGGGCCTCAACTCCGCCGTCGAAGACATCGGTTCGGGGGCGGGCGACCTGGTCGGTGAAGGGCTCAATTCTGCCGTGGAGGACATAGGTGCGGGCGCCGGGTCGGCCGTCGAGGATATAGGCGCAGGAGCCGGCGATCTCGTGGGCGAAGGTCTCAACTCGGCCGTCGAAGACATAGGTGCAGGCGCTGGCTCGGCTGTCGAGGACATCGGTTCGGGCGCTGGCCACGCCGTCGGCGAGATCGGCGAGGGCGCCGGTTCGGCAGTCGAGGACGTCGGCTCGGGCGCAGGCTCTGCGGTCGCGGATGTGGGCGAAGGTGCTGGCTCCGCTGTTGCGGACGTAGGCGAAGGTGCAGGCTCTGCCGTAGCTGATGTGGGTGAAGGCGCTGGATCCGCCGTCGAGGATGTCGGTTCGGGCGCTGGCCACGCCGTCGGCGAGGTCGGAGAGGGTGCCGGATCTGCGGTCGCTGACGTGGGCGAAGGCGCCGGTGAAGCCGTCGAGAGCACGGGTCAGGCAGTCGAGAGCGTCGGCGAAGGCGCTGGATCCGCCGTCGAGGATGTCGGCAGTGGCGCGGGACAGGCGGTAGAGAGTACAGGCCAGGCAGTCGAGAGCGTCGGTGAAGGCGCGGGCTCCGCTGTGGAGGACGTTGGTGGTGGCGCCGGACAAGCCGTGGGTGAGGTCGGACAAGGTGCCGGGCAAGCCGTCGGAGAGGTAGGTCAGGGAGCTGGCCAGGCCGTCGAGAGCGCTGGATCTGCCGTCGAAGACGTCGGTGGCGGCGCGGGACAGGCCGTCGGAGAAGTAGGACAGGGCGCAGGCGAGGCGGTCGGCGAAGTCGGCCAGGGAGCCGGGCAAGCTGTCGGAGAGGTCGGCGAGGGCGTCGGACAGACGGCCCAGCAAGTCGGCGAAGGTGCCGGCCAGACCCTGCAGGAAGCCGGTCAGGGCGCGGGCCAGGCCGTGGGCCAGGTAGGCGAAAGTGCCGGACAAGCCATCGGCCAGGTAGGCGAAGGCGCGGAGCAGGCCGTCGAGGACGTGGGCGACACCGCAGGACAGACAACCGAGCAGGTAGGCCAGGTCGCGCAGAGTGCTACCGACGCGGTAGGACAGACTGCCGAAGGAGCCACCGACGCGGTTGAAGGGGTCACGGATACAGCCGGTCAGGTGGCGGAAGGTGCTACTGACGCGGCCGGAGGCGCGGTCCAGCAGGCTCAGGACGTCGCCGGCCAGGCTACTGAAGGGACGGATCAGGCCTCCGGTCAGACCGTCGAGCGTACGGTGGACGAGGAGGGCAACATCCTCGAGACCGTCATGAACGAGAACGGCGAGGTGGTAGATGAGGACCTCGTCGGCAACGTCGGCGACCTGCCGATCGAGGAGGAGTACATAGACGACCAGGGCCAGGTGGTAAGCCGGGCGAAGGACGACTCAGGAAACGTCTACGAGCAGGTCTTCGACGACCAGGGGAACCTGGTCGAGGTAAGGGCCGCGTGAGGAAAACGAAGTCGGAGCGAGGTTTGTCGGGAGGGGCCGGGACCACGGAGAGGAGAGACGGTGACTGAGTATCGGACCAACGAGGCGCTCGAGAAGCTGAACCGCGGGATCGAGGAATCCAAGCAGCTGGTCCAGCAGCAGACGATGACGCTCGCCCAGGACTTTTTCGGCGATTCCGTGGAAGGGCTCAAGCAACAGATACAGGAGAACCGCGCCACCCTGGAAGGGTTGCCGGACCAGATCCCTGGCGGCCAGGATGAGTCATTCCAGATGCTCTTCCAGGAGCTGATGGACAACTATGAGGCCATCGAGCAGGCGCTCGATGAGGCCAACAACAACGTCTCGGAGATCGAGCCCGACCGCCTCGTGCGCCAGGGGGAAGTCGACGCCACCGACGCCGCCCGCCGTGAGGCGCGTGAGAGAGGCGTTGACCTTACGGAGGTCGAAGGCACTGGCACGGACGGCAGGATCACCGTAGACGACGTAAGGACGTACGCCGAGTCCCAACAAGAGGATGACGAGAACATCGCAGAGCAGGTGACCGAGGAGGCCGTGAAAGCCTCGGACGCGGCCAGGCGCAGGGCGGAAGAGATGGGCATAGACCTCTCGCAGCTAGAAGGTACGGGCTCGGGTGGGCTCATCACCGTCAAGGATGTTACGAGCGCGGCCGAAGGGGCGACGCAGCAGGCGGCCGGTACCGCAAGCCAGGCTACTGGGCAAGCCACCGGGCAGGCCACTGATGCGGTAGGACAGACCGTTGCCCAGGCCGACGGGGCGGTGGATCAGGCGACACAGCAGGCCGGAAGCGTCGCAGGAGGCAACGGGGACGAGGGACCTAAGGCCACGAACGCCGCGAGGCGCAAGGCGGAGGATCTGGGCGTTGATCTCTCCCGGATACAGGGCTCTGGAGCCGGCGGGCTCATAACTATCAGGGACGTGGTCCAGACTTGAAGAAGCCCGATGTCGAACTGACCGCCGAAGTCAAGTCCCGGTGGTTACGTTTCGAGAAAGTCCCTGAGACGGAGATTCGGTTCCCTGGTTATCCCGAGGACGAGACGGTGTCGGAGACCGAACGGGAGAACTTGCCCAGGGAGGTACAGAAAGACGTAACGTATCGCGACTCCCGTATCAGGTTGAGAAGCGCCGGCAGTCTGATCGGCGACAAGTCAACCCACGGCGAGGACGCAGGGAAGGATATAGGATCGCAGGCGCAAGCGTGACTCGGGCTATCCGAGCCACGAGATCGGACAACGGAAGCTCGAGAAGAGAGGAGAGAAGATGAGTGAAGGCGGACAGGACCAGCAGAACCAGGGAGGCCAGCAGGGCGGGGATCTGCTGGGAGGAGTGACCGATCAGGTCGGACAGGTCGCCGGGCAGGTAGGAGACACCGCCGGCCAGGCCGTCGATCAGGTTCAGGACACCGCAGGAGGGGCAGTAGATCAGGTCAGCGAGGTAGCAGGCGGCCTCGCTCCCGGCACCCAGGCGCTCGGCGAGCCCACCACCGACGAGGAGGGCCATACTGTCCAGCGCACCGTAGACGAGGAAGGCAACTTGGTCGAGATGGTCCTCGACGAGGAGGGCAATGTAATTGACGAGCGCCCGGTCGGCAGCGCCGCCGACCTGCCGGCGGCCGAAGGCTACGAGGAAACCACCGACGAACAGGGCAACAAGACGACCACCGTGACCGACGAGTCGGGGACGCTGATCAGCCTGCAGCTCGGTGAGGACGGTAGCTTGCTGGATCTGCAGATACCGCCGTCCACTGAGACCACCGAGACCGTCGAGGACTCCAGCTACGAGTACCAGTCAGGTCCGCAGGAGGAGGAAGGCGAGGAAGATCAGGGAGCCCTGGACCAGGTGACAGACCAGGCCGGTCAGGCCGTGGAGGGCGTCCAGGACACCGCCGGTCAGGCCGCCGGACAGGCCCAGGATGCCGCGGGCCAGGTTACCGACCAGGCCGGCCAGGCAGCGCAAGGAGCACAGGATACCGCCCAGGGCGCAGCCCAGCAGGCTCAAGACGCCGCCGGAGGAGCCGCCCAGCAGGCGCAGGACACAGCAGGGCAGGCCGCCGATCAAGCCGGACAGGCTGCTGACCAGGCGCAGGATACAGCGGGTCAGGCCGCCGAGCAGGCCCAGGACGCGGCTGGGCAAGAAGGGCCCAACGCCACGCAGTCGGCCCAGCGCAAGGCCCAGGAGTTGGGCGTGGACCTCTCCCAGGTCGAGGGCACCGGGGTCGGGGGACAGATCACCATCGGCGACGTGGAGAACGCCGCGAATTCGTAATTTCGGGATCAGCTGGGGCTGGTCGGGCCAGCCCCAGCTTTCAAGGCGCAGTGGTCGTCCTGCGTAACCGACAGGGCCGAAGGAATACTGACAAGGCCTACGCGCCAGGAAGAACCATGAGAGAGGAGAAAGATGAGCGAAGCACAGAACCTCCAGCAACAGATACAGCAGCAGGTAATGCAGAGCGCCGAGGACTTCTACGGCGACTCGCTGGGCAGGATCAAGGGCCAGATCCAAAACGACCGCGCCCAGCTCGAGAGCCTGATGGAGCAGTCTCCGCCGGAGGCGCAGACGCAGTTGCAGGAGATGATCGACTCCTACACGGAGATCGAGGGCACCCTCGACCAGGCGGCCAGCGACCAGGGAGTCGACGACGCGGTGAGCGGGGCCGCCCAGCAGGCTCAAGACGCCGCCGGAGGCATCGCCCAGCAGGCCCAGGACGCGGCGGGGCAGGCCCAGCAACAGGCCGGCCAAGCCGCGCAAGGCGTCCAGGACACCGCTGGCCAGGCGGCCGGGCAGGCCCAGGATGCCGCCGGCCAGGCGGTGGGCCAGGTCACAGACACGGCCGGACAGGCTGCCCAGGGCGTTCAAGACGCCGCCGGAGGAGCCGCCCAGCAGGCCCAGGACACAGCAGGACAGGACCTGAACATCACTGACGCCGCCAGGCAGAAGGCAGATGAGCTGGGCGTGGACCTCTCCCAGGTGGAGGGGACCGGGGCCGAAGGGCGCATAACCGTCAAGGACGTGACGAGCGCCGCCAACCAGTAGTAGGGCGCTTTAGGAACGCCCAGAGGAGGAAAACGATGGATAAGGCCAAGGGAAAGGCGAAAGAGGCCGCCGGCGCCATAAGCGGCGACGAGGACAAGAAGGCCGAGGGCCGGGCGCAGCAGAGGAAGGCCGAAGCCGAAGAACAGGCGGCGCAGAAAGAGCAGACCCGGCGGACGGAGAAAGAGGCCAAGGAGGCCGAGAAGGAGCGGGACCGGCAGGAGCGCAAGGACAAGGGATTGTTGGGCGGAGTCAGCGACTCTTTGTCGGGTCGTGACCGCCGCTAGCCGCGGTATTCGAGCCAGAGCCGGGCGTGGAGAAGCACCCAGGGACGACCCGGGTCGCATAGAATCGGCTAGCGCTGAGAGGAGAACGGTATGACTCCTACACAGAACGGAGGAGGCACGCTGCAAGAGTTCAAGGAACAGCTCGTCAAGGCGGCCCGGATGTATGCCATGTGCAAGAAGGCCAAGGTGGCCGACCCGATGGACGTGGTCGGCATCGCGATGGCGGCCTTCGAGGACATGCCCCTCAAACAGGCGCTGGTGCTCGTGAGATCGAATGAGCAGAACATCGAAGACCTCGCGTGGGCTTTCGAGAGCTCTGGCTCGGCGCAAGAGTTCGAGCAGCGCATCAAGGAGATCAAGAATCTCCCGAGCGACCGCCGAACGGGATAGTCGAAAGGCTCCAGGTGCCGGTGAAGGATCCCTACGGGTTGCTGGGCGTACCTAGAGGGGCGACCGACGACGACATCCGCAAAGCCTACCGGCGGCTTGCCCGAGAGCATCATCCCGATGCGAACCCCGACGACCCCCACGCCGAGGAGCGTTTCAAAGAGATCCAGCAGGCCTACGAGACCCTCTCAAACCCGCAAAAGCGTCGCGACTACGACGAAAAGTCCCGCCCCTCTCCACGAAGGCGCGCCGCGTCATCCCGTGCGGCCACGGGCGGCAGGTCTCGAGAGAGGACCACGGGTTCGGTGGATCTCTCCGGACTGCTCAGGAGGTCAAGTGTCTCATCCGGCGTGCGGAGGGAGATCAACTGGCAGCTCCGGATGGAGGATACCGAGGATGTAGCACGCATCTCCAAGATCCTGGGCGTGGATCTGGCGCGCCTCGCGAAGCTGGCGGGTGATGGCATGCGGATGAAGGCGAGCGCAAGCTTCGAGAACGGGGAGGCCGCTCGCCGGAATGCCGCAGCAGAAGGGCTGGACAGGAAGCCACGCAAGCCACCCATCCCGCCAAAACCGCCGAAGACCAGGAAACCGCGCGATGTACCGTAGATCAGGGACCCACAGAGAAGGCGAGACGGTCCGCATCGCGGGCGTAGAATACCTTTGTGGCCGTGAGAGAGGGATCTTCCCGTCTTTGGGCCACCCGGAGACCTAGCGGGAGTCAACATGAGCATACGCGAGCAGGAGCGGCGACAAAAGGAAGCCGAGCGCAGGATGGACAAAGAGATGCGCAGGGCGGACAAGGAAACCCGGAGGCAGATCGAGGCGCGGGCAGGGGCGGCCGACAAGAGGATGCGACAGGTCATCAGAAGGATCGAAAAGGGCGACGTCGAACCGCGCCCCCTGCCCGGCCTCAGAGAAGATTCGATGGAGTCGATGGAATCCATTCCGTCGATGGAATCCATGGAATCCATGAAGTCGATGGAGTCGGCAGATTACGCGAGCGAGGTGACTGGGGAGGAGGCGGAGGCCGGGCAGATGATGCAGGACATGCCCCTGGAGGGTCACATGCCCATAGATCCAGCGGCAGCGGAAGAGGACCTCGCGCAGAGGGTGACCGAAGATACGGGCTCAGGGGGGGACCCGCATCTGCACAACGAGCGCAAGGCGGAGGAGATATCCAACCAGATCACCGAGGATACCGGCGCCGGCGGAGACATGCAGACGCATGCCGAGCGCAAGGTTGATCAGATGTCACGGGAGATGTACGAAGACTGAGGACTTCTTGCACTGAGTCCTCCCTGCTCAGTGCTTGTATTGGTCAGCCGCTGGCGTCATTCGGGGGCTGGGCCTCTTGCTCCGTCGAGTCTGTTTGCCCTTCTGTTTCGTCTTCTACTATCTTCAGACCTTCGACCATGTCGAACGGGAAGCGCACCACGGCGCTCTCCTTGCCCCTGTGCTCGAAGTAGATGGACTCCTCGTCGTGGTAGACGAGCACCTCGGCAAATAGCCCCTTGTTATAGTAGAGGCCCTCGGCCCAATCCGGGATGGCCTCGTTTCTCACTTTGCGTGGTTGCTCGCTCATCTGCGCGTCCTCCTTTTCTGCGATAGTTGCATGCTACACAAATAAGCTTCGCGTATCCAAAATGGAGCTTGAATCATCCACGTGTGGAGAAACGGTTGAGCCATATGTGGACGAGCATCTGCCTGCTTCCTCTAGGTGTTGCGGTTGTGCGACAACGAGGTTTACAGCGCTTTTCAGTCTAGCATAGAATGCGCGAAACTGAGGAGGTTCTGTCAAGTGTCCGAAACGAGGGACGCCGAGCGGCTCGTATCCTTCGAAGACCGGAGAATGTGGCGGTTACTCCTGGCGCGGCTGCACCCGGACGCCGGGGGGGATAACGACCTGTTTGCGTTCGCGTGCGCCATGAGGGACGAGATGTCCAGCGCGAGCAGCGTGGCGAAAGACGCCGAGGGAAACGTCGGCGCCCGGAGCACGCAGGGTCTGGTAACTCCTTTTCTTCGGGCGTGGCAAGACACGATGAATGACTGGTCGTGCGGCAACCGCGAGGCCTTGAGAGACCTCTGGAGGCGCTAGAGCGGTGCCTGTAGGGGCGTTCGCCAACGCCCCTACAGGCACCGCGGCTTCAGGCAGTCGGTATCAGGCTACGGAATTTGCCCACAAACAGAGTCAAGGAAAGGGAAGGCGATGTGTACCACCTTGATGGTCTGAGCGATCTGAAAAGAGCCGCAGAACCACGCTACTGCTGACCCTGCTGTTGTTGCTGTTGTTGCATGGACTGAATTATCTGCCAGATCAGGTCTCCGGCCTCGCGTTGCATCCTGATGGCGTCGGCTTGCTGGGGGTAGTTGAGCTCGAGCATATTCTGAACGCGCCTGATCTCGCTCAAAGCACGTGCCAGCATCTGCGCAGGGCTCTGTTGTTGCTGGCCTCCCTGCTGCTGACCCTGAGCCTGCTGTTGCTGGCCTTGCCCTTGCTGTTGATTGCCCTGCGTCATCTAGTCCTCCTGCCTACGCGTCGTCTGCATTGTCCGGAAGTACCTCGTCCACTTCCGGCAACCCCACCTCTATACCCCATTTACATCAATGTCAGACACCGAGATTATCTGCTAGGGTGTGAAGTCAAGTTTATATTCGACACATGAGGGGCACGACAAACGTGTAGCCAAATGTTCTGAAGGAACGAGGGATTATGGCATCCAGAGAGCCCGAGACACGACGGGAGGAGCGTCCGGCGGTGGAGGACGATGGGCGTACGAGCCAGGGCGAAGACTACGCCATCCGTTATACGGAGGACCGCGGGGAAACCTACGGCGATCCCGACGTAGTGCTCGATGTGCCAACGCTCAACGTCGAAGAGATCGACCTGGAGGTCGAGGACCTGCAGGTTCGGATCTCTCTCCAGGCCGTGCTCGCGGACCTGGTCCAGATCAATGTGGGACTCAAGGCGGAGTTGGGCGAGGTGAAGCTTGGGGTCAAGGGCGTGGAAGCCCAGGCCCAGCTGAAGGCCCGCCTGGACAACGTGCGGGCTATCTTCAGCGAGGTACTGGCATCCATGGAGCACAATCCCCAATTCTTCCGCCAGGCGTTGGAGGCGGCGAACCAGACATCGGAGGTTCCAAACGAGGCCACGGCGGCCACCGAGGTCGTGGATGAGACCGGCGATGCCTCGGGTCCACCGGCGGGTGGAGGCGCGGAAGAGCCCGCAGAACCGGAAGCGACGGAAGCGGCCAGGAACAAGGCCAGGGAGCTGGGGGTCGACCTCTCAGGCCTCGAGGGCACGGGTTCTGGCGGACGCATCCTCGTCAGGGACGTCGTAGAGGCCGCCAGGGGATAACCTCGTTTACCACCAGAGGGTACAATCAGGTGGAGTAGAAGGAGCAGTCCCATGGCCAACAGATTTTTCAAGCAGACCTCCGCTGAGATCATCTCAGAACTTCTCTCCGACGCGCGCATAAAGCGCGTCAGAGAGTACGTTCAGGGCGAGGAGTTCAAGGCCAACCGCGAACGCGTGCGCCGCGACGCCGCAGAACGCCTGAAGAATATCCGCGAGCGCTACCGCGCCAAACGGCGCGATCCCGAGACCGCCGCCCGCGAGAGGGAGCTTACCCTGAGCCTCGCTGAAGTAGAGGCCGCAGCCGCCGAACTGCGCCTCCAACTCTCCGAGCTGCTCGAGGAAGAGGAGAAACTCCGCACCGCGCTCGACGAGTTGTAGCCCGGCGTCCACGTACCAGAGCGATCTGCAAAGATATCGACCCACAGCGAATCGCGCATCTAGCCATTACCTCTCAGCAAGGACAAAGAGCTGAAATGCTGAAGTGCTGACATGCTGAAATGCGTACAAAGAGGCTAAGCCTCTTTGCATATTCCATAATCCTTACCAGATACTAGTATGCAACAAGATTGCTACCCACTTGTGCTCTGTTGGCAATTCGTGTAAGAATGGACGCTCCGTACCCTGGACGCCAAGGAGACTATTTGTTGACCCCCGGACTCTACGACCCCACATACGAGCACGATGCTTGCGGGCTAGGGTTCGTAGCGAGGATCGACGGGCGAAGGACGCGGGAGACGGTCGAGGAGGGCCTCGAGGTCCTGCACAACCTTGAGCACAGGGGAACGACGGGGAGGGACCCTGAGACGGGCGACGGGGCAGGCATACTCACCCAGATCCCTGACGGCTTCTTCCGCAAGGCATGCGGAGGGCTTGGCATCGAGCTCCCTGCGGAGGGATGCTACGGTGTGGGGATGCTCTTCGAGTCTGGGGAGGTCGAGGGGCTCGGCTGCGAGGGCCGGCTCGCGGAGATCTGCGCTGAGGAGGGCCATGATCTGCTCGGTTTCAGGGACGTCCCCGTGGCGCCCGAGGCGGTCGGCAAGGTCGCGTGCAGTGTCATGCCGCGCATCAGGCAGTTCTTTATAGCCGGGCGGGGCGGGGACGAGGCGGCTTTCGAGCGAAAGCTCTATGTCATTAGGCGGCGGTTGCACAAGGCCGTCGAGGACTCACACGCATGTTACGTCGTAAGCCTCTCCTCCAAGACGGTAATCTACAAGGGACTCTTAAAGGGCCAGCAGTTGTCGCGGTTCTATCCCGACCTCACGGATGCGGCGTTCGCGAGCGCTATCGCGCTCGTCCACGAGCGGTTCTCGACGAACACTTTGGGTAGCTGGGAGCTCGCGCACCCCTACCGCTACATCGCGCACAACGGCGAGGTCAACACTATAAGGGGCAACATAAATTGGATGCGGGCCCGCGAGAGCCGCCTCCATTCCGAGCTCTTCGGGGAGGATCTGGAGAAGCTCTCACCGGTCATCCTGCCCGGTCAGAGCGACTCGGCCTCCTTCGATAACGCCCTGGAGCTCTTGCACCTCGCCGGGCGAAGCCTGCCGCACGCGGTCGCCATGATGATTCCCGAGGCCTGGGAGAACGACGAGTTGATGGACCCGGAGCGGCGCGCCTTCTACCAGTACCACAGCGCCCTCATGGAGCCGTGGGACGGCCCCGCTGCGGTCGCCTTCACCGACGGCCGGCTCGTCGGAGCTACGCTGGACAGGAACGGTTTGCGCCCCGCGCGTTACTCCGTGACCAGAGACGGCAGGGTGATCATGGCGTCGGAGGACGGGGCCTTGAGGGTGCCTGCTGAGGATGTGATCGAACGCTGGAGGCTCCAGCCGGGCAAGATGCTCGTCGTCGACACCGAGCGGTGCGAGCTGCTGCACGACGAGGACGTGAAAAGGCCGCTGTACGGCCGCCGGCCGTACAGGGCGTGGCTCGAGGAGGGTGAGATCCACCTGAACGAGCTCCCCGAGCCCTGCGCCGACCCGCGTCCCGAACCGGCCACGCTCCTCGAGCGCCAGCGGGCCTTCGGCTACACCATCGAGGATGAGCGCATACTCCTCGCCCCGATGGCCCAGAACGGCAAGGAGCCGGACGGTTCGATGGGCACGGACACGCCCCTGGCCGTGCTCTCCGAGAGGCCGCAGCTACTGTTTTCGTATTTCAAACAGCACTTCGCGCAGGTAACCAACCCACCGATCGACCCCCTTCGCGAGGAGCTCGTCATGTCGCTCAAGATGAGCCTCGGGCCCGAGCAGAACCTCTTCGACGAGACTAAGAAGCACTGCAGGCGGATCCTTATCGACCAGCCCGTCCTTACGGCGGCGGAACTGGAGAAGATCCGGGCCCTCGGCGACGAGCGGGCGATCTCGACGACGCTCCCCACCCTCTTCCCCGTCGCGGAAGGGATGGAGGATGCCCTGAGTCGGCTGTGCGAGAAGGCCGAGAGCGCGGTCAAGGCAGGGTCCGCGGTCCTGGTCTTGAGCGACAGGGGCGTGAACCAGACGCAAGCCCCGATACCGAGCCTGCTGGCCACCGCGAGCGTCCACCACCACCTGGTGCGGGCGGGCATAAGGACGGCCACGACCCTCGTCGTCGAGACCGCAGAGGCGCGTGAGGTGCATCACTTCGCGCTCCTCGTCGGCTACGGCGCGACCGCCGTGAACCCTTACCTCGCCTTCGAGACGATAGAAAACCTTGCGGGCTCGCACCTCATTGAGGGTGTCAGTCCCGAGGAAGCGGCGAAGAACTACGTCAAGGCCATAGGGAAGGGTCTGCTCAAGGTCATCTCCAAAATGGGCACCTCGACGCTCTTCTCCTACTGCGGCGCCCAGATCTTCGAGGCCGTCGGCCTGGACCAGAGGCTCATAGACAGGTGCTTTACAGGCACCGTCTCGCGCGTCGGCGGCGTCGGGATGGACGCGTTGGCGCGCGAGGCGCTCGAGCGCCACAGGAGCGCCTTCTCGGCCGCCGAGGACAACGCGGAGGAGCTCGAGGTAGGGGGCGAGTACCAGCTCAGGGCGCAGGGCCAGTACCACCAGTGGAACCAGAGGAACATTCCTCCCCTCCAGCGGGCCGTCAAGACCGGGAACTTCGAGACCTTCAAGGAGTTCACGAGGCGCTTCGACGAGCATAGCGCGCGCTTCGCGACCCTGCGTAGCCTCTTCGAATTCGAGGAAAATCCCATCCCGATAGAGAATGTCGAGCCGGCCAGTGAGATAGTCAAGCGCTTCACGACCGGTGCGATGTCCCTCGGCTCCCTCTCCAAGGAGGCGCACGAGACCCTTGCTATTGCGATGAACCGCATAGGCGGCAAGTCCAACACCGGCGAGGGCGGCGAGGACCCCGAGCGCTTCACGCCCGAGGAGAACGGCGACAGCCGTCGCAGCGCCATAAAGCAGATCGCCAGCGGGCGCTTCGGCGTCACGACCGAGTATCTGGTCAACGCCGACCAGCTTCAGATAAAGATGGCCCAGGGCTCCAAGCCAGGCGAGGGCGGCCAGTTGCCCGGCGGCAAGATCAGTGAGTACATAGCGAACATACGATACTCCACGCCTGGAGTGGGCCTGATCTCGCCCCCGCCACACCACGACATCTACTCCATAGAGGACCTCGCACAGCTCATCCACGACCTGAAGAACGCCAACCCCAGGGCCAGGGTGAGCGTGAAGCTCGTTGCCGAGGTCGGGGTCGGGACCGTCGCCGCAGGGGTGACGAAGGCGAAGGCCGACCACATAACCATCTCGGGCCATGATGGCGGAACGGGGGCCTCCCCGCTCTCCTCCATAAAGCACGCAGGTCTTCCGTGGGAGCTCGGGATCGCCGAGGCCCAGCAGGTGCTCGTCGAGAACGGGCTGCGGGGGCGTGTGATCCTGCAGACCGACGGCCAGCTCAAGACGGGCCGCGACGTTGTGGTCGCCGCGCTCCTCGGGGCTGAAGATTTCGCCTTCTCGACCGCGCCGCTCGTGGCCACGGGCTGCATCATGATGCGCGTGTGCCACCTGAACACGTGCCCGGTGGGCATCGCGACCCAGGACCCGGAGCTGAGGAAGCGCTTTACCGGCACGCCCGAACACGTCATCAACTACTTCTTCTTCATCGCCGAAGAGGTCAGGGAGTACATGGCCAGCATGGGCTTCAGGAGCTTCGAGGAGATGATCGGACGCGCCGACAGGCTCAAGATGCGTGACGCCATCGAACACTGGAAGGCGCGAGGCGTAGACCTCTCGGCGTTGCTCCACAGGGTCGAGGCACCCGAAGGGGAGGCGACACGGCACGCGGAGGCCCAGGATCATGGCCTCGAGAAGTCGCTGGATAACGAGTTGATCGAGAGGTGCGCTCCGGCGCTAGAAGACGGGGAGGAGATCCACTTCGAGCTACCCATAACGAACACCAAGCGCACGGTCGGCGGGATGCTCTCCGGGGAGGTCGCCAGGCGCTACGGCAACGAGGGCCTGCCCGACGGAACGATCCGTATAGACTTCCACGGCGTCGCGGGCCAGTCATTCGGCGCATGGCTCGCCCGCGGCCTGACCTTCACCCTCGAAGGCACGACGAACGACTACGTAGGCAAGGGACTTTCGGGCGGCCGTCTCGCCGTCTTCCCATCCAGGCTCGCGGCCTACAAGCCGACCAGGAACGTCGTCGTCGGCAACGTGGCGCTCTACGGCGCGACCGCCGGGGAGGCGTACTTCAGGGGCTTCGCGGGGGAGCGCTTCGCCGTCAGGAACTCGGGCGCCCACGCCGTGGTCGAGGGTGTCGGGGATCACGCCTGCGAGTACATGACGGGCGGGGTCGTCGTGGTGCTCGGCGAGACGGGTCGCAACTTCGCAGCCGGGATGAGCGGTGGCGTGGCGTTCGTCCTCGATGAGGCGGGGCGCTTCGAGCGCCTGTGCAACATGGAGATGGTCGGCCTGGAGCCCGTCGAGAGCGAAGAGGACATAGAGCTCTTGCACGGCATGGTTGAGAACCATCTGGAGTGGAGCGGGAGCGAACGTGCGCGGCGCGTTCTCGAAGACTGGGACGAAGTCCTGCCCAATTTCATCAAGGTGATGCCGCACGACCTCAAGCGGGTCTTGCAAGAGAGGCAGGAGGCCGAACTTGAGGTGGCAAGCTAATGGGAGATCCCAAAGGATTCCTCAAGATCGGGCGCAAGCCTACCCCGAAGCGGACCATCGAGGAACGCGTCCAGGACTACCGCTACGTCTACGAGCCGATGCCCAATGAGGAACTCAAGGGCCAGGCCTCGCGCTGCATGGACTGCGGGGTGCCATTCTGCAACACCGGCTGCCCGCTTGGAAACCTGATCCCCGACTGGAACGACCTCGTCTACCGCGAGCATTGGAAGCAGGCCATAGACCGCCTGCACCAGACCAACAACTTCCCCGAGTTCACGGGGATGCTCTGCCC
>Ga0126307_10000196_pt1 | contig 38694 bp, 41 predicted proteins | sample Plot28_FD_89955 | JGI IMG/M metagenome (GOLD analysis project Ga0126307, IMG submission 89955) | Serpentine soil microbial communities from UC McLaughlin Reserve, CA, USA - Plot28 | ecosystem: Environmental > Terrestrial > Soil > Grasslands | place: USA: UC McLaughlin Reserve, Lake County... | reverse complement strand
CGCCCACCTGGCCAGTCGAGTACCGTCGAGGTCGTTTGCTGCGCCTTCGCGTTTTGTGACTGCTGCCCCCCTGCACCGACCAAGAGCTTGACTGTCGTGAAGGTGAGACTTGCGTAGATGAGAGCCCGGCCGACGTAACCCGCACGCTTGCCCCACTTCTTCGCCGTCGCGTTTTCATCGTGTTCGTCCTCTCGCTCCGCGAACGCCTGGATGAAACGCCAGACGGCGTAGGCGGCAAACCCGGCACCAAGCATGGCGAGCACAACCTTGCCCCAAGCCTCCTGGGCGAGCGTTTCGAGCGCACCCTGTCGGCTCGTGGTCGCACCGCCGGTGCCCACGGCAACCCCGACGGCGAGCACTGCGACGAGCGCATATGAGACTCCCTTCGCAAGCAAGCCGCCGCGCGCCAACCAGGCATACCACCCGCTCCCCTTTTCCGCTTTCTCGCGCGCCTCTTCCGCCGGCTGCGCGCCAATCTCACTCGCTCCCCGTCCTGAACGCACCCGCGTCGCCATCTAGCCTCCTCGGATCGCCGCCTGTCTTGAAGCAAACGACTTCGTCTGCTCCGCGGTTACGCAGCTCGCGCGCCTTCCTTATCGAAAAGCGCCATCTAGCCGACCCGCGTCCCCTCCTCCAATGGTCCCGCGCCAGGCGCCGCTTTCGACGCGCCGGCCTTCCATGAGCTAAGAGAAACGCTCCAGGTCGCCCCTGATCCTCCGTCGGTCGAGCCCAAGGATCGACCCAGCGGTCTCCCGGAAGCCCTCCGGCTCGAAGTCGAGCTGCACCATCATCTTGCTCCGCTCATCGCCGAGCCGATGGAACGTGACGACGCCCGCGTTGCGCGCTTGCCCGAGGTCGCATGCCAGGCGACGCGCTCGTCGGGCCCCTGCTCGCTGATCTCGGCGTTCCACTCGCGCCCGGAAATCCTAGGTATCTCAGCTACTGGGGGTACGCTCTCAACCACGATGCTCTTCGGCCGCGGTCCTCGGGACGTAAATCGTGATCTGACGAGGGGACTTCGCAGTTGCGCAAGCGATAGCGGCGCGGCGGCCGGGCCGCAGTAGTAGCTCCGGCCGCGCTCCCCTCGCGACGGCGCCACCCGCCGGAAACTCTGAAACACCGCGATGAAGTCGCGGAGTTGCGCCAACGAGTCCTGGAACAGATCAGCGACCCTGCCGTGCAGCCACTAGGGCTATGCATGTCGGGAATGTGGGCGGCACCGTCAACGTGTCAGGAGTGCTTGAGGCGAAGGTGATTCGCGAGGAGCAAGGGCCGGGCGGCGAGCCGAACGCCAGGCGCGAAAGCCAGGCGCTTGTGCTGCGCGACCCGGCCCGCGCTTACGCAGCCGGCCCGAGGCAGGTCAGCTCGACCTTCTCAACCCTCACCATCCCCGTAGAGATGTCGAGGACGAACACACTTCGCGCCCGGATGACGTAGCCGCCGGAGGCGTTCCTCAGGATGTCGGTCCCTGCGGCCCTGATGACCTGGCCGTTATCGACCAAAGACCCCGTCCCGTGGCCAATGGAGCCATCACTAGCCGTCCACGTCCTTTCGCTGCGAACGACGAGGCGGCCGTCGTGGAGGTGGACGAAGTCTGCTCCGGCGATTGTGACCGTCACGATCTCGCCGGTGCACGGATTCACGTCAAGGAACACTTCCTCGAACGGGAACGCAGTCGGCGGATCCGCGGCCCCAGGAGCGGCGACGACGAGGGCAAAGAGACCCAGCAAGACTGGGAGAAGCCTCTTCATCTCAATGAGCCTTCGCATCGGTCCTCCTTTCGTCGATTGGTTGCCTTCGGTGATCAGCCCGCGCGCTTCCACTCCTCATCCTCGGAGCACCGCTCGTGGACGTAGATCAGCCCGAGGTGGTTGTCCGTGACCTCGCCCGTGTCGCTGACGAGGAAGTTGGACGTGATGAGGCCTTCGGCCCGCGCAAACTGGCCATCCCCCCTCGACCTCGCACACGGCTGTGCCGTGCTTGAGGTTGCGATCCGGACACTCGACGAGCCGGCCGAGCGCCACGCTGCGAAAGCGCACGCTGTTGCCGTGGCCGAACTCGATCGTGCCTGCGTCGTCGAACGTCAATTGCTCGTGGAGCGAGAGCTCTGCCTCGAGAGCCGCATCGCTGCTAGCAACGTCTTCAACCGTGCCGTGGACTCCGTCCGGGCTCAGGCTGGTGACGAGCGCCGAGCTCGGAGCGGTCAGCCTTAACCGCATCCGGTCAGAACCGACTGACGATGCGCGCCCGCGGAACTGCAACAAGTAGGTGATCGGCTTCATCACCGTGCTCCCGATCCTCGCGTGTGAGCGGTGCGCTCGCGCCCGGGAAATCCCTAGGTCTTCGAGCTGGCTCGGGGGTACGCTCTTCGGCACAATGCTGTTCGGCCGCGAGCGTGAATCCGCGCGGATCGACGAGGTGCTCGACGCGGCGAGAGAGGGGCGCAGCGGCGCGCTCGTCGTTCGCGGCGAGGCCGGTATCGGCAAGAGCGCGCTGCTGAACGCCGCTATGGAGCGCGCAGACGACATGCAGGTGCTGCTTGCGCTCGGCGTCGAGTCGGAGGTCGACGTCGCGTTCTCTGGCCTCCACGAGCTCCTCCGCCCGGCGCTCACGTCGATCGATGCAATTCCGGACACCCAGGCCGTCGCTCTCCGTTCGGCGCTGGCGCTCTCTGCGGGCGCCGTCGCCGAGCGTCTCGCCGTCTTCGGCGGCGCCTTGAGTCTGCTCGCGGCCGTCGCGGAAAAGCAGCCGCTCCTGTGTGTGATCGACGACGCCCACTGGCTCGACGAGGCCTCGGCCGCCGCTATGACCTTCGTGGCGCGCCGCCTCGACTCGGACGGCATCGCGATGCTCTTCGGCGTACGGGATCCCGAGATCCGGACCTTAGCCGCCCCGGGAATCCCCGAGCTTCGCCTCGGAGGGCTCGATCGCGCCGCGTCGAGACAGCTTCTGGAGACACAACTGCCGGCAGATGCCGGATCCGCCGTTGCTGAGCAACTCATCGAGGTCTCGCTTGGAAATCCGCTTGCGCTGATCGAGCTGCCCTCGGGCCTAACGGCGTCGCAGCTCGCCGGGAGAGGGCCGCTCGACGAGCCCGTTCGCACGGGGACAGCCGTGGAGCATGGCTTCCTCCGCCGTCTAGCTCAGCTACCGAATTCGACACAGCGCGCCCTCCTCGTCGTCGCCGCGAGCGATGCCGGCGAGCTGCGAGCCCTCGTGCGCGCGCTCGCCGTCCTCGGTCTGGACTCCCAGAGCCTGGAACCCGCCGAGCAGGCCGGGCTCGTCACGCTGGCGTCAACGGTCGATTTCTGCCACCCGCTCGCACGGTCGGCGATCTACGGCGCGGCCGACGAGTCGGAGCGGAGCGAGGCGCACGGCGCGCTGGCGGTCGCAGCGGAGGCTGCCGGAGAATCCGATCGGCGGGCATGGCATCTCGCTGCCTCGACACGCGTTCCCGACGAGCGGATCGCGTCGGCGTTGATCGAGGCTGCCGAATCCGCTCGGCGCCGCGGCGGCGTCTGGTCCGAGGCGAGAGCGCTCGAGCGCGCTGCACGCCTGACGCCGGATCGCAGGCAGCGTGCGAGCCGACTCCTCCGTGCTGGTGTCGCGGCCCGGCGCGCGGGCCGCATGGAGCGCGCAGACATGCTCTTGCAGGAGGCTGCAGAGACCGGCCTCGACACAAGAGAGCGCGCTTACGCACAGGAACGCCGCGCATATATCAAGCACGAGCAGGGGAAGATGGCCGAGGCCCTCGAGCTTATGCTCGGCGGGGCGGAGGAGGTCGAAGGGGAGGATCCTCGTGCTGCGGCAACGCTGCTCACGAACGCCGCGACCGTCCTCCAGCATGAGCTCGATATTCCGACCGCAGACGCACTGGCGGAGCGGGCGTGGCGCCTCGCCGGCCCCGGCGCTATCGACGACGCGGAGCTGTGTCACATCGTGTCGTTCCAGCGCGTTCTGAGTGGGCAGGTGCCCGAGGCGATGAAGCTCGCTTGGCGTACCGCAGAGCTCGTCGAGGACGACCTCGAGGGTCGCGTCGTCGTCGCCGACGCGGCAGGCACACTGCTGTACGCGGGCGAGCACGGTGCGGCACGTCGCCTGCTTGAGCGCGCGGTCGCCGCCAACCGTCGCGCCGGTGCGCTCGGCGACCTTGGGTACGCGCTGCACGTCTACGCGCAAGCCGACTGGTACGACGGCCGCCTGCAGCGCGCGTACGGGCATGCGCTCGAGGCGGTGCAGATCGTCGAGGAGCTCGGCACTCCGCAGACCCTCGACGATTGCCTCGCGCGGCTGGCGCTGTTCGAAGCGGTGCTTGGACGGGAGAGCGACAGCCGAGAGCACGGGCAGCGCGCGCTCGAGTCCACCCTGCGGCTCGGAGACCGGAAGAACGAAGTTCGGGCACGAAGCGCGCTCGGGATGCTCGCGCTCGTGACTGCTGACGGAGAGGCGGCCGTCGCGCAGTTGGCACCGGCGGTCGCGGCGCTCAAGGCGGGCGGCGTCGGGAACCCGAACCAGTTCCGAGCCCATCCGGATCTTGTCGAGGCGTACGCGAGGTTGGGCCGGTGGGACGACGCCAGGGCAGTCGTCGCATCCCTCGAGCGCCAGGCGCGCGCGACCGGCATCTCGTGGGCGCTTGGAGCGGCGATGCGCTGTCGCGCGGTCGTGGCGGATGCGGACGCAGAGGCTGAAGCCGCGTTCCACGAGGCACTACGGTTTCACGAGAGCGCGGGCGCATTCGAGCACGCCCGAACGGAACTCTGCTTCGGCGAGCAGCTCCGCCGTCGCGGTCGCAGACGCGACGCCCGCGTGCATCTCGGCACTGCACTCGAAGCCTTTGAAGGCAGCGGAGCCACGCCGTGGGCGGAGCGCGCGCGTACGGAACTCAGAGCCTCCGGTCTGACGCCACGCCGTCGTCAACGCGCGGGGCGGGATCAGCTCACGCCGCAAGAACTCCAGATCGCGCGCCTCGTCGCCGAGGGCAAGACCAACCGCGACGTGGCTGCAACGCTCTTCATCACCCCGAAGACGGTCGAGTTCCACCTGACTCGCGTCTACAGAAAGCTGGAAATACACTCGCGCACGGAACTCGTGCGGCGGATGGCAGACGACGAGACCGAGGTCGATCTCCCTCCTCCCCGAAATGACGAGTCCCGTGAGCCTGAAGATCCACTGGACTTGACGAGGCGATTCTGACACGCACCGGCTCCGCGTCAGGTAGAACCTTCACGCTCGACGGCTCCCTCGGTGGCAAGCACCGCAGCACAACGAGACTAACCTTCACGTCAGATGAGCATCCTGCGCACGCTAAAGAGACTCCTCCGAGCGATCAGAATCGCCGCGACCGACAAGCGCATACCACGACCGCTTCGCTGGCTCGCAGGCTTGGGGCTAGCGCCCATTCCCGGCCCGTTCGATGAAGTTTTGCTGTTCATCGTGGCTATTCCGCTTGCGCTGTTCTACCGTCGTCCCTTGGCGGAAGCATGGAAGGAAGCGGGCTCGTGATGCCTACGGCGCTCGACAACGGCCAGCGCTCGCCACGCAAGCTCCTTCGGGCCGTCATCGCTCGGCTACTCGGCCAGATGACCGTCATACTGGGGGGTTCGATGACCACACGGCTTCCCTGCCCCACGATCGCCGTCTTCCTCTGTTTGGGCGTTTTCGCCGCGCCCGCACCCTAGCCTCCCGCCGCCCTTCCGCAAACTTCCGCTTTCCGTTTCAGTTCCGCTTCGCGGTCACCCAAAGGAACTCAACCTCTATCTCACCTTCAAGCTGGGTAGCGCGATGAGCGTCCAGAACCTCAAAACCCGCTTCTTCCACGAGTCGAAGCGTGGTCTCCGCATCGTAGTGGCTAAAGAACATGGGCTCGGCCCTGAATACCTCAGCCGTCGGCACGTTCGCCCTCGCCAAATCGGCTTGCGTCCCGGAGAGATCGACACCCACTGCCTCATGCGAGCGAGCTATCTCCACGAGCGCCGGAACACCGTTCCCACCCCAGGTCGAGAACAGTGACGCCTGGAGGGATACGGGTCAGGACGTTGCGGAGAAGTCGGAGGCGTGGCCACGCTTTTCCCGGCTGCTCAAGTGCCGCATACTCGTTCGCCACAGCGTCGTAACCGGCGGCCACGATCCGTCCCCGCTCATCCACCCCATAGCCGTAACTCCCCGCCGCCCTTCCGCATACGTTCCCGCTCCGTTGAATGAGTCAAAAGGCCTCTCTCTACTCATCCGAAGACGAAGCGAGCGACTACATCTGTCGCCTCGACGGGGCTCATGTCCTACACAGAACGACAACTCCCGCGAGTTCGTTGCCCTCGAGCTCAGCGCCGACGGCTAGTTAGGCACCATCACCGCACGGATGCGATGCCGGCCTCCGCCGTTTTCCGCCCATGCAACGCGAGTGCCTTCGATGGAAACGTCAAACGGGCGATGCGGAGTGATCTTGAGCAGATGTCTGTCGCCGCCGTCGTCGATGAGCTTTATCCGCCGCCACACTCGGTAGACGATCCACTTTTTGGCAAGGTCCAGATCCTGTGCCGCTCCCCCCACCGGGGTCGATGACAGCATCGAACCGCTTGGGATCGCATAGCGCTCGATCGCATGGGTCCCATCCGCTCGTTCCAGAAGAACGGCGAGTGAGTGAGACGAAAGCGCAAGCTCTTCAACGGTACCCGCGGGCGACACCGAAGCGACCGGTGCGCCCGTGTCAGCATCAACGATGTCCACGGGCCCTTTCTCCGCGGGGCGGATGATGTTCTGATCTTGCCACGAGGCGGGCGCTGGAGCGGTCGCAATCCGCCCTGCGCCAACAGCGAGGCGCGCTGCGGGAGGGATCCCGGGCACGAGCACCTGCGCGCCGTCCATTACCCGTTTGACTCGACCAGCGGTTGCATTCCAGCTGCAGGTCGGATTGCAGTCGTCGTCAACCATCGAATAGTTCACCCACGAGAGGGCGAGGACTCGCCGGTCGCCGGCGATTCCAGTGAGTCGATGCCCGCCCTCATCGCCAGGGGTCTCCGCAAACGTCTCCAGTTCGGCTAGATGCCCGCCGAGGGAGGCCGTCCAGACGGTGATGCCTACGCAGTTTCCGCAGATCGTCGGTGGAGTTCCTACGAGAGCATGGCGTCCGCCAAGGACCACGCCAAAGAAGCAGGGGGTGGGACGGAGTGCGAACCTACGCTGCCTTCCGGTCTCGAGGTTCCGGATGGTGACGCCGGTCCCGCAAGGAAACCCGTGGTGGGCGCCCGCAGTCCAGGCAATGAACTTGCCGTCTTGGGCGAACCCGTTGATCCTTGTCTGGGAGACAACGAGTGTGTGTGCGCCACGGGCCTGCCCCGCAGTCGCCATTAGCACGACCGCCGAAACAGCCAGAATTGAGCGCGCGTAGCTCAGCAAGGACTTTCCAACGAGGCGAAATTTCACAGCGACCATACGCCCGTGCGGCAAGAATCACAAGAGCCGGGCACGGACCGACAGGGCCTGCGGCTACACCCGTCGACCCTTCGCCTCGGGTAAGGCTAGCCCGGCTCTCATTACGTGATAGCACTCTGGCCGGATCTAGAAATCGCTACAAGGGAATTTCTTACATTCAATTAGGCTCCGCAATAAGTCCCAAAGAGGGAGGAAACAAACAATCGCCTCAGCGCCGGGCGCATTACAGGCATGGATCAGGCGACCGAAACCCCGCTATGCTCTGATCCCAGGAGCACGGCGGGCCCCCGAATGGTCATCGCCCGTCGCGCCCGCTTGGTGGCTGAGACACCTTAGGATGAGGGTTTGGCCCCTAGCTTGAGTCTCGCTTGCGTGTCGATCCGCTCAGGCTTGTAAGCGGCCCAGAGACTCGACGCCGGCACACGAACCCTGACCTCAGCAGATGCCGCCCCTCACCCCCGCGCGTGGAGGCTGAGACAGCCTGGGATGATGAATCTCCCGGCCGGCTCTAGACCCCGCTGAACTCCTCGCTTTGGGAAGAGCTGAAGGCTCAGCGTCAATGCAGCGCGCAAGTTCTGGTCGGATTTCGCGTCTTACCTGATAGAGCAACAATCTTCGGGAAGGAAAGTCGCCGCATGCTCCACTGGTAACCCCCAGCTGCAGAATCGGAACGAGACGAAACCGCCCTCTGGGAACTCTTCATGGGCAAGTCGACGGCGCAGTTCGTCTGTCGACCGCACACATCTGCCAGTCCATCCTCTCGCTCACACGGAGGCCGGTCGGCAGGCCTTCCTAACGCGAAGAAGCGTTCAACACCGATCCCGCACGACGTCTGCAGCCAGTGCGCGTTCTGCCGCCTCGTCTCCCTGCTGCTGGATGAAGCGCGTGTAGCCGCGGAGGTCGCCGATCAGGAAGGGGCGGACCGAAAGCATTTGACAGATTTGAAATTTCCCTCGGCCGAGTGGGGACTTTCCCCGGTAAGGGAAGGCGGTGCCCCGTGAATCGAAGAGGCGGCGTCGGACTCCTTGACGGCACCGCCCCGACCCTCTGTCGAGTTTCATCCCTTCCCCAACGGCATACCACCGTCGGGCGCGCTGGTCGCTTGCAACTCCGTCTCTTCGAGAACCTTTTCGAGGACACGCTTCTCGACGGGATGTTTCTTTTCGGCCCCGAGTTCCCGTTCTTGCTCCACCTCGACGCGAGCCGCCTGCCACGCCGACCAGTGGCCGGAAACGAGCGCCCAGAGTGACAAGGCCGAGACATAGGCGACACTGTGCAGCCATCCGAGCATCAGCGAGATCGGAATCATCGCGATCCAGAAGATCGCGAGCCAGCCGTTGACTCGCCGCATGAAGGCAGGATCTCCCTGCACAGCCGCCCAAAGTGATTTCAATGGAGACATGGCGATGCCATTCCGTGTGCACGATCAACAGCGGGGGGCGGAGCCACCGCAGCAGCCCCACCCCATATCGCACTGAAGGCCGCGCGAGGCCGGGAGGCGCACCCCGTTCGTCTAAGTCATCCCCACTGAATGGGCAGGCCCGGGGTACCCCCTGATTCGATGAAGGCGCGTGGGACTCCAAGACCACAGGCAGATACCTAAGCCTCGGCGCCTCACTCGCGCCCGCGTAGTAACTAGGTAGCGGCCATCCAGCCAACCCTGGGGAGGGTACCCCCTGAGGAAGTAGATCTCGCCAGCACCATCCCACCTCAAGTTGACTCGCTTTCGGCGCGTGGCGGTTCACGACGAATCCCCGAACGGAATGTCCTCATCGGGGTAGCCGAAGTCCCGTCCAGGCGTGACCGACCGTCCGAGTGGGAAGGTCTCACTGAGGTGCCCATTCGCTAAAACCTTCTGTTCTTCCTCCCCCGACCCCGATGCAGACCCAGACCCAGATAGAGGAATTAGCTTGTCTACGTCGTTTGCGAGCCACACCTCATGTTCTGATGGGGAGGTTTCGTCTGAGCTTGCGCCTGAGGTTGGGCCAGGGTTGAGGGCATGGAGCAGTTTGAAGGCATGCCTGAAGATGTACGCCGTGCGCTTCCCGGGTGTGGAGTCGTAGGCAAGCCATTCCTTCTCACGAAGGTTGACCAGCTTCTTGCGGAGATGGTCTTCAGACCACGGCCAGCGGATAAGGTCGTGGAGCCCACGAAGCGACAGCGCTGCTTCTCCGTCCCTGTAGTCAATTTTCAGGATGAGGAAGCTGAGAACCGCGAATTCAGCTAGGTCTAGCTCGCCTCGTTCAAGCGCTTCACGACAAATTATCGGTACGCGCTCAAACGGGAGGTTCGATTTGCGTGGCAACCTCCTCGGTGGCTGGGTTTGCGGAGAAGCCTCCGATTCGGGCGCTTTTTCTTTTTGATGTGATTCCCGTTCAGTCATAACTCTTTCCGTTCAGCCCGTTCGATTTACAAGAGAGGTTGTTAGCCCCCACGGAACGGGGCGCAGAGGCTAACCCTTGACGAGCGCGCTAGGCGCTCAAATGCCTTGGGGTAGGCCGGTCATGGGGTGAGGGGTTTCGGAGGCTCCTACGCGTTCATTCAGGCTCAGAAGCGCTGTGGGCGAAGCGCTCTCGCATCCCCTCCGCCTTCGCAGCGAGTTTCACCGTCGTCCATCTGCCGCGCCGGTCCTGAAGCCAGCCGTCGTCAAGAGCTCCGCACGCAATGTGCCCGTCGAAGCGCTCGAAGTGCTGATCGAACGCCGTCAGGCTTGCGAAGTCACGATGACATCCAGCACACCCGTTCAGAGGGGGGCCGTCAGCGAAGCGATCATCGAAGAGGGAATGAGACTCCATCGCTAGCCCTCTCGCTTCTGCGCGGCGATGTAAGCCTCCGCGTCAGAGAGTCGGAAGCGCACATGCCTTCCGAGCTTGTATGCGACCACTTCGCCCGAGCGAGCTCTACGCGCCCACCATTCTTCGTGGACGCCGGTGAGCCGACCTAGATCCTTGGCCGAAATCAGTCGGTCGAGACTTGCGCCATCCGACCCGAGTGACGACAATGCCATGCGTACTCCCTTCGTAACCGTGGGGAGAAGCGAGAGTTTCGGGCGGGGGAGCGTCGTAAGTTTCTTGGAGGAGACCCGACGCCCTCGCCTTCTCGCGTTCTCGGACGTGGCACACGACCTTATTGATGCCGTCGGTAGGCGACGAATTTGCGCGCTGTGTAGGGGTTCAGAAACGGCTTGGATACGTGGCGCGCCAGCATCCCTCGACAGAGGGGTTTCTCAGAATCGGTGGCACCTATCCGGGAGCGTTTGCTCCTATCCCCTGTCTCCCGGTGTGTCTGAGGACTTCCCGAGTGGCTTGGTTGTGCGATTCTGTGCCCCCATGTGCCCCGACAAGTTGAAACAGATCTATCCGGCCACGATCACCGGGAAGAGCTTTGCGCCGGGCGGCAGCGTGCTCGACCACAGCTTCGGAGCGGGCGACCAGTACACCCTCGGAGTCGAGGAGGAGTACATGCTCCTCGACGGCGAGAGCTTCGATCTCGTGCAGCACGTGGACACCGTCCTCTCCGCCGCACAGAACGGCGAGCTGACCGACCGCATCGGCCCGGAGCTCATGCAGTCGGTGGTCGAGATCTCGACGCCGGTCTGCAAGAGCGTCGCAGACGTGGACGCTGAGCTCCGCAAGCTGCGGGGCCTCGTGAGCGGAATCGCGGGCGAACGCGGCATGCGCGTCGGCTCCGCTGGCACGCATCCCTTCAGCCTTTTCGAGCGCCAGCGGATCACCGCCCGCGACCGCTACCGCAATCTCGTCGACCAGCTTCAGTACGTCGCCCGCCGCGAGCTCATCTTCGGCCTGCACATCCACGTGGCCGTGGACGATCCCGAGAAGGCGATCAAGGTGACGAGCGCGCTCCTCCTCCATCTCCCGGATTTCCTCGCCCTCTCCGCCAACTCCCCGTTCTGGCGCGGAGAGGCAACCGGACTCGCATCAAGCCGGCAGATGGTCTTCGCCGCCTTCCCTCGCTCCGGGCCGCCGCCGCGCTTCCGCGACTACGCCGACTACGCGGAGGTCGTGGGCCAGCTCGAGAAGACCGGTTGCATCGCGGACTACACGCACATCTGGTGGGACATCCGCCTCCATCCTCGTTTCGGCACCATCGAGATCCGCGTCATGGACGCGGTCACGCGCGTCGAGGAGACGGTCGCCCTCACCGCCTACGTGCAAGCCCTTGTGAAGCACTACGCGGAGCGCTTCGACTCGGGAGCGGAGCTGCCCTCGTTCCACCGCATCCTCATCTCGGAAAACAAATGGCTCGGCGCGCGCTACGGCCTCGAGGCGCCGGTCATGGACCTCGCCACCGGCCGGAGGAACCGCGTGCCGGTCGCCCAGCTCATCCGCCGGACGCTCAGGGAGATCGAGCCGCATGCGCGCGAGCTCGGCGCCGAGCGCGAGCTCGAGGGCATCAAGGACATCCTCGGGAAGGGCAACGGCGCCGACCGGCAGCTCCGCGTGTTCAACGCGAACCGCGACATCGTCGAGGTCGCGAGTGAGATCGCGAACGCGACCGAAGCGGCCGCCGTCCCGGCCGCATGATCGCCGTCGGCGAAGCGGTCCCCGCCGCACGCGTTTGGTTGACGCCGCGCGACGACGTCGAGCTCCGCGAGCTGGCCGAGGGCTCGCCCTACATCCTCCTCTTCTACCTCTTCGACTGGTCGAGCACCTGAACGGACGAGTTCACGCTCCTGCGTGACAGGGGCCGGGAGTTCGAGGAGGCGGGCGTGAAGGTCTTCGGAATCTCGCGCGACAGTCCGTGGTCGCACGTGGCCTGGGCCCAGGCGCTCGACCTCTCGACGCCGCTCCTCTCGGACTGGAACGGGGAAGCCGTCGGCGCGTTCGGCGTGGGGCACGAGTACCGCGGGATGGAGGGTGTCGCCGGGCGGACCGCCTTTCTGGTCGACGGAGAGGGCATCATCCGCGGGTCATGGACGTACGAGACGGCAGAGGTGCCCGACTTCGACGAGCTCTTGGTCGCCGCCCGCTCGCTCTCGTAACCGTTCTCTACGCGGCCGCCGCGGTCGCCGCGACATGGCCGGCGATTGGGTCCTTCGCCAGCGCGTTCATGGCGAGCGGAGGCGACGGCTACGGCGAGCCGCCGGCCGGGGACCACCTGCAAGCCGTCTATCGCCTCTGGCTCGTCGGCCAGCAGCTGGCGAACGGCGCCGCGCCGTGGGAAGACCCGTACAGCTTCCAGCCGTTCGCCGAGCCGCAGACCGTGCTCGCCGGGTGGCCCTTCGGGCTCCTCTACTGGCCGCTCGGCGCGCTCTTCGGCCCCGTCGTCGCGTGGAACCTGCTCCTCCTCGGGACGATCGTCGCCGCGGGCCTCCTCACCTACCTCTGGCTCCGCGCCGTCGACCTCGGGCCTTGGGCGGCGGCGATCGGGGGTCTCGCCTTTGCCGTTGCCCCCTACCGCCTCGACCAGAGCGCGTCCGGCCACCTGCTCGGCTGGGCGGCGCTGTTCCTCCCGCTTGCGCTCCTCGGGATCGAGCGGGCGCGCATGGCCTCGACAGCCAGGCGTGCCCACGGCTGGGGCGCGCTCACGGCAGCGGCCCTCGCCTCGATACCCCTCTCGGGGCAGCTCCACCTCGCGCTCGGCGCCGTCCCGTTCGTGCTCGCCTACGCGCTGGTGCGCCGGCGGGGAATTCCCCTCCTCTGGACCGCGGCGGGCGCGCTCGCCGCGGCCGCCGTCGGCCTCGTCGTCCGCTACACGCTCATCGCAGGCTCTGCGGAGGACCAGGGCCGCTCGCTCGCCGATGTCCGCAAGTTCCAGGCCGAGTGGGCCGACCTCTTCAACCGCTGGCACCGACCGGGGAGCGAGGAGTTCGTCTACTTCGGCTGGCTCACGCCGGTGCTCGCCCTCGTCGGGGTCGTGGTCCTCTGGAGGAGCCGGCGCCGGCTAGCCGTGCTGCTCGGGTTGGCGGCGGTCGTCCCGATCCTGCTCGCGCTCGGGACGAACCTCCCGACCTACTCGGCGCTCTGGCACGCGTTCCCGCCGCTCCGCTTCCCGCGGGTGCCCGAGCGGTTCATGCCGATCGCCGACCTCGCGCTCGCCGCCCTGCTCGCGTCCGCCGTCGCGGAGCTCGTGGTGCGGGCCGGGCGGAGGGGGATGGCCGTGGCCGCGGGGCTGCTCGTCCTGGTCGCGCTCGACCTCGGCGCCCAGCCGGTCTCGGCGACAGCGGCCGACCCGGACAACGCGGCCTACGGGGCCCTCTCAGGCCCCGGCCGGATCCTCGACCTGCCGCTCTTCGACCCGGGGATCCACTACGGCAGCGTCTACGACTACTACGAGCTGCAGGAGCCTCGCGAGCGGCCGCAGGGCTACAACACCCTCGCGCCCCGAAGTGCCTATTCGTTCGCGTTCACCTACAACCGGATCGGCTGCGGAGTCTGGCAGTCGGGCGACGAGGAAACGCTCGAGAGATTCGGGGTCCAGAGCATCCTCCTGCACCAGGGCGTCTACGAGCAGGCAGGTGACCGTTCCGCCTGGTTCGCGTGGCGCGGGCTCGAGGAGGCCGGGTGGGCGCCCGCGGCCGAGGGCGGCGCGGTCACGCTCTTCGAGCGGGGCAGCTCGTCCGCGCCACCGCCCTTCCCGGAGCCGTTACGCACACAGCCGGTGTTTTGCCAGGGCTGGCGGGACGGGACGACCACGGACCTACAGGCACCGTTTTGGCTTTACGGGAACGGGCCGAAGCTGCTCGTGGTCTCGGTGGACGAGCCCACTCACGTGAACGTATCCGTTGAAGGAGTGACCCCCATTGACGGCCTGATCGAGGATGGGGTGGTCGGGAAAGTCGATCTCGGCCCCGGCTGGCACCCGGTGGTGCTCCAAGCCTCCAGGCCTGGCGTCACGTTGCGCGTGGAGCGTTGACTACATCCCCATCGCGTGATAGCCGGAGTCGACGTAGAGCGTCGTCCCGGTGATGTTGTTCGCCTCGTCGGAGAGGAGGAAGGCGGCGGCGGCGCCCACGTCGTCCGAGTCGATCGGACGGTGCAGCGGGGCCCGCTCCTCGACGATCGCCTCCATCGTTGGGAAGCCCGCGATCGAGCGGGCGGCGAGCGTTCGCACCGGCCCGGCCGAGACTGCGTTCACGCGGATGTTCTTCTCGCCGAGGTCCCAGGCGAGATAGCGCACGGACGCATCGAGCGCCGCCTTCGCCACCCCCATGACGTTGTAGTGCGGCACGGCACGCTCGCCGCCGAGATAGGTCATGGTGAGGATCGAACCGCCGCCGGCCGCCTCCATGAGCGGCTGGGCATGGCGCGAGGCGGCGACGAGGGAGTACGCCGAGACGTCGACCGCGAGCCAGAAGCGGTCGCGCGGCGTGTCGGTGAACCGGCCTTCGAGATCGCGCGTATCGGCAAAGGCGACGGAGTGGACGAGGATGTCCAGCTGGCCCCCGAAGGCCTCTCCCACCTCCGTGAAGACCCGCTCGAGGCCTTCGTCGGAGCGCACGTCGCACTCCGTGATGAGTGGGCTCGAGACCGACTCCCCCAATTCGCGCACGTTCTTTTCGATGCGGTCGCCCTGGTAGGTGAACGCAAGGCTCGCGCCACCCTCGGCGAGCTTCTGCGCGATCGCCCAGGCGATCGAGCGGCGGTTGGCCACTCCGAGGACGAGCCCGCGCTTGCCGGTGAAATCAGCCAAAGCGCGAGGAGTTTATTGTCGCGGCGTGCGGGTCGCCGTCGTCACGGGAGGATCGAGCGGAATCGGAGCCGCGACCGCCCGCCTTCTCGCCGCGCAAGGCTGGCACTGCGTGCTCATCGCCCGCGGAGCCGAGAGGCTCGAGGAGGTGGCGGCAGAGATCGGCGCGGAGGCCGAGGCGTGCGACGTCTTCGACCGCGCGCAGGTGGACGAGGTCGCCGCCAGGATCGCGAAGCGGCATCCCGCGGTCGGGCTCCTCGTGAACAACGCGGGCTTCACGGGCAGACGCGGCTTCCTCGAGCTCGAGCCCGAGGAGACCGAGCAGATCGTCGACACCGTCTACCTCGGAAGTGTCTGGTGCGTGCGGGCCTTCCTCCCGCTGCTCGAGGCCGCGCGCCCCTCGGACGTGGTCAACGTAGTCTCGGTCGCGGGCACGTTCGCGCACGGAGCCTCGGGGCCGTACTCGGCCGCCAAGCACGCGCAGCTCGCGTTCTCCCGCAGCATCCGCACCGAGCTCGCGGGCCGCGGTGTCCGCGTGCACACGGTGAACCCCGGGCCCGTCGAGACGCCGGGTTTCCCGCAGCGCCACCTCCTGTCGCGCCCCATGGGCAGCCGTCTCGTCCTCCAGCCCGAGCGGATCGCGGAGACGATCGTGCGCGCAGTCGAGCGCGATCGCGCCGAGGTGGTAGTCCCGCGCTACCTGCGCGTCGCCGGAGCCATCCAGGCGCTCGCCCCCGGCACGATCGCCCGGCTCGCTACCCGAGCACGCGGGCGAGCCTGAGTCCGGCGAGGCCGAGCGCCGCGCCCGCGACGGCGTCGAGCACGTAGTGGTTCGCGGTCGCGAAGATGACGAACGCCACCGCGGGCGGATAGGCAGGCGCGAGGGCGCGGGCAAGCGGCGAGCGGCTCGTCTCCGCGATGCCGGCCGCGGTCACGACCGCGTACGTGATGTGGATGCTGGGCATCGCGGCGATTGGGTCGTAGAGCCGCGCGATGAGCCCCTTGTCGAGGTCGACGCCGGAGACGGCGGCGATGGTGTCCACGAAATGGTCGAGCGTCCGGGGCGGCGCGGTCGGAAAGAGCAGGAAGATGGGCTGGGCGCCGAGCGTGGCCAGGGCGGCGGCGCGACGGAGCCGGTGGAACTCCGGGTCGCGCCGGCCGTAGAGACGCATCAACCAGCCGACGGTGAGCCCGACGTTGAGCGTCACATACGCCACGTTGAAAACCGCGACGAAGCGGCGCCGCGGGAGAAGAAGCTCCTGGAGCTCGGGCTCGACGTGGATCCCGAGCCGCCGCTCGAGCGCCACGATCCGCTCCGCATTGCGGGCGGCCTTGCGCGTTCCCTCGTCGTTGACGACGAGGTGGCGGACGCCGAGGTAGACGGCGTAGACGCCGAGGCCGATGGCGGCTTCGCGCCGCGCTGAGAACTTCCCCCTCACTCTCCGCTCCCCATCGCAGCCGACATACTTATCGACGCATGGGGACCTCGTGGAGGCGCACGCTCGTCCGGCTCCTGATCGGCACCGCTGCCACAGTTGCCTTCCTCGTCCTCTTCCTGCGCGAGGTCGACCTCTCCGAGGCGTGGAAGACGATGTCCTCGCTCCCCGCCTGGACACTTCTCGCCTCCCTCGTGCTCATTGGAATCAACGTCTTCTTCATGACGCTGCGCTGGAAGTACCTGCTGGCCGGCGCGGGCTACCGGGTGGACAACCGCAAGCTCTTCGCCACGATCGCGGTCGGCCGCGGCGCGAACAACCTCCTGCCGGCCCGAGGCGGCGACCTGCTCCGGATCGAGTCGCTGCGCGAACGCAACGTGCCCGTGTTCGTGAGCGCCGGCACGCTCTTCGCCGAGCGCCTCCTCGACGGCGTCGTCCTCTCGGTCTGGATCGTTCTCGGCGCGCTCCTGATCGGCGAGGGCGGGCCCGTTCTCCTGACGGGGATCGCGCTCTGCGCGGGCACGGCCCTCGGCGTCTTCCTCGTTCGCTTCGCGACCCACGACCCGGAGCGAGCGGAGCGCTTCGTCTGGCGGATGACGAAGTTCTTGCCGACTCGGTGGCACACGAGGGTCGCCCGGGCGGCCGCGTACTTCGTCGACGGGCTCGGCGCGTTCACGAACCGGCGCCGCGTCTTCCTCATCTTCGCGACCTCCGCGGCGATGTGGCTCGCCGACGTGGCCATGTACTACATCGTCGGGCGCGCCTATGACATCGAGATCGGCATCGGCGGCTACTTCCTGCTCGAAGGGATCGGTAACCTCGCCCTCGCCGTGCCTGCTACGGCCGCTGGGATCGGCACCTTCGACTATCTGACGCTGATCGCCGCCAGAGGCATCGACGTGCCCACCGACAAGGCGACCGCCTACGTGCTCACGATGCACGCGCTCACCGTCATCCCGATCACGCTGCTCGGCCTGGCGCTCGTCCGCCCCGCCTTCCCGCGCCTCTTCCGGCGGCACGAGACGCTCGAAGAGCCCATCTGAGGCGCGGAGCTCTAGCTCCGCGCGCTCTCGAACTCCCTCGCGAGAAAGGGGAGCTCGTCCGGCTTCGTCTCGGCGGCGGTGCGCGCCTCGGCGAGCTTCGCCGCACGCCGTGCGGGGTCGGCAAGCGCGGGGTCGACTGGCCGGCCGAGCGCGCGGGCGGACTCGAGCTCGGCGGCGAACGCGGCCGGGTGCGGCTCGCGCCCTGCCGAGAGCTCATGAGCCACGAACTGGCCCGCGGTCAGCGCCGTATTCCTCTTCAGTCGCTCGAGAACGGCATTCTCGATCCCCTCGTGCGGCGGCGGCACCGTCTCGGCGAAGACGAGGACCACCTCGGTGCGCCCGCGGACGAGCGGGTCGTAGGCGAGCGTCACGGGCAGAATCCGCTCGGGCTTCCCGCGGCGGACGAGCGCGTCGACGCCTCGGCGCAGCGGGCCGATCTCCCCGTCCGGTGACGGCCTTCCCTCGGGGAAGACGAGGAGCGAATGCCCCGCCCGCATGAGGCCGACGAGCTCCCGAAAGTCAGCGGTTGCCCTCGCGGCGCGAGCCCTCCAGAACGGCTCAGGCCCTTCGCCCCGTGAGACCGGCTCCCACAGGAGATCGGCGTACTCGCCCCGGAGAGCGTCTTCTGCGCGCGCGGAGTCGGCCAGCCCGCGCTCGCGGAGCGGCGCCAACAGACGCGCCGGGATAACGTCGGCCACCGGCGTCTCCGGCGATGCGTCGAGGAGCTCGAAGAGCCGCGCCGTGCTGGCACTCGAGATCGGGTGCACCTCGACACGCGGGAGAAAGCGGCCGACGGAGAGCGGAAAGAGGAGCCGGCGGGCGCGCGGCGACATCTCCGGCGGGAAGCCGGCGAAAAAGCCGCGGAGGAACATGTCGTCTCGCGCCGCGAAATGCATTCGCTCGCTCCTGTGCTTCCAGAGCGAAGCGCGGAAGTAGAGCTCCGGCGCGATCACGGGCACGTCGGTCTCCTTGCGGTGCGTGGCGGCGATGAGCGTCCCGGGGCGGAGCCGGAACGCCTTCGGGCCGACATAGCGGACGCGGAAGGCGGCGCGGGAGTAAGCCCGCATGCCAATGCCGACAGCGTCGTAGAGCGGGCCCACGCCGATAGCATTGCTACATGGCCCGCCTCGCGCTCGGCGATCCCGCGCCGTCGTTCGATCTCCCGGGCGTCGACGGGAGCTCGCACTCCACGGAGAGCTACGCTGGCAAGCCGCTCGTCGTCGTCTTCTCGTGCGTCCATTGCCCGTACGTCGTCGCGTGGGAAGACCGGCTGAACGACGTTGCCCGCGACTACGACGGCCGCGCGGGGCTCGTCGCGGTCAACTCGAACGCGGGCTACCTCGGCGATTCCCTCGACGACATGGAGGCGCGCTCACGGGAGAAGGGCTTCGTCTTCCCCTTCCTCTACGACGAGACGCAGGAGGTCGCCGAGGCTTACGGCGCCGCGCGGACCCCCGAGGTCTTCCTCTTCGACGGCGAGCACCGCCTCGTCTACCACGGGACGCCCGACTCGGACCATCAGGATCCGGGCGGCGCCGAGCCCTATCTCCGAGATGCGCTCGACGCGGCTCTCCAGGGCAAGGCCCCGGACGTTCAGGACGTGCCGGCCGTCGGCTGCACCATCAAGTGGCGCCGCTAGACCGTTCGCGCTCCACGAGCTGAAGCGCTTCCTCGCGGGTCGAGATCGTGCCCGCCGCGCGCTCCTCGGCGACGAGGTCGAGCAGTCGCCCGATCTCCGGCCCCGGCGGAATCCCGAGCTCGTCTCCACGCAGAAGCGGCTCCTTCGGCTCCGCCACTCTGGCCGCCTGCACGGCCCCGTAGAGATCGTCAGCGCCGAGGAAGGCGAGTGCGGTCAGCGACCATGGCTCGGTCGCACTCCGAAACCGGTGGATGGCGCGGGGCGACTCGTCCTGCGGCCGCTCCGCGCGAAGCAGCGTACGCGCGAGCCGCTTGAGCTCGTTCGAGACCGGGTAGCGCTCGACGTTCTCGCCGAAGGCGACGACGAGCAGGTAGCCGGGCGTGTCGGCGACGTCCACCGAGCCGAAGCGCTCCAGGCTGCCACCCAGCGGCGCAAGGAGGCCGAGCGCGTCAGCCCGCTCGAACCCCGAGGGCGAGAGGCGCTCGAGCTCGCCGACGATTCGCTCGCCCGCGGGGTCGCCGACGAGGGCCGCGTGCCGGCGCACGAGCTTTTCCGTGGGCTCGTCCAGCGCGAAGCCGAGCTCGTCCTCGAGACGCACGGCCCGAAGGAGCCGCAGCGGGTCGTCCTCGAAGATCGATTCCGAGACGGCGCGGAGAGTCCGCGACTCGAGATCCGCTCGCCCCCCCAGCGGATCGACGTAGTCGCCTCCGGCCACCGGCTGCGCGATCGCGTTGATCGTGAAGTCCCGGGTGCCGAGATCGTCCTCGATCGAGGCGGCGAGCGGCGTGAAGTCGACCGTCCTGCCGTCCTTGAACGCGACGCGCCAGGCACCGTGCTTCTCTGAGAGCGGGAAGACCGCGCCCTTCGAGAGGCCCGCGTAGATGCGCGCGGCAACCTCGGGGTCGGGCGTCGCGACGTCCACGTCGACGACCTGCCTGCCGAGAAGCTCGTCGCGCACCGCGCCTCCCACGAGGTAGGCCTCGACCCCTGCGACGGCGGTGCTGATGCGGCTATCCATCGACGACCCGTCTTTCCGCCCGGCGCGGGTCGGAGACGATGCCCGTGGTGAGCTCGTAGTTGATCGTGCCGGCATGTCGCGCGTGCTCCTCGATGAGAAGGCCGTCGCCAATGAGGGTCACGGGCGCGCCCTCCGGCTCGTCGCCGAGCTCGACCGCGAACGAGTCCATCGAGACCGTCCCGAGGACGCGCCGGCGCGTGCCGGCCACGAGCACCTCCGTTCCGGTCAGCACGCGGCGGAAGCCGTCCCCGTAGCCGACCGGGACGAGGCCGATACGCCTCTCCTCCTCCGCGACGAAGCGACGCCCATATCCGGTGCTGTCGCCGCTTCGCAGAACCTTTGCCTGGGCGACGTAGCTTCGCCAGGACAGGACCGGCTCCAGACCGTGCTCCCCCGGATCGCGGCCGAACGGGGAGAGCCCGTAGAGCGCGACGCCGCAACGGACGGCATCGAGGCGCGCGTCGGGAATCGAGAGCGTGCCTGCGCTGTTCGCGATATGGCGGGTCGCACCGGGGAAGCGCTCGGCGACGGCGGCAAAAGCGTCGAGCTGAGCGCGGGCGAACGCCGCGTCGTCCCCGTCGGCGGTGGCGAGGTGGCTCATGACGCCGACCACGCGACCGGGATCGATGTGCGCGGCCTCCCCGGGAGACATGCCGAACCGGCCCATGCCGGTGTCCACCTTGACGTGCACGGCGAGGCCCTCGGGAAGCCGGGGTGTGGAGACCGCGACCTCGAGCCCCGCCTCCCGCGCGACGCCCTCCTCCCGCTCGGCCAGCGGGCTCAGAACGAGGATGCGTGCATCTGCGAGCTCGGCGCGGAGCGCCGCTCCCTCCTTCGCCGTCGCCACGCAGAGGGCCCGTGCTCCACCGTCGAGCGCGTCCCGAGCGCAGTCCAGGGCGCCGTGGCCGTAGGCATCCGCCTTGACGACGGCCCAGAGCTCGGCGCCGCCGGCAGCGTCCACGAGCGCAGCCGTGTTCCGGCGCAGCGCACCGAGGTCGATCGTGATCTCGGACCGGCCCATCGGAGGGCGAGGTTAGCGGGAGAGAGCCGGCGAGAGAGCCTCGACGACGTCGCTCGCGATCATCCCGGCGGTCCCGTGGGTCTCGCCCGCAAGCCGGGCCGCCTCCCCGCCCGCCGCCGCGGCCGCCGCGGCCCCGACCTTCGCGCCCATGCCCTTCGACAGGAACGCGGCGACGATCCCGGTGAGGACGTCGCCAGTGCCGGCCGTCGCAAGCCCCGGATTGCCGAGGTCGCAGACGAGGGCTCCCCTGCCCGGAGAGGCGACCAGGGTGTCCGCGCCCTTGAGAAGAACGACCGCGCCCACGTCGTCGGCGCCCGTCTGGACAGCGTTGAGCCGACGGGCGGAGACTGCGCTCGAGTCGCGTCCGAGCAAGCGTGCGAGCTCGCCCGCGTGCGGCGTCAGAACCGTGGGCGCATCGCGCGAGAAGATCCAGTCCAGGTGGCCAGCGACGGCCCACAGCCCGTCGGCGTCGAGGACGATCGGCTTGTCGAGACGGTCGAGGAGGTAGCCGATCAGGGCGCGGACGGCGTCCGTCCGCCCGATTCCGGGCCCGATCGCGACGGCCGTAGCTTTCTCGGCCGCCTCGATGATGGCGTCCGCGGCGTCCATGGTCATGACTCCGTCCTCGTCCTCACACGGCCGGCTCATCACCTCGAGCAGCCGCTGCTCAAAGACGACATTCAGGGACGCAGGCACACAGACGGTCACGATCCCGGCCCCCGCCCGTAGAGCGGCCTCGGCGGTCAAGCACGGCGCACCGGTCTTCCCAGTCGAACCGCCCACGATGAGCACGGAGCCGGCCGAGTACTTGTTGTCGCCGGGCCCGCGGCGCGGAACCTCTTCGAGGATGCCCTGGGTGACGTACTCGTGCCGCGTTCGGCCCGGTCGGAGCCCGATGTCGGCCACGTCGACCTCGCCCGCGTGAAACCGGCCAGGGGCAACAACGAGGCCGACCTTCCGCCCGTGGAAGGTGACCGTTGCGTCTGCCTTCACCGCAGCGCCCACGACCTGGCCCGTCGAGGCGTCCACTCCGCTCGGTACGTCGACGGAGACGATCGGGACGCCAAGGCCGTTCAGGTCCTCGATCGTGCGCGCTGCATTGTCGCGTGGCTTGCCGGAAAAACCGGTGCCGAAAAGCGCGTCCACGGCCACCCCGCCGCCACCCGGCTCGGCGAGCGGGATCTTCAGCTTGCGTGCGCGTTCGAGGTTCTCAGCGGGGTCACCGGCGACCTTGCCCTCGTCCCCCACGAGCACGATTTCGACAGTCTTGCCCGCTTCGTGGAGCCTGCGCGCGACCACGAACCCGTCGCCGCCGTTCGAACCTGTCCCGCACCAGACCGCCACGCTGCGCGCCTCCGGGTGTCGGCGGAGCACGGCCTCTGCCGCCGCGCTGCCGGCCCGCTCCATGAGCTCGATCATCGGGCCGTCGTGAGTCTCCTCGGCGGCCTGCATCTCCTCCGCGGTGTAGAGCGGTTCAGCCCACATCGACGTCGCGGACGACGCACACGGCGGCGGCCAGCTCTCGCGAATGGGTCATCGAGAGGTCGAGCTCGCCCACTTCGTTGCGCCGCGCCCAGTCCGCCACCCGGCCGGCGAGTCTCACCCCCGGCTTCGGCCGGCCGGAGATCTCGACGTCCTGCCAGGCGAAGGCCCGCGCCACCCCGAAGCCGAGCGCTTTTCCGACGGCTTCCTTGCCGGCGAAGCGGGCAGCGTAGTGCTGCGGCGGGTTCGGCCGGGAATCGCAGTAGGCGCGCTCCGCCTCGGTGAAGATACGGTCTCGGAACGACGGGTAGCGCTCCAGCGTGCGCCTGATGCGCCCGATTTCGATGAGGTCGAGGCCGACCTTCACGCGCCGTTGAGGTAGGTCGGCAGGTCGACGATCGAGTCGACGACGGCGTCGGGCTGGGGCTCCGCTTCCCTGAGCGCGGCAGGCCTGAACTTCCCGGTGCGTACGAGGACGCCGCGCATGCCGATCGCCTTCGCGCCGCCGATGTCGGCTTCGACGTCGTCACCCACCATGACCGCCTCGCTCGGTGTCGCCTCCACCTCGGCGAGTGCCGCCTGAAAGTAGGCCGCGGTCGGCTTGCCGACGACCTCGCCCTCGACGCCCGCCGCATACTCGAGCCCGGCGACGAACGCGCCCGAGTCGAGGAGCGGACCTCGGCTCGTCTGCCACCACTTGTTCTTGTGCAGGCAGACGAGGCGCGCGCCCTCGCGCAGCTCGGCGTAGGCGTGGTTGAGCCGGTCGTAGGAGAAGACCTCCGCCGTCTCCTCGCTCTCGTCCGCACCGCCGAGGAGAACTGCGTCGGCGCCGTCCTCCACGAGGTCGACGTAGTCCGCGAGGTCGTCGCGGATCGAGCTCATGACCAGTGCCAGCACGCGCTTCCCCTGCAGAAGCTTTCCTGCCGCAAGCGGGGTCGTCGTGATGTCCTCGCTTTCGAGGTCGAAGCCGATGGACTGCAGCTCGCCCGCGAGCGTTGTGCGGGCCCGCGTCGTGTTGTTCGTGACGAAGCGGAGGCGATGGCCTTCGTCGCGGAGAGCCCGCACGGCGTCGGGCGCCCCGGGTACCGCCTCGCCGGAAACGTGCAGAACCCCGTCGATGTCCAGCAGAATCGCGGTCATCGCACGCGAGTCTATTCAGGTGCAGAGCCGGCTGGCGATCCCCGTGGAGGAGATCGGCTTCCGATACTCGCGCTCGAGCGGGCCCGGCGGCCAGCACGCGCAGAAGACGGAAACGCGGGTCGAGGCGCTCTTCGACGTGGACGCCTCGGAGACGCTCTCGGAAGCGCAGAAGACGCGGCTGCGGCGGCGCGTCGGCCCGGTAGTGAGGGCGGTCGCGCAGGACGAACGGAGCCGCACACGAAACCGCGAGCTCGCCCTCGACCGACTCGCGGCGGCGATCCGGGCGGGCCTGCGCGTCGAGCGGAAGCGCCGCGCGACGAAGCCGACGGCCGCCGCGCGCCACCGGCGGCTCGAGGAAAAGAAGCGGCGCGGGACGACGAAGCGCCTCCGGCAGGCGCCCGACGACGATTGACGATTTCGGCACGAACGGCTCCAGACACGCGCGTCCGCGCGCATTAGGGTCGGAACCGGAGGGAGGCTCGCGGCGGCCCCGCACGAACTTGGCCTATTCGACGGTGACCGTCTTGGCCAGATTGCGCGGCTGGTCGATGTTGAGGCCGCGGAGCCGTGCGATTCGATATGCGAGGAGCTGGAGTGGGACGACGGCCAGCGCGGCCTGCAGGAAGGGATGCGTCCTCGGCACATAGATCACGTCGTCGGCGTGGTGCTGGATGTCCTCGTTGCCGTCGGTCGCGATCGCGATGACATCCGCGCCGCGCGCCCGCACCTCCTGGATGTTCGACACGATCTTGTCGTAGACGTGTGAGTCGGTCGCGATGCAGACCACCGGCGTCTGCTCGTCGAGAAGCGCGATCGGCCCGTGCTTCATCTCGCCCGCCGAGTAGGCATCGGTCGGGATGTAGGAGAGCTCCTTCAACTTGAGCGCCCCCTCGAGGCAAAGCGGAAGGCCGATGTGTCGGCCGAGGTAGAGGAAGAACGGCGCCTGGTAGTGACGTTGGGCGATCTCCTCGATCGGATGGTCGCCGTCGAGGTACGCGCCGATCTTCGCGGGGAGCGCCGAGACCTCGTCGAGGAGCGACTTGATCTCCTCCTGCGGCAGCGTGTTTCGCGCCTGGGCGAGATGGAGCGCGAGGAGATAGAGCAGCGTCACCTGGGCCGTGAAGGTCTTCGTCGCGGCGACGCTCATCTCGAGCCCGGCGCGCGTGTAGAGAACCCGGTCGGCTTCCTGCGTGATCTGAGTCCCCATCATGTTCGTGATCGCCAGCGTCTTCGCGCCGCTCTCCTTCGCCAGCCGCAGCGCATGCACCGTGTCGCGGGTCTCGCCCGACTGGGAAATGCCGACGACGAGGGTGTCCTTCGTGAGAACGGGATTGCGGTAGCGCCATTCGCTCGCGATGTCCGGCTCGCACGGGAGGCGTGCCCACTCCTCGATGACGTACCGGCCAACGAGGCCCGCGTGGTAGGCCGTGCCCGTGGCGAGGACGACCATGCGGCGGAGGTTCTGCGTCTCCAGCTCGGTCAGGCCGATGTCGTCGAAGTCGAGCTTGTCGCCGCGGAAGCGCTCGCCGATCGTCTCCGCGACCGCCTGCGGCTGCTCGTAGATCTCCTTGAGCATGAAGGTCTCGTAGCCGTGCTTTTCAGCGTCTTCGTCATCCCAGTCGACCTCGAACTCCTCCCGCTCCCGCGGGCCGTCCTCGACCGAAACGAAGGTGGCGCCGTCCGACGTGATCGCGACGACCTCGCCATCCTCGATCAGCTGCACGCGCCTCGTCTCGCGGAGGAACGCGGCGATGGACGAGGCGAGGAACATCTCTTTGTCGCCGATGCCGACGACGAGCGGGCACTGGAGCCGGGCGCCGACGAGCATCTCCGGGTGCTCGCGGTGGATGACGACGAAGGCGAAATGGCCCTCGAGCTGCGCGTAAGCTGTGGCGACCGCGTCCGCGAGATCGCCCTCGTAGTAGCGCTCGACGAGATGGGCGACGACCTCCGCGTCGGTCTCCGAGCTGAACGCGTGGCCCTCCTCGATCAGAGAGTCCTTGAGCTCGCGGAAGTTCTCCACGATCCCGTTGAGCACGACCGCGACCTCGTCTTCCACGCAGCCAGTCAACGGATGCGCGTTCTCGAAGGAGACCTTGCCGTGTGTAGCCCAGCGCGTGTGTCCGACCCCGGTGGCCGAGGCCGAGCCGTCCAGGCCGACCGCAGCCTTCAACTGGTCGAGGTTTCCGACGGCGCGCACGTAGTCGAGGCCGTCCTCCTCGAGCAGCGCGATGCCGGCCGAGTCATACCCGCGATACTCGAGGCGCTCGAGCCCGTGCAGGAGGAGTGGGTACGCCTCCCGGGAGCCCACGTATCCGATGATTCCGCACACCTGGGGAACCCCTTTCTTCGAGCGCTCGCCTCGTCCTTCGCCGGGCTGTTTAAGCGCCTCTCCACGTTCTCTTTCCTGCAAATCCGCCTGAAAACGAAAAGGCCCGGCTTCAGCCGAGCTCTCGCGAGACGAGAGTCGCGATCCTACCACAGAGCCTTTCCGCAGATTCCTCGGTTTCGGCCTCGACGAGGATGCGGACGAGAGGCTCCGTCCCGGACGGGCGAACCACGACGCGCCCGCCTGTCGCCAGGCCGTCGATCTCTTCCCGAAGAGACGCGGGAAGCTGCTTGGAACATACCGGGACGTCGGCCTTCGCCTGCGGCAGCTTCCGCATCCGGGAGGCAAGCTCGCGAAGGGTGCGTCCGCTCTCGCGGAGCGCCCGGCCGAGGAGCAGAGCGCCTACCAGGCCGTCCCCGGTCGAATGCCCGTCGAGGTACATGATGTGGCCGGACTGCTCGCCGCCCAGCTTCCCGTCCTCTCGGCGAAGCGCCTCGAGCACGTAGCGGTCGCCGACAGGCGTCGTCAGGACGCGGATCCCGTCCTCCTCCATCAGCCGGTGGAAGCCGAGGTTCGTCATCTCCGTGACGGCGACGAGGTCGACGCCGAGGTGAAGTGCAACGACGGCAACGATCTCGTCGCCGTCCAGCTCCTCCCCACCGGCGTCCACCGCGAGCATGCGGTCTCCGTCTCCGTCGAAGGCGACGCCGAGATCGAACTCGCCGCCCCGCACCGTCTCCGACAGGAGGCGTAGGTCGGTTGCGCCGCAGCCGACGTTGATGTTCGTGCCATCCGGTTTGTTTCCTATCGTGACAACATGCGCACCGAGCCTGTGGAGCGCCCGTGGGCCCACCTCGAACATCGCGCCGTTCGCGCAGTCGACGGCGACCCTGAGCCCGTCCAAGGGCACGCCGAAGCGCTCGCAGACGAGCGCGACATAGCGATCCGCGTAGTCGGTCGGGGCTTCGTCCTGCGGTGCGGCAGGATGCGGGGGCGCCTCGTCGGGAGCGTCCAGCAAGGCCTCGATCGCCTCTTCCTCCCCGTCCTCCAGCTTCCAGCCGCCGCGAAAAAACTTCACGCCGTTGTACTCCGGCGGGTTATGGGAGGCCGAGATGACGGCAGCGGACTCCTCGGCGAGCAATGCGACCGCGGGCGTCGGAAGGATCCCTCCGCGAACCGCGCGCGATCCGCCGGCTGCGAGGCCAGCTTCGAGTGCGCGCTCAAGCTCAGGGCCGGACGCGCGCGTGTCCCGCCCGACGAGCACGGGCTCGCCGCCGCTCCAGCGGGCATAGGCGGTGCCGAGCTGCGCGACGAGCTCGGGGGTCAGATCCTCGCCGACCACCCCCCGGACCCCGTCGGTCCCGAAGTATCGCCGTGGCAAGGTCTAGCGCTTCGAGAACTGCGGCGCCTTGCGCGCCTTGTGCAGACCGGCCTTCTTGCGCTCGACCACGCGCGCGTCGCGCGTCAGGAATCCCTCGCGCTTGAGGACGGTGCGAAGCTCGGGATCAGCCTCGACGAGAGCTCTCGCGATGCCGTGCCGGAGCGCGCCGGCCTGACCGGTGGGGCCGCCGCCGTGCAGGCGTGCGCGGAGGTCGAACTTGCCCTCGACCCCGGCGACGCGGAGCGGCGCGGTTGCGAGCGCCTGCAGCACCTGCCGCGGGAAGTACTCCTCGATCGTCCGCCCGTTGATCCAGGTCGACCCGTCGCCGGGACGCAGGATCACACGCGCCACGGAGGTCTTCCGCTTCCCGGTGCCCTGGTATTGGGCGATCTGGCTCATGACTCGGGGAGTGGTTGCGGGTTCTGGGCGCCGTGCGGATGCTCGGGGCCGGCGTACACCTTTAGCTTCGTGAGCTGCTGGCGGGCGAGGCGGTTGCGGGGAAGCATCCCCTTCACCGCAGCCCGAATGACCTCGGTCGGCCGCCGGTCGAGCTGCTCGGCCAGCGTCCGGCTGCGAAGCCCGCCCGGATAACCGGAGTGGCGGTAGTAGATCTTCGCCTCGAGCTTGTTCCCGGTGACGGCGATCTTCTCCGCGTTCACGACGACGACGAAGTCACCCGTGTCGACGTGATGAGTGAACTCGGCCTTGCGCTTGCCACGCAGGGTGTCCGCGATCCGGGTCGCCAGCCGGCCGAGGGTCTGACCCTCAGCGTCGACGACGTACCACTGCCGCTCGATCTCGCTCGCTTTGGCGCTATAGGTCTTCATCACACAGAAAATCGGCGGACCGGGCGTCCGCCGAGGGCCGATTGTACCAGCCATCAGTCCAGCGCGGACGGCGCGAGCGAAGCTGCCCGCACGCGCAGCGAATAGCGAACGATCCAGCCCGCCGGGGCGAGCGCGATGGCGAGGCCGCCGAGCGCGAGGGCGGCGACGCCGACGGCGTCGAGGGCGAAGCCCCAGATGAGGACGAGCGCGGCTCCCGTGAGGCCGGAGAGGAGGTCGTTGAGGCCGAGAACCTTGCCTCGCTCGACCGGGCTCGTGCAGTCGGCGAGCTGGGCCGTCGCGGCGACGAAGGAGAAGCTCCAGCCGAGCCCGAGCGCGAAGAGCGTGAACGCGATCATGGCCACGCTCGTGAACCAGATGAGGCTGATCGCCGAGGCGGCCATCAGAGTGAGCCCGCCGACGAGGGCGCGCGTCCTCCCGATCCGGTCGATCAGATCGCCGACGACGATGACGAGGGCGTACATGCCGACGACATGGGCTCCGATGATCGGGAAGACGACGTCGGCCGGATGGCCGCGGTCCACGACGACGACGCCGGTCAAGGTCATGATCCCGACCATCGTCGAGAAGCTCGCCATCGCGGCGACCATTGACGGGAGGACGCCCGGCCGGCGGATGATGACAGCGAGGTCCTCGGGCTTCTCGGCGGGCGTTTCGGCGCGCTCAGGGCCGGCGAGCATGCGCGCGATCTTGCTCGGGTCGGGCCGCACGGACGCGACGAGCACTAGGCCGAGGAGCATGAACGCGGAGGCGGCGAGCCAGGGAAGCACCAGCGCGTCCGCGTCGAGGTCCTTCCCCGCGAGCAGCGGGCTGAAGACCGTCGGGCCGAGGATGGCGCCGAAGACAGCGCCGAAGAGGACGAACGAGATCCCGCGCGCGCGCCGGCTCGGCGGGTACATGTCTCCGGCTGCAGTGCGCGCGAGGAGCGCGGTCGCGCTCGCGGCGCCCACGAACACGAGGCCCACGAGCACCGGGACGGCGAGGTCGAACTGGGCGCCGACGGCCGCCAGGATGCCGCCCGCGATCCCGAGGGCGAAGCCGGTGACGAGGACGGGCACCCGCCCGAACCTGTCCATCGCGCGTCCTGCGGGAAGGGCAGACAGCGCTCCCGTCCCGAGGACGATCGCTGGCCCGAGCCCGACGAGGCTTCGGACGCCGACTACGAGCACGACCGTCAGCGTCGCTACGGCGGCCGACAGCTGCAGCATCGCCGAGTTCGCGGCCAGGGACGCGGAGAGGAGGATCGTGTTGCGGCGGACAGGAGGTTCAGTCATCGAGCAGCCCCATTAAACCCATGCGAAAGGGCGGCAGTGCCGCGCTCCACGTGGACAGCCGCTTAGCCTACGGCGCGTGCGCCGGCGGGTCGTGCTCCACGGCAGGGTCCAGGGAGTCTTCTTCCGCGACTCGCTGCGCCGGCTGGCCGAGCAGCACGGTGTCTCCGGCTGGGCTCGCAACACACCTGAGGGGGACGTCGAGGCCGTCTTCGAGGGGGAGCCCCACGACGTCGAGCGGCTCGTCTCCTTCGCCCGGAAGGGACCACCGGACGCGCGCGTCGAAGCCGTGGACGTCCACGAGGAAGAGCCGGAGCGGCTCTCCGGCTTCGCGATCAGGTAGAGGTGGCCGCCGCCGCGGCCTCGCGCTCCTCGCGCCGCTCAGCCAGGCGGTCGAAGAGGCGGTTGACCGCCCAGAACGCGATCAGGGTGTACAGCCAGCCGAGGAAGATGTCCGCGACGTAGTGCTCGGCCGTGTACGTGAGCGCGTAGGTCATGGCGAGCGGGTAGAGGGCGAGCAAGACGCGAGCCCACCGCGGCACCAACGGCCACAGGACCAGCGCGACGAGCAAGGTGTAGGCCCCGTGCAGCGACGGCACCGCCGCCACCTGGTTCGAGTAGGCGGCGCCCTTCTCGTAGAGCGTGTCGAAGTTGCCGATTGGAATGTGGCTCCAGATGATCCCGATCGAGCGCGTCGTCGGCTCGAGCTCGCCGAGCTGGCTCGCCATCCACGGCGGCGCAGCCGGGAAGAGTGCGTACGTGGCGAACGCCATCATCGCGATCGCCGAGACCATGACGACGTAGCGCCGGAACCGGTCCCGCGCGACAAACCAGAGCACGGCTGCGACGACGTACGTCGCGAGGAAGTAGCTCACGTACACGAGCCACGCGAGGTAGTCGTACCAATGGATGGTGAACGGTCCGTCCCAGAGCCAGTGCTGCAGGCGCACCGTCGGCGCGACCCCAAGGCCGAGGATCTCGTCGGCGCGGAGCTGCGGCAGGACGTACGCCTGGAAGAAGAGCCCGTCGGCCTGTCCCCGCAGGAGGTCGTAGACCCAAAGGATGGCGAGGAACGGGAGCCACTCGAGGACGACGCTTCGCACCCAGCCCTTCACATTGGTCAGCGAGAGCGCGAGCAGGCCGAGCAGGATCCACATGACGAGCATGTCGCGCGAGAGCGGTAGGCCTCGTTCGAGCCAGAAGATCGCGAACGCGGCCAGCCAGACGATCGGGCCGCCCCAGCGCAGGATGCGGAGCGTCGTCGGCGAGGCCAACCGGGAGCGCGCGGCGTCGGTCGCGTTCATCCGCAAGAGGCTAGCGGCTGCGAGTTTGTCGTTGAGCCGCTCGTGGCAAGAATCGCCTCATGCCGTTTGAGCAATATCACGAGCCCGCCGACGAGCTCCCGGAGAAGACACGGACGTTCGCACGGATCTGCCTGTCGCTGATCGAAGAGGCCGAGGCGATCGACTGGTACGAGCAGCGCCTCGCTCTCGAGAAGGACCCGGAGGCGCGCGCGATCATGGAGAACGCGCAGCAGGAGGAGTTCAAGCACTTCGCCATGAACCTCGAGTTCCTGTCGCGCCGGAACGAGAAGTGGCGCACCGTGCTGGAGGATGTCCTCTTCAAGGAAGGCGACATCGTCGAGCACGGCGAGGCCGCCGAAGCCGAGCTCGACTAGAGCGAGAGGTGTCGCATGACGGCGATGCCGGCGACCGGCATCGCGGCCGCAAGCCCATAGGCGAGCGACCACGATCCTGCCTCCACGACGGCCGCGAAGGCCGGCGGGGCGATTGCGCTCGTGATCGCGAGAGCCGTTTGCTGGAAGCCGAGCGCGGCGCCGGCCCTCCTCCTCCCCGCGAGCTCGGCGGCGGCCGTGAAGGACAGGCCGTTCCAGCTCAGCGAGAGCGCGCCCGCCACCACGAAGACGGGGAGAAGGATCGGCAGCGGCGCCGAGAGGAGTGCGGCGGCAGCCGCGAGCGACACGGTCAAACCAAGAGCGAGCCGCCGGAGCGGCGCGATTCGCGCCCTGAGGCGGTCGGACCAGCGGCCGGTGACGATCCGCGCCACGGCGCCGAGCGCCTGGATGAGTGCGAACACGCCCGCCGCCTCAGCCGTGCTCAGGCCTCGCTCGCCGTGCAGGAAGAGGATGAGGAAGCTCAGGATGCTGATCTGCGCGGCGAGGACGAGTGCGCTCCCGATCGAAAGCTGCCACATGCGGGGGTCGCGCACGGGATGGCCGATGTCCGTCAGCTCGCCCTCGTCATGCGGCGCCTCGCGGAGCCCGCTCGCGCCCGCGACCGCCGCGACGAAGCATCCCACCGCAAGCGCGACGAGGCCGGCTTGGAGCCCTCCGGCTGCCTCGATCGGAGGAAGGAGGAGCGCTGCGAGCAGGCCGCCGATCGGCAGCGCTGTCTGCCGGATCCCGAGGGCGAAGCCACGCTCCTCCTGGGCGAACCAGCTCATGACGGCGCGTCCGCTCGCCGCGTTCACGCTCGCCCCTGAGGCGCCGCCGAGAGTGAGCGCGATCACGAGGACCCCAAACGAGGGAGCGAACGCGGCGACCAGCAGTCCCGCCCCGCAGCCGGCGAGCCCGGTTGCGAGCACGACCCGCTCGCCGACCCGGTCGGCCAGGAGGCCCCAGGCCAGGAGCGTGAAGACGGAGCCCGCATTGGCGGCCGCGATCGCGAGGCCGACGTGCGTCAGATCGAGGGCGTATTCCTCCTGCAGGGCGGGCGCGAGAACCGGTATGCCGAGAAAGACCGCCGAGTAGGCGGTCTGTGCGCCCGTCCCGAGCGCAAGGATCGTCCAGCGGTAGCGCGCCACCGCTTCGAGCCTAGCGGCGGAGCGCTATTCCCACTCGATGGTGGCGGGAGGCTTCGACGAGACATCGAGCGCCACCCTGTTCACGCCGGGGATCTCGTTGATGATCCGGCTCGAGATCGTCTCCAGGAGGTCGTACGGGAGGCGCGCCCAGTCCGCCGTCATCGCGTCCTCGGACGTGACCGCGCGGACGACGATCGGGTACGCGTATGTCCGCCCGTCCCCCTGCACCCCCACCGACCTGATTGCGGGCAGCACCGCAAAGCACTGCCAGAGCTCGCGGTAGAGACCGGCGCGGCGAACCTCTTCGAGCAGGATCGCGTCGGCGTCCCGCAGGATCTTCAGCCGCTCCTCGGTCACGTCGCCGATGATCCGGATCGCGAGCCCCGGACCCGGGAAGGGATGCCGCCAAACCATCTCCTCCGGAAGGCCCAGCTCCTCGCCGACCCTGCGCACCTCGTCCTTGAAGAGCACGCGGAGCGGCTCGACGAGATCGAAGTCAATTTCCTCAGGAAGCCCGCCGACGTTGTGGTGCGACTTGATGGTCTCGGCCGCGCCGGCATGCCCGCCGCCGGACTCAATCACGTCGGAGTAGAGCGTGCCCTGCACGAGCCAGCGGACGTCGCCGAGCTTTCGCGCCTCGTCCTCGAAGACGCGGATGAACTCCTCGCCGATCCTCTTGCGCTTCTCCTCCGGGTCGGTGATGCCTTCGAGCCGTGCGAGGAAGCGGTCGGCCGCGTCGACGTGGACGAGCGGCACGTGGAAATGACGGCCGAAGGTCTCGACGACCTGTTCGGCTTCGTCCTTCCTGAGCAGGCCGTGGTCGACGAAGACGCAGGTCAGCTGATCGCCGACCGCCTTGTGGACGAGGAGCGCGGCGACGGCCGAGTCGACGCCCCCGGAGAGCGCGCAGAGCACGCGGTCGCTGCCGACCTGGCTGCGAATGCGGTGGGTCTCCTCCTCGATCACCGCGGCGGCGGTCCAGAGCGGCGGTGCGTCGGCGACCCGATAAAGGAAGTTCTTCAGGAGATCGTTCCCGTAGGGCGTGTGGACGACCTCGGGGTGGAACTGGACGCCGTAGAGCCCGCGGTCGGGGTCCTCGAAGGCGGCGATCGGCGTCGAGTCCGAGCCTGCGACGACGCGGGTGCCCTCGGGCGGCGCCGTCACCGAGTCGCGGTGGCTCATCCAGGAGACCTGTTCCGCCGGGAGGCCGGCGAAGAGCGCGCCGTCCTCCGTGCGGATCTCGGTGCGGCCGAACTCGCTGACTCCGGTCGGCTCGACGCGCCCGCCGAGCTCCTGGGCCATGACCTGCATCCCGTAGCAGATGCCGAGCACGGGCACGCCGAGCTCAAAGAGGCCGGGATCGACCGAAGGAGCGCCGTCCGCATAGACCGAGGACGGACCGCCGGAGAGGATGATTGCGAGCGGGTGCCGGGCGGCGAGCTGGGCGGCGGGCACGCGGTGCGAGACGAGCTCGGAGTAGACACGGCATTCGCGGACGCGGCGCGCGATCAGCTGGGAGTACTGGCCGCCGAGGTCAACGACGAGGACGGGGCGCTCTTCGACCGGCGGCTCGGGCAGTTGGACGACGACGGCGTCGGCCATCAGCCCGTCGCCTTTCGCTTCGCTCTCGGTACAAACCGCGCGCCACATGCGCGCCCGGGGTGGTTACGCTCGAAAGCGGGTGGAGGCATGGGGTGGCCCCGGCGGGAGCGGGCAACGCGGCCCCGCTCGGTCATCCCATCCCGATCCGCTGCGCCTGCTGCAGCGCCTTGCCCTCCGTCTTGATCGACGGCGCCAGCATGATCTCCGCGCGCTGGAAGTCGTGGATGTTCTCGTACCCGCACGTCGCCATGGACGTGCGGAGCGCGCCCATCAGGTTCAGCGTCCCGTCATTTTCGCGCGCGGGGCCCACCACGATCTCCTCCAGGGCCGCCGCCTGCTTCACCTCGACCCGCGCGCCCCGTGGCAGCGTCGGGTGGAACGTCGCCATCCCCCAGTGGAAGCCGCGGCCCGGCGCCTCTTCCGCCCGGGCAAGCGGCGAGCCGATCATGACCGCGTCCGCGCCGCAGGCGATCGCCTTCGCGATATCCCCTCCGGTCCGCATCCCGCCGTCCGCGATTACGTTCACGTACTTGCCGGTCGCGAGCAGGTGCTCTGCGCGCGCCGCCGCCGCATCCGAGATCGCCGTCGCCTGCGGGACGCCGACCCCGAGAACACCGCGCGTCGTACACGCGGCTCCGGGACCGACGCCGACGAGCACGCCCTCGGCACCGGTGCGCATGAGGTGCAGCGCAGTGTGGTAGCTGGCGCATCCGCCGACGATCACCGGAATCGGCAACTGGGAGATGAACTCCTTCAGGTTGAGAGCCGAGCCGTTCGAGGAGACGTGCTCCGCCGAGACGACGGTCCCCTGAATGACGAGCACATCGAGGCCCGCCTCGAGCGCCAGCTCGTAGTGCTCCCGGACGCGCTGCGGCGTGAGTGACCCGGCCGCCAGCACACCGCCCGCCTTGATCTCCTCGACCCGGCGTGCAATCAGCTTCGGCTCGACGGGTTGGGCGTAGATCTTCTGCATCCCACTCGTCGCCTCGGCCGGCGAAAAGGACGCGATCCGAGCCAACTGCTTGTCGGCGTCGGGGTAGCGCGTGAAGATGCCCTCGAGATTGAGCACGCCGAGGCCGCCCATCCTGCCGAGCGCGATCGCGGTCTTGGGAGAGACGACGCCGTCCATCGCCGAGGCGAGGAGCGGCAGCTCAAGTAGGTGCCCGCCGAGCTTCCAGCCGATGTCCACATCGTCCGGGTCTCGGGTGCGGCGGCTGGGGACGATCGCGATGTCGTCGAACCCGTAGGCCTGCCGCGCCTTCTTTCCGAGGCCGATCTCGACGTCCATGAAACGATCCTACCAACCGCCCCCGGACGGGCCAGGGACCGGCTCAGGCGTCCTGGCGGATCGGCTCGAGGCGGTCGAGCGCGACGTGGGAACCGAGGCGCTGAGCCTCGCGGAAGTCGAACCGCCCGGGGCCGGCTTCGAGCACCGACGCGGCGCTCGCGGCCACTGAGCTGCGAACCGCGTCCTCGTACGAGCGGTCGTGCATGCGTGCCGCGATGAAGGCTGCGAGAAGCGTGTCGCCGGCTCCGACTGTCGAGACGGCCTCGAGCCGCGGCGCCCGAGCACGCACACGGACGTCGTCGGCGCGCTCTTCGCGGAAGAGCCCATAACACCCGGTGTCGAGCGTGATGAGGACGTTTCGGGCGCCGAGGTCGGCGATCTCGTCGAGGGCGCTCGTCAGGTCTTCCTCGTCGACGAACTCGTGCCCCACCAGGGACTCGGCCTCGCGCAGGTTCGGCGCGACAAGGTAGGGCTCGGCCTCGATCCCGAGCCGGAGGGCTTCGCCTTCCGAGTCGAGCACGGTCATCAGCCCACGGCGATTCCCATCGCGGATGAGCTTCGCATAGAGGCCTGGGTCGACGTCGCGCGGGAGCGATCCGGCGAAGACGACGTAGGCCGCGCCCTGCGAGAGATAGGCGAGCTTGTCGCGGAGCACGTCGAGCTCGTCCTCGGACACCTCGGGCCCCCACTCGTTGATCTCCGTGTAGACATTGGAGGTCGGGTCGAGCACGGCCGTGGACGTGCGCGACTCGCCGCGGATCCGGACGAAGTCGTTGAGGATTCCCTCGTTCGTCAGCTCCTCGACGAGCAGCGTTCCGGTTCGGCCACCGGCGAGACCGGTGCAGACCACCGGCACTCCGAGGCGGCGCGCGGCGCGTGCGACGTTGATCCCCTTCCCGCCAGCGCTCGACGTGCCCTCGCTCGCGCGATGGCGCTGCCCGAGCTGGAAGTTCGGGACGAGCAACGTGCGGTCGATCGCAGCGTTGAGAGTGACGGTGACGATCATCAGAAGGGCGAGAGGCTCGAGAGCATGTCACCGGCCTCGTCGAGCGCCCGCCCAGCGTACCAGCGCACCCGTGCGGGCAAGCTCGGCTCGTCGACCGTCTCGCTCGAGACGAGCGGGTGGCGGGCGACGACCTTGTCCCCGTCGTAGACCACGATCTCGCCGACCGGATCGCCCTGCGAGACCGGAAGGTCGAGCGACTCGGGTGCGACGACCTTCTCCACGAGCGTGTGGTCGAGCGGGACTGTGGCACGCAGCCGGACATCGGAGACAAGTGCGACCTCGTCGTCGGAGAACGGGACGGCGACCTGCGCGTACGGCTCGTTGCGCGAGATCACCTGTACGCGCCCGTAGTGGCCGAAGCCCCAGTCGAGGAGCGCGCCGAGGTCGCGGTTTCGCTTGCCGCGCGTCGGGCCACCGAGGATGACCGCGTACATCGTGGCCCCGTCTCGCTCGGCCGCCGCGATCTCGCTCCAGCCGGCCAGGTCGGTGTGCCCGGTCTTGATCCCGATGGCGCCCGGATACGTCGTCAGCAGGTCGTTCCACGCGTAGAGCATGCGTCCGCCAGCGATCTCGCCGCCGGTCTGCTCGACGATGCGGCGGAAGAGAGCGTGCTTCATGTCTTCCCGGGCCAGCGTGTACGTGTCCATCGCGGACGAGTAGTGGCCCGGCGTGTCGAGCCCGTCGGGGACGGCGTAGTGCGTGTCGTCGAGAGCGAGCTCCGCGGCGCGCTCGTTCATCATCCCGATGAACTTCTTGACGCTTCCGCCGACGTCCGCCGCCAGCGCGTAGGCGGCGTCGTTCGCGCTCTGGATGAGCGCGGCGGCGAGAAGATCTTTGACCTTGAGTCGCTCGCCCGCCTGGAGGTTGATCGTCGACTCCCCCACCGACGGAGCGGGCCCCTCGACGCGGACGGTGTCGTTCTTTTTCGTGTTCTCCATCGTGAGCAGCGCCGTCATGAGCTTGGTGAGACTCGCCATCGGGAGCCGGCGGTCAGGGTTCAGCGCGTAGAGCGTCTCCCCGGTGTGTCCGTCAACGAGCAGCGCGGCGGAGGCCTTCACGGTGGGCGGAGGCGTAGCGGCGATGGCCGCCTGGGCTGCGGCGAGGGAGAAAAGCAGCCCGGCGAGGAGGGCAAGACGCCGGAGCACGGACCCCAGCGTATAAATTCAGGTCGCGATGGGTCTGGTCGAACGGCACAGCTCGCCCGAGCGCGTACGCGGACGGGAGCGGGGCTTCGAGATTCAACTCGGCGAGCTCGGCGGCTTCGAGCTGCGACCGACCCGGCTCTTCCTCTGGCCGGGCTCTGACCGCCAAGGACAGGCCCGGATCCTGTCGCTGGGCCGCGCGCCGCGGAACCTCCTCCTCCCGAGGAAGGAGAGCGAATACGTCGCCGGCGCAGTGCGAATGCGCTCCGTCGGGAATCCGCTCATGACGCTCGCCCTCGCCGCTGTGCACACGGCGAAGGCCGTCAGGCAACGCGGATCTTCTGACCTGGGCTGAGCGCCAGCGGGTCGATGCCCGGGTTCAACGCGAGCAGGTCGTCCACCGTGGTGTCGAACTTCGCCGCGATCGACTCGAGCGTGTCGCCCCCCTTCACCCGGTAGATCTGCTTCTTCTTCGAGGTCGTCGTCCCGACGGTCGTCGTCGTGTCCAGCGCGCTCGTGGTGGGGAGCACGGTCGTCGGCGTCTGGGGGTCGCCGTTCAGCCCCCGCTCGATGAGGATGACGAGAATCGTCGCCGCAAGAAAGAACGCCGCCGGAGCGGCGATGCGGTACACCCACGTCCGGTATTTCGGGTCGGTCACCATCCGGAAGCCGCCCAGACCTCGCTTCGGAGCCGCGCGGCCTCGGCCGCGGCCGCCTTGCGCCAGTCCGCCCCGTCGACGCGGAACGCGTAGATGACAGCGCGCGAGACCGGCACGAGCGCGCTCGCCGGCCCGCTCGTGAACGCCCTCGCCACGTCGGCGGGCGTCGCCCCCTGGGCACCGATCCCCGGCAGGAGGAGGACTGCCTGCGGCATCAGCCGCCGCGCCTCCGCGACAGCACGGGGATGCGTCGCTCCGACGACCGCGCCGACGCTCGACAGCCCGCGTTCTCCGACGAGCCCCGAGCCCCACTCGTTGACGAGCTCCGCCACCTGGTGCCAAACGCGGCGCCCGTCGGAAAGGGCGAGATCCTGGATGTCGGCGCTGCCCGCGTTCGACGTTTTCACGAGGCAGAAGAGCCCCGCGCCCGAGCGCCGGCACGCAGCGAGGAACGGCTCGACGGAGTCGCTGCCGAGATACGGGTTGATGGT
>Ga0126307_10000195_pt1 | contig 38761 bp, 35 predicted proteins | sample Plot28_FD_89955 | JGI IMG/M metagenome (GOLD analysis project Ga0126307, IMG submission 89955) | Serpentine soil microbial communities from UC McLaughlin Reserve, CA, USA - Plot28 | ecosystem: Environmental > Terrestrial > Soil > Grasslands | place: USA: UC McLaughlin Reserve, Lake County... | reverse complement strand
GGCGAGGACCGCCTCGCGCACGGCGGGGGCCAGCACCGCCTCGTGGCCGCCGATGGCCACGGTCAGCGGCTCGCCCCGGGCCATGCGCTCACGGGCGCGCCGGGCGAACTCGGTCGTCGCCTCCCCCGACGTCATGCCAGAGCACCCCGGTGCATCTCCCCACGCTACGCGAGCGGTACGGCGAATCGCCTGGTGACGCCGTGACCGCCCTGCGTGGGTCGGAGCGGGTACACCGGGCTAATGACCTCGCCGGAGCGCTTCGCCATCGCCACCCTCGACCACCTGGTGCTCACGGTCGCCGATGTCGAACGGACGGTACGCTTCTTCACCGACGTGCTGGGATGCGGGCCGCGACGTTCGCGGACGGGCGGCGTGCCCTGCACTTCGGCGACCAGAAGCTGAACCTGCACCTCGCCGGCCACGAGATCGAGCCGAAGGCGGCCCGCCCCACACCCGGGTCGGCCGACCTGTGCCTGGTCACGCCCGCGCCGATCGACGCCGTGGTGGCGCACCTGGAAGCGTGCGGAGTGGAGATCGAGGAGGGCCCCGTCGACCGGACCGGGGCCGTGGGCGCGCTGCGCTCGGTCTACCTCCGCGACCCCGACGGCAACCTGCTGGAGATCGCCAACCGCCGACCGTGACGCCGGGTCGTCCCGGCCGCCGGCGCACCGGGACGGGTGCCGCTCGGGGCGGCGTGCCATTCTGACGATGTGTCAGAGACGACGGAGGGGACCACGGCGACGCTCGTACGGGTCGACGACCACGGGCCGGTCCGGCTGGTCACGCTCGACCGGCCCGAGGTGCTGAACGCCTTCGACAACGCTCTGTACCGGGCGACGGCCGACGCGCTCGGCGCCGCCCGCGACGACGACCGCGTGCACGTGGTCGTGCTGACCGGCGCCGGACGGGCGTTCTCCTCGGGGCAGGACCTCGGGGAGATGGCCCGCCTGGCGGCCGGCGAGGATCTCGAGTCGGGGTTCCCTGTGCTGCTCGACGCCCTTCAGGCGTTCGACAAGCCCCTGGTTGCGGCCGTCAACGGGGTGGCGGTCGGCATCGGGTTCACGCTGCTGCCCCACTGCGACTTGGTGCTCGCGGCCGAGCACGCCCGCTTCCGCACGCCGTTCGCCGTGATGGGCGTGCCGCCCGAGGCGGCGAGCAGCCTGCTGTTCCCCGATCGCATGGGCTGGCAGCGGGCCGCCCACGTCCTCTTCGCCAGCCCCTGGCTGTCCGCGGCCGAGGCCGTCGAGCACGGCATCGCCCTGCGGACCGTCCCCGCCGACGACCTGCTGCCCGAGGCGCTGGCGCTGGCCGCCGCCGTCGCCGCCGCCCCGCTGCCGGCGCTGCGCGCCATCAAGTCGACCATGCTGGCGGGGCGCGACGCGGCCGTCACCGCCGCCCGGTCCTGCGAGGACGCGGCCTTCGCCCGGGTTCTTGGCCTGACCTGACCGCCGCGGGGCAACGCCACCCGGCGGTGCGTCGCCGTGCGACGCCCGGTCGGCGGCGGAACGGCGGCCGGCTCAGCCGGTGGCGAGGACCACGATCGGGATCGTGCGCTGCGTGGCGAGCTCGTACTCGGCGAAGCCGGGCATCCGCTCGGCGTGGGCTGCGTAGAGGCGGTCGCGTTCCTCGGCCTCGGCGAACCGGGCCTCGACCGGCACCGTCTGGGTGCCGACCTCGATCGTGGCGTGGGGGTCGGCGTGCAGGTTCAGGAACCACTGCGGGTGTTCGTCCGCGCCGGCGTTCGACGCGGCCACGACCCAGCCGCGCTCGGTCGTCGTGTACACGAGCGGCGAGGTACGGGGCTTGCCCGTGCGGCGGCCCGTCGTGGTGAGCAGCAGCATGGACGCGCCCTCGAAGGGTCCACCGACCTTGCCCTCGTTGGCCCGGAACTCCTCGATGATGCGCTCGTTGAACATGGACACGCCCCCATGATGCCGGTCACGGTGACGCCCCGTGGACGAGCGCGGTGCGGCCCGGCGTGCCGGGTGGCACGTCGGGCCGCCGTCGCTCAGCTGCTCACGGCGCCCTCGCTGGCCGTCAGGCGCTGCGGCAGGCCGACTCTCGGTAGGCGATGTCCTCGATCGGCACCATGTAGTAGGTGCCGTCGGGGCAGGTCACCCTCGGGTTGATCTCGGTGAAGGTCCCCGCCTCGGTCTCGTAGCCCGGCACCGTCCACACGTGCACCATGTAGCCGGTGTTCTCGATGAACGCGCCGCCCACCTCGTCGCACATCGCCGAGGTCACGCCCGGGAGGTCGGCACCGAACGGCGTGTCCACCCCTCCGTCCGCGCGGGCGACGATGCACACGGCCTCGTGGTAGTGCCAGTGGTCGTTCGGGCCGGCGAACCCCTCGGGCTCGGTGTCGCTCGCCACCAGGTACATGAAGCCCGACAGCGGCGAGCCCGGGTCGAGGCCGTCGTAGATGAGCGTCGGCCTCCTGAGCGCCTCGGCGTCGAGCAGGCCCGTGTCGGTCGTGGAGATGCCCGCGGCGATGTAGTGCGTGCCGAGGCCCGGGGCGAACGGACCGGCGCGCCGGTAGCCCGCCGCCTCGGCATCGGCGATCGTCGGGAACTCCTCGGCGAGCCGGCGGGTGACGTCCAGCTGCTCGTCGAGGGCGGCCTGCGTCCTCGCGTCGATCGCCACGACCCCGGTGTCGTGCTGGTGCCCGTTGCGGAGCAGTGAAAGGCCCTTGTCGTCCCCGGCGGCCGCCTCGTCGCCATGGGCGTGCCCGGCCGGGTGGTCGCCGTGGGCACCGGCGGCGTGGTCGCGAGCCCCGGGTGAGGCCACGACGGCGGTGGTGAGCGCCACCACCACGAGTGGGGCGGCGAGCGCCAGCGGGCCCCCCGACGGCAGCCCCGGCCGTCGCCGGGCCAGCAGCAGCGCGGCGACCGCCACGGCCGCGAGCTCCAGCGCCACGGTGGTCGCGTCGACGAACGTGACCGCCTCGGCGTGGCCCGCGTGGTCGCCGACGGGCAGGCCGGCCGTGCGGCTCGCCGCCCACACCGCCGCGAACGCCATGTCGGCGACCACTGCGCCCTGTAGCACCGCGCGGGCGGGCCGGCACACGACCGACACGGCGAGGGCCAGCTGCAGCCAGCCGGCCGCGAAGAAGCCGACACCTTCGACCGCGGACTCCGCCATGTGCGACGGGGCCATCACGAGGTGGACGAGTCCGGCGCCGGCCAGGAGCGACCCCAGCAACCAGCGGTCTCCCTCGGCGATGGCGAACCCTCCGCTCGCCCTCGCCGAGGCCCGAACGACCGGCCCGCCGGGCGCCGGTGATCCCCCGCCCACTGGGCGGACGGGCTCGATGTGGGGCGGCCCTGCGGAGACCTCGCCTGGTGGTCGGTCGACGACGAGTGTCGGCGCCGGGCCGGTCGGCTCCATCGTCCCTGCGCACGGCGGACGATCGCTGCGGCTCACCAAATGCTCTCCCCCACGGTGCGATGGCACCCGCCACACCGGACGGTAGGGATCGGCGGCAGGTGTGTCAACCGTCACACCTCCTACCTGGAGTGGGGCGACCGCTGCGCTGCGTCAGGGCTCGGGTTGCCGGATCCCGTCGGCGGCCATCGTGAGACCACCGCAGCTCACCGCGTGGAGCAGGTCGATGGCGGCGTCGTCCGGGCCGTGGGTGAACGTGCCCTCGTCGCTCGTCACGTTCAGCCCCACGAGCCGGCGGCCGCCGCCGGCTTCCACGCATCCCACGCCCGTGCCCGTTCCCCGGAAGCCGAGATCGAACGCGTACGTCTGTCCCTCGGGATTCGTCACCGGGGCCACGGCGCAGTGGGCGAAGGCGTAGAGCAGGACGCCGCGGCCGTCGCTGACGAACAGCTCGGTGGGCGGCTGCTCGTCCGCGTCGACCACGAGCACGCGCAGGGCCTGCGGGCCGGCCGAGTCGATGTCGACGGTCGACCCGCCGCCGGCCGCCGTCGTGACGCCGAGCGTGCGGCGGCCCTCGGACGTCGCGGCCATCCACACGGCGTCGGGACGGCCGTCACCGTCGAGGTCGGCCACCTCGCCGCTGTCGGAGCCCGCCGGGGCCGGGGGCCCGGGGGCCGTGCAGCCCGCACCGGCCCCGGTCCCCGTGCCGGAGCCGGCCTCCGTGGTGCCCGACCCGCTGGTGGCGGGTGCGGGGGTGGCAGTGGATCCGCCGCCGTCGCTGGTCGTCGTGCCGGCGGCGTCGTCGTCATCGTTGCGCGCACAGGCGCCGACGACGAGGGAGAGCACCACGACGCCGGCCAGGGCCGGTCTCCGCAGCGCACGCGTCACGACCCGTCCCTACCCGGCACCGTCGACGACGAGGCCCGGGAGTGACGCGTTCACGGCGCGCGCCTCTGCGTCGCGTGCGGCGCCCCCACCGGGTAGCGGGTGAACCAGTCGGTGAGGGCCCGGTCGAACGCCTCGGGTTGCTCCAGGTTCACCAGGTGGCCGGCGTCCGGGATCAGGACGAGCTCGGCATGGGGCAGGCCCTCGAGCAGGGCGGGGGCTGCCTTACCGGGGATGATGAGCCCGTCCTCCTCGCCGTAGACGAGCAGCGTGGGGGCGGTGATGCGGTGCAGGTCGGCGCGGCTGTCGTGGTCGAGGATGGCCTGCGCCGCCCGGGCCCACGCCTGCGGGTCGGTGCTCTCGGTCTCGCGCTGGTTGTCGCGCACGATGTCGGGGCGCTCGGCCAGCGTGCGGGCGCTCCAGGCCTCGGCGGTCGAGGTCACGAGGCCGTGGGAGTCGGGGAAGCCGTGATCGCGCACGCCGGCCACGATCGCCGCGAACGCCTCGGCCATGCGGCCGGTCATGTGGGTTCCCGTGTCGCACAGCACGAGGGCGTCGACGAAGTCGGGCTCGGCCAACGCCAACGCCTGGGCGACCAGGCCGCCCATCGACAGGCCCACGACGTGGGCGTGGTCGACGCCGATCTGCCGGCACACGGCCACGGCGTCGGCCGCGAACAGGGCCGTGCTGTAGCGGCCCGTTGTGGCCTCGGAGCGGCCGTGGCCCCGGTGCTCGACGACCACGACCCGGTGGCGGGCGGCGAGCGAGTCGAGCTGGGGCGCCCAGTCGCGCCAGCAGCCGCCCAGGCCGTGCAGGAAGAGCACGGCGGGACCCGACCCCTCGTCGATGACGTTGATGTGCACCCCGTGGACGCTGTGCCGCACGCGATCACCTTCCCCAGCCGCCGCGGACCCTACGATCGAACATCGTTCAGGGCAAGGCCGTAACGGTGGGCTACGGGCGCCCGTTCTCACGGGCGGCGGCCCGGGTGGCGCCGCCCGGTCGGAGGGGGGAAGTGTGACGAGGGTGAGATCGAGGACCACGGGCGGGTCGGCACGCCGGGCCGCCCGGGCGGGCGCATGACGGTGACGGATCCCGACGAGGCGGACGACCAGCCGCCGATCATGGGGCGTACGGCGCGTTGGGGCGACCGGGCGGCCCGCCGCCAGGACATCCTCGCCGCGGCCCGCTCGCAGATGGCGTCCCGCGGCTACCTGGGGCTCAACATGCGGGACATCGCCGCGGGGGCAGGGGTGAGCGCCGGCACGCTGTACTCGTACTTCGCCACCAAGGAGGAGATCTTCGCGACCCTCTACGCCGAGGCGATCGAGGACCACAACGAGCGCATCGCGCCGCTGTGCGCCGAGGCGACGGACCTCGAGGCGTTCCTCGTAGAGCTGATCACCTCGCACCTCGAGCTGCACGGTGACTACGGCCAATACTTCTCGCTGTGGGCTGCCCTCGTGCAGGAGGCCGAGCCGCCCCCCGAGGACGCCGCCCACCCGCCGCCCCTGCCCGCCGAGCTGACCGCGGCGCTGCGGCGGGCCACGATCAGGCAGGGCGACATGATCGCCGCCGCGTTCCGGCACCTCGTGCCCGGACCGCGGGTGCGGGGCGAGCAGCGGCGGCGCATCGCGTTCGTGTGGAGCGTGCTGATCGGGGTGGCCGACCAGCTCTGCAGCGAGCGTCACCTGATCAGCCGCGTCGATGCCGACGAGCTCATCGGCTACGCCGCCCGCACGATCGCCGCCGGCCTGCAGGCCGGGGTGAGCGGCACCTCCGGCACCACCGGCACCAGCGGCACCTCCGGCACCACCGGCACCACCCGCGCCTCCGGCGGAGCTGGGGGAGCTGGGGGAGCCGGGTCCGCCGGGTCCGCCGGAGCCGCCGGCACGGCCGAACCCGCCGGAGCGTCCGGCACGGCCGGGCCGGGCACGTCGGCCGGCTGACGGCGCCGCCGCCCCGAGCGGCCGGCGCCGGCCGCTCAGGCCGCTCCGGCCGGTCCGGCGGGTGGGTGGGCCCGCTCCGTGAGGACCCGCTCACGCAGGGGGACGCGGGCCACGATGTACCAGATCCCCACGGCCACGGCGGCCGCAACCGCCGCGCCCACCACGGGGCGGTCGATCGTGAGCACGACACTGAGAGCGGCCACGACGACCATCGTGGCGATCGCCGTCCCCTTGGCCCGGCGGGACATGCCCAGCCCGTCGCGGTAGTCGCGCACCATCTGGCCGACGCCGGGCAGCCCGAGCACCCAGCGCTCGAAGCGGGGGCTGGAACGGGCGAAGCACGAAGCGGCCACGATGAAGAACACGGTGGTGGGCAGCCCCGGCACGATCACGCCGAGGGAACCGACGCCGACCGACGCCCAGCCCAGCCCGAACCAGGCCCACCGGGCCGGTCCGCTGCGGACCCGTGTCGGCACACCGGCGGGCACCATCCCCGCCGCACCGGTGGCATCATGTTCAGGAGTGGCCGGGATCGCGGCATCCGCCGCGTCGTCGTCGCCGGGGCTCACGTCGCTGCCTCCTCCCACGTCTCACCGGACCGGGACCGGTCCCGCAGGTGGCGACCCGCCCAGTCTCGCGCCCGCCGGCTTGCCGCCCGTGACGACCCGGGCCGCCCGCCTGCCGCGCGACGGTGGTCGACCGCTCCGGGCCGGGAGGGCGGCAGGCTGGGGCGGTGGACGCCATCCAGTGCCTCCTGACCCCCCTTGGCTCCCCCGACCTGTCGAGCCTGGGCCCCGACGCCGTCCAGCCGGCACGAACCTGCGGACGGCCGTGACCGTGCCCGACCACCGGCGACTGCGGCCCTCGCGCTTCGTGGCGGTGTCGGCGACGCCCGCCACCGGCTCGGCGATGTGATCACCGACGTCGTGTCGACGCTTGCCGCGACCGCCGGCCCGCCGGCCCTCGCCGCCCGATGACCGCGCCCGTGCCGCCCGCGCCGCAGGCCCCGGACCTCGCCGCCATCCCGGCGGCCTCCGGCCCGCACGAGCCGCTCACATCGGCCGGAGGCCCGCCGGCGTCGCCGCGGGCCTCGTCCCCTGTCGCGGGCGGCGGCACCGTTGCCCCATCCGCGCAGAGGACCCGACGGCTCGTGCGGGACGGCGGACCCTGGGTGACGCTGCTCTCCCCTGCCCCACCGGCCCGCGACGTCGCTGCGGGCGCGGATGGCGCCGACGCACCCGCGGCGGCGCTCGACGGCATGGTCCTGGCGGTGAAGGACCTCGTCGCCGTGGCGGGCGTGCCGCTGGGCGCCGGGTCGCGCAGCCGGGCCGGGGCGCCGCCCGAGCCCCGTGACGCCGCCGTCGTGGCCGCCCTCCGGGCGGCGGGAGCCACCGTCGCCGGCACGGTCGCGCTCCACGAGCTGGCCTTCGGCGTTTCCGGCGTGAACGACGAGCTCGGCTTCCCGCCGCATCCCGGCGACCCGGACCGCATCCCCGGCGGGTCGTCGTCCGGGTCGGCGGTGGCGGTGGCCGACGGCTCATGCGACCTGGCCGTGGGCACCGACACGGGCGGGTCGGTCCGCATCCCCGCCGCCCTGTGCGGCGTCGTGGGGTTCAAGCCGGCCTTCGGCACGTACCGGCTGGACGGCGTGCTACCGCTCGCGCCCACCCTCGACCACCTGGGCCTGCTGGCCCGGGCGGTCGCGACCGTCGCCCGGGCGCACGCCGTCCTCACGGGGGAGCCGCCGTCCCGGCGCGCTCTGGTGACGGGATCGGTGGAGTCCCAACCGATTCCGTCACCAGAGTCGGTGGGCATCGGCACGGAGGCCCGCCCCCCGCGGCTCGCCGTCGACCGGCGAGCCGTCGAGGCGGCCGAGCCGGTCGTGGCGACGGCCGTCGAGCGGACGCTGGCGGCGCTCGCCGACGCCGGTTGGGTCCTCGTCGACCTGGACGCCACGCCGGCAGGCGAGCGGTGGCCCGGCCCCGACGACGTCTTCGCCGTGTCGACCACGATCCTGTTCGCCGAGGCGGCGGCCGTGCACCGCCGGCTGCTGGCGGCACCCGACGGCACCCGGGCGCTCGGCGAGGCCGTGGCCGCCCGCCTGCACCAGGGCGCGGCGATCCCGGCTGCGGAGCACGCGTCCGCCGTCGCCGCCGGCCGGGCCATGGCCGCCGACGCCCGCGCTGTGCTGGCCACGGTCGACGCCGTGGCCGGACCGGCCGTGCCGATCCTGGCTCCGACGATCGAGGCCGCCCGGTCCGATCCCACCCTGGCCCACACGCTCGTGTCCGGCACACGCCTCGGCAACGTGACGGGCGTCCCCGCGATCACCGTGCCCGTCCCCGGTGCGGACCTGCCCGTGGGGCTCCAGCTGCTCGCCGCCACGAACGCCGCGGCTCTCGCCGCCGGGGCCGAGGTCGAGCGCGCCGCGGGCGCGCACGCGCGGCCGGAGGTCAGCCCAGGCGACCGAGGATCGTCGCGGTGATCTTCTCGACGGCCGGCGAGCGGCCCGAGAGGCCGTGCACCCAGTCGGTGCAGCCGGTAGTCACGACCGTGCCGCCGGCGGTGTAGGTGCCGAGCGGTCGCGGCCCCGCCCTCAGCCGGCGGTGGGTCGCGCTGCGGACGTGCGGTCGCGGCCCCGGCCCTCCGCCGGGGTGCGCTTCGAGAAGGGGCGTCAGCGCATCGAGCCGGTCCGACGTGCACGGGAAGCTGCGGGACACGCCGATCTCCCAGCCGACGTCCTTCGTGAGGCCCGTCGGCGTGGCCGTGCCGGCGGGGTCGGCACCCTCGGTGGCGGGAGACGGCATCGCTGGTCCACTCGGTCGACTCGGCTCGCTCGGGTCCTCAGACGGCGGCGACGGCGTCGACCTCGACCAGGAACTCGGGGCTGGCAGGCCGGCGACCACGTGGACGGTGATGGCCGGGGGGAGATCGGACGGGTCCCACACCTCCTGGAAGGCGCCGAAGCCCTCGTAGACCGAGTGGCCGTCGACCACGGCGATGGACCAGCGGACGATGTCGGCGAGGGTGGCACCCTCGGCCGCGAGGACGCTGGCGAGGTTGCGGAACGCCTGCCTGGCCTGCTCACCAACCGTGTCGCCGACGACCTTGCCGTCGGCGCCGACCCCGTTCTGCCCACCGACGTAGATCGTCTTCGCGGGAGCCTCGACGACCACGGCCTGGCTGAAGGCAGGGCTCCGGGGCATGCCCTCGGGATTCACGTGCCGGACGCTCATGCAGCCAGTTGTACCCACCGCTCCGCCGGCAGGACGACGGTGGGTGCGGGCTGCGCTCGACGTGAACGTCACCCACGGGACCACGGTCGTGGTCGTGAGGAGCGGCACGCAGGACCTCCGGTCCCGGCGTTGCGGCAGCACCTCCACCCGTCCGCGCCGTCCGGCCGGTCGACCCGTCGGGCCACGGCTGCGCCTGTCGGGGCCATCTCTAAGCCCCGGCGAGCCGCCGGGCGGGAACTAGCGTCCGGGACGTGACCGCCCTTCCCGGCGCCGGTGATGCCGTGGCGCCCCGTCGCGCTCCCGACGGGGCGGGGCGACCGCTCCTGCTCGTGGGCCTGCCGGCGGGCACAGCGCCGGGTGCCGGCGAACCCCGGGCGCTCGTGCGGATCGGGCGGGCGGTGGAGCACGCCGGGCTCGACGGCGTCGTCATCTCCGACCACGTCACGATCGGTCCCCGGCTCGACCGCTACCCCTGGGGCCCGTTCCCGTTCCCGGCCGACGCCCCGTGGCCCGAGCCGCTGACCGTGCTCACGGCCATCGCCGCCGCGACCGAGCGGATCCTGCTCACGACCGGCGTGCTGGTCGTCCCCCTGCGGCCGGCGGCCCTGCTGGCCAAGACGGTGGCGACGCTCGACCGCCTGGCACCGGGCCGGCTCGAGCTGGGCGTGGGCACCGGCTGGCAGGAGGAGGAGTTCGCCGCCCAGGGCCTCGACCACGCCCGCCGGGGCGCGATGCTCACGGACCACGTGGGCGCCTGCCGAGCCCTGTGGACCGACAGCCCGGCCCGCTTCGCGTCGGCGTCGGTGACGTTCGACGAGCTGTGGTGCGAGCCGCGGCCCACGTCGACCGGCGGGCCGCCGCTGCTGTTCTCGGGTTCCCTCACGGCCCGGAACCGGGACCGCATCGTGGCCCTGGGCGACGGCTGGATCCCGATCATGGGCGCCACGCCCGCCGACATCGCCACCGGCACCGCCGGGCTGCGCGAGGCGCTGGCCCTCGCCGGGCGGGACCCGGCGGGCCTGCGGGTACGCGCCCCGCTGACGGTCCACCGCGGGGCCGGCGACGTCGAGGGCGCCCGCGCAGGCGCAGCCGGCGACGCCCGCGGTCGGCCCGACATGGGGGCCACGCTGGCCGGGGCGTCCGATCTGGTTGCGGCCGGCGCCACCGAGGTCACCATCCCGCTCGTCGCCCTGCCGGGCGCGCACACCGGCGACCCCGGAGCGCAGGCCGACGCCCTCGCCGACCTGGCCGCCCGCTGGCGCGCCGAGGCCCCCGCGCCGGCCTGAGCCGCGCTCACGACCGCTCCGAACCCGGGCGCCAGGCCACGATCTCGCCGGCCACCTCGATCATCTGCGCGAGCTGGCCGGCGTCCGTGGCGACGTCGAGGGTGACGGGTCGCTCCCCGGCCAGCGCCCGCCCCAGCCGCTCGCCGTGCGCCGTGGCGTCGAGCGCCGGCCCGTCGGCGCACCACCGCTCGACGGGCACCGCGACGCCCAGCCGGGCGGCGGCCTCGACCACGCTCGCCGTGGCCTCGCCCGGTGCGATCGACTCTCGCCCACCGATGCCGTCGCGCCGCCGACCCGACCCCCGGATCCGGCCACCGCCGTCCGAGCCGGCGCCGGTGGTCGCCGTGGTGGCGACGGCCTCTCCCCGGGCGCCGGCCGTGGTCAAGGCCGGGACGCCCGATCCCCCGACACCGGAGGCGGCCGCCGAGGCGGCCCCGCGCTCCCCCCCGATGCCGGATGTCGCCGGTGTGGCGATCGGCAGGCTCGCGGGCCCAGCACGCGGGTCGGCGTCCACGACTGCGAGGGCGGCGCGGCCGGGCCGACGGAGGCGGGCGACGGCCACGCAGGCGGCGGCCAGTCCGGCGGCGTCGGCGCGGGCAGGCACGACCGCGCCACCGAGGCCCGTGGTGGCGAACGTGCGCGCCACCCAGTACCCGGCGGTCCCGGGGTCCGCGGCCACCAGGCCGTCGGTTCCCGTCGCCCTCCCGTAGGCCAGGGTGACCTGGCTGGGGGCCAGCGGCGCCCCGGTGCGGCGCCAGCCGTCCTGGGTGACGCGGGCCAGGCCGGCCCGAAGGGGCGGCACGGCCAGCTCCAGCCGCGGCCGGCCCCACAGCTGGGCCACGGGCCCCAGAGCCCCCGGCGCCAGCGTCACCACCGCTACGCCGAGCGCGTCCAGACCGGGGGTCTCACGCGGGTCGAGGCCGGCGGCGACGATCACGTCGGCCTCCGCCAGGCCCCCCCGGGCGAGGTCGTGGGCCTGCAGGCCGACCGTGGCCCAGTGGTGGCGGCTCCGCCAGTCGAACACCCCCTTCGCACCCCAGGTGTTCAGCACCCCGAGGCTGCCGGCCGCCGCCAACGCGTGCAGGCCCGGCACCAGCGCGGGCTCGGCCACGCCGGGACCGACGAGGAGCACCGGCGCCCGCGCCCCGCGCAGCCGGTCGACCACGGCGGGATCGGGCTCGACCCAGCGGTCCACCGGGTCGGGACGGTCCGGCAGTCGGTCGGCGACGGCGCGCTCCGGGTCGAGGCCCAGCCTGAGGGCAACGAGGCCTCGGCCCGCCCGCAGCCGCCGCTCGACCTCCCGCCAGGCCCCAACCAGGGCGTCGTCGTCGTCGATCGCCACGGCCCCGGACTCGGCGCCCCCCACCGTCCCCACCGCCCCGGGATCGGCACCGCCCCCGGGCTCCACCGTCCCGGACTCGGCACCGCCCAACAAGCCCGCCCCGGACCCCACCGTCCCGGCCTCGGCACGGCCCACCGACCCCACCGCCCCGGCCTCGGGCTCCCTGGTCCCGGCCTCGGCACCGCCCCCGGGCTCCACCGTCCCGGGATCGAGACCGGCCGCCGACCCCATCGCCGGGCTGGCCGAGGCCCACCCCGCGGGCGGGCCGGGCGGGGTGATGGCGGCCCTGCGGTCGAGGATCGTGAGGGCGCCCGCGCCGTGGTGGACGGCGCACCGGGTCCGCGCCACGAGCAGATGGGCCTCGGCGAAGAGGCCTACCACACCCGCGGGCACGTCCACGACCGGGACGCCGGCGAGCGGCGCGCCGTACACCGTCTCCACGCCGAGTGCCGCCAGGCCCCGACGGACCAGGTCGCCGGCCCTGACCGGTGCACCGCTCTGGAGGTCGCTCACGCCGGCCGCCCACCGCGAACCGGGGAGCGTCGTGGTTGCCTAGTGACCGCGTCGCTCCCCGGAACGAGGGGAATCGGCGAAAACGACGGCACGGCCCTCCGCCTACAGCGTCGCGGCCACGACGTCGACCGTCCTGGCCGCGCCGTGGCCGTGTCGCTCCCTGGAACGAGGGTGGTCGGCGGCAACGACGGCACGGCGCGCGGCCTACAACGTCGCGGCCAAGACGTCGATGGCGGCGTCGGCGGACCCGAACGCCGTATCGAGCACGAGGGCCCGCTTGAGGAACAGGTGGGCGTCGAGCTCCCACGTGTAGCCCATGCCGCCGTGCACCTGGACGCAGGTCTTGCCGCTCCCCACCGACGCCGCCCCGGCCACGATGCGAGCGGCGGCCACGGCCCAGTCCACCTCGCCGCCGGCGACCGCCACGGCCGAGGGTGCGGCGAGCGCCTCGTCGAGGACCACGGCGGCCGACCACACGGCCGACCGCGCCACCTCGACGGCCGTGTGGGCGTCGGCCAGGAGGTGCTTGAGCGACTGGAAGCTCCCGATCTCGCGGCCGAACTGGCGGCGCTCCTTGGCGTAGGCCGTGGCGAGCTGCAGCGCTCCCTCGCCGAGGCCCACCTGCAGGGCGGCGGTGAGCAGCGAGCCGGTCCGCCGCCAGGTCGCCGCGGCCGCCGCGTCGCCGACCGGCGTGCCGCCGTCGAGCCTCGGGACCCGGTGCACCGGCGTGAGCGGGTCGAGCGGCCGGGGGAGGGCCGCCGCCCCCGCCAGCACCGTCGGGGCGTCGAGCAGACGGACGCTGTCACCCTCGAGAACCACCAGCTGGTCGAGGCCGGCCAGATGCTCCACCAGCGCCGGCGCCGCGTCATCGACGACTCCGACCACGACCTCTCCGGACGCGGCGCCGCCCGGGAGCCCGGCGATCCCCGACCCGGGCCCGGAACCGCCGGGGAGCCCCGACCCGGGCCCGGAACCGCCGGGGAGCCCCGACCCGGACCCGGAACCGCCGGGGAGCCCCGACCCGGACCCTGGACCGTCGGCGGGGCCGGATTCGGATCCCGCACGGGCGACCGCAGCCGGTCCGCCGGCGTGATCGTCGAGCCTGCCACCGAGGAGGGCGGCGGCGAGCGCCGTCGCGACCACGGGGCCCGGGACGGCCGCCCGGCCCAGCTCCTCGGCCACGAGCACGGCGTCGGCCCAGCCTAGGCCCACCCCGCCGGAGGCCTCGGGCACGGTCAGCGAGAACACGCCCATCTCGGCCAGCGCCCGCCACAGGTGGCGGTCGACGGCCCCGGGCCGGTCGGCGCACGCCCGGCGGGCCTCGGGGGTGACCCGGGATTCCAGGAAGCGCCGCAGCTCGTCGCGCAGCGCCGCCTGCTCGTCGGTGGGTTCCAGGTCCATCGGCTCAGCGCTCCTTTGGCAGGCCGAGCACCCGCTCGCCCACGATGTTGCGTTGGATCTGGGACGTGCCGGCGGCGATCGACAGCGACAGCGCGTACAGCGTCTGCTCGACGTGGTCTAGCGACGACAGGTCCACCGGGTCGTCGAAGGCCAGGCCCGCGCGGTCGAGCAGGCGCATCGTCACCTCGCCGAGCCGGTCCCGGGTCCCGTGGTAGGCGAGCTTGAAGACCGATCCGCCGAACCCCGCCACCACGCCCCGCTGGGCCCGGGTCACGTTGCGCCGGGTCAGCGCCCACAAGGCGTCGAGCTCGGCGGCCACGATCGCCAGCTCCCGCCGGATGCCGGCATCGCCCCACGCCGGCCCACCCGTGCCCCGGCGCTCGACCTTGCGGGCGATCGTCGCCAGGTCGGTGACCAGCTGCATCGACCTCAGCAGCTCGCTCACGAACGCCGTGCCCCGCTCGAAGCCGAACGTGACCATCGCGACCCGCCAGCCGTCGTTCTCGTCGCCCACCCGGTTCGCCACCGGGATGCGCACCTCGTCGAGGAACATCTCGGCGAACTCCGTCACGCCGGTGAGCGTCCGGAGCGGGCGGATGTCGATGCCGGGCGCGTCCATCGGCATGATCAGCCACGTGATCCCCGCGTGCTTGCGGACGTCGGGATCGGTGCGGACCAGCAGCTCGCAGTAGTCGGCCACGTGCGCGTGCGACGTCCAGATCTTCTGGCCCGTGACGACGTACTCGACGCCGTCACGCACGGCCCGCGTGCGCAGCGAGGCGAGGTCGGAGCCGGCCTCGGGCTCGCTGAACCCCTGGCACCACACGTGGTCGCCCCGGAGGATGCCGGGCAGATGGGCGGCCTGCTGCTCGGGCGTGCCCTCGGCGATCAGCGTGGGCCCGGCGTGCAGCGTGCCCACGAAGTTGCAGCCCACGTACGGCGCCCGGGCCCGCTCGGTCTCCTCGAGGTAGATCAGCTCGAGGCTCGGGCTCGTCCCCCGGCCGCCGTAGGCCGCGGGCCAGGCGATGCCCGCGTACCCGGCGTCGTGCAGGCGTCTCTGCCAGCCGGTGTCGTAGGCCCTCTTGGCCGGCCAGTCCTCGGTGGAGGGCGGCGGCGGAAGCGTGGGCAGCACGTCGGAGAGCCAGGCCCGCAGCTCGGACCGGAAGGCCGCCTCCTCGGGCGTGTCACGCAGTCTCACGGGTTCCCTCCTGCGGTCGGGGCGGTGGCCTGCCGGGCCAGCGCGGATCTCAGCACCTTGCCCACCTCGTTGCGGGGCAGTTCGTCGAGCGCCGTGACGCGGACCGGCACCTTGTAGGGCGCGAGGTGCGCCCGGCACAGCGCCTCGAGGGCGGCCGGGTCGGGCGGAACGCCGCGGTGGCGGGGCACGACGAAGGCGCAGGGCACCTCGCCGAGCCGCTCGTCGGGCACGCCGACCACGGCCACGTCGGCCACGTCGGGCGACAGGCGCAGCACCTCCTCGACCTCGGCCGGGAACACCTTCAACCCGCCCCGGTTCACCATGTCCGAGAGCCGGCCCTCGATCCACACGAAGCCGTCGCCGTCGATGCGCGCGACGTCGCCGGTGCGGAACCACCCGTCGCTGCTCAGCCGGTCCGACAGGTCGGTCCCGCCGGCGTAGCCGGCCGCCAGAGCCGGCGTCCGTACCCACAGCTCGCCGGCGGCGTCGCCCGTCACATCGACGCCCGAGTCGTCGACGACGCGCAGCGCGACGCCGTCGTGAGGGCGGCCGATCGAGCCGAGCTTGTCCTCGCCGTGGGCCGCCGAGTCGCCGGCGTTCCAGCCGATGATCTCGCCCCCGATCTCGGTCTGGCCGTAGCTGTTGAGCACGGCCACGCCGAACCGGTCCCGGAAGCGGCGGGCCTGCAGCGGCGACAGCGGGGCGGTGATGCTGCGCACGAACCGTAGCGGCGCCAGATCGGTCACCGTGCCGGCATCGGCGGCGTCGGACAGCATCGCCATGGCCGCCGGGGGCAGCACGGTCGAGCGGATGCCGTGGCGGCGGACCAGAGCGGCGAACGCCACCGGCTCGAACCGCCCGACGATCACGACCGGGGCCCCGACCCGCAGGGCGAACAGCACGTTGTAGAGACCCGCCCACAGCGACAGGGACACGGGCACGAGGTTCGGCATGGGCGCTCGGGCGCGGTCGGGCACCGCCCCGCTGCGCAGCTTGCGCAGGACGCCGTCGATCAGGGACGCCACGCCGGCGTGGGTGAGCAGGACCGGCTTGGGCGGCCCCGTCGTGCCGGAGGTGAACTGCACGAGCGCCACGTCGCCGTCGAGGCGCTCGTCGCCGGCGACACCCGGTCGGACCATCACCCGGTCGGCCGCGGGCACGACGACCGGGAGGTCGCCGAACCGGTGGGCGTGCTCGTCGGTGGTGACCACCGCCGCCGGGTGCACGCTCGCGGTCACCTGCACGACCTCCGGGGCTGTCTGCCGGGGGTTGAGCGGCACGTAGACGCCGCCGGCCCGCCACACGCCGAACAGCGCGGCCACGACGTCGGGTCCGTCCGGCAGCATCACCGCCACCGGCGCGCCCTCGCCGACGCCGGCGTCGGCGAGGGCGCAGGCCACGTCGGTGGCCCGCGCGCGCAGGCGGGAAAGGGTCCAGGACTCGTCGCCCCAGTGGACAGCCACCTCACCGGCCCGGGGATCGCCCGCGCCCACGGCGTCGGCGAACAGCAGGTCCGCGAGGCTCACGTCCGCCCGTCCGCTGCCGCCGGGGCGGGCGCCGGCGCGGGGCGAACGTGCGGATCCTGGGCGCCGGCCGCCGCATCCGCAGAACGTTCCGGTGAGGCCGGAGGCTGCCACACCGGCTCCCGGCGCTCGGCGAACGCCGCGGGGCCCTCGGTCTGGTCGGGGTGGCCCCACAGCGACACCAGCTCCCGGGCCCCCGACCGGCAGGCGTCGGTCAGGCCCTCCTCCAGCGCGCCCCACAGCGCGCGCTTCGTGGCGGCCAGCGCGGCGGGCGAGTTGCGGGCGATCGTCTCGGCCAGCTCCTGGGCGGCGTCGCGCAGGCGAGACGGCGGGTCGACGACCTCGCCGACCATGCCGATCTCGTGGGCCCGCCGGGCCGACATCCGCTCGTGGCGTCCGACGAAGGCCATGCGCATGACCGCCTCGGCCGGCACCTTGCGGATGAGCCCGATCGCTTCCAGCGAGACGACCTGCCCGATCGACGCGTGAGGGTCGAAGAACTGGGCGTCGCTCGCCGCCATCACGATGTCGGCGTCGGCCACCCAGTGGAACCCGCCGCCGGCGCAGATGCCGTTCACCGCCGTGATGACCGGCTTGGACACGCCCTGGTGCCAGGCCGTGAAGTGCAGATCGAAGTCCTCGACTGAACGCCGGTACCGCTCCATGCCCACGCCGTCGGTGGCGATCTCGCGCACGTCGACGCCGGTCTGGAAGGCCCGGCCGTTGCCCGTGTGCACGATCACCCGGACCTCCGGGTCGGCGTCGAACTCGCGCCAGGCGACGGCCAGCTCGTCGCGCATCGTGGCGTCCATGGCGTTGAGCTGCTCGGGGCGGTCGAAGATCAACCACCCGACCGGCCCTCGTCGCTCGATGACGAGTGTCTCGTAGGACGAGTACGACCCGGGCGGGGCAGTGGTCATGTGGTCCTCCTCGGGCGGCGTGGACGGTGGCGCGGGGGGCGGCGCGGTGAACGTGGCGGGGCCCGGGCCGGTGATGTCGTCGGCCAGCGGTGTCCAGACTGGGTCACGCCGCTCGGCGAACGCGGCCGGGCCCTCCGTCTGGTCGGGGTGCCCCCACATCGACACGAGCTCTCGGGCGCCGGCCCGGCACGCGTCGGTGAGCCCAGCCTCCAGGGCGCCCCACAGCGCCCGCTTCGTCACGGCCAGGGCCGTCGGGGAGTTGCGGGCGATCGTCTCGCCGAGGGCCTGGACGGTGTCGACCAGGACGTCGCCGGGCACGACCTGGCCGACGATGCCCAGCTGGTGCGCCCGCGTCGCGGTCATGCGCCCGTGACGGCCGACGAGCGCCATGCGCATCGTGGCCTCCATCGCCGACATGCGGACGAGCGCGATGGCCTCCGACGCCGTGACCTGCCCGACCGACACGTGGGGGTCGAGGAACGCGGCTCCCTCCGCGGCCACGACCACGTCGGCATCGGCCACGATGTGGAGCCCACCGCCGGCGCACACGCCGTTGACGGCGGCGATGACCGGCTTGCGCACGCGGTTGTGCCACGACGACAGGCGCAAGTCGGACCGCTTCGTGCGGCGGGACTGCTCGCGCAGCGCCTCGGGGTCGCGGCTGAGCTGCACGACGTCGAGGCCGGTCTGGAACGCCTCGCCGGCCCCGGTGACGGCCAGGACGCGCACGTCGCGGTCGGCGTCGAGCTCGGTCCACGCGCGCTCCAGCTCGGCGAGCATCGTGGCGTCCATGGCGTTGCCCCTGTCGGGCCGGTCGAACGTCAACCACCCGACCGGACCCCGGCGCTCGACGCGCAGCGTGGCGTAGCCCACGTCAGCTCCGGGGCACGTCGCGCCAGGGCGCGTCGCGCCACGGGTCAGGCTCGCGGGGCAGGCCGAGGACCCGCTCGCCCACGATGTTCTTGTTCACCTCGGTGGTGCCGCCCTCGATCGTGTTGGCCCGGCTGCGCAACATGCCCCGCACCTCGTAGGGCAGGTCGGCCCCGTAGCTGTCGCCCGCCGGCTCGGCGGCGCCCGCGGGCCCAGGGGGCTCCCAGGCGGTCGCCCCCGCGCCGACCAGGTCGGTCGCCAGTAACTGGATGCGCTGGTTCAGCTCGCCCTGGTGCACCTTGCCGATCGAGCTCGCGGGCCCCGGGGAACGCCCAGCGCGCAGCCCCGCCCGCACCCGCTGGTTGGTCCAGCCGCGGATGCGCTCCTCGGACAGGACCGCCACGATCCACTGCCGCACGACCGGGTCGTCCCATCCGCCGGGCCGCCCGGCGGCCGGCAGTGTGCGGGTGAGGGCCACGAGCCGCTCGGCGCCCGAACCGCCGATGCGGTCGACGCCCCCTGACCCCGACCCCGACACCATCTGACGCTCGCCCGAGAGCGTGGCGCCGGCCACCCGCCAGCCTTCGCCCACGGCGCCGACCCGCTGGTCGTCGGGCACCCACGCACCAGCGAGGAAGACCTCGCTGAAGTCGGCCTCACCCCCGATGTGGCGGAGCGGGCGGACCTCGACGCCGGGCTGGTGCATGTCGACGAGGAAGTACGTGATCCCGCGGCGCTTGGGCACGTCACCGTCGGTGCGGGCCAGCAGCACGCCCATGTCGGCGAGGTGGGCCCAGGTGGTCCACACCTTCTGGCCGGTGATCCGCCAGCCGTCGCCGTCGCGCTCGGCGCGGGTGGCGAGCGACGCCAGGTCCGACCCGGCGCCCGGCTCGCTGAAGAGCTGGCACCACACCTGCTCGTTGCGCACGATCGGCGGCAGGAACCGCCGGCGCTGCTCCTCGTTCCCGTGGGCGAACAGCGCGGGGGCGGCCAGGTTCAGGCCGAGCGGGTTCAGACGACCGAGGTTGAACGGGCGCAGCTCGTCCTCGATCGCCCGGGCCACGGCCGGCTCGACGTCGAGACCGCCGTAGGCCACCGGCCAGGTAGGCACGACGAGGCCCGACCGGCCGAAGATCGGGTACCAGGTCTCGTAGTCGGCTCGGCTGCGCACCTGGCGGATCGCCCGGGGGCCGCCGCGCCCGGCCGCGTGGCGCCAGGCCGCGGGGACGTGTGCGGCGGCCCACGCTCGGGTCACCGCCGCCGCCTCGGCGGGCGGCGTGCCCGGTCCGATCGCCAGGGGCTCGGCGCCCGCGGCCCGCGCGTCGGTCACCTCAGCGGCCCTCGAAGCTCGGCGGGCGCTTGTCACGGAAAGCCGCCAGGCCCTCGCGGAAGTCGTCGGTGCGCGACGACAGCTCGAGTGCGAGCGCCTCGTTCTGCAGCTGGTCGTCGAGGCTGGCCGAGGGGCTGGCCGCGAGCAGCCACTTCGTCAGCCCGAGGGCGACCGTGGGGCCGGAGGACAATCGGTCGACCAGGGCTGCGACCTCGGCGTCGAGCCGCTCCGCCGGCACAGCCAGGTGCACGACGCCCCAGTCCGCCGCCTCGCGGCCCTCCAGCGCCCGGCCGAGGAGCAGCAGCTCCCGGGCCCGCACGGTCCCCACGAAGCGGGGCACGAGCCACGAGCCGCCGGAGTCGGGGGTGAAGCCGCGCTCGGTGAAGGGCTCCCAGAGGCGGGCGTCGTCGGCCACGACGGTGAAGTCGGCGGCGAGCGCCAGGTGGAAGCCGATGCCGGCCGCCCAACCCCGCACCCGGCACACGACCGGCACCTGCACGGAGGCCACCAGCGGGATCAGCCGGTGCGCCAGTGACGGCACGCGCCGCTGGATGCTGCCGACCCTTGGCCGCCGGGGCGCGGCGCCGTCGGCCGTCGGCGGGGTGGCGTTGCGGACCACGAGGTCGGCACCGCCACAGAAGTGGTCGCCGGCGCCGGCCAGCACGATGCAGCGGACGCGCTCGTCGCGGCCGGCGGCGTCGATGGCGCCGATGAGGCCGGTCACCATGGTGTCGTCGAGGGCGTTGCGCTTCGAGGGCCGGTCGAGCACGAGATGCAGGACAGGTCCACGCAGGCCGATCTGCAGACCGTCGACCGATGCGTAGGCGGCGTCGAGCGCGCCGGTGTCGCTCACCGGTCGGTCCAGGCCGTGCCGTCGGCGAAGCGGGCGGTCACGGCGTCGAGGGCCTGCTGCAGGTCGTTGGCGCCGCCGGGCGGCTCGGGCAGTCGCACCGGTCCCCGCTCGCGGCTGGGCAGCAGGATCGCGGCGTGGCCGGGCGTGGTGACCTCCCCTCGCTGGTTCTCGGCCACGAGCTCGACGTCGACGGCCGGCCGGTCACCCTCGGCCAGGTACTTGCGCACGACGGTGCCGCGCAGCCACTGGGTGTCGCCCACGTAGTTGAACCGGCGGAACTCGCAGTCGAGGCGCCACAGCCAGGCGTCGTCGCCCATCCAGTCGGTGCACAGGTGGATCAGCCAGGTCTCGCGCATGCGCCCGTAGTCGAACGTCGTGGGGTTGCCGGAGCGGCGGGCGAACTCGGGGTCCCAGTGCACGCGCTGCATGACGTCGGGCACGTTCTGCGGGTCGCGGTGGAAGAAGCGCGGGATGCGGCGCCGGTTGGCGGCGGCCAGCCCCAGCGCGGAGACGCCGTAGAGGCCCATGCCCATGCCCACGTGCCAGCAGACGATGTCGGTGATCGTGAGCGGGCCCTTGACCATCGGCCCGACCGTGTCGCCCTCGGCCACGTCCTCCCACCAACGTGGCTCCGCTCCCCGGGCCGTCTCGCGGGCGTACTGCGCTTCGATCTCGGCGATCTGGTCCTCGGTGTAGGGGGCCAGCTCGACGTCGTCGTACTTCTTGCGCTCGCGGGCCCGTGTCCGCTCGGTGCGGATCATCAGGCGGTACTGGGCCGACAGCAGTCGCCCGGCGGGCACGCGGAACACCTGACCGGTCCACTCGTGGATCGCCCGGTCGGCGAACTCGCTGGGCTTGTCGAGCACGCCGACCAGCGCGTTGCGCCGGGACACCCGGTCGCCGGGGCGCAGCGGCGCCCACCACTCGCGGGCGCTGGCGCCGTAGAACGCGTGGACCCCGCGCAGCGGGTCGCCCCGCATGAGCTCGGCGTGCTCCGCGGCGACGGCGGTGACCTCGTCCTCGCCGACCAGCGTGTCGCCGCCCACGAGCGGCGGCGGGGCGATAGGCCCCTCCCAGCGCGTGCGCGCGCCGTAGGCCGGGTCGCACCACAGCGGGTTCGGGTCGCCGTAGGCCTCGGCGACGTGGCGGAACACGTCGGTGGTCAGGACGGTGTAGTGAGGCGGCTGCGGGTGGGGCTCGGCCACGCCGATCCGCTGGCGGAGGCGGGCGACGGCCTCGTCGGTGATGCGACCGCGGTCGGCCTGGGTGACGCTCACGAGCCCACCGCCGTGCCCCTCATGCGATGCAGTCTCTCATGGATTGAAGCACCGTTCACTTCCTGACACCCCGTCAGCTTACGTCTCCGGACCGGCGCTGACGAACTGCCCAGACCTCTCTGAGGGACCTCCAACCTGCGGGCCGTCTACTGACCCTCCGACAACGGAAGGAGACACCACACATGCCCATGATGACCCCGAGGCGCCTGGTCGCGGCCGGGGCGGTGGCGGGGGCGACTGTCCTCGGCACCGCCGGATGGGCGGCCGCGCAGGACCAGTCGTCGACCTCCGACGACACCGAGGCCACGACCGAGACGACGGAGCCGACCGAGTCGACGGAGGCGCCAGCGCCCCCCGACGCCCGGTCCTCCGGCGAGCAGGGTCCCGAGAGACGCGGTCCCGAAGGGAACTGTCCCGACGGCGCGCATGCGCCCGACGCCCCGAGCGAGGACCCGAGCGAGGGCTCGTCCGGGGCCACCTGACTGGTCGGCCGCGGGCCCGGGGCCGTCCAGGACCGGGCCCGCGGCCCAGACCTACGCCCGGAACGCGCCGGCGATCATCTCGTGGAGCGTGGCGAGCGGCAGGCGCTCGACGGGCTCGGCGTCGTCGGACGTCACCGCCGGGTCGAGCAGTTGGTACGTCGCCACCATGCCGCTGAGCAGGCGGGCCAGGACGAGCGGATCACCCGCCCGCAGCTCGCCGCTCTGCTGGCCCCGGCGGAAGATGCGGGCCTGGATCTCCATCGCCCGCTGGAAGTTCGCCTGCAGGGCGTCGTCGATCTGGAGCTGCGGCGGCAGCGCCGAGCTGGACGAGCGAAGGTACAGGCGACCGAAGTGCCGGTGCTGGCGGAAGAACCCGACCTCGAGGTCGACGACGCGGCGGAGCTGGTCGAGCGGCGAGTCGCTCTCGGCCACCGCGGCCTCCATGGCCGGCACGAGCTCGGCGCCGCGGCGGAGGAACACGTTGAGGAAGAGGTCGTCCTTGTTCTGGAAGAACGAGTAGACCGACCCGACCGAGAACTCGGCCAGCTCGGCCACCTCCTTGAGGGTGGTCTCGTGGAAGCCCTTCCGGCCGAAGACCTCTTCGGCGGCGTCGAGCAGCTGGTTGCGGCTGAGGTCCTGGTGCTGCAGGCGGCGCTGCTCGCGTCGGCTGAGCGCCTGGCTTCGGCCCTCGGTCGTCGCGCGCGGCATCAGCGCAGGTTAGCCCTCACTCGATTGATTGAAGCTACGTTCTGCGAAGTGAACGATGGCACAGAGGGCCCTCGTCCCCTGACCCGTCGCAGGTTCGCCGGTCCGACGTCCGCCGCCGCGGGCTCGCCGAGGCCCCGTCCCCCCGAGGGCGGCCGTCCGCCGGGTCAACGGGCCACGGCGCGCTCGAAGGCGGCCTCGTCGCCGGCGTACGGGCCGGACGGCCGGGGCCAGTGCAGCACCAGGTCGGTGGCGCCGACCTCGGCGTAGCGGCCCAGGGTGTCGCGGAACGCCTCGGGCGAGGACACGCCCGGCTCGAGCTGGGGGCCGGCGAGCACGATGCGGTCGAGCGTGGCCGGAAGGCGGCCCACGGCGGCGCACGCCTCGTCGAGCCGCTCGACCTCGGCCCGGACCGCCGCCGCCCCCGCCTCGGCGTCGAGCAGCGGCTCGCCGACCCGCCGGGGACCGGTCGTGACCCAGGCCTGGCCGTACATGGCCGCGAGGCGCATGCCCCGGCGCCCGGCGGCGGCCACGGCGAAGGGCAGCCGGGGCCGCTGCAGGCAGCCGGGCGCCATCGGGGCGGCGTCGGCCACGTAGTAGCGACCCCGGTACGTGGTCACCGGTTCGCGCAGCAGCAGGTCGGTCAGCTCCACGAACTCGGCGAAGCGGTCGGCCCGCTCGCGGGCGGACCACGGGTCCTGGCCCAGCACGGCGGCGTCCCAGCCGCTGCCGCCCGCGCCGACGCCGAGCGTGAACCGCCCACCGGACACGTCCTCGAGCGCCAGCAGGTCGCGGGCGAAGGGCACGGGGTGGCGGAAGTTCGGCGTCGCCACGAGGGTCCCGAGCCGCAGTCGGGTGGTGGCGAGGGCCGCGGCGGTCAGGGTCGGGACGGCCCCGAACCACGGCCCGTCGCGCAGCGTCCGCCAGGCGATGTGGTCGTAGGTCCAGGCGTGGTCGAGGCCCAGCTCCTCGGCCCGCCGCCACCGGGCACCGGCCTCGGCCCAGCGCAGCTCCGGCAGGATGAGCACCCCGAGACGCATCCCGCCGACCCTACGGCCCACCGTCCCTGCCGCTCTTCGCTTCCGGCAGCGCTCCCTTCGCCCTGTGCGACTCGGCGCTGCCAGAAGCGCGTTCGGGCACGGGTCCTCGACGTCGTCGCCGGCGAGGAGACCCGACTGGCCTGCCGGTTCGCAGATCAGAGGGAGTCAAGGGGACGGCGGTCGGAGGTCGCGGGCTGCCGGCCGAGGCGGAGCGGGGCGAGGGGGGCGTCGATCATGAGGTGGCGCTGCCAGGTGGCCCCGAGGGACAGCAGGGACGCCCGCCACGCCGCCAGGGGCCCGCCGCCGGCGTCGCCCCCGGGACCGCCGGCCGCCAGCCACGCCCGCTCGATCGCCGCCCAGGAGGGCCAGTCGGGCAGGGCCCAGATCACGATCGCCTCGGTGTCGGCCACCATCGCCACCCGGAACGCCCCGACGAGCGTGGCGCCCTCGGACGCCCACGCGGCGACCCCTTCGTCGCGCACCGCGGCGAGCAGGTCCGGCGCCCGACCGGCCGGCACGGTGACCAGCTCGTGAGCGTAGACCTCACCCCGCACCGCCTCGGCGACCAGCTCGGAGATCGTGCGGGTCCACGGCTCGGGCACGATGATGCGGTCGACCCCGCCCCGCCGCAGCGACGACGCCACGGCCCACCACTCGGCGAGCGACGCGTCCTGCGCCCCGGCGCCAACGAGCTCGTGGGCGAAGTTGGCGACGAGCCCGTCCCAACCGGCGAGCTCCCACATGTTGACGACCTCGGGCCACCGGCCGGTCGAGCCCACGGTGGACCAGACGCCGAAGCAGACCTGGTCGCGCTCGGCCATCGCCACCGGCACCCAGTTCGCGGTCATGTGGTGCAGGTAGCGGGCGCGGTTGTGGCCGATGATGTCGATGAGCTCGTGGATGTAGACCTTGTCGTTGCTCACGGCGACCAGCCCCGGCGACGGCTCAGGACCGGTTCGACGGCCATTCCGGCCGGTGGTAGCCGTCGAAGCGCAGCTCGCCGCCGCGCAGCTCGCGGATCGTGAGGAAGTCGCCCTTGTAGCCCTTGCGGTCGTGGGGGCCGAACTGGATGTAGGTGCCGGGACCGCCGTTGGTGGCCGGCATCCAGCGGATGCGCTCCATGCCCTCCTTCACGTGGCGGGGCGTGGGGATGGCGGCGTTACCGATGCCGTGGATGGCCACCCGGGCCGTGTCGTAGGCGAGCGCCACGACGACGTTGCGGGTGGAGCGACCGAAGCGCTTCTCGAACCGGGCGGTCATCGCCTCGTAGTTGGGGTTGGCGCCGTCCTCGCCCAACTGGTCGACGCCGTGCCAGCCCTCGAGGCCCTCGGCCCACCGGTTGGAGTTGGAATAGAACATGAAGGCCGTGCCCATCACGCGGGGCGGGTCCCAGTCGAGGGCGGCGAGCGCCTCGGCGAAGTGGAACGTGGCATAGCCGTAGCCGCCGTAGTAGAGGCCCTCGACGCCCAGGTCGCGCATCATGGCCAGGTCGTCGCGCAGGCCCTTGGGGTTGGGTTCGAGCCTGACCTCGCGCACGACGGTCACGCCGAGCCCCGCGGCCGCGTCGCGGAAGTAGTCGGCGTAGTCGCGCCCGGACGAGCCGTGCTCCCAGAACGAGCCGACCCGGGTGATGCCCCGGGCGGCCAGCCACTGGGCGCACATCACGCCCTCGGTCGGGATGTCGCCGTTCGCCACCGTGAAGCAGTACTCGGAGGCGAACTTGTGGGCGCCGGTCCAGCCGATGCAGGCCACTCCCAGCGCGTTGGCCGTGTCCTGCAAGACCAGCGAGTTGTCGGAGATCATCGGCCCCAGCACCACGACGCAGCCCTGGTCGGCCAGCCAGCGGTACCCGTCGATGACCTTGCGGTAGTTCTCGCGGGGCAGGCCGCGGGCGTCCGCGACGACGAGCTGGACCGGCCCACGGGCGAACACGCCCTCGTTGAGGGCGTCCTCGATGGCCAGGATCGTGGGGTCGATCCAGTCGGCGAGCAGCTGGTTGAGGTCCATGTCGATGAGGATCCCGATCTTCACCGGCTCGAACGGGTCGCCCTGGGTCTGCACGCCGCCGGTCGGCGGGTAGATGGTGATGCCCTGGACGGCCCGGTCGGAGGCCGAGCCGCCGCCCTGGTACCACGCCGTGCCCTCGCCGCCGCGCCCCGTCAGCCACGCCTCGGTGCCGTGGGTCACCGACGAGACCGCCCGATCCGGCTCGGCGATGCCTAAGTCGACCGGGGCCGGGAACATGCGCTCCGCGTAGGTGTGCCCGTCCGGCCCGTCGTCGGCCATGTCGATCCCCCTCCGAACGCCTTGTTCGATGGTTTGAACTATAGTTCATCACCACGGACCGCAGTTCGCGAGGGGGACCCGTGCAGGCAGACGACATGATCCTGGTCAGCGTCGACGACCACCTCGTCGAGCCGCCCCACCTGTTCGACGCCCACATCCCCGAGGCGCACCGTGGCCGGGCGCCGAAGGTCGTCCGCACGCGCGAGGGGGCCGACGTGTGGGTCTTCGAGGGCTCGACGATCCCCAACATCGGCCTCAACGCCGTAGCCGGCCGCCCGAAGGAGGAGTACGGCATCGAGCCGACCGCCTACGAGGAGATGCGGCCCGGCTGCTACGACGTCGACGAGCGGGTCAAGGACATGAACGGGGGCGGCGTCCTCGGCTCGATGTGCTTCCCGTCGTTCCCCGGCTTCAGCGGCCGGCTGTTCGCCGCCACCGAGGACAAGGAGGTGGCGCTCGCCGTGCTGCGGGCCTACAACGACTGGCACGTCGACGAGTGGTGCGGATCGCACCCCGGCCGGTTCATCCCCATGGGCCTGCCCGTGCTGTGGGACCCGGTCCTCGCCGGCGAGGAGGTCCGGCGCCTCGCCGCCAAGGGCGTCCACTCGGTGACCTTCACCGAGAACCCCGCCACGCTCGGCTACCCGAGCTTCCACAGCGACCACTGGGACCCGCTGTGGCAGGCCTGCGTCGACGAGGGCGTCGTGATCTCGGTGCACCTCGGCTCGTCGGGCCAGCTGGCCGTCACGGCCCCCGACGCGCCGGTCGACGTGATGATCACGCTCCAGCCGATGAACATCTGCCAGGCCGCGGCCGACCTGCTGTGGTCGCGGGTGCTCAAGCGGTTCCCCGGCATCCGCATCGCACTGTCCGAGGGCGGCACCGGTTGGATCCCGTACTTCCTCGACCGACTCGACCGGACCTACGACATGCACCACTTGTGGACCGGGCAGGACTTCGGCGGGAAGCTGCCCAGCGAGGTGTTCCGCGAGCACTTCCTGACCTGCTTCATCGCCGACCCCGTGGGTCTCCAGCTGCGACACATGATCGGCATCGACAACATCTCGTGGGAGTGCGACTACCCCCACTCCGACTCGTCATGGCCCGTCGCTCCCGAGGAACTGGCGGGCGTCGCGGAGGGCGTCCCCGACGACGACATGGCGAGGATCACCCACGAGAACGCCATGCGCTGGTACTCGTTCGACCCGTTCGCCCATCGAGCGCGTGCCGACTCGACCGTGGCGGCGCTGCGGGCCGAGGCCGGCGACCACGACGTGGCCGTCCGGCCGTTCGACACGGGCCGGATCGAGCGCCGGCACACCGGCATCGAGATCGGGAAGCTGTCGGCGAGGACCACGGCGTAGCGCCGGCGTTACAGCTATCGCTCCAGCGGTCGTCGGCGTCGCCGCCGCTGGGCGTCAGCCCGCCCGGCAGCTCCAACGGTCGTCGCTGTCGGCCGCCGCTGGGCGTCAGCCGGCGCGGCAGCTCCAGCGGTCGTCGCTGTCGGCTGCGAGGGCGTCGGCCCCGACCGCCTCGACGTCCGCCCCGGTGCGGGTCCCGGGCGACAGGAACGGCCGCCGGAACGTGAATGCGTCGGGCGTGGGCACGGATGCCTGGAGCAGGTCGAGCCGGGCCCGGGCCTCGGCGACCGAGGGCCGGTGGCCCGCCGGCACCCACCACAGCACCACGAAGGCCTCGTCCATGCGGTCGAACCACTCGCGCCGGCGGCGCAGGTACGACCGATGGTCGGACAGGTAGACGTACTCGGCGAGCGCCTCGATCGAGTCCCACACGCTCATGTTCACGATGATCGTGTCGTCGTCGAACGGGCGGACCGAGGTGGCGTCGCCCGCCTCGGTCTGGAACCGCCACACGAAGCCGGGCGACCCGTCGGCCAGCCGGTTGATCGGTTCGAGCGCAGCCACGAACTCGGCGAGCCGCGGCGAGTCGAGCGGGGCCACCAGGCGGGCGACGTTGAGCTGGGCGAGCTGGTGGTCGGCCATGGTCGGCACTGTAGGGGTGGGGGCAACCTCGCGGTCCCGCGCCGGTGGGCGCTCGGCACGGCGCCGAGAAGCCGTCGGGGCCGTCGGGGCCGTCGGGCCGGCAGGCGGTCGGGCCGGCAGGCGGTCGGGCCGTCGGGCCCGTCGGGCAGTCGCGTCGTCGGGGCCGTCAGGCCGGCAGGCGGTCTGGCCGGCAGGCGGTCGGGCCGGCAGGCGGTCTGGCCGGCAGACGGTCGGGCCGGCAGGCGGTCGGGCCGTCGGGGCGTCGGGCAGTCGCGTCGTCGGGCCGGCGGGCCGGCGGGCGGTCGGACGAACGCGGGACGGACCACACGGGCGCTCGCTTCCGCCGCTGCCCACGATGCGCCGGCGAAACTGGCGACGACTGTGCGTCCGCCGCTCTTTACCCTCGGGGCCATGTCGGCACCCGACGCGCACGAAGCGACGTTGGTGCTGCACCTGCGTCGTTCCCGCCGCAAGGCTCGGGACGCAGCCGTCGCCGAGGTGGCAGCCCTACTCGGTGACCGAGACGGGCGATCGCTGCGTGGTGGCCCGCTTTCGGAGGTGTCAGGTCTGGCGTGGGTCGGGCTCGACGACACCCCCGCCGCCGTGATCGCCGAGCGGCTCCGTTTCCTCGGCTACACGAACGCGGTCGAGCTGGTCCGGCCGGCGGATGAGGTCGAGTACCCCGACGAGGCGTGGGAGCGGGCGCGGTGGACGGGCAGGGACGTGATCCTGGTCCCCGTCTACGCCGAGCCGGACGACGCCCTACGTACCGGGGCGCCGGACCAGCGATCATTCCTGCTCGAATGCGGCGACGGTGTCGTCCGGCGGATCGAGGGTTACCGGGGCGGCCGCGGCACCCTCGAGCACAGGGCCCTACCCGTCGCTGATGCCCGCCTGCTGGTGAACCTGGTGGCCAACCCGTCAGGCGGCCGCCTCCTCGACCCGTTCGCCGGCGCCGGGGGCGTGGTGATCCAGGCCCGGGCCGCGGGATGGCGTACATACAGCGCGGACGCCGACCCGACCCTGCGCTACGGGCTTGCAGAGCTGGCGGACGCCCACGCGGTCGCCGACGCCGCCGCGCTGCCGTTGGCGACCGGCTCCGTCGACGCGGTAGCCACCGAACCGCCGTATCACCCGATGGCCCTCGACACGGTGGTCGGCGCCGTTCCCGAGATCGCCCGCGTCCTACGCCCGGGTGGCCGGGCATCAGTCCTCGTGGGGGCCGACCAAGCCGAAGCCGTACGGTCCGCCGGGACGCACGCGGGGCTCACGTCGGAGCTGGACACCCCGATCGACCGCAAAGGTACGTCCGTGGTCTGCATGTGCTGGGGGCGGTAGCTCCTGGTGGAGGAAGTCGTGAGGCTCGGGAGCCGAGCGGCGAGGGCAGCCGGGCCGGTGCGGGGGTTCCCGTCCTGGGATGATCGTCGTCGTGCCCCGCCCCGCGCCCGGACCGCCCGCCGTCGAGGCGCCCCGCCTGCCCGACGACCTGACACCGGTCGACGGCGCGGCGCTGGGCGACGACGACCGCGTGGACGGGGCGCTCTGGACCGAAGGCACCCCGGACGGCGGGGCGCAGGAGCTGGCCATCAGCGCCTCGCGCCTGTCCAACGTGCGGCTCACCGGCCTCGACCTCGACGGGCTGACGCTGCTCGACACCGTGCTCGACGGGTGCGAGCTGTCGGGCGCCCAGCTGACCGGTGCCCGCTGGGAGCGGGTGGCCTTGACGGGCTGCCGCCTGTCGGGCCTCGTGGCCTCGGACCTGCGGGCCCGGCACGTGCGCTTCGCGGACTGCCAGCTCGACGGCGCGTGGCTGCGCTCGGCGACGTTCGACTTCTGCGAGCTCGTGGGCTGCGACCTCACCGCCGCGGACCTCTACGGCGCCCGCCTCACCCGCACGCGGTTCCTGCACTGCACGCTCGACCGCGCCGAGCTGTCGGCGGCCGAGCTCGACGAGGTGGCGCTGCACGGCTCGTCGCTCGACCGGCTGGGCGGCGCGGACGCCCTGCGCGGCGTGGTCATCGCCAGCGACCAAGTGCTGGCGCTGGCGCTGCCCGTGCTGACCGCCCGGGGCATCACGATCGACGACGACTACCTCGACCCGCGCTGACCCGTGGCTCCGCCCGCCCCTTCCCGCCAGGCCGCCCGGGCCCGCACCGCCCTGCTGCGGGCCGCCCGCGAGGTGTTCGAGGCCAAGGGCTACGCCAACGCCCGGGTCGAGGACATCACCGACGCCGCCCAGTACGCCGTCGGGTCGTTCTACACGTACTTCGAGTCGAAGGAGGACGCGTTCCGCGAGGTGATGGGCCAGCTCGGCACCGACGTGGCGGCCCGTCCGCCGGGGCAGGACGCGAGCGGCGACAGCCCCGCCGCCCACGACCTGCGCAGCCTCGAACGGCGCATCCAGCACGCCAACCAGCGGTACTACCGGGCGTTCACGGCCGAGGGGAGGCTGTGGGCGGTGGTCGAGGAGGCGGCGCTGCGCCACCCCGGTCCCCGGGCGATGATCCGGGACCGCTGGCGCCGCTACTGGGACGCCACCGCCGCGGCGCTCGCCCCGTGGCGCGACGCCGGCGTGATCGGGCCGGACGTCGACGTGCTGGGCACGGTGACCGCACTGTCGGCCATGACCGAGTGGATCATCAGCCTGCGGCGGGGCTACGGGTTCACCGCCCCCCGGCCGATCGCCATCCCCGATCTCACGCCGGTGTGGCTGCGGGCCCTCGGCGCCGGCCGCCGCCCGCCCGCGCCCGGGTCGCGCGCGGCCGGGCCGGCTCCGGGCGTTGCGCCGGCTCCCGGCCCTGCGCCGGCTGCGGGCGCTGCGCCGGCCTCCGGCGTTGCGCCGATTCCGGTGACGGATCTGGTTGGTTCCCAACCAGATGCGTCACCAGATGAGGCGGCGCCGGCGACGACCCGCGAGCGTCTGATCGCCGCCGGGCGGACCGAGCTGTCCCGCCGCGGCATCGGTGACGTGCCGATCAGCGACATCGCCGGCACCGCCGGGGTGTCGGTCGGCAGCTTCTACACCTACTTCCCGTCGAAGTCCGACCTGGTGGCGGCGCTGCTGGACGAGAGCCCGGGCCTGCTCTACGCCACGCCGGCCGACGTGCTCGCCGGGGCCGGCGAGCGCGTCGAGGCCGGTGACGACGTGGCCGGCGCGGCGCTGGCCCTCATCCGTGCCCACCTGGCGGCCGTGGCGGCGAACGAGGGGCTGTGGCGCTCGGTCGTGGAGGCGGCCCTGACCGAGCCGCTGATCCGGGCGGTCGTCAACGAGCAGCGCCAGGCGTGGATGCTGGCCCTGGCCGCCCTGTTCGCCCGCTGGCAGGCGACGGGCGCGGTCGACGCCGGGCTCGACGTCGACCTCGCCGGAGGCTGCCTCGGGGCGCTGACGGAGCGGACCACCCACCTGTGGGTCGTCCTCGGCGACGCCCCGCCGGCCGACGAGGGCGCCATCCAACTGCGCGATTGCTGGTGGCGCCTGCTCGCCCCCGCCCCCTGACCCTGCCGGCCGGGGCCAGACGTCAGCGGGCGCCGTAGACGGGGTCGGCCGGCCGGGCCTTGGTCAGCAGCTCGTCGATCACCGGGCCGAGGTCGACCGGGTTCCACCGGGCGCCCCGGTCGACGACCGGACCGTGGTGCCATCCCTCGGCGATCGACACCTTGCCGCCCTCGACCTCGAACATCTGGCCGGTCACGTGCGCCGAGGCGGCGGAGGCCAGCCACGCCACCAGCGGGCTCACGTTCCCGGGTGCCATGGCGTCGAACGCCTCGGGAACGTCGGGCGCCGCCATGGCGTCGGCGAACACGGTCTCGGTCATGCGGGTGCGGGCGGAGGGCGCGAGGGCGTTCGCCGTGATGCCGTAGCGGCCCAGCTCGGTGGCCTGGACGAGCGTGAGCGTGGCGATGCCGGCCTTGGCGGCCGAGTACGCCGACTGGCCGACCGATCCGAGGATGCCGGCGCCCGACGACGTGTTCACGATGCGGGCGTCGACCGGCTCGCCGGCCTTGGCGCGGTCGCGCCACCATGCGGCGGCGTGGCGGGAGACGGCCACGTGGCCTTTGAGGTGGACCCGTAGCACCGCGTCCCACTCTTGTTCCTCCGACGACACGAACATTCGGTCGCGCACCACGCCGGCGTTGTTCACGACCACGTCGAGCCCGCCGAACGCCTCGATCGCCTGGTGGACCAGCCGCTCGGCGCCCGCCCAGTCGGCCACGTCGTCGCCGTTCACGACGGCCCGGCCGCCGGCGACCTCGATCTCGCCCACGACCTGCTGCGCCGGGCCGAGCGAGCCGCCGGTGCCGTCGAGCTCGGCGCCCACGTCGTTGACCACGACCGCTGCCCCCTGGCGGGCCAGCTCGAGGGCGTGGGCGCGCCCGAGGCCGCGAGCCGCCCCGGTGACGATCGCCACCCGTCCGTCGCAGATGCCGGCCATCAGAGGCGCTCGAGGATCGTCACGTTGGCCTGGCCGCCGCCCTCGCACATCGTCTGCAGGCCGTAGCGGCCGCCCGAGCGCTCGAGCTCGCCGAGCAGCGTGGTCATGAGCCGCACGCCGGTGGCGCCGAGCGGGTGGCCGAGGGCGATCGCGCCGCCGTTGACGTTGACCCTGTCGGGGTCGGCGCCCAGCTCCTTCTGCCAGGCGAGCACGACCGACGCGAACGCCTCGTTGATCTCGACGCGGTCGATGTCGTCGAGCGTCAGGCCGGTCCGCGCGAGGGCGTGGCGGGTGGCGGGGATGGGGGCGCTGAGCATGCGGATCGGGTCCTCGCCCCGCACCGACAGGTGGTGCACCCGGGCCCGCGGCGTCAGCCCGTGGTCGGCCAGCGCCCGCTCGGACACGACGAGCATGGCGGCCGAGGCGTCGCTGATCTGGCTGGCCACGGCCGCGGTGATGCGGCCGCCCTCGCGCAGCGTGGGCAGCGAGCGGATCTTGTCCCAGTTCGGCTCCCGGGGCCCCTCGTCGTGCGCGAGGCCGGCCAGCGGGACGATCTCGGCCTCGAAGCGGCCCTCGGTCCGAGCGGTGATCGCCCGCTCGTGGGAGGTGACGGCGAACGCCTCCATGTCGTCGCGGGAGATGTCCCAGTCCTCGGCGATCATGTCGGCGCCCCGGAACTGGCTGACCTCCGCGTCGCCGTAGCGCTTCGTCCAGCGCTGGGAACCCGAGAACGGGTCGGCGAAGCCGAGCGGCTCCGCCACGGTCATGGCAGAGCTGATCGGGATCATCGACATGTTCTGAACGCCCGAGGCGACGACCACGTCGGCCGTGCCCGACATGACGGACTGGGCGGCGAAGTGCACGGCCTGCTGCGACGAGCCGCACTGCCGGTCGATCGTGGTACCGGGCACGTGCTCGGGAAAGCCGGCGGCCAGCCAGGCCGTGCGGGCGATGTCGCCGGCCTGCGGGCCGATCGTGTCGAGGCATCCCATGATCACGTCCTCCACGGCGCCGGGGTCGATGCCGGTCCGCTCGACCAGGGCGGTCAGGGTGTGGGCAGCGAGGTCGGCGGGGTGGACCGCGCTGAGGGCGCCGCCCCGCCTGCCGACGGGGGTGCGGACGGCGTCGACGATGTAGGCCTCGGGCATCAGGGATCCTCCTGGGCAACGGGGGTGGCAGTGTCGGGGCTGGGCGCGTCGGGGGCCGGTGCGTCGAGCGCCTCCAGCGCCCGACCCACCCGGTCGGTGTGGAAGCCGCGGTCGCCCCAGCTGCGGGCGAGCGCCCACGACCGTTTCAGGAACAGGTGCAGGTCGCTTTCGACCGTGTACCCGATGGCGCCGTGGCACTGCAGGGCCGCTCGCCCGCAGGCCTCGGCGGCGTCGATGGCGAGCGCCTTCGCCATCGACACGTCGCGCTGGCGGACGAGCGGCGCGACCTGCTCCGGGTGGGCGGACGACCAGGCGCCGCGAGCCACGGCGGGCCGAGCGAACTCCAGCCGGACCAGGGCGTCGGCCAGGTGGTGCTTGACGGCCTGGAAGCTGCCGATCGGCACGCCGAACTGCCGGCGCTCCCCGACGTAGGCCACCGTCAGGTCGAGCATGGTGCCGGCCAGGCCGCACAGCACGGCGGCGGTCCCGAGCACTCCCCGGTCGGCCGCGAGCGTCAGGACCGCCGGGTCGTCGTTGACCAGCTCGCCGTCGCCGGCGGACCAGGCCACCCGCCCCGCCCGCCGCCCGCGGTCGACCGTCGCGACCGGCGTGACGGTGACGGCGCCGGCCTCGACCAGGTACAGCGCGCCACGCTGCCCGTCCCCCTCCCCGAAGGTCGTGCATGAGCCGTCGCCCGGGTCCGACGGTGTGCAGAACATTCCCGGCCTGGAGGTGGCATTGGCGGTCGGGGTGGAGGCCGGGATGGCGGTTGGCGTGGAGGGGGCGGGGGGCGGGTGCCACAGGAGGAAGGCATCGGCGTCGGCGGCGCAGGCCACCAGGGGTCCGCCCAGGTCGGTGGGGACGAGGCGGCCGCCGGCCGCGGCGCCGAGCGGCGCGGCGACGGCGGCCGTGTCGACGAGGGGGTGTGGCAGGGCGACCCGGCCCGCCTCCTCGAGCAACGGCACGAGCGTCGTCTCGTCGAGCCCGAGCCCACCGACCGCGTCGGGTGCCGCGACGCCGAGCACACCCATGGCGTCGAGCCCCTCCCACACGGTCCGGTCGAGGCCGCCCGGCGGCGCATCCCCGGCCGCGCGCACCACGGCCGGCGGGCACTCCTTGGCGAGCAGGTCGCGGGTGGCCTCGGCGAACGCCAGCTGCTCGTCGGTCCAGGCGAAGCGCACGGCTAGGCCCTCGGCAGGCCGAGCAGGCGCTCGGCGGCGATGTTGCGCTGGATCTCGTTCGTGCCGGCGTAGATCGGGCCCGACAGCGAGAACTGCCAGCCCTTCGACCACGGGCCCTCCAGCTCCGCGTCCGGGCCGAGGGCGTCGAGAGCGACGGCGTGCAGCTCGACGTCGAGCTCGGACCACCACAGCTTCGTGAGGCTGGCCTCGGCCCCCGCCTTCTCGCCGGCGGCCAGGCGCGTCACGGTCTGCAGCGTGTGGAGCTGGTACGCCTCGGCCCGCATCCAGGCGTCGACGGCGCGACGCCACAGCGGCCCACCGGGACCCGCGCTGACCCTTGCGCGCCCGTCTCCAGCGAAGGGGCTGCTCCCGGTTGCGGGCCCGGCGGCACCGCCGTGGTCTTCGGCACCGGTGCCCGATCGCACGTCCGGCCAAACACCACCCGCGGGATCGGCACGCCCCGTCTCGACGTCCTCGCCGGTCGACGTGGCGGTCGCACCGGCCCCGGCGACGTCCGCCACGAGGGCACGCACCCGCTCGGCCGTGGCAAGGAAGCGCCCGGGCGACCGCAGCGTCAGGCCTCGCTCCGAGCCGGCCGTGGCCATCGCCACCCTCCACCCGGCCCCGGGCTCGCCCAACACCACGCCGCCCGGGACGGCATCGTCGGGCACGAAGGCCTCGTCGAAGAACACTTCGGCGAATCCCTCGTCGCCGTCGAGGCGGCCGAACCCCCGCACGGTCACGCCGGGGGTGTCGAGCGGGACGAGCAGGTAGGTGAGGCCCCGGTGCCGCTCGCTCCCCGGGTCCGACCGGAACAGGCCGAACAGGTGGGTACAGAACGCGCCCCGCGTCGTCCAGGTCTTCTGGCCGTCGAGGACCCACCCGCCGTCGACCCGGCGAGCTCGGCTGCTCACCGAGGCGAGGTCGCTGCCGGCGTCGGGCTCGGACCAGCCCTGGCACCACAGGTCCTCGGCGGCGGCCATGCGAGGCAGGATGCCGTCCTGCTGATCGGGGGTGCCGAACTCGAACAGCGACGGGGCGAGCAGGAAGATGCCGTTCTGGGTGACCCGGGGCGGCGCGCCGGCCCGGTGGTACTCCTCCTCGAACAGCAGCCACTCCCACAGCGAGGCGCCCCGCCCGCCGTAGCGCTCGGGCCACGACACCGCCGCCCACCGGTCGGCGAAGAGCCGCCGCTCCCAGAGCAGGTGCTGTGCGAAGCCCGTGCGGGTGTCGCCGGACGCGGGCTCGCCCCCGCATCCCGCGCGCCATTCGGCCAGGTTGGCCTCGAGCCAGGCGCGGGCCTCGGTCCGGAACGCCTGCTCGTCGTCGGACCAGGTGAGGTCCACGTTCAGGCCCCTCCCAACCGCTTCAGCGTCGCCTCGGCCTCGGTGCGGATGCGCGCGAGCAGCTCGGCCACCGTCGGGATCTCGTCGACGACGCCGGTCACCTGTCCGGTCGGCATGACGCCCACCTCGGGCCGTCCCTCCACCATCGTCGCCCGGGTCAGCATCGGGGCGTTCGCCGCCAGCGCCACCTGCGCCCAGGTGAGGTCCTGGTTGCGCTTCATGGCCAGGCCCTCGCGCACGAGCTGCCGGGCCGGGGTGCCGGTCACCGAGCGGAACCGCCAGGCGGCCCGCGCCGCACGGGGGAGGCGCAGCAGCGCCGGGCTGCGCTCGAGGCGGTCGACCAGATCGGTGCGGATGACCCGCTGCGGTGCGCCGTCGAGGGCCGTGGTCACCACCGTGCCCGTCGGGCCGGTCGCAAGGTAGGCGGCCTTGACCGCGTCGGGCACGCGGCTCTCGGCCGTGAGCAGGAAGCGGGTGCCCATGGCGATGCCGTCGGCGCCCCAGGCGAGCGCCGCTACCAGGCCCCGCCCGTCGTGGAATCCCCCGGCGCCGAGCACGGGGATGCGGTCGCCAACGGCGTCGACGACCTGGGGCAGCAGCAGGCTCGTCGGCACCACGCCGGTGTGGCCGCCGCCCTCGCCGCCCTGGGCGATGACGGCGTCGACCCCCATGTCCGCCACCTTCTCGGCGTGGCGCCGGGCCCCGCAGGTCGGCACGACCAGCACGCCGGCGTCGTGGCAGCGGGCGACGGCGTCGGCCGTGGGGGCTCCGGCGAAGCTGACGACCCGCACGCCCTCGCCGACCACGAACGCCAGCCGCTCGGCCAGGTCGGGTTGGTCCGCCCGGAAGTTCACGCCGAAGGGCCGGCCGGTGCGGGCCTTGACCTCGTCCACCTGCTGGCGCAGCTGGTCGGGGGTCATCGTCGCGGCGGCGAGGATGCCGAAGCCCCCCGCCGCGCTGGTCGCCGCCGTGAGGCGGGCGCCCGACACCCACCCCATGCCGGTCTGCACGACGGGCAGCTCGCAGCCCACCAGGGCGCAGAACCGGGTGTGCAGCGCGCCGCGAGGGGTCATGCCGGGTCGGGCACCTCCGCGTAGCGGGCGCCGGCCGGGTCGATGCGCTCGTCGAGCAGGGCCAGCTCGTCGGGCGTCGGGCTCCGGCTGACCGGCACGTCATCGGGCACGACAAGCTCGAAGCCGGTGGCGGCCACCACGTCGTCGACCGTCACACCGGGGTGGACAGAGGCCAGGCGCAGCCGGTGGTCGGGCGTGGCGAAGTCGAGCACGGCCAGGTCGGTGACCACGGCCCGCAGGTCGATGTGGCGGGCCGCCCCCGGGCCCGCGGCGGCGGCCCGGTCCCACCCCACGCCGGTGACCACGTCGACCTTCTCGACGAACACCCGGGGCGAGTGCCGGGGTACCCAGTACGACGTGGGGTCGTTGACGGTGTTGCCAGGCGCGCCTCGGAACCCGAGCAGCTGCGCCTTGGGCCGGGCGTAGTCGCCCCCCACCGCCGCGAAGTTCTGGTTGCCGTAGCGGTCGATCTGGCTGGCGCCCATGATCACGTGGCGCCGCCCCCACCAGACCACGTCGAACATCGACCGGTAGGGGTTGTAGGCCTCGACGACCTTGCCGTCGGGGTAGGTGAAGGCCTCGTCGTTCGCGACGAGCTGAGCCTCGCCGTCGGTCATCATCAGCTCGGGGGCGAAGCTGGCCCGCGCCAGGCGCCCGCCGATCATCGGGATCGTGCCGATCGGGTTGGCGAGCGTCTCGCCGTCATGGCGGAACAGCTCGGCGATGGCCACGGCGCACACGTCCGCCCGGCGGACGGCATCGGCGGTCATCGCTCCTCCCGCACCTTGCGCTGGTACTCGGCCTCGTCGATGTCGAGCCACGCCGCGCGGAACTCGGCCCAGGCCGCGGGACTGGCGGCGCTGGCCGCGTAGGCCTTCTGGAACGCCTCGTCGCGCTCGTAGCCCGGGACACAGGACGTGAAATGGGCGCCGCCCGGAGCCTCGACCACGCCGTCGACCATGAGCCGGTTGATGCGGAGGCGCTGCTCGGTGCCCGCCGCGTCCAGGAGGTCGGCGGTGGGCACGATCCGCTCGACGCTGATGTAGCGATGCCCGGAGGCGGCGCGCAGCACGAGGTCGTCGAAGTAGAGGTCGGGC
>Ga0126307_10000194_pt1 | contig 38860 bp, 36 predicted proteins | sample Plot28_FD_89955 | JGI IMG/M metagenome (GOLD analysis project Ga0126307, IMG submission 89955) | Serpentine soil microbial communities from UC McLaughlin Reserve, CA, USA - Plot28 | ecosystem: Environmental > Terrestrial > Soil > Grasslands | place: USA: UC McLaughlin Reserve, Lake County... | reverse complement strand
GCCCTTCCCGCTCGACATCGTGCCCCGGGTGATCGGCGCCGAGGAGTGGGAGCTCATCGAGCGCGGGGTGGCCCAGCGGGTCCTGGCGCTGGAGGCGTTCCTGGCCGACGTCTACGGCGCCGGGCAGGTGTTCGCCGACCGGGTCGTGCCGCGCAGCGTCGTGACCACCAGCGCGCACTTCCACCGGCAGGCGCACGGGCTGGTGCCGCCCAACGGCGTCCGCGTGCACGTCTCGGGCATCGACCTGGTGCGCGACGAGGCGGGCGACTTCCGGGTGCTCGAGGACAACCTCCGCTCGCCGTCCGGGGTCAGCTACGTCATCACCAACCGGGCGGCCATGAGCCAGGTGCTGCCCGAGCTGTTCGCCGACCACCGCATCCAGCCCGTCGCCGACTACCCGAGCCGGCTGCTAGCCGCCCTCAAGGCCTCGGCGCCGCCGAACGTGGCCGACCCGACGGTCGTCGTCCTCACCCCGGGCGTCTACAACTCCGCGTACTTCGAGCACGCGCTGCTGGCCCGCCAGATGGGGGTCGAGCTGGTCGAGGGGCGCGACCTCATCTGTGCCGGCAACCAGGTCAGCATGCGCACGACGGACGGCCAGCAGCGGGTCGACGTCATCTACCGGCGCATCGACGACGAGTTCCTCGACCCGGTGCACTTCCGGCCCGACTCGGTGATCGGCTGCGCCGGCGTGCTGAACGCGGCGCGGGCCGGACGGGTGACCATCGCCAACGCGGTGGGCAACGGGGTGGCCGACGACAAGCTGCTCTTTACGTGGGTGCCCGAGCTCATCCGGTACTACCTGGCCGAGGAGCCGGTCCTGCAGAACGCCGACACCTACCGGCTGGACGAGGGGGACACCGTCGAGTGGGTGCTGGAGTCGCTCGACCAGCTGGTGCTCAAGCCGGTCGACGGGTCGGGCGGCAAGGGCATCGTGATCGGGCCGCGTGCGGACGAGCGGACGCTGCGCGATCTCGCCGTCAAGGTGCGCGCGCGGCCGCGCGACTGGATCGCACAGAAGCCGATCGGGCTCTCGACCTGCCCGACCCTCGTGGGCGGCCGGATCGCGCCGCGGCACGTGGACCTGCGTCCGTTCGCGGTCAACGACGGTTCCCGGGTCTGGGTGCTGCCCGGTGGCCTCACCCGGGTCGCGCTCCCGGAGGGCGAGCTGGTGGTCAACTCCAGCCAGGGCGGCGGCTCGAAGGACACCTGGGTGATCAGCCCGCCCCGGCAGGCGACCGAGGCCGAGGAGGCCGACCTCACCCGCATCGAGTTCACCGCGGCCGACCTGCCGGAGGACCCGCCCGCGCAGGACCCGGGCCCGCTCAACGACACCGTGGTCGGCCAGTCGCAGCAGCAGCAGCAGACCGCAGTTCTGGCCAGAACTGCGGAAGGGGCGAGGCCGGAATGCTGAGCCGGATCGCGGAGTCGCTGTTCTGGATCGGCCGCTACGTGGAGCGGGCCGACGACACCGCCCGCATCCTCGACGTGCACACCCAGCGGCTGGTCGAGGACCCGTGGATCGACGAGCGCCGCGCCTGCTCCAACCTGCTGGCGCTGATGGGCTCGCCGACGCCGGAGACCGAGGCCGACACGGAGCGGGTGCTCGACACGCTCGCCTTCGACCGGACCAGCCCGAGCTCGATCGTGGGCGCGCTCTCGGCGGCCCGCGAGAACGCCCGCGGCGCCCGCGAGGTGCTCTCGGCCGAGATCTGGGAGTCGCTGAACGTCACCCACAACGCGCTGCCGCAGCAGCGCACGATGGCCCGGCGGTACGGGCCGCACTCGCTGTTCCGGTTCGTGCGGGAGCGCTCGGCCATGGTGTTCGGCCTGGCCGACGCCACGATGAGCCGCGACGAGAGCTGGCTGTTCCTCATCCTGGGCCGCTCGCTGGAGCGGGTGGACATGACCTCCCGGATCATCTCCACCCGCGTCCTGGCCGGCGACGCCGCGCCGTCCTGGACCCTCGTCCTGCGCTCGACCGGGGCCTACGAGCCCTATCTGCGCACCTACCGCGGGATGGTCAACTCCAGCCGCGCCGCGGAGTTCCTGCTGCTCGACCGGCTGTTCCCACGATCGGTGTTCGCCGCGCTCGAGCAGGCCGAGGCGTGCCTGGCCGACCTGGAGCGCTCCACGGTGCGCGACGCGGCGCGGATCGGCGTGGCCGGCGAGGCGCACCGGATCGTCGGCCGGGCCCGCACGATGCTGGAGTTCATGGGCACCCCCGAGCTCCTGGCGCAGCTGCCGGCGCGACTGGAGGAGCTGCAGCGCACCTGCTCGGCGGCCAGCGCCGCGGTCACCCACCGATTCTTCACCGAGCAGGCGCCGCAGGTGTGGATGCCGGAGGAGATCGCGTGACGCCGCAGTCCCAGACCCAGACGCAGGGTCCCCCGGCGGCACGGACGGCGGCCCACCGCTGGCGGCTGCAGGTGGTGCACCGCACCCGCTTCCACTACAGCGGCCCGGTGCGCTCGTCCTACAACGAGGCCCGCCTCACCCCGGAGAGCAGCAACCGGCAGACGACGCTGCGCTCGAGGGTGGAGATCGAGCCGGCCGCGAGCGCGTACGCCTACCGCGACTACTGGGGCACGACCGTCACCGCCTTCGACCTGCACGGCCCGCACACCGAGCTGGTCGTCACCGGCACTTCGATCGTCGAGGCCGGTCCCGACCTCGCCGGCCACGACCGGGTCGGCTGGAGCGGGCTGCGCACCCGCGAGGTACGCGACCAGTTCGGCGAGCTGCTCACTCCCACCCGCCTCACGGCCATGGACGACGACGTCGTGGAGCAGGCGCGGCAGGCGGTCGGCGACGCCAAGCCGCACGAGGCGGGTGCCCTGGTGTGCCGGTTCGTCCGCGGCCACATCGAATACCTCTCGGGCTCCACCAACGTGAAGACGAACGCGATGCAGGCCTGGAACAAGGGCAAGGGCGTCTGCCAGGACATCTCGCACGTCACCGTCGGCCTGCTGCGCGCCCTCGGCCTGCCCGCCCGATACGTCTCGGGCTACCTGCACCCCAAGCCGCAGACCGGTATCGGTGAGCCGGTCACCGGCGAGAGCCACGCCTGGGTGGAGTGGTGGGACGGCGGCTGGAACGGCTTCGACCCGACCAACTCCGTCGAGATCGGCACCCGGCACGTCACGCTCGGCCGGGGCCGCGACTACGGCGACGTCCCCCCGTTCAAGGGACTGTTCTCCGGGCCGAGGAGCGAGGGCCACACGGTGACCGTGGAGGTCACCCGCCTCGCCTGAACGCCGCGGGGATACTGGACCCGATGAGCGCACCCCTGAACCTGGTCAACCTCCAGCGGGTGCACAAGGCGCACGGCACGACCGTCGTCCTCGACGACGTCTCCCTCGGTGTCGCGGCGGGCGAGCGGATCGGCGTCGTGGGCCGCAACGGCGGCGGCAAGAGCACCCTGCTGTCGCTGCTGACCGGCGCCGACGAGCCCGACTCCGGGCGGGTCACCCGCCGCGGCGACCTCGCGCTGGGGGTCCTCGACCAGAGCGGCACCCTCCCACCGGGGGCGACGGTCCGCGACGTCGTCCTCCCGGCCTCAACCTTCGCCGCGGAGCACGAGTGGGCCGGCGACGCCGCGGTGCGCTCGGTGCTCACCGGCCTGGAGCTCGACCGGCTGGGCCTCGACGCCCCCGTCGCGACGATGTCGGGCGGCGAGCGCCGCCGCGTCGCGCTGGCCGCGCAGCTGATCCGGCCGCTCGACCTGCTGGTGCTCGACGAGCCGACCAACCACCTGGACGTCGAGGGCGTCGCGTGGCTGGCCGAGTACGTGCGCGCCCGGGCCGGCGGCCTCGTGGTCGTCACCCACGACCGCTGGTTCCTCGACGAGGTCTGCACCACCACGTGGGAGGTCGCCGACGGGGACGTGCACGCCTACGACGGCGGGTACTCGGCCTACACCCTGGCGCGGGCCGAGCGCGCCCGGATCGCGTCCGTGACCGAGGAGCGCCGGCTCAACCTCGTCCGCAAGGAGCTGGCCTGGCTGCGCCGCGGCCCGCCGGCCCGCACCAGCAAGCCGAAGTTCCGCATCGAGGCGGCCCAGGCGCTGATCGCCGACGAGCCGCCCGCCCGGGACTCGCTCGCACTGGCCGGCTTCGCCGCCCGTCGGCTCGGCAAGACCGTGTACGACGTCGAGGACGTCGACTACGCCGTCCCCACCGACGACGGACCCCGCGTCCTCTTCAGGAACCTGACCTGGCACGTGGGTCCCGGCGACCGCATCGGGATCGTCGGCGTCAACGGCGCCGGCAAGACGTCGCTGCTGCGTCTGCTGGTCGGCGAGACCACGCCCGATGCGGGGAAGGTCGTCGTCGGGCAGACGGTCTCCGTGGCGTACCTCTCGCAGCACGTCACGGAGCTGCCGCCGAAGGCCCGCGTGCTGGAGGCGGTGCAGGACGTCGCCCGGATCGCCCGGCTCGGCAACCAGGAGATCTCCGCATCCTCGCTGGCCGAGCGGTTCGGCTTCGCAGCCAACCGGCAGTGGACCCCCGTCGGTGACCTCTCCGGCGGCGAGCGGCGCCGGCTGCAGCTGCTGCGGCTGCTGATGGCCGAGCCGAACGTGCTGGTGCTGGACGAGCCGACCAACGACCTCGACATCGACACCCTGACCGCGCTGGAGGACCTGCTCGACTCCTTCCCCGGCACGGTGCTGGTGGTCAGCCACGACCGATACTTCGTCGACCGGGTCTGCGACACGGTGGTGGCGCTGCTCGGCGACGGCTCGCTCGCGGAGCTGCCGGGCGGCGTGGACGAGTACCTGGCGCGGCGGGCGGCCGGGGGTGCGCCGCTGACCACCGCGGCCGGTGCGGCTCCGCGCGCCGTCGGTGCCCCGGCCGCCGGCGGGTCCGGGGTGTCGGCCGCGGACGCCCGGGCGGCGAAGAAGGAGGCGAGCCGTCTCGAGCGGCGGATGCTCAAGCTGGACGCCGACGAGAAGAAGCTGCACGAGCAACTGGCTGCCGCCGCCACCGACTACGCGAAGGCGGCCGCCCTCGACGCGGAGCTGAAGGCCCTGCAGGCGGAGAAGGAGCAGGTCGAGGAGGAGTGGCTGGCCGCGGCCGAGCTCGCCGAAGGGTGAGGGGGCTCGCTCAGCTCAGCTGGCCGAGCCAGAAGGGCAGGCCCTGGTCGTCCCGGCACAGCGCCGACAGGCCGAACGACTGGCGCTCGACCTCCCCGGCCTCGCCCCCGGCGGTGCGGACCGCGGCGACCGCGACCTCGATGTCGTCGACCGCGTACATCGGGAGCGTGCCGACCTCGCTGCTGCCGCCGCCGATGCCGATCATCGGGGTGGTGCCCTCGACCTGCCAGCCGTCGGGCACCCGACCGGGGATGGCCGACCAGCCGAGCACCGCCTCGTAGAAGTCACGGGCGCGGGCGCCGTCGGGCACCCGCAGGGTCAGGTACACGGCATCGCCGGGTCGCGGGCCGGAGCCGGCCGCGGGCGTCGGGGTCTGGAGCATCCAGCGGTGGCCGTAGGGGTCGACCACCACGCCGGTCCGGCCGTAGGGAGCATCGGTGGGCGGACGCTCGACGGTCGCGCCGGCCTGCGCCGCGCAGTCCACCGCGGTGTCGACGTCGGGGACCGACAGGTGCAGGGTCACCGCGACCCGGCCGTCGTCCGGACCGGTCAGCCCCAGCTCCGGGTAGGGGTCGGCGAGGTACACGGTCGCCCCGGCGACCTCCATCTCGGCGTGGCCGATGCGGTCGCCGTCCAGGTGGGGGTCGCCGACGGTCCGGGCGCCGAACGCCTCGGCGTACCAGGCCATCGCCGAGCGGGCGTCGCGGACGACGAGGTAGGGGACCAGCGCTGCGCTCACGACCGGCTCCCTACCCCGCGTCCGGACCGGCTACCGCTGCGCCCGGTTGACCGCCGAGACGACGGCCCGCAGCGAGGCGCTGACGATGTTCGGATCGATGCCGACGCCCCAGAGCACCCGGTCGCCGACGGCGCACTCGACGTAGGCCGCGGCGCGGGCGTCGCCACCGGCCGAGAGCGCGTGCTCGGCGTAGTCGAGCACGCGGACATCGACGTCGAGGCTCTTCAGCGCGTCGACGAACGCGGCGATCGGGCCGTTGCCGCGGCCCTCGACGGTGACCGGGACGCCGTCGTCGGTGAGCTCGACGACCATCTCGTCGACCTGCTCGCCGTGCGCCTGGTGCCGGTGGCCGGTGAGCGCGAACCGGCCCCACGGCGCGTCGGGGTCGGGCAGGTACTCGTTGCTGAACGCCGACCACATCTGCGTGGCGGTGACCTCGCCGCCCTCGTCGTCGGTGTGCCGCTGGATGACGCCGCTGAACTCGATCTGCAGCCGCCGGGGCAGGTCGAGGTGGTTCTCGGTCTTCATGATGTAGGCGACGCCGCCCTTGCCGGACTGGCTGTTCACCCGGATCACGGCCTCGTAGCTGCGGCCGACGTCCTTGGGGTCGATGGGCAGGTACGGGACCGCCCACGGCATCTCGTCGACGGTCTTCCCGGCCGCGGCAGCGTCGGCCTCGAGCGCCTTGAACCCCTTGTTGATGGCGTCCTGGTGGGAGCCGGAGAAGGCGGTGTAGACGAGGTCGCCGCCGTAGGGGTGCCGCTCGTGCACGCCGAGCTGGTTGCAGTACTCGACGGTGCGCCGGATCTCGTCGATGTCGGAGAAGTCGATCTGCGGATCGACGCCCTGGCTGAACAGGTTCAGCCCCAGCGTCACCAGGTCGACGTTGCCGGTGCGCTCGCCGTTGCCGAACAGGCAGCCCTCGATGCGGTCGGCCCCGGCCCGGTAGCCCAGCTCGGCGGCGGCCACCGCGGTGCCGCGGTCGTTGTGCGGGTGCAGCGAGAGGACGACGGCGTCGCGCCGGCCCAGGTTGCGGTGCATCCACTCGATCTGGTCGGCGTAGACGGTCGGCTCGGCCATCTCGACCGTCGCCGGCAGGTTGATGATCGTCGGCCGGTCGGGGGTGGGCTCCCAGACGTCGGTGACGGCGTTGCAGACCTCGACGGCGAAGTCGAGCTCGGTGCCGGTGAACGACTCGGGGGAGTACTCGAAGAACACCTCGGTGCCGCGCAGGTCCTCGGCCAGCTTGCGGACGATCTGCGCGCCGTGGACGGCGATGTCGAGGATGCCGGCGCGGTCGAGCCCGAACACCACGCGCCGCTGCAGGGTGCTGGTGGAGTTGTAGAGGTGCACGATCGCCTGCTTGGCGCCGCGCAGCGACTCGTAGGTGCGCTCGATGAGCTCGTCCCGGGCCTGGGTGAGCACCTGGATGGTGACGTCGTCGGGGACCAGGTCGTCCTCGATCAGCTGGCGGACGAAGTCGAAGTCGGTCTGGCTCGCCGAGGGGAAGCCGACCTCGATCTCCTTGTAGCCCATGCGGACCAGCAGCTCGAACATGCGCCGCTTGCGGTCGGGGGTCATCGGGTCGATCAGTGCCTGGTTGCCGTCGCGCAGGTCGACCGCGCACCAGCGCGGCGCCGTCGTCGTGACCGTGTCCGGCCAGGTGCGGTCGGGCAGGACGATCGGGGTGAACGGGGCGTAGCGGTGGATCGGCATCCGCGTCGGCTGCTGGGGATGGCGTACGTGCGGGTGGTCGGCGCTCATGTTGCTGCTCACGGGTCTTCGGCTCCTCTGGCGCGGGCTGGACTCAGCTCCGGTGGGGCGGTCAGCAGGCGCCGGGAAAGCTTCGGTCCACGGCAAGATCCCGCGGCGAGGGGGCCGACCTAGGAGAGGGCCTCGCCGCGGCGGGTAAGCAGGAGGCTGCCGCGCACGGGTCCACGGTAGCAGCGCGTCAGCCCACGTCGCAGGCACACGGGCACTCCGGGGCGTGCACGGGCCGCCCGGACCAGTCGTCGAGCGCGTCGCACTCAGCCGGGCAGGTGCACTCGAACTCCTCACCCACGTGCTTCAGTTCGCCGGCCAGGAAGGCGCGTTCCCGTTCCTGGGCCCGGCGCAGCCAGTACTCCCGGCGCCGGGAGTCGGCGCGCTGCTGCGGTGAATCTCCGGCCCGGGGGAGCAGGTGGTTGTCGGGCGTGCCGGTTCGCCGTCGGTACCGGTCTCGGACGTCCCGGCGGCGGTCGAAGGTGTACCAGGGCTGCGCGCGGTCGTACCGGTGCGGCCCGTGCCACCAGCCTTGATCGCTGTATCTGGTGTCCAGGTGGGCGGGGAAGCGACGGTTCGCCTCGTCCCGAACGGCTTCGGAGCTCATGGGAGCGACCTCGTGGCCGTTGCCGTCGACGAGTGCCAGCCGGAATCCGGCAACGGCGGCGATCCGCGCGAGGACACCGGCGGTCATGTCCCGCGTGCCGGCCTCCGCGTGTCCCACTGCGGAGGGACTCAGCCCGACCGCCTGGGCCAGCTCACGTTGGGACATGTCTGCCACGCGGCGGATCCGGCGCAGGATCCCTGGCAGGTCTAAGCCGGTCACCCGGCCAGCGTCGCGGTGCCGACGCGCTCCGCGCTCCGTCCTCTCTCATCTGTGGACAGTCGTGCTCTGCCTACCCAGGCGGAGCAGAGCACGACTGTTCGCCACGAACGATGGGGCCCGCCCCTTCGTGCTCTGCCTACACAGGCGGAGCAGAGCACGAGGTTCGCGGATGGTTCGCGGAGCAGCGGCGCAGCCGGGTCCGATCAGAAGTCCTTCTTCAGGCGCAGTCGCAGCGGGCGTCCGTCCGGGTCGTCGAGCAGCCGGTAGATCGGGGTCGCCCACAGCCGGGTGAAGAGGTTCAGCTTCTCGGCCCGGTGCGGCCTCAGCCGGCCCGGTGGGCGGGGACCGACACGACCGGCCTCGTGCCAGGCGTCCAGTGCTTCCGCGCGCTCCTTGAGCACCCGGACGAAGCGGTCGACGTCGAGCACCTCCTCGTCCTCGCTGCCGTCCGGGGCGAGGTCCAGGTGCTCGCGGGCGAGCTGCAGCCGGAGGTCCCGGGCGAACGTCCGCGCGCCCTCGCCGGTGCCCGCCGGGTCTCGCGGCTCCCGTGGGTCACGCGTCGTGTCGAGCACCGCGCTGGACAGCTCGCTGTCGTGCGTCCACGAGCGGCGGTTGAAGTTGTCGCTCCCGACGCTCACCCACAGGTCGTCGACGACGCACACCTTCGCGTGGACGTAGACCGGTGTCCCCTCGTGGTTCTCGACGTCGAACACGTGCACCCGGTTCTGGCCGGCGCTCTTGCACATCTCGATCGCCTGCCACCGGCCGATCAGCTGCGGCCGCTCGGCGAACGCCCCCTCCTGGTCGGGGACGCGGGGCACGACCACGACCAGCTGCAGGTCGGGATGGGCCTCCAGCGCCTCGGCGAACAGGCGGGCCACCTCGGCCGACCACATGTACTGGTCCTCGAGGTAGATCAGCCGCTGGGCCCGCTTGATCGCCTTCGTGTACCCGCGGGCCACCGAGCGCTCGCCGTCGGGAGCGAAGTCGTACGGCGGACGGATGGCCGGATAGGTCCGCAGGGTCTGGACGAGATGCGGTCCGCACTCCGGTGGTGGCGGGAGCTGCGGAGGCAACGGGTCGGCGTGCATCCGCGTGCGGTTCAGCTTGTCGTGCACCCAGGCGATCGGGTGGTCCTCGTCGGGACTGTTCGGGTCGTCCCAGCGCTCGCGGAAGACCGTGTCGAGCACATGCACGGCAGGCCCGTGCAGCATCAGCTGCACGTCGTGCCACGGCGGGTTCGGGCCGTAGGCCGACGCCATGGGCAGGGCCTGCGGATCGCCGTGGTGATCGGCGTCGTCGCGACGGGAGTAGCAGAGGTCGATCCCGCCGACGAAGGCGACGTCCTTCGACGGGTCCTCGTCGTGCCGCAGGACCACGAACTTCTGGTGGTGGCTGCCCATGCGCCGGATCCGCTGGTCGAGGATGACCTCCCCGCCGCCGTGCTCGATCTCCTGGTCCAGCGCCCGGTTCGCTTCCTTGTTCAGCGACATCCGCGACATATGCGAACGCCAGACCAGCCCGCGGACGCACACGCCCTTCTTCACGGCCTCGGTGAACAGCTCGACGACGGTCGGCCCGTCCTCCCGGAGCCGCTCGTCGGGATCACCGCGCCAGTCGGTGAAGAACAGGTGGTCACCGGCGTTCAGCGACCGCACCTCCTCGACCAGCCGGTCGAAGTACGTGCTCCCGTGCAGCAGCGGCTCGGCCAGGTTTCCCTCGGTCCACGCGGGCAGCGTCGTGTGGGGGTTGCCCCGTTCCTCGGCGCTGAGCAGCCACTGCTCCGGTGAGTCCATCCGATGATCAGAACCCGCCCGCGCCGGGGACGCAACCAGCGGTCCTGCGGCGGACGTCGGTAGCCTGTGGACCCGTGGCCCTCGTCGTCCAGAAGTACGGCGGTTCCTCCGTCGCGTCCGCAGAGCACATGAAGCGCGTCGCCGAACGGATCGTCACCGCCAAGAAGAACGGCGACGACGTCGTGGTCGTGGTCTCGGCCATGGGCGACACGACCGACGAGCTGCTCGACCAGGCGAGCCAGATCACCGACGACCCGCCCGGTCGCGAGCTCGACATGCTGCTCACCGCCGGCGAGCGGATCTCCATGGCGCTGCTGGCCATCGCCATCTCCACCCACGGCTACGAGGCACGGTCCTTCACCGGCTCCCAGGCCGGCGTCATCACCACGTCCAGCCACGGCAAGGCGCGGATCATCGACGTCACGCCGGGCCGCCTGCGGCAGGCCCTCGACGAGGGCTCGATCGCCATCGTCGCCGGCTTCCAGGGCGTCAGCCAGGACACCAAGGACATCACCACGCTCGGCCGCGGCGGCTCGGACACCACCGCCGTCGCCGTCGCCGCGGCGCTGCGCGCCGACGTCTGCGAGATCTACACCGACGTGGACGGGGTCTTCACGGCCGACCCGCGCATCGTGCCCAACGCCCGGCGGCTGGAGACCATCACCTACGAGGAGATGCTCGAGCTGGCCGCCTCCGGCGCCAAGGTGCTCATGCTGCGCTGCGTCGAGTACGCCCGCCGGGAGAACATCCCGGTGCACGTCCGCAGCTCCTACTCACACCTTCCCGGCACGATCGTGGCCGGCTCGATGGAGGACCTCCCGGTGGAACAGGCGATCATCACGGGCGTCGCGCACGACCGCTCCGAAGGCAAGATCACCGTCTACGGGGTCCCCGACCGGCCCGGCGAGGCCGCACAGATCTTCCGCGTGCTCGCCGACGCCGAGATCAACATCGACATGATCGTGCAGAACGTGTCGGCCGGGGCCAGCAAGATCGCCGACATCTCCTTCACGCTGCCCAAGAGCGACGGCCCGGCCGCGCTGGCGGCGCTGGAGAAGGTGAAGAACACCGTCGGCTACAGCGACGTCAGCTTCGACCAGCACATCGGCAAGGTGTCGCTGGTCGGTGCCGGGATGCGCTCCCACCCCGGCGTGTCGGCCAAGTTCTTCGGCGCGCTCGCCGACGCCGGTGTCAACCTGGAACTGATCAGCACCTCGGAGATCCGCATCTCCGTGGTCACCCGCGACACCGACGTCGACGTCGCCGTCCGCGCGGTGCACGACGCGTTCGAACTCGGCTCCGACGAGGTCGAGGCCGTGGTCTACGGAGGAACCGGACGATGAGCGGATTCAGCGAGAGCGGCCTGCGGGTCGGCATCGTCGGCGCCACCGGCCAGGTCGGGCGGGTCGTGCGGGAGATCCTGGCGGAGCGGAACTTCCCGATCGCCGAGCTGCGGCTGTTCGCCTCGGCCCGGTCGGCCGGCAGCACCCTGCCCTGGGGTGGCACGGAGATCACCGTCGAGGACGCCTCGACCGCCGACCCCACCGGCCTCGACATCGCGATCTTCTCGGCCGGCGCCACCACCTCGAAGGCGCAGGCGCCGCGCTTCGCCGCGGCCGGCGTCACCGTGATCGACAACAGCTCCGCCTACCGGCGCGACCCCGACGTCCCGCTGATCGTCAGCGAGGTCAACCCGCACGCCCTGAGCGAGATCCGCAAGGGCATCATCGCCAACCCGAACTGCACCACGATGGCCGCGATGCCGGTGCTCAAGCCGCTGCACGACGAGGCCGGGCTGGTCCGCATCGTGGCGAGCACGTACCAGGCCGTCTCCGGCAGCGGCGTCGCCGGCGTCGAGGAACTGGACTCGCAGGTCAAGGCCGTCGTCGACAAGGCCGCGGAGCTCGCGCACGACGGGTCGGCCGTGGCCTTCCCCGAGCCGCGGAAGTACGTGGCGCCGATCGCCTTCAACGTGCTGCCGATGGCCGGCTCGGTCGTCGACGACGGCAGCTTCGAGACCGACGAGGAGCAGAAGCTCCGCAACGAGAGCAGGAAGATCCTCGGCATCCCCGACCTGAGGGTCTCCGGCACCTGCGTGCGGGTGCCGGTGTTCTCCGGGCACTCGCTCTCGCTGAACGTCGAGTTCGCCCGGCCGCTGTCGGTCGAGCGGGCCACCGAGCTGCTGTCGGCAGCGCCGGGGGTCGAGCTCTCCGACGTCCCCACGCCGCTGCAGGCCGCCGGACGCGACCCCAGCTACGTCGGCCGGATCCGGCAGGACCCCGGCGTGGACGACGGCCGGGGCCTGGCGCTGTTCGTGAGCAACGACAACCTGCGCAAGGGCGCCGCGCTCAACACCGTCCAGATCGCGGAGCTCATCGCCGCCAAGCGGTGACCGTCGACCGGACTTCCGGCGGGAGAAGTCCGGTCAGGGCCGGACGTGCCTCAACGCGAAGGCCAACGCCACCTCGACCTGGCGGATGGTCTCCTCGATGACCAGCGAGCCGTGGCCGGCGTCGAACCGATACACCTCGTGCTCCTTGCCGAGCTCCTCGAGCCTCGTCAGGTAGTTGTCGATCTGCCGGATCGGGCACCGCGGGTCGTTGGCGCCGGCCACCACCAGCACCGGCGCGGCGACCGCGTCGACGTAGGTGATCGGCGACGAGCGGACGTACACGTCGCGCACCTCCTCCGGAGAGCCGCCGAACAGCGCCCGGTCGTAGGCCCGCAGGCCCTCCATCTCGTCCTCGTAGGCCGCCAGGTAGTCGGCGACCGGCACCTCGGCGATCCCGGCGGCCCAACGCTCCGGCTGGGTGCCCAGGCCCAGGAGCGTGAGGAACCCGCCCCACGAGCCGCCCGAGATCAGGGCCCGGTCCGGGTCGACGACGCCCTCCGCGACCAGGGCGTCGTAGACCGCGCCGAGGTCCTCCAGCTCGGTGAGCCCCGGCCGGCCGGTCAGGGCGTCCCGCCAGGCCGACCCGTAGCCGGTGGACCCGCGGTAGTTCACGTGCACCACGGCGTACCCGGCGTCCACGTAGGCCGCCCGGCGGGCCCGGTAGGAGTCGTCGTCGTGCGACTCGGGCCCGCCGTGCACGAGGAACGCGGTCGCGTACGGCGGGGGACCCTCCGGCCGCACCAGCAGCGCGTGCACGTCGCCGCCCGGTCCGGGCACCCAGCGGTCCTCGACGGGGTAGGCCGCCGGAGGTTTCTCGCCGGGCGCCGCCAGGACGACCGGCCCGTCGGCCCGCCGGATGACCGGCGGCTGCTCGGACGACGACCAGGCGAGCTCCACCGTGCCGTCCGGCCGGGCGGTCGCGCCGCGGACGACGCCGGCGGGGGTCTCCAGCTTCTCGAGCGCCCCGGTGGACAGGTCGTAGCGGTAGAGCTCGCTGCGGGCGGCGTGGTCGTGCCCGACCAGGAGCGCCGCGCCGTCCGGGTAGAAACCCGCGGTCACGTCGCCCGGCAGGTCCAGGTGGATCTCGGTTTCGGTGTCGGTGGCGACGTCCCAGACCAGCAGCTCCTCGCGTCCCTGGCGCTCGTGGCCCACCAGGAGACGGCGGTCGTCGGGCAGCGGACCGAACTCCAGCGCGTGCAGGCCGCGCCCCTCGCCGTCCCACTTCTCGGCGACGACCGACGGCGCGTCCTCGGTGGTGGTGTCCGTGCGCAGCACCCGCAGGGCGGGGTACCGCGGGTCACCGTGCTCGGAGTGCGAGATCACGAGGAGCTCGTCGTCCCGGGTGAGCGCATCGACCGAGGCCGGGTCGTGGTGGCGGTAGACGACCCGCGGTTCGCCGCCGGCAGGGGTCAGCCACAGCTCGCTGCCGTCGTCGGTGGACCGGCCGATCGCGACGAGACCCCGGCCGACCTCCAGCCCGGCGGGGTAGGCGGCTTCCACCTCCGGCACGGCCACCTCGTCGGGACCGCCCGCGAACGGCTGGGTCTGCCACACCCCGAACTCGTCGCCGTCGCTGTCGGCGAACCACCAGATCGTCTCGCCGTCCGGGGAGAGCGTGCCGGTCAGCGTTCCGTTCGGCCGGTCGGTCACCTGCCGGTGCCGGTCGGTCTCCCGGTCCCACGCGTACTGCTCGACGACGCCGCTGACGTCCGAGGCGTAGAGGCTGCGGTGCGGGGCGTCCTGCGCCCACTGCGGCAGCGACACCCGGGGGGCGCGGAAGCGGGCCTGCCAGCGGGCGGTGACCTCCGGTGGGAGAGCGGGGGCGTCGGTCGTCTCGGCACTCACCCGGCCATCCTCGCAGGGCGCCGAGCCGGCCCCGGGAACGGCTCAGGGGCCGCCGGTGGCGGCCCCTGAGCAGAGTCGGGGTGACAGGATTTGAACCTGCGGCCTCGTCGTCCCGAACGACGCGCGCTACCAAGCTGCGCCACACCCCGAGGTCCTGGGCGAGTCTAACGCCCGCCGCCCGCGGCCCTTCAGGCGGTCCGTGCGGTCAGCGTCAGCAGCGTGGCCTCCGGCGGGCAGGCGAACCGCACCGGCGCGTAGGGACTCGTGCCCAGGCCCGCCGAGACGTGCAGCCAGGTGCCCTGAGGGTGCTCCGGCGTCGGCGGGGCCCAGCGGTGCAGCCAGCGCACCCGCTCCCGGTCGATGCCGCAGTTGGTGACCAGGGCGCCGTAGAACGGCACCCGCAGCTGCCCGCCGTGGGTGTGCCCGCACAGCAGCAGGTCGTAGCCGTCGGCGGCGAACCGGTCGAGGACGCGGGGCTCGGGGGAGTGCGCGAGCCCGATCCGGACGTCGGCGGCCGGGTCGGCCGGGCCGGCCACCTTCTCGTAGCGGTCCCGCTTGAGGTGGGAGTCGTCGACGCCCGCGAACACGATCCGCCGTCCGCCCACGGTGAGCTCGCCGGTCGCGTTGGTGAGGTCGAGCCAGCCGCGGGCCCGCATCCCGTCACGCAGGTCGCGCCAGGGCAGTTGCGTGCCGTGCACCCGCTTGTGGTCGGGCCAGAAGTACTTGAGCGGGTTCTTCGGTCGCGGCGCGTAGTAGTCGTTGCTGGCCAGCACGAAGACACCCGGCAGGTCCATCAGCGGGTCGAGCGCGCGCAGCGTCCCGGGGACCGCGTCGAAGCCGGCCAGGTTGTCGCCGGTGTTGATCACCAGATCCGGCTCCAGCGCCGCCAGCCCGGCCACCCACTCCTGCTTGGAGCGCTGGCCGGAGGTCATGTGCAGGTCGGAGACCTGCAGGATCGTCAGCGGGGCCGAGCCGGGGGCCAGGACCGGGACGTCGAAGCGACGCAGCGTCCATCGGGTGCGCTCGTAGAGGCTCGCGTAGGCGGTGACCGCCGCGCCGGCCGCGACGGCGGCGGTGGGGACAGCGGTGAACCAGCGCACGAGGACTGAGCCTACGGTCCCGTGGCCGGGGACCGCCGTGTCAGGCTGGAGGAGTGCCCGGACTCAAGGATCAGCTGCGCAACGACCTCACCACCGCGATGAAGGCCCGCGACGAGCTGCGGACGGCGACGCTCCGCATGGTGCTCGCCGCGGTCAGCGCCGAGGAGGTGTCCGGCAAGGAGGCCCGGGAGCTCTCCGACGACGAGGTCCAGGCCGTCCTGCGCCGGGAGGCCAAGAAGCGGCGGGAGGCCGCCGACGCGTTCGGCGCGGCCGGCCGGGCCCAGCAGGCGCAGCGGGAGCAGGCCGAGGGGGAGGTGCTGGCCGACTACCTGCCCGTCCAGCTCGGCGACGCCGACCTGGCCGCCATCGTCGCCGACGTCGTCACCCGGACCGGGGCGTCGGGCAGAAAGGACATGGGCAAGGTCATGGGCGCCGCCAACGGCGTCGTCGCGGGACGGGCCGACGGCGCCCGCGTCGCCGCCGAGGTGCGCCGGCAACTGGGCTGATCCGGCCCCGTCCAGAGGCTCGCCGCGAGCCTGCGAGCGGTGAGGAGGACGGGGTCCTTCAGTTGCCCCCGCCGTTGCCGTTGCCGTTCCCGTTGCCGGGCCCCCCACCGTCGCCGCCTCCGCCGTCGCCCCCTCCGCCGTCGCCCTGGCCGTTGTCGGGCTCGGCCGGGGGCTGCTCGGTCGTCGGCTGGGGAGCCGGGGCGGGCGGCGGTGGCGGTGAGTAGCCCCTGCCGCGGGTGCCGGCCGCGACCGCCGGGTCGGGCGGCGGGAAGGGGTTGTTCGGCTGGCCGGCCAGGATCGGCGCCATCGCGTCGTGGAAGATCTGCGCCGGCGTCCCGCCACCATGGCCACCGACGAGCACCTGCCCGGTCGGGTCGAAGTACATGACGCTGACGGCGTAGTCGCGGGTGATGCCCACGAAGGCGGCGGTCTTGTTGTCCTGCGTCGTGCCGGTCTTGCCGGCGACGACGTGGCCGGGGATCGCCGCGCGGCGTCCGGTGCCCCCGGTGATGACCCCGACCATCATGTTGGCCAGCGTGTCGGCGACACCGGCCGGGATCGCCTCGGCGGTGCAGTGGTCACCGGTGTCGATCACCGTGCCGTCGGCCTTCGTCAGCGGCTTGCCGAACCGGTCGAGGATGGCGGTGACCGGGGTCGGCTCGCAGTGGGTGCCGCTGGCGGCGATGGTGCCGTAGGCGCTGGCCAGGTCGAGCGGGCTGGTGGCGAGCGGGCCGAGGGTGAACGAGCCGAGCTCGTTCTCTGCGATGTACGTGCCGTAGTCATCGCACTCGTTCCGGCACTCCGCCAGGTTCTGCGGGTGGTCGAAGTGCATGCCCATGGCCTGGGCGGTCTGGACCGGCTTCGCCACACTGCCCAGCGCGTCCTCCAGGCCGACGAAGTAGGTGTTGGCCGAGGCGACCAGGCCCGACGTCATGTTGTAGGTCGCGGCGTAGCCGGGGTTGTCGTTGCTGACGACGTAGGGGGCCCCGCGCGTGCCGCCGTTCTTCTTGAAGACCCGCGACGTGTAGGGCTGCGGCACGTTCAGCGTGTACTGCGAGCCGAAGCCCTCGGAGAGGGCGGCCGCCGCGGTGAACACCTTGAACGTCGACCCGGCGCCGGCGGCGGCCGCGACGTTCAGGTTCACCGACTCGCAGTCGGCCTCCGAGCACCCGTAGCGGCGGTTGTTGCTCAGGGCCAGCACGTGACCGGTCTTCGGGTCCACCGCGTCGAACGCGGCCACCAGGGGCGCGCCCATGGCGGTCTGCGACAGCACGCTCTGGTCGGCGGAGCGCTGGATGTCGGGCCGCAGCGTCGTCTGGATGGTCAGGCCGCGGTTCTTGAGCTCGTTCGCCTGGAGCCCGAGCGTGCCGGTCAGGTAGGTGTAGAGGTAGTCGCAGAAGAACGCACCCACCGCGGCGTCGATGCAGCCGTTGGGCGGGTCGGCACCCTCGACCACGGCGACCGGCTGCGCGGAGATCTCGGCCAGCTCGGCGTTGGAGATGTGCTTGAGCTGGTGCATCCGGCTCAGCACCTGGTTGCGCCGCGTCATCGCGTTCTCGGGCTGGGTGATCGGGTCGTCGTTGGTCGGGCTCTGCACCAGGCCGGCGAGCATGGCCGCCTGCGGGAGGTTCAGGTCGGCCGCGTTGACGCTGAAGTACTTCTGGGCGGCTGCCTGGATGCCGTAGGCGCCGTTGCCGAAGTACACGATGTTCAGGTAGCGGGTGAGGATCTCGTCCTTGGAGTAGGTGTCCTCGAGCGCGAGGGCGAGCCGCGCCTCCTTGAGCTTGCGGGCGACGTTCTCCTCGGTCGCGGCCGCCTCCTCCTCCGGGGTGTCGGCGGTCTGCAGCAGCGTCTGCTTGACCAGCTGCTGGGTCAGCGTTGACCCGCCTTCCTGCACCTCGCCGGCCGCGACGTTCTTGAGGAGTGCGCGCAGCGTGCCCTGCACGTCGAGCCCGTTGTGGTCGTAGAAGCGGGAGTCCTCGATGTCGACCAGCGCCTGCTTCATGATGGGGGAGATCTGGTCGGGGCTCACCGGCGTGCGGTTGTGCTCGAAGAAGTTGGTGACCAGCGAGCCGTCCGCGGCGAGCACGCGGCTGTTACCGGCCGGCGTCGCGTCGGTCAGCTCGACCGGCAGCGCGTCCAGCAGGGAGGCCGAGTTCCGGGCGACCAGCCCCGTGCCGCCGACCCAGGGCAGCAGGAGTCCGGCCACCAGCGCACCGGCGACGACGATCGTCGCGGCGAGCTTCAGTAGCAGTTGGGCACGGGAGGGCGCGTTCTCCGACATCGTCCCCGAGGGTACGTGGCGAGGTACCCTCCCCGCCCGACTCAGGCCCGGCGCGCGGGGAGGACGCGGGTGCGCGGCGTGCCTGTCGGCGTGTCCGCGTCCGGGCCGGTCAGCTCGCCGGCCATCACCCGCAGACCGTCGAGGTCGTGCACGTCGCCGGCCGCCGCGGGCACGGTGCGGACGGCGACCTCGGGATGCGCACTGGTGAACCGGTCGGCCAGGTGCTGCTCGCGGGCGGCCAGCACCATCCGCTCGGCGTGCACCCGCAACGCGGCCGCCGCGAGCTCCGCCCCGTCGACGCCGGCCTCGAGCACCTCCTCCGCCGCCCCCTCGGCGCGGGTGGCCGACAGCGACGTCGTCGCCGGTGGGTGGGTGCGGTTGAGCACCAGCCCGGCCAGAGGCATGCCCTCGGCCGAGAGCCGGTCGACGAAGTACGAGGCCTCCCGCAGCGCGTCGGGCTCGGGCGTCGCGACGACGACGAACCAGGTGCCCGGACGGCGGAGCAGCTCGTAGGTGGCCGTCGCCCGCTCGCGGAAGCCGCCGAACATGGTGTCCAGCGCTGCGACGAACGCGGAGATGTCACGCAGCAGCTGGCCGCCGAGGATCTTGGAGATGATCCGGCTGAAGAACATGAACCCGGCGCTGGCGAACTTCAGCCCGGCCCGGCCGCTCCCGGCGAGCAGCCGGATCATCGTGCCGTCGAGGAACCGGCTCATCCGGTTGGGGGCGTCCAGGAAATCCAGCGCCGACCGGGACGGCGGGGTGTCGACGATGATCAGGTCCCACTGCTCACTGGCCCGCAGCTGCCCCAGCTTCTCCATCGCCATGTACTCCTGCGTCCCGGAGAACGACGAGGACAGCGACTGGTAGAAGGGGTTCTGCAGGATCTGCTCGGCCCGCTCGGGTGTCGAGTGCGCCACGACGACGTCGTCGAACGTGCGCTTCATGTCCAGCATCATCGCGTGCAGCTCGCCCGGGGCATCCGGGGTCGTTGCTCCCGAGATGTCAACTCGCCGCGGCTCGTTGTCGAGCTCCACCAGCCCAAGCGACTGCGCCAGCCGGCGGGCCGGGTCGATGGTGAGGACGACGACGGTGCGCCCCGCCTCCGCCGCGGCGAGGGCCAGCGCCGCCGAGGTCGTCGTCTTGCCCACGCCGCCGGCGCCGCAGCAGACGACGATCCGGGTCTGCCGGTCCGCGATCAGCTCGGCCAGGTCCATGGGCGGCGCCAGCGGACCGGGCCGGGCCGGGCGCGGGGGGTGCCGGTGCGGACGCTCGACGGGTTCCGCGCTCATGCGGCGACCTCGCTGCGCAGGTGGTCCTCGAGCCGGCCGGCCAGCTCGAACAGCGAGCCGACGTCCATGGGGCCGGTGAGCAGGGGCAGCTCGACGGTGGGCAGGCCGAGCGCCTCGACGTCGTCGCGCAGCGCGTCCTGCGCGGCCCAGCGGCGGGCGTGCTCGGTGACCTCGGCGGCGAGGGCGTCGGCGACACCGGTGCCCGCGGGGAGGTGGGCCGCGGCCAGCGCCGGGGACAGGTCGGCCCCGGTGAGCCGCCCCTGGGCGGCCCGGACCAGGGCTGGCTCGGGCAGCACCGGCTCGGTCGCCATGTTCACGATCACCGAGCCGACCGGCAGCGCCGCCTTGGCCAGCTCGCCGATCGCGTCGGCGGTCTCCTGCACCGGCATGTCCTCGAGCAGCGTCACCAGGTGCACCGCCGTCTGCGGGGACCGCAGCACCGCCATGACGCCGTCGCTCTGCGTCTTGATCGGGCCGGACCGCGCGAGCTGGGCCATCTCGGCGGTCACGCCCAGGAAGCGGGTGATCCGGCCGGTGGGCGGGGCGTCGACGACGACGGCGTCGTAGACGGGACGGCCGTCGTGCCGGCGGGTGACCGCCTCCTTGATCTTCCCCGTGAGCAGCACGTCCCGCAGGCCGGGGGCGATCGCGGTCGCGAAGTCGATGGCGCCCATCTTGCGCAGCGCCCGGCCCGCGCGGCGCAGGTTGTAGAACATGTCGAGGTAGTCGAGGAGGGCCTCCTCGACGTCGATGGCCAGCGCCTTGACCTCACCGCCGCCCCGCGCGACGGCCACCCGCCGCTCCTCGTAGGGCAGCGGCGGGGTGTCGAAGGCCTGCGCGATGCCCTGCCTGCCCTCCGTCTCCACCAGCAGCACCGATCCGCCGTCGGCGGCGAGCGCCAGGGCGAGGGCAGCGGCGACGGTGGTCTTGCCGGTCCCGCCCTTGCCGGTCACGACGTGCAGCCGCACGGGGGAGGGAACGGAGCTCACCTGCCCCAGCCTAGAAGAAGGACCCCCTGCCCCCCGCTACTCGCCCGCTCGCAGCGGGACCCTGCAGTGGGCCGCCCAAGCCTTGGCGCTAGCGTCCTGGCATGACCGAACCGGCCCGCCGCAAGTGGGAGTACGCCACCATCCCGCTGCTGATCCACAACACGAAGGCGATCCTCGACTCCTGGGGCGTCGACGGGTGGGAGCTGGTGACCGTCCTCCCGGGCCCCGGTGGGTCCGATCAGCTCGTCGCGTACCTCAAGCGCCCGGCATGACCGCCTCCTCCGGCTGGCACGCCCGCCTGGCCGAGCTGGGCATCCGGTTGCCCCCGGTCTCGGCGCCGGTCGCCGCCTACGTGCCCGCCGTCCGTTCGGGGTCCCTGGTGTTCACCTCCGGCCAGCTGCCGTTCATCGATGGGGGCCTGCGCCGCACGGGCAAGGTGGGCGGCTCCGTCGACGTCGAGGCCGCTTCGGCCGACGCCAAGGTCTGCGCCCTCAACGCCCTCGCCGCGATCGACGACCTGGTGGGGCTGGACGCGGTCGCGCGGATCGTGAAGGTCGTGGGCTACGTGGCGAGCGCCGAGGGGTTCACCGGGCAGCCGCGGGTGGTCAACGGCGCCAGCGAGCTGCTCGGCAAGATCTTCGGCGATGCCGGCAGGCACGCCCGCAGCGCGGTCGGGGTGGCCGAGCTGCCCCTGGGTGCGCCGGTCGAGGTCGAGCTGACCGTCGAGCTGAACGGATGACCGAACCCCGCCAGGCGGCCACCGTGCTGCTGCTGCGGGACGGCGCCGACGGCCTCGAGGTCTACCTGCTGCGCCGCACCAGGGGCATGCCCTTCGCCGGCGGGATGACCGCCTATCCCGGCGGGGGCGTCGACGCCCGGGACGGCGACACCGAGATCGCCTGGGCCGGGCCGGCGCCCGCGCAGTGGGCCGCCGCGTTCGGCTGCGACGTCCGGACCGCCCGCGAGCTGGTCTGCGCCGCGGTGCGGGAGACGTTCGAGGAGGCCGGTGTCCTGCTGGCCGGGTCTGCCGACGGCACCGACGTCGTCCCGGACGTGTCCGGCGACGAGTGGGAGGAGCAGCGGCAGGCGCTGTTGGCGCGGGAGCTGTCCCTCGCGGAGCTGCTGGCCGGCCGCGACCTGGCGCTGCGCTCGGACCTGCTGCGCCCCTTCGCCCATTGGATCACCCCGCCGGTGGAGCCCCGGCGGTTCGACACGAAGTTCTTCGTGGCTGCCCTGCCCGTCGGCCAGGAGGCCCGCCACGTGTCCGGGGAGGCCGACGAGGCGTCCTGGCTGACGCCGTCCGCGGCGCTGGCCGAGCTGGCGACCGGGGCCCGGCCCATGCTGCCTCCGACCAGTCACACCCTCGGGCAGCTGGAGGCGTTCCCCGACGTCGCGGCCGCGCTCGCCGGGTCACCGCCGGAGCCGCTGCACCCCATCAGCCCGACGTTCGAGGAGACCCCCGACGGCCGCTGGGCGGTCCTGCCCGACGGCACGCGGATCCGAATGGTCGTGCCACTTCCCTCGTGACCCCGAAGTGGCGCCTTTGCGGGTGTTCTCGCGCTTTGCGGGTCCTGCAGCACCCGCAAACCGCAAACCACACCCGCAAAGCGGTCGCCGGACGCAGCGAGGCCCCGGAACCGCGTGGTTCCCGGGGCCTGACTGGTCGTCGGTGGCCATCTCGCCCTTCGGCGGAGGCGGTACCGCCCGACGGCACACGGATCAGACTCGTGGTGCCGCTGCACTTCGTGACCCCGCAGGGCGCCTTTGCGGGTGCTTCTCGCGCTTTGCGGGTCCTGCAGCACCCTCAAAGCACGAACAACACCCGCAAAGCGCTCGTCGCTACCGCGCGCGGCGGCGGAGGCGGTCCTCGTCGAGGACGACGACCGACTTGCCCTGCAGCTGGATCCAGCCGCGGTGCACGAAGTCGGCCAGCGCCTTGTTAACCGTCTCGCGGGAGGCGCCGACCAGCTGGGCCAGCTCCTCCTGGGTGAGGTCGTGCTTGACCCGGAGGCCGTCGTTGTCGCGGCTGCCGAAGCGGTCGGCCATCTGCAGCAGCGCCTTGGCCACGCGGCCGGGGACGTCGGTGAAGATCAGGTCGGCCACCGAGTCGTTGGTGCGCCGCAGCCGGCGGGCCAGCACGCGGAGCAGCTGCTCGCCGATCTCCGGGTGCGCCTCGATCCAGGGACGCACCATCGACTGCGCCATCCGGGCCAGCCGGACGTCGGTGACCGCCGTGGCGGTGGCGGTACGGGGGCCGGGGTCGAAGACGGACAGCTCGCCGAACTGGTCGGACGGGCCCATGACGGCGAGGACGTTCTCGCGGCCGTCCGGCGACCGGCGGGAGAGCTTGATCTTGCCGCTCATGACGATGTAGAGGCTGTCGCCGGGCTCGCCCTCGTTGAAGACGACGCGCCCTCGGGGCAGCGTGATCATCTCCAGACGGCTGGCGACCGGGTCCACCGCCTCTTCCGAGAGCCCCTGGAAGAGCCCGGACTGGGCCAGCACCTCGTCCACTGCACGTCCTCTCGCGAGCGTCTAGACGGACGCCCCGACAAGTGCACCGGCGTCCGTGTCCGCAGGGAGTCTAGGCGGGTGTCCCACCAGTCACCTGCGCGGTGGGGGGCGGAGTCCCTCGTCCGAGCGTGTGCCCTGGACCACACCGGCCCTCCGCAGAGCTCAGACCAGCGGGGGATTCGTGGTCGTCCCGCGCCCGCGCCGCCGCGAGCGCCAGCGGAACAGCGCACGGCGGATCCCGGACCTGGCGAGGGTGTCGACCTCGCCCTTGGTCGCGGTGCTGAGGAACTCGGAGACCTCGCGCGGGGAGGCGGGCCGGCGCAGGGGCTCCTCGACCCGCTCCATCACCAGCAGGAAGGCGATGACGAGCGGCGGGAACAGGATGACGCTGAGGGCTACCACGCCCACCCCTTCCGTCCAGACGCCGACGTCTCCGACCTCAAGGATGGCACGACCCGACGCCGTCAGGGGTGCCGCCTACGCTCGACCGCGTGTCCGTTGCCGCCTACGCGCGCCCGACGAGAGCCCGCCGGCCCACGCGCGCGGCCCTGACCGGGAGCTCGCCGTTCGACCCCGGCGAGACGCCGCTGTCCCGCACCCGGCGGGCGCGACGGATGGCCCGCGAGCTCGCCGTCCTCCATCCCGACGCCCACTGCGAACTCGACTTCTCCAACGCCTTCGAGCTGCTGGTCGCGACCGTCCTGTCGGCCCAGACCACCGACAAGATGGTCAACAAGGTGACGCCGACGCTGTTCGCGAAGTACCCCGACGCCGTCGCCCTCGCCGGGGCCGACCGGGCGGAGCTGGAGACGATCCTGAAGCCGACCGGCTTCTTCCGGGCCAAGGCGAACTCCGTCCTCGGCCTCAGCCAGGCGCTCGTCGAGCGGTTCGACGGCGAGGTGCCCGGCCGCATGGCCGACCTGGTCACGCTTCCCGGCGTGGGCCGCAAGACCGCGAACGTCGTCCTGGGCAACGCCTTCGGGGTCCCGGGCCTCACGGTGGACACGCACTTCGGCCGGTTGGTGCGCCGCTTCGGCTGGACCGCCGAGGAGGACCCAGTGAAGGTCGAGGCCGAGATCGCCCAGCTCGTGCCGAAGAAGGAGTGGACCGACTTCAGCCACCGCGTGATCTTCCACGGCCGGCGGGTCTGCCACGCCAAGAAGGCCGCCTGCGGCGCGTGCGGGCTCGCGCAGTGGTGCCCCTCGTTCGGCATCGGCCCGACCGATCCCGAGCTCGCGCTGACGCTCGTCAGGTCGCCGGCAGCCTCGGACACCGAGTGACGGCGCGGACGACATCGGTGGCCGTCGCGGTGCTGCTGCTCGCCCTTCCCGGCTGCGGTTCCGGGGATGACGACGCCGACACGGCGGTGCCGGCCACGACCCCCGCGAGCGCGCTCGACGCCTGCCCCGAGCAGCCGGCCGCCGCCGCCACGGGTGCCGCGCTCCTGCCGGCCCTCGCCTTCGACTGCCCCGGCGGCGGTTCGCTCGACCTGGGCCGGGCGCCGGGTCAGCCGACCGTCCTCAACCTGTGGGGGAGCTGGTGCCCGCCCTGCCGGGAGGAACTCCCGCTGATCCAGGAGTTCGCCGACGGCGCGGCGGGGCAGGTACGCGTGATGGGCCTGATCAGCAAGGACGGCCGGCCCCAGGCCGAGTCGTTCGCGGCCGATGCCGGGGTCACCTTCCCGAACGCGTTCGACGCCGAGGGCCAGCTGATGACCGAGCTCGGGCTCAACGCGCTGCCCTACACCTACTTCCTCGACGCCGACGGCGCGCTGGTGCACACCGAGGTGGGGCCGGTGTCCTCGGCCGAGGAGCTGCGAGCCCTCGTCGCCGAGTACCTCGGGGTGCAGCTGTGAGCGCCGTCGAATCCCGTCCGAACGACGTGCCGGAATACCTCCGGCGGCTGATCGATGCGGCCGACGACCTCCCGCTGCGTCATCGGATGCCGCAGCCGTCGGCGACGGCCCGGCGTTCGGCGGTGCTGATCCTCTTCGGTGAGGGGCCCCGCGGTCCCGACGTGCTGCTCATCGAGAAGTCCGCGCACCTGCGGAGTCACGCCGGCCAGCCGGCCTTCCCCGGTGGCGGGGTCGACCCCGGTGACGACTTCCCGGTCGGCACGGCGCTGCGCGAGGCCGAGGAGGAGGCCGGCATCGACCCGGCCGGGGTCCGGGTGCTGGCGACGCTCCAGGAGCTGTTCCTCGCGCCGTCGAACCGCCTGGTCGTCCCCGTCGTCGCCTGGTGGGACGACCCGCGCGACGTGACGGTCGGGGATCCGCGGGAGGTGGCGCGGGTCGCCCGCGTGCCGCTGGCCGACCTCACCGATCCGGCCAACCGGTACCGGCTGACCCACCCGTCCGGTTTCATCGGGCCGGCGTTCTGCGTCGCCGACATGGAGGTGTGGGGCTTCACCGCCGCGCTGCTCGACGCGATCCTCGAGGCGGCGGGCCTGGCCCTGCCGTGGGACACCGGCGACGTGCGGCCCCTGCGGGAATCGGCCATCCGGCCGTACACCCTGCCGGGCTCCGGGGACGACGACGACGTGGTCGACGCCGCCGCGCCGACGGTCGCCGATCCCGCGCCCGACGGGCCTCCGACGCGTACGGTTCCGCCCCGATGACGGGACGACCGCGGCACGGCGTTCGGCGGGGCAGCGGTCTGCTGCTCGGCCTGGTCCTGCTGCCCGCGGTCCTGACCGGGTGCGGTGGGGAGTCCGACGGTGCCGACGCGGCGCCGTCCACCCCCGAGGGGGTCGGCACGGTGACGACCGGCGCCGACGGCGTCCAGGAGATCACCCTGCAGACCCAGGACGACTACGTCTTCACCCCCGCGGAGTTCACCGTGGGCCCGGGCACGGTCCGGCTGACGCTGGTCAACGCGGCCGAGCAGATGACGCACAACCTGCGGTTCACCCCGGACAGGGGGCCCGCGCCGATCGACGCGGAGATCAACGTGCTGGCGCCCGGCCAGACCGTGACGATCGACTTCGAGGTCACCGAGCCGGGCGACTACCCCTTCGAGTGCAGCTTCCACGTGCAGCTGGGGCAGGTCGGCACGATGACGGTGCGCGGGTAGCCGGTGTCCGTCGTCGACCTGGTGCTGATCGCCCTCGCCCTACTGTTCGCGCTGTCGGGATTCCGGCAGGGCCTGCTGGTCTCCTCCACCTCGATCCTGGGCTTCCTCGGGGGCGCGGTGATCGGCGCCCAGCTGTCGGGACCGGTGGCCGACCGGATCGACGGCTCGAGCGTGACCCGGGTCTTCGCCGCGCTGGTCGTCGTGCTCGCGGGGGCGCTCCTGGGGCAGATCCTGGCCGGCGCGGCCGGTCGTGCCCTGCGCTCCCGGGTGACCTGGGAACCGGCGAAGATGATGGACTCGGTCGCGGGGGCCGTGGTGTCGGCCGCGGCGGTGCTGCTGGTCGCCTGGATGGTCGCCTCGCCGCTGGCCAGCTCGCCGTTCCCCCAGGTGTCCAGCCAGGTCCGCCAGTCGGCGCTGGTGCAGGCCGTCGACCGGGTCGTCCCCGACAGCGTGCGCGCGGTCTACGAGTCGCTGCGCGAGGCGATCGACCGGCGCGGGCTGCCCGACGTGCTCGACCCGCTCACCCCCACCCAGGTGCAGGACGTCCCGGCCCCCGACCAGGCGCTGCTGTCCAGCCCGGTCGTGGCGTCGGTGCAGGGCTCGGTGGTCAAGATCAGCGGGATCGCGCCGTCGTGCTCCCGCCAAATCGACGGCTCGGGCTTCGTCTACGCGCCCGAGCGGGTCATGACCAACGCCCACGTGCTCGCCGGGGTGACCGACCCGGTGGTCCACGCCGAGGGCGACGAGTACGACGCGACACCGGTCTACGTCGACGAGGAGGTCGACATCGCCGTCCTCGCCGTCCCGGGGCTGGAGACGCTGCCGCTGTCGTTCACCGCGCAGGCGGCCGAGTCCGGCGACGACGCCATCATCATGGGGTATCCGGGTGGAGGGCCGTTCTACGTCGGCGCCGCCCGGGTGCGCGAGCGGGGTGAGATCAGTGGTCCCGACTTCCGGAACACCCACACCGTCGTCCGCGACGTCTACGCGCTCTTCGGCACAGTCCGCGCCGGCAACTCGGGCGGCCCGCTGTTCGACCCCGAAGGCGCCGTCCTAGGGGTCGTCTTCGCGTCGGCGATCGACGACCCGAACACCGGCTACGCGCTGACCGGGCCGGAGGTCGAGGAGGCCGCGCGCGTCGGGAGCCAGGCCACGGCCGAGGCCGCCACCGGCGCCTGCGAGTAGAAGGGTCCTCTTCGCCCCCCGCTAAGGCCGTCCCATCCGCTCAGCAGCCCAGTCGATGACCGCCTGGCTGACCAGGTCGGGGGCCTCCTCCTGGGGGAAGTGGCCGAGGCCGGGCAGCTCCCGCCACTCGTAGGGGCCCGCGACGTAGCGGCCGGACCCGCGGGCGGTGGCCGGCAGGACGCAGGTGTCCAGCGCGCCGTGCAGCTGCAGCGTCGGGGCGCTGATCGGGGCGGCCATGCGGCGCGCGTAGCGCAGCCCGTCGGGCCGCAGCTGCGAGCGGGCGGCCCACCGGTGGTACTCCATCGCGCTGTAGGCGGCCTGCGGGATGCGGGTGGCCGACCGGTAGCGGCCCACGGCCTCGGCGAAGTCCGCCGTCCGTGCCCATTCCGGGCCGGCCCAGCGCTGCATCAGGTCGGCCACCGGGTCGTCGTCGGCGCGGGTGAGCATCCGCTCGGGCAGCCGCGGCACCTGGAAGCGCAGCGCGTACGCCGAGGCCCGGCGCTGCCGCGCATGGGCCATGCCCGCGCGGAGCCGCCGCGGGTGCGCCATCGAGAGCACCACGAGCCGGCGCACGGTGCGCGGATGCAGGGCCGCCGTCGTCCAGGCCAGCAGTCCGCCCCAGTCGTGCCCGACGACGACGGCCTCCTGCTCCCCGAGCGCCCGGACCAGCGCCGCGACGTCGGAGGAGAGGGTCGGCAGGTCGTAGCCGCGGGGCGGCTTGTCGCTGGCGCCGTACCCGCGCAGGTCGGGGGCGACGACGTGGAAGCCCGCCTCGGCGACGGCGGTCAGCTGCGCCCGCCAGGTCCACCAGAACTGCGGGAACCCGTGCAGCAGCAGCACCAGCGGTCCGCGACCGGCCTCGGCCGCGTGCAGCACGATGCCGTTGGCGGAGATGTCCCGGTGCGTCCAGGGGCCGGGCAGCAGGACGCTCGTGGCGTCGGGAGGGCCGTCCGGGGGGACGGTCATCCGGTGGTCAGACCTTGTACGAGTCGTTGCCGCGGAGCTGGACCCGGCCGTTGCTGACCTCCGGCACCGCGCGGTGCCGCTCGCCCGGGGCCTCGCGGTGCATGACCTCGGGCAGGTCGCGCAGCGTCTCCATGGTCCGCTCGGGCTTCTCGATCTTCTTGATGAACCCGCGGCCGACGAGCGCGGCGACGACCGCCACCAGCACGAGCAGGAACCAGACGATCAGGTAGGAGATCCACCGCTCGATGCCCAGCCAGGTCAGGAACTCGGCGAGGGCGATCCCGAAGAAGAAGAACGAGAAGGCGAGCACCACGCCGGCGGCGCCGAACGCACCCGCCCCGATGCCGGCCTTCTTGGCCGACTTCCCGACCTCGGCCTTGGCCAGCTCGACCTCGCTGCGGATCAACGTCGAGACGTCTGCCATCGCGCTCGACACGAGGGCGCCGACGGAGGGCTCCTCGGCTCCTGTGGACCGGACGGCCGGCGACGCACTGGACGGGCTGGAGACACTGTGGGCCACGGGTGGCTCCTCCTGTGGGTACGCGCTGGCGCGCGGGGACGGAACGTGCTGGTCAGGGGAAATCGTGCCGTACCGGGACGGTGGGTGCTCTGTCGTGGTGCCCGAGCCGGGCCGATTCAGTCCTCCGAGGGAGCGGCCGGCAGCTTCTCCTTGATCATGTTCATGACGGAGGAGTCGGTCAGCGTGGTGACGTCACCGAGCTCGCGGTTCTCCGCGATGTCCCGCAGCAACCGGCGCATGATCTTGCCCGACCGGGTCTTCGGCAGCTCCTGCACGACCATGATCTGGCGGGGCTTGGCGATCGGCCCGATGTCCCGTGCCACGTGGTTGCGCAGGGTCTGCACCAGGTCCTCGCCCGAGTCCTCACCGCTCTCGCGCAGGATCACGAACGCGACGATGCCCTGGCCCGTGGTCGGGTCGCTGGCGCCCACGACCGCCGCCTCGGCCACCGACGGGTGCCCGACCAGGGACGACTCCACCTCGGTGGTGGAGATGCGGTGGCCGGAGACGTTCATGACGTCGTCCACCCGGCCGAGCAGCCAGATGTTGCCGTCGGGGTCCTTCTTGGCGCCGTCCCCGGCGAAGTAGGTGTTCTTCCCGAACCGCGACCAGTAGGTGTCGACGTAGCGGTCGTCGTCACCCCAGATGGTGCGCAGCATCGCCGGCCACGGCTCGGTGAGCACGAGCAGCCCCGTGGCGTCGTCGGCCAGCTCGTTGCCCTCGTCGTCGACGACCTTGGCCGAGATGCCGGGGAAGGGCACCTGCGCGGAGCCGGGCACGAGGCTGGTGACCCCGGGCAGCGGCGTGATCATGTGCGCGCCCGTCTCGGTCTGCCACCAGGTGTCCATGATCGGGCAGCGACCGCCGCCGATGTGCTCGTGGTACCAGAGCCACGCCTCGGGGTTGATCGGCTCACCGACCGAGCCGAGCACCCGCAGGCTGGTGAGGTCGAAGTTCTTCGGGACGTCCTCGCCCCACTTCATGAACGTGCGGATCACCGTCGGCGCGGTGTAGAGGATCGTGACGCCGTACTTCTCGATGATCTCCCACCAGCGGCCTCGGTGCGGCGTCTCCGGCGTCCCCTCGTACATGACGCTCGTGGCCCGGTTGGCCAGCGGCCCGTAGACGATGTAGCTGTGGCCGGTCACCCAGCCGACGTCGGCCGCGGTCCAGTAGACGTCGTCGTCGGGCTTGAGGTCGAAGACCGCCCAGTGGGTGTAGGCGACCTGGGTCAGGTAGCCGCCCGTCGTGTGCAGGATGCCCTTCGGCTTCGCCGTCGTCCCCGACGTGTACATGATGTAGAGCGGGTGCTCGGCGTCGAACGACTCCGGCTCGTGCTCGGTCGACTGGCGCTCGACGACGTCGTCCCACCAGAGGTCGCGGCCCTCGGTCCACTCGACGTCCTGCCCGGTCCGCTTGACCACGATCACGTTGCGGACGTCGGGGCTGCGGCCCACCGCGTCGTCGACGGCCGGCTTCAGCGCGCTGGGGGCGCCGCGGCGGTAGCCGCCGTCGGCGGTGATCACCAGGACGGCGCCGGCGTCGTCGAGCCGGCTGGCGAGCGCGTCGGCGGAGAAGCCGCCGAACACGACCATGTGGACGGCGCCGATGCGGGCGCAGGCGAGCATCGCGATGATCGTCTCGGGGATCATCGGCATGTAGATGGCGACCCGGTCGCCGGCGTTCACGCCGAGCTCGAGCAGGGCGTTGGCCGCCCTGCAGACCTCGTCCTTGAGCTGCGCGTAGGTGATCTCGCGGGTGTCGCCCGGCTCGCCCTCCCAGTAGTACGCCACCTGGTCGCCGTGGCCGTCCTCGACGTGCCGGTCGACGCAGTTGTAGGCGACGTTGAGCTTGCCGCCGACGAACCACTTCGCGAACGGGGGATTGCTCCAGTCGAGGACCTCGTCCCAGTCCTGGGTCCAGGTGAGCCGGCGGGCCTGCGTCGCCCAGAAGCCGAGGCGGTCGTTCGCGGCCTCGTCGTAGACGTCGGGACCGACGTTGGCGTGGGCGGCCAGCTGCTCCGGCGGGTCGAAGGTGCGGCCCTCGGTGTGCGTCGTCTCGCTCATGCCTGCCTCCCGGTTCGTGGCTCGCACCACACCGTATGGCTTCCGCCCCGCTCCCGTCTCGTCCAGGGGGACACGCAGACTGGGCCGGTGACGGGCCCGGATCAGCGCGCGGTGGCGGCGCGCATCCCCGGTGCCGCGGCGCTCGGGCTGGTGCCCCCGCCGTCGGCTCCCGTGGCACCCGGGTCCGTCCTCGCCGACCCCGCCTGGACGGCGGAGGTGTTGCGCGAGCGGGCGCGGTCGCAGGGGACCGGCGACCGCCGCCTGCTGGCCACCGTGTGGTGGTACTCGCTGTCTTCGGTGCTGCTCACCCCGCCCCTGGCCGGGCTGGCCACCGGGGTCCCGCTGTCGGGCCGGCTGGCCGACACCTCGGTGTCGTTCCTGCCCGGTCCGCTGCCGATCGCTGCCGCGGCCGGGCCGGGTTCCGGCGACGTGGCCGACGAGCTCCGGGAGTCGATCGGTGCGGTCGTCGCCGCCGTCGCCGAGGCGGGCGGCATGCGCGAACGACCGCTGTGGGCCATCGCGACCGACTCCCTGGCGAACCGGCTGCTCGACCTGGGCCGCGCGCTGGGGGAGGTGCCCCGCGCGACCGCGATGGCCGGTGACATCGCCTCCGGGATCGGTCCCGCGCTCCCGGTTCCACGCTACGAGGACGTCGCGGGCGTGCGGTTCACCCGCCGGGCGTCGTGCTGCCTGCTGTGCGAGGTGCCGCGCCAGGTGATGTGCACGTCGTGCCCGCGCCGTCCGCCGGCCGAGCGGCTGCGCCTGCTCGGCGAGGCGGCGCGCCGGTTCTAGAAGAGAGGTTGCTGCGGCTGGAGCTGGTGCCGCTCAGCGGCGGCGATCCGCTGGGCAGGTGTGGGCTCGACGTCGAGCAGCCGCCCGACCCGGGACAGCTCGCTCCGCCCGCCGAACGCCTGCCGGGCCACGGCGGCCGCGTCGCGCCCCGCCCGGCGGAGCACCTCGGAACCGGCCTGCTCGAGCGCCCGCCGGTCGTGCCTCCCGATAGCGCCGTGCGCGAGCGGCAGGACGACGCCCACGAGCAGCCCCATGACGACGGCGACCGCCCTGGGCAGTTCCCACTGCCCGGAGAGCGTCCCGAGGCCGAACACGAAGTGGGGGAGGAAGGCGACGGTGTAGAGCCCCAGCGACTGTCGTGCGCGGCGGCGGGGAACCGGTGAGGCCCACCAGCCGAGACAGGCGGCGAGGTGCCAGTCCTGTTCCGCGCCGCTCGCGGCAACGAGGTGCTCGGTCACCTCGATCGTCGGGGGTCCCTCGCCGGCCTCGTCGGGTTGGGCGGGCACGCGCCTGCGCTTCGGATCGGGGATGACCTCCAGCGCCGGGACGGGAACGCTCGCGGCCGACGCCAGCCCGGCGAGCCGCTCGCGCAGCGCCTCCTCGGCGGCCCGGTCCTCCGACACAGCGGGCAGCATCGCGTACCGCGACCGCGACGGGCGAGTACCGGCCCGTGTCGTAACCCGGTCAGGGGAGGAACAGCATGGAGTCCCCGAACTCGTGCCAGAGGTAGTGCCCGGCGACGGCCGCCCGGTAGGCGGCGTCGACCAGATCCGCTCCGGCGACGGCCTCCAGCAGCCGGAGGTGGCTCGCCTCGGGCACGTGCAGGCCGGTGACCAGTCCGGTCACCGCACGGGCGGGCCGGTCGGGGCCCAGCACCAGATCGGTCCAGCCGGCGGTCGCGCGGGTGACGCCGTCGTCATCGGTGGCGGTCTCGAGGGCCCGGGTGACGGTGGTGCCGACGGCGACCACCCGCCGGCCGGCGTGCCGGGTGCTCGTCACCAGCCGCGCGGTCACCTCCGGGACGGCGAAGCGCTCGGCGTAGGGCGGCTCGTGCAGCTCGGGGCTCGAGACCCCGGCGTGCAGGACCAGCGGGACGACGGGGATCCCTCGGGCCAGGAGGCGCACGAGCACCCGATCGGTGAACGGCCGGCCGGCGCTGGCCATCTCGGCGCTGCCGGGCGCGGTCGCATAGGTGTTCTGGAACGCGGCCAGGGGGAAGGTGTCCCGCAGGTAGCCGTAGCCGATTGGCCGCCCGTGCCGGGTGAGGTAGCTGACCGCCGCGACCAGGGGATCGGTGCGGGCACGCCACAGCCGTCCCGGTCGCGCCGGGTCGGGGTGGCCCGCGAGCAGGGTGAGCCGGACGCCGCCGGGCAGCTCCACGACGCTGCCCGGCTCGATGCCCAGGTCGGGGCCGTCGTTGTCCGGACGCCGCAGCTCGACCGCCCAGTCGCCGTCGTCCAGCTCGGTCGACCAGTGCACCGGCACGACGACGCCGTCGGCCCGCCGGGCGTCGAGCCGGGCCGGCAGGGTGGCCGAGGTGTTGACGACGACGAGGTCGCCCGGTTCGAGCAGCTCGGGCAGCTCGCGGAACCGGGTGGACGTGAGGCCGTCGCGCCGCACCGCGAGCAGGCGCACCTCGTCGCGGGCGAGGCCGTGCCACTCCGGCGGTGCCGTCGCCTCGGCGCCCGGCGGGAGCGCGAACGTCGTCACCGGGCCGATCCCGTCGGCACCGGGAGGTCGGCCGCCCGGTACCGCCCGCTGGGCAGGTCGCCGTCGACCAGGCTGAGCAGGGCCGGGACGACGGTCTCGGGGGCGGGCCGGTCGCTGATGTCCTCGCCAGGAAAGGCCGCCTGGTGCATCTCGGTGGCCATGTCGCCGGGGTCGACGGCGTACACGCGCAGTTCGGGGTGCTCGACGGCGAGGACGGCGGTGAGCTGGTCGAGCGCCGCCTTGCTCGCGCCGTACCCACCCCACCCCGCGTAGGCCTCGACGGCGGCGTCCGAGCTGATGTCGACGATCCGTCCGGCGCCCGCACGCAGGGCGGGCAGCAGCGACTGGAGCAGGGCCAGCGGGGCGACCGCGTTGACCTCGATGATGCGGCGCAGGGCTCCGGGGCCGAGCTCGGCCAGCGGCGGCAGCGGGCTGGGACCGAGGTCGCTGGCGTTGTTGACCAGCAGGTCCAGGCGGGGACCCACGGCCTCGGCGAGCGCGGCGCGATGCGCAGGGTCGGTGACGTCCCCGGGAACGGCCACGACCAGCCCCGGCTGCGCGAGGCCGGCGACGGAGGCGGCCAGCCGGGAGGCGTCGCGGGCGTCGAGGACGAGCCGCCAGCCGCGGCGGTTCAGCTCCGCGGCGAGGGCGTGGCCGAGGCCGCGGGACGCCCCGGTGACGAGTGCTGTGGGGGTGGTCGGAGTCGGCGTCATGGGTCTACCGTCGGACTTCAAGTGCACTTGAGGTCAAGAGGTGGCGATGGAGCTGTTGGCGATCGGTGAGGTGGCCCGGCGTTCGGGCATGGCGACGTCGGCGCTGCGCTACTACGAGGACCTGGGACTGATCGACGCGACGCGGACCTCTGGTGGGGCACGGCGGTATCCGCGCAGCGTGCTCCGCCGGCTGGCCGTGATCCGGGCCGCCCGCAACGTCGGGCTCTCGCTGCCCGAGATCCGGGCGGCGTTGACCACCCTGCCGCCGGACCGGCCGCCGACCGTCACCGACTGGGCGCGGCTGTCGGGGGAGTGGCGGGACCGGCTGGACGAGCAGATCGCCGCCCTCACCCAGCTGCGCGACGGCCTGACGTCCTGCATCGGCTGTGGCTGCCTGTCGCTCGAGCGCTGCGCACTGTCGAACCCCGGGGACGTCGCGGGAACGAGCGGGCCCGGCGCGCGCTGGCTGCCGCCGGCCCTGCGCCGCGTCCCGGCGGCCGACCGGGCGGTGGGCTGAGCGCACGGACGATCCGGTCTCGCACTCCCGTCGTCCCGGGGTGATGATCACGGGAGCGGGGTCGACAGGGGGAGGGCCGATGACCGTCATGCCGGCCGCGTTCTTCGGACACGGCAACCCGATGAACGCGCTCGAGAAGAACCGCTACACCGAGTCCTGGCGGGCCTTCGGCCAGGCGGTGCCGCGGCCGCGGGCGATCCTCGTCGTCTCGGCGCACTGGTACGTGCACGCGACGGCGGTCACCGCGATGCCACGGCCGCGCACGATCCACGACTTCTTCGGTTTCCCGCGCGAGCTGTTCGAGGTCGACTACCAGCCGCCTGGCCTCCCCGATCTCTACGACGAGATCGCCGACATCGTCCACCCGACCTGGGTGGGCGCCGACCTGGACAGCTGGGGGATCGACCACGGCGCCTGGTCGGTGCTGATGCACGCCTTCCCCGCCGCCGACATCCCCGTCGTCCAGCTGTCGATCAACGCGCTCAAGTCGTTCGACTACCACCTGCAGCTCGGCGCCGCGCTCGCCCCGCTGCGGGAGGACGGCGTGCTGGTGATCGGCAGCGGCAACGTCGTGCACAACCTCGGCGGGGTCTCGCGGGCGCTGCCCGACGCCGGTTTCGACTGGGCGCAGCGGTTCGACGAGCAGGCCAAGGAGATGATGCTGACCGACCCCACGGAGGTCGGCCGGCTCGACGGGCACCGCGACTACGACCTCGCCGTCCCCACTCCCGACCACTTCCTGCCGCTGCTCTACGTCGCGGGCGTCGCGGGGGCCACCAGCACGCCGGCCGAGGTGCTGGTCGACGGCTACGCCTACGGGTCGCTGTCGATGACGGCCTACACCGTCGGCATGACCAACCCGCCGCAGTCCGGCTCCGGCTTCGCCGCCCCGCTGCCGGACGGACCGCCCGCCGACGGCGCCAACATCTAGCGGCACTCAGATGACGCCCTCGAGTTGATCATCGGCATATGGCTGGTGTCATCGGCGTGTCGACCAGCCATATGCCGATGATCAACGGGGGCTAGTGCGTCAATCCAGGTCGGCGTCGTCCTCGGCGGGCGCGGGGTGCGGCGCATTCAGGCCGACGACCTCGCCGACCACCCACACCGCGGGCGGGCGCACGTCGGCGATCGCCTTAGGCAGGCCCGCGAGCGTCGTCCGGACCGTCCGCTGCGTCGCGGTCGAGCCGTCCGACACGATCGCCACCGGCGTCCCCGGCGCGCGCCCGTGCTCGACGAGGGTGGCGGCGATCGCCGGCGCGGTGTCCACGCCCATCAGCACCACGACGGTGCCCCGCAGCCGGCCGAGCGCCGCCCAGTCGACCAGCGACCCGGGGTGCCCGGGCGGGAGGTGCCCGGAGACGACGACGAACTCGTGGGTGAGGCCACGGTGGGTGACGGGGATGCCGGCGAGCCCCGGCACGGCGATCGCGCTCGTCACACCAGGGACGACCTCCACCGCGACGCCGGCCGCCACGCACGCCTCGAGCTCCTCCATGCCGCGGCCGAAGACGAACGGGTCGCCGCCCTTGAGCCGCACCACCCGCCGGCCGGCCAGCGCGTGCTCCACCAGCAGGCCGTTGATCCGCTCCTGGGCCATCGAGCGCCCGCGCGGCAGCTTCGAGGCGTCGACGACCTCCACGTCGCCGGGCAGCGAGGACAGCAGCGACTGCGGCGCCAGGTGGTCGGCGACCACGACGTCGGCCGAGGCGAGGGCCTGCCGCCCGCGCACCGTGATGAGCCCGGGATCGCCGGGCCCGCCGCCGACCAGGACCACGCTGCCGGTCCGGGGGTCGGCCGCCCGGCGCGACGCCCGGTCGGCGATCGTGCCGTCGGTCAGCCCCGCGACGACGGCGTCCCGCACGCCGATCGCGCGCTGGGGGTCGCCGCCCCCGTGCACACCCACCACGAGGTCGCCGTGCCGGCCGATCGCCGGCGTCCAGACGCTGGAGGCCGTGCGGTCGTCGGCGCGGGCGCAGAAGATCCGGGCCCGCTCGGCCTCGCCGGCCACCGCCGCGTTCACCAGGGGGTCGTCGGTCGCGGCGACGGCGTACCAGGCGCCGTCGAGGTCCCCCCGCTCGTACCGGCGGCGCACCCAGGTCAGTGCCCCCGCCGCGGCCAGCGACTCCAGCGCCGGCGTGACCTCGGGGCTGACCACGGTCGCGCGGGCGCCGGCGTCCAGCAGCCCGGCCACCCGGCGGTGCGCGACCTGCCCTCCGCCGACGACGACCACCCGGCGTCCCGCCAGCCGCAGGCCGACCGGATAGACCACCCGCGAGGGGAGCGGGCCGGAGCCGGGCGGCGGGGCGGTCATCAGCCCTTCTCGGTGACGCCGGCGGAGTCGAAGGTGGCGACGTCGCGCAGCGCCCGGGCGGCACTGGCCACCAGCGGGAGCGCGAGCAGGGCCCCGGTGCCCTCCCCGAGGCGCAGGTCGAGGCCGAGGAGGGGGCGCAGGTCCAGGAACTCCAGCGCGAGCGCGTGCCCGGGCTCCGCCGACGCGTGTCCGGCCAGGGCGTAGTCCAGGGCCGCGGGGCACAGCGCGGCCGCCACGAGCGCCGCGGATCCGGCGATGGCGCCGTCCAGCAGCACGGGCACCCGGGCGGCCGCGGCGCCGAGCACGAATCCCGCGAGGGCGGCGTGCTCGAGGCCGCCGAGCTCCGCGAGGACGGCCAGGGCGGCGGCCGGTGTCGCCGGCCGCGCCGGCACCCGGGACACCGCCCGGGCCACGGCCTCGACCTTTCGGGCCAGCGTGGCGTCGTCGACGCCGGTGCCACGGCCGGTCGCGGCCGCGGGGGTGGCCCCGGTGAACGCGCAGACCAGCGCGGCGGACGGCGTCGTGTTCGCGATGCCCATGTCGCCGGTGACCAGGCAGCCCGCCGCCGTGGCCATCCGGGTGGCGATCTCGATGCCCGACTCGACGGCCTGCCGTGCCTCCTCGACCGTCATGGCGGGACCGTCGGCGAGATCGGCGGTCCCGCGGCGCACCTTGCGGTCGTACAGCCCCGGCGCGGGGTCGAGCGTCGCGGCCACACCGACGTCGACGACGACGACCTCGGCGCCGAGCTCGGCGGCGAACGCGTTGACCACCGCACCCCCGGCCAGGATGTTGGCGACCATCTGACGGGTCACCTCCTGCGGCCAGGGCGTGACCCCCTGGGCGTGGACGCCGTGGTCGCCGGCGAAGACCCCGACCGTCGCGGGGGCGGGCAGCGGGGCCGGGCAGCTGCCGGCGATCCCGGCCAGCTGCGCGGCGACGTCCTCGAGCACACCGAGCGAGCCCGGCGGCTTGGTCATCCGGTCCAGTCGCTCCCGGGCGTTCCGCTCGGCCGCGGCGTCCCGCGGGACGACGGCGGCGATCGTGTCGCCCAGCAGCGTGCCGGCGAAGTCGGTGCTCACGGAACTCCTCGGGAGACGGATGACCGGGACAGGATCCCAGCGAGGTCCGCGGCGAACGCACGGGAGGTCCCCGGATCGCGCACCGCCACCCGCAGGTGGTCGGGGGAGAGGCCGGGGAACGTGTCGCCCCGGCGCACCGCCCAGCCCCGCTCCCGCAGCGCCTCCCGCACGCCGGCGCCTCCGGGCACCCGCAGCAGCACGAAGGACGAGCGCGGCCGGCCGAGCACCTCGACGTCCGGCGGCAGGGCGGCCAGCAGGGCCTCCCGGTCGTCGGCCAGAGCACGGGCCGCGGCCACGGCCTCGGCGCGGGCGGCAGGGGTCGTGCAGGCGATGAGCGCGGCCAGGGCCGGGGTGGAGACCGGCCAGTGCGGCTGGTGGGCGGCCAGCGCGTCGATCAGCGGGGTCGGCCCCAGCGCGTACCCGACCCGGAGCCCGGCCAGGCCCCAGGTCTTGGTCAGGCTGCGCACGACGAGGACGCCCGGCAGGTCGGGACGCCCGGCGAGCGACTCGGGCTCACCGGGCACGGTGTCGGCGAAGGCCTCGTCGACCAGCAGCACCCGCCCCGGCCGGGCGAGTGCGGCGAGGTCCTCGGCCGGGTGCAGCACCGACGTCGGATTCGTCGGGTTGCCCAGGACGACGAGGTCGGCGTCCGCGGGCACCGCCGCGGGATCGAGCCGGTACCCGTCCTCGGCGCGGAGGAGCAGCCGGGTGACGGGGTGGCCGGCCGCGCGCAGCGCCGCCTCCGGCTCGGTGAACGACGGATGGACGACGACCGCTCGTCGGGG
>Ga0126307_10000193_pt1 | contig 38886 bp, 38 predicted proteins | sample Plot28_FD_89955 | JGI IMG/M metagenome (GOLD analysis project Ga0126307, IMG submission 89955) | Serpentine soil microbial communities from UC McLaughlin Reserve, CA, USA - Plot28 | ecosystem: Environmental > Terrestrial > Soil > Grasslands | place: USA: UC McLaughlin Reserve, Lake County... | reverse complement strand
GACAACATCACGCTCTATTGGCTTACGAACACAGGCATCTCTTCGTCACGTCTCTATGCGGAGTACAAGGGTGGCTTCTTCAACGCCAAGGGCGTCTCCATCCCCGTGGCCGTGACCGTCTTTCCGGGCGAGCAATATCAAGCGCCGCGCAGCTGGACGGAGCAGGCCTACCCCAACCTCATTTACTTCAACGAGGTCGACAAGGGCGGGCATTTCGCGGCCTGGGAGGAGCCTGAGCTGTTCTCGACCGAGATCCGGGCGGCTTTTAGCTCGCTGCGTTGAACGTGGCTCGGGAGCGGCGCGCAGAGACCGGTGTGCGCCGCTCACGCCGTTTGTTGACGGCTTATTCCCGATCTTTCGAGGCTCAACGAGGGGGCGACGCGGTGACTAAACGCGGTGCCCGTTCCCCTGGGCGGCGCTAAAGCCAAAGCCAGCCGCTAGGCGCTCGGGCCGGGATCCATTCGAGCGGGGTTAGTCTTGCTGGCGGGAGTGAAAACTCCGCTCATTGTCCACATCGCTTTCCTTGCCACGCTTCTCGAGGTCACGAGTGGCGGGCCCCTGAATGACGACGCCTTCGCCGCTGAAGCGCGAGCCGTGGCAGGGACAGTCCCACGAGCGTTCCGCGGGATTCCAGTTGACGTGGCAACCCAAGTGGGTGCAGGTCGGCGAGAGCGTATGCAAGTGCCCGGCGTCGTCGCGGTAGGCAGCTGTCTTCCGCCCACCGAGGCTGACTAGCTGGCCCTCACCGGGCGCGAGCTGCTTGAGAACGGCATCCTTGCCGCCGCGGTCCAAGCGATCACCGAAGAAGTGCTTGGCCACCATCGCGTTCTGCTTGATGAACATTGGTGCAGACGCGAGCGGCTTCAGGCGCTTGGAGTCGAAGAGGTCAGCCCAGGGGTTGGGGCGTCCGAGGATCGTGTCGGTCAGGATCATCGCCGCCGCGCTGCCGTTGGTCATGCCCCACTTCTTGAAGCCGGTTGCGACGTAGACGTGCTCCGAACGACGGGTCAGACGTCCGACGTAGGGGACGCCGTCGACAGGCGTGTAGTCCTGTGTTGACCACCTGTAGGGGAAGTCCTCAACCCCCCAGTGGCGCCGGCCGAATTTCTCGAGGGCGCGATAGCGCGCCTCGGGGTAGGGCTCGGTGCCCGGCTTATGACCCTCGCCGCCCAACAGGAGCAAAAGGCCCTGCTCGTCACGAGCCGTTCTGACCGATCGCGTCGCCGTCGAGATGTTGATGTACATGCCCCTCGGGTCTTGCTCCGGCTCAATCCGAGCCGCCACGGCGTAAGAGCGCTCGGGGTGGGCTTTGGCAAAGAAAAGGCCCCGGTCGGCGAACGGCAGGTGCGAGGCAAGGATGACGTCTTGGCAAGTCAGACTCCCGCGGTCGGTCTCGACCCGGACGGGCCCTGAGCCGTTGAGGTCGAGGACGCGAGTCAGTTCGAAGACGTGGCTGCCGTCGCCGTTGATCTGCTCGGCGAGGGGCAGTAAGTACTTGCGCGGGTGAAACTGAGCTTGGTCGTCGAGCCGGAAGGCGCACTCGATCGGGTAAGGCAGCGGCGTTTCCTCAACGAGGGCCGCGCCCAACCCAGCGCGCCGCGCGGCCTCGACCTCCTGCTCGATCGTCTTTCGCTCCTCAGCTGACTCGCAGTAAACGTAGTTCGATCTACGTTCGAACTCACAGTCGAGCGATTCCTCCTCGACCAACCGGCCGATCAGCTCGAGCGCCGCCTGGTTGGCCTCGGCATAAAGGCGCGCCCCGTCTTCACCGAACTTCTTCTCGACGCTCGTGTAGACGATGTTGTGCGCCGCTGTGACCTTGGCCGTCGTGAACCCGGTCGCGCCGTGGAGGATGCGCTTTGCGTCAAGGAGGGCAACCGACTTGCCTGCCCGCTTCAAGAGCAGCGCAGCCGTGATTCCAGCGATGCCGCCGCCGACGATCGCCACTTCGACGTCGAGCCGCTCGGAGAGGGGGGAGTACGACGTCCCCGGCGTAGACTCGATCCATAGCGAGCGCGGTTCACGCACGACGCTTCAAGCTCCATTCGTGTGCTCTTTGATGCGTAACCGCCGTGAAGCGGTGCGAAACGTTGAGCACAGGTCAGGTTTCGCGGGGGAACCGTTTCCGGTCCCCCCGCGATCGACTTTACGCGGCGAGATCGAACGCGGGCTGCGCTTCCTGCACCGGCTCGAGCTCCTCGCGCCGGATCAAGCTCAATGCGGCGAGGATCCCGAGGCCCGCGATCACGGCGCCGGCGACGAAGGCGGCCGTGAAGCCGTCGACCAGCGCAGTCGGAGCCGCCGAGCCCGCGGCCAGGGCGGCGTCGGTCCGCGAGCTCGCGATCGTCGAGAGAGCCGCGATTCCGAGCGCGCCGCCGATCTGCTGCGACGTGTTGATCAGGCCCGAGGCGAGCCCCGCCTCCGAGGACTGGACACCGGCCAGAGCCGCGATCGAGATCGGAACGAAGGAGAAGCCGATGCCAAACCCGATCAAGAGGAACCCGAGCAGCAGATCTCCGACGTACGAGCCGCCGACCGAGACCTGCGTGAAGTACACGAGGCCTGCGGTGAGCGTCGCCATGCCCGCCACGAGCACGGGCTTCACGCCGATGCGCGTGACGAGCTGTGCGGCGACCGCCGACCAGACGATCGCCGTTCCGGCAACCGCGAGGTAGGCGATACCCGTCTTCATCGCCGAGTAGCCGAGCACCTGCTGCATGTAGAGCGTCAGCATCAAGAACATTGCGAACAGCGCTGTTCCCAGGATGAATCCCGCCACATTCGCTCCGCTCACCGTCCTGATCTGGAAGATGCCGAGGCGCATGAGCGGTTCGGGGTGCCGAAGCTCCCAGGCGACGAAGCCGACGAGCAGCACGAGTGCGGCCGCAGAGAACGCGATGGTCTCACCGGCCAGCCAGCCCTGCTGCCCGGCCTGCGTGATCGCGTAGACGAGCGACGAGAGACCTCCGGTGACGAGCACCGCGCCCGGCACATCGAACGATTTCACGCTTGCGTCGCGGCTCTCGGCGAGCAGCAACGGCGCAAGCACGAAGGCCGCGATGCCGACGGGGACGTTGACGAAGAAGATCCACTCCCAGCTGAGCGCGTCCGTCAGCACGCCTCCGAGCAGCACGCCCGCCGCGGCGCCGAAGCCGCCGACCGCGCCCCAGACGCCCAGCGCGATGTTGCGCTCACGTCCTTCCCGGAACGTGGTCGAGAGGATGGAGAGCGCTGCCGGCGAGATGATCGCAGCGCCGAGACCCTGGATGGCGCGCGCGCCGATCAATGAGCCTTCGGACCACGCCATGCCGGCCAGGAAGGAGGCGACCGTGAAGAGGACCACGCCGCCGAGAAAGATGCGCCGACGCCCGAGCAGGTCGGCCGCTCGTCCGCCTAGGAGCAGGAAGCCGCCGAAGACGAGGGCGTAGGCGCTGATCACCCACTGCAGGTTTTCCTGCGAGAACCCGAGGTCGAGCTTGATCGAGGGCAACGCGACGTTCACGATCGCGATGTCCAGGACGACCATGAATTGCACGGCGCTGAGGAGTCCCAGTGCCAGCCATTTGCGTCGATCCGAAGTCACCATGTCGCCGTTCCTTTCACCTTGTGTCACAGAACAGCTTTCAAGCTAGCAGGAACGACTTTCAAAAAGCAAGTATTCCCTTCGCAACCGCAAGCAGACGCGCTACAATGGCCTCGTGGCAAAGCGCTACGACCAGTACTGCCCGATCGCTCACGCTCTCGAGTTGGTCGGCGAGCGCTGGTCGCTGCTGATCGTGCGAGAGCTGCTGACCGGCCCGAAGCGCTATACGGATCTCTCCGGAGGCCTCCCTCACATCGGAACGAACGTGCTCGCCGCCCGCCTGAAGGAGCTCGAGAGATGCGGGATCGTAACCAAGCGACGGCTACCCCCACCTACGCCCGCTCAGGTCTACGAGCTGACACCGTACGGAGCAAGCCTCAAGGTCGTCATGCGCGAGCTCGCGCTCTGGGGGCTCCGTTCGCTCGGAGCGCCGCAGGAGGACGACCAGTTCGCTCCGGGATGGCTCGAGGGCGCGCTCGACACGGTCTTCGCTCCGGTTGCCCCGGCGGGCGTGTTCGAGTTTCGAATCGGGGACGAGACCGCTTCGCTTGTCGACGGCGAGGCTCGATCCGCTCCAGCCGAGGAGCCCGACGTCGTCGTCGAGAGCGATACCAAGAGCTTCTACTACCTGTTCGTCGAGCGGCGCTGGGACGGCGTCACCGTCGAGGGCGACCGCGAGCTGCTCGAGCGGCTCCTCGACGCGGTTGCGCCGGCCGTGGACGCACCGGTCGGTGACGCACCCGTCGCAGCCTAGGCCTCAGTTCGCGACGCGGTACCCAACGGCGAGAAGGCCGGGATGCCGCGCAAGTCCTTAAGGCGTTTCGACGTCGTCGACCTCGAACTGCCCGCGAACTGCCGCTCGCGCTCACGGCTGCGCGACCTCGTGCGATCGCCCAGCTAGCGAGTGAAGTCGAGGCCGGGCTCGAGCCGTTGTGCGAAGGCTGCGACCAGGCGCGCCGTGGCCTCGACATCGACCAGCGAGACCAGCTCCGTCGGCGTGTGGATGTAGCGCGTCGCGAGGGAGACGAGCCCGGTCGCGATTCCTGCGCGGCTGGCGTAGGCGGCGTCCATGTCCGTGTACGTCTCTCCCGAGGAGACATTGACGGAGTAGCGGATCCCCTCGGCCTCGGCGGCCTCGACAAGGAGGTCGAATACCTTCGGGTTGATCGTCGAGCCGCGGTTGATCACCGGCCCTCCGCCGAGCTTTGCTTCGCCCCAGGCCTTCGGGTCGCCTCCCGGAATGTCGGTCCCGGGGGTCACGTCCACCGCGAGCGCGACCTGCGGCTGCAGCGAGAAGACACTCGTGCGTGCGCCGCCGTAGTCGCCCACCTCCTCCTGGACTGCCGCCACCGCCGCGACGCCCCCCGGGGCCCCGCCCGCCTCGGCGACAAGCCTCGCCGCTTCGAGCGCCACGTACGCGCCCAGCCGGTTGTCGAGTGCGCGCGAGGCGAGGCGGCCGTTCGCGAGCTCGAGCGGCTCGCCGGCGATGACGGCCACGTCGCCCAGCCGCACGAGCTCGAGCGCTTGCTCGCGGTTATGTGCGCCGATGTCCAGGTGCAAGTCGTCGAGCGCGAGTGGCTCTTCCTGCTCGCCGCGTTTCGGAGGCTTGCGGCCCTTGCGGCCGATCACACCGGCCACCGACCCCTCGTGCGTGAGCAGTTCGACCCGCTGCCCGAGCAGCACCTCGGGCCGCCAGCCGCCGACGCCGCGGAAGTAGAGGAACCCGTGCTCGTCCACGTACGTCACCATCACGCCGATCTCATCGATGTGACCGAGCACGACGAGCAGCGGCCGATCGCGCGTGCCCGCGACGAGCGCGACCGACGAGCCCGTCGTGTCGCCGGAGACCTCGGCGAACGCCGACGCGGCCTCACGCCAGACCGCAGAGGCTGCGGTCTCGTAGCCCGAGGGACCGGGTGCAGTCAGGAGGCGGCGCAGGAGCTTGGGAGCGGCCATAGCAGCCAGCCTATTCCGGTCTTGCCGATCGGGATGCGGGAAGCCCGCCTCGCCAGCATCTGGGGCCGCTCCGACGATCACCGAATCGCTCTCGTTTGCGGGCAATCCCTTGGGTTTGGCACTGTGGCTGGGCTCTTGTGCCCAATCGCCCTAGCTAGCGTCGTAAGGCAACCACTGCCAATGTCGTTCAGAAACTGTCATAGACGCCGAGACCGTGAATCCCCCTTTTCGACGGCGAGGAACTCGTCTGCTCCCGCCCGCCGTACTGCGAAACAGGCGAGCGCCCATAACACCGCGATGGCCACAAAACCGGCACGGCCGTGCCCAGGCAGTGCGAATGTGAACCCGATCACAGGCGTACCCACCACAATGAGCAAGGTCGCGCAGCTGTTGATGAAACCGATCGCGGCTCCAGGCGCATCGCGGCGAATCAGCTGTGCTCCGGTGAAGGCCACGGCAAAAGGAATGCCTGCGGCGAGACCTAGCAGAGCCGCGCCTGCAATTCGCGCCAAGAGCGGAATATTCCACAGGAGGAGAAAGGTGCCGATCGCGCCGGCAACCATGCTGACGGCAAGGAGCCGCGCAGCGTTCTCCGGCCGACGCTGGAAGACGCCACCGCCAATTGGTCGGGTTACGAGGCCCCCGAGCAGCGTCAACGCCGCCACCGCGCCCGCAAGTCGCCGGCCGTAGCCGTCGTGCTGGAGAAGCGATACGGCCCAGTTCCCGACGATGACGCTGAGTCCGAAAGATGCAGTGTGAGCAACCGCAAGCGGGTAGAGTCGCCGGTCGCGGATGATGTCCGCAGCGCTTGTTCGATCTACGCGCCGTGCTCGTTCGCGGCCGCCGCTTTCTCGCGGCGCCAGAGGGAGGGAAACGAGGACGACGCAAGCGCATATGAGCGCTGTCGCGTACGGAGCTCGCCAGTCGAGCCAAGGTGCAGTCACGGGAACCGTTGCGATTGCGATGCCGCCGCCGCCGACCGCGGCCGCGCCGTAAATTCCTTGTGCGCTCGCGGTTCCAACCGTCGCACGGACATAGTCGCTTCCGGCGACAAAACCGACTCCCGTTCCGACTCCCGAAATAAGTCTGCCAACCACGCCTACCGGGAAAGACGCCACGAGGAGTGCGAGAAGGTTCCCGAGCGCGACGAGGGCAAGCGCAAACATCCCAAGTGTTCGCGCTCCGCGTTGATCAACAAGCCTTCCGCCGGGAATTTGCATCGCGAGGTGTGTCACGAAGAGTGCCGTCGTCAGGAAACCGATCGTCCCGAGTCGGACGTCGTATGCGTTCGCGAGCACATCGGCAGCCGGCCCGACGTTGGCGATGTTGTAGCCGACCGCTGCGCCGAGCGCGACACCGGCAGCGGTCCCAGCCACCCGCGTATGAGAATGCTGCGATGGAGGCCTGGCGATGCGGGGAGCGGCTCTTCTCAGTCCATTCGCGAAGGCGCGGCGACCCATTCGCCCGTCTCTCGCGCTGAACCCGTCAGCGCGCCCAAACCAACATACGGATTCGAGAACCAAAACCGGTAGATCTCAGACGCCGTCTCCACCCTCAGTCCGGTGCGCGACGCCGGTCGACGCTCATGAGCGGCGCATCCGGCCAGCGTCACACGCAAGTCCAGCCCCCGTCAACGACAAGGTTGATGCCGTTGACCGCGTCGTTCTCGAGCAAGAACCGCGACGCGCCCACGATTTCGGACATCGTCACGAGGCGGCCGATCGGCGTGCGCTGCACGAGCGCCTGCCGCCGTTCCGGAGGCATGTCGCTCCACTGCGGGCTGTCGCCGACGATCGCTGGGTGGAGGGCGTTCACGCGCCTCGGCGCGAGCTCGATCACGAGTGTGCGTACGAGGCTCGTAACCGCCCCGTTGACGGTCGTGACGGTCGTTGAGCCGGGATACGGCCGGTCGCGCGCAAGACCTCCGAAGATGAGGATTGCGGACTGATCGCGAAGTCGCGGCATCAGCGTGTGGATCACCTCGGTGTAGCCGACTAGCTTGAGCGTAACTAGCCGCAGCGCGCCGTTGATGTCGTACTCGACCACCTTGTTCACGTCGCGCTCGATTGCCGCGAGCACGAGGTAGTCGACATCGCCTACATCCGCAAGGCGATCCGCGATCGTGTGAGGCGCCGCGAGGTCGAACCCGAGGCCACGAGCGTTGCCGCCGATCTCACTCGCGGCGGCGTCCGCCCTTACCTGGTCCCGTCCAGTGACGACCACCTGGCGGCCGCCGTCTGCGTACGACTGCGCGAGTTCCCGGCCAAGTCCCTGCGTGCCGCCGACGATGACGACGCTGCCTGTGGGCATTCGCTCTCTCCTTTCGCGCCGAAAGGACCCGCCCGCACGTACTGCGGACTGAGGCCCGAGAAGTGCGGCTTACACGGCTGCCATCGGCTCGACTGCCCAGTCCGGAAGCAATTCGCCTCGCGACAGGATGTGATTCCTCGACTCCTCGAGCTTCTTGAAGACGTTGTCGAGGTCGACGTCGACGAGTTGCCCGTTTCGCTTGACTGCGCGCCCGGCGACGAACACCGAGTCCACGTTGGACGTATCCGCGAAGACGACAATTGTGCCAACCGGGTCGACCATCGGAGCCGTATTGATTGCGTTGACCTTCAGGAGAACGATGTCCGCCTGCTTGCCTGGCGCAAGCGAGCCGACCTTGTCCTCGAGCGCGCACGCGCGTGCACCGACGATCGTCGCGAACTCGAGCACGTCCTTGTGCGACAGCGTCGGCTGGAAGGCCTCCTTCGGCGTATCGGTGTGGGAGAGGATCCGGTCGTGGACGAGCGCCGTACGCATCTGGGTGAACATCTCTCCGGGGACGCTGGAGACGACGTCGACGCTGAGTGACGGCCGGACGCCGCGGTCGAGCAGCCTGCCCGTGGGCGGGGGCCCGTGACCCATGAGCATCTCGACGTACGGCGCGATGGAGGCCGTGCCGCCGCTCTCGGCGATCAGGTCGAGCTCCTCGTCGGTCGAGTCGGTGCAGTGGATGTACGTGGTGTCATCACCGAGCAGCCCGAGGTCGGAGATGTTCTTGACGTGCTGCACTTCGACGTCGGTCAGGCGCATGCCAACATGGACGCTGATTCGAATGTCGAGGTCGCGTGCGAGCTCCCAGTCGTGCTTGGCGACCTCGAAGTTCGAGTTGCCCGGCGCGCGGGCCGCGAGTGCGAGCGTGATCAGTCCGTCGTCGGAGGAGAAGTACGTGTCGCGAATGCGGCGGACGTCCTCCGGGTGCTCGAGCTCGCTGAAAGCCCACCACTCGCCGCCGGTCGGAACGCCGTGCGCGTAGATCGCCCTGATGCCGGCGTCCTTCAAGCCCTGGATCGCGGCGTCGGAGTGATCCGGCGTGTTGTTGATGTGCGACCAGTCGAGCAAGGTCGTCACGCCGCCGTTCAGAGCCTCCAGCGCGCCGGCGTAGTTGCCGAGCTGAACGTCCTCGGGGCGGTAGTGGCCGCCGACGCTGCCGAGCATCACCGCGAAGTAGTTGTCGAGCGTGCAGCACGGGAGGACGCCGCGGACCGGCGTCTGCCAGGTGTGCCGGTGTGTGTCGATGAAGCCTGGCATGACGATCATCCCCGTCGCGTCGATCTCTTCCGCCCCCGACACGCCTAGGTCACGTCCGATCTCGACGATCGCGCCGTCCTCGACCAGGACATCGCCGTTCGGAATGTCGCCGACGTCGGAGTCCATCGAAACGACGAAGCCGTTGCGGATCAAAAGGCGTTGCGAGCTCATGCCCCTCTTCTCCCTTGACTTGGCCAACACGGAATGCGCGGTCTTGGGCGCATTGTGCAGCGAGCATAAACGGATGCCGGCCGACCAGTCAACGCGGTCACAATTGAGAGCCTTCCGTTAAGCAGAGGTGAACGCCTGACGTGAAGGTTGGAGGTCTGCGTTCGGTGACGGTTGACACTCTTCATCGCACGTGCTGAGAATGGACGTCTGGTCGGGTCAAAGGAGCGGGTGAACACGCGCGATGGCACCGAGGGCGTTGCGCTGCACGAGGGGCAACGCTTGACGCCCCTGCTTGCCGAGGTGCTCCTCGGAGCTCGCTTCGTTCCTGTCTGGATAGCCACCGGCGTGCTCATGGTGGTCGCGGCGATCATCGCGCCCGCCGCGCTCCAGAACACGTCCTGGGCCTTCGTTCTCCCCTACATGACGGTTCTTGCCGTCGCCGGGCTCGGCCAGATGCTGGTAGTCATGCACGCGGGCATCGACCTCTCGACCCCGGGCGTGATGTTCCTCGGCGGCTACCTGATCGTAGGCGTCGGCCACGGCTCGAATAATCGCCTGGCGATCGCGATCCTCGCCTGCCTGGGCCTCGGCGTGCTCGTGGGTTTGGTGAACGGGATTCTCGTCGGGATCCTGCAGCTGAACCCGCTGATCGTCACGCTCGCGATGGGACAGATCGTCTTCGCGGAGGGTCTCCACTACTCCAACGGGTTGGCGGAGACCGATGTGCCCTCGCGGCTGTCGTCTTTCGCGCAGAACAGGCCCATCGGGATCATCAGCCTTGTTTTCTGGGTCGGCGCCGGCATCACACTCGCCGTGGCGCTGCTGCTCCGCTACACGGTGCCCGGCCGGCGTTTTCAGGCGGTGGGGGCAAACCCCAAAGCCGCATGGATGGCAGGCGTGCGGGTCCGGGCCCACGTTGTGATCGCCTACACGGCCGCGGCCACGCTCTACGCGATCGCGGCAGTACTCCTCGCGGGCGTGCGAATCAGCGTCGACCCGAGTTTCGGGGCGGCCTATCTGCTCGCGCCGATCGCAGCGGTCGTCATCGCCGGCGCGTCGCTCTCGGGCGGGCTGGCGAGCGCAACCTCGACGTGGGTCGCGGCGCTCGCGCTGACGCTGCTGAACCAGATGCTGCTGATCCTCGGCCTCTCGGTGGGGTGGCAGTTCATCGTCTTCGGCGCGGCGATCATCGTCGGGATGCTCATCTCCGGCGACCGGGTCGCGTCGCTCCTCGGCCGCTTGATGCGGCCGAGGGACATCCAGGCGCGTATCGCCCACGGGGTGCACGAAACCACGAGCTGAGAAACGGAAGGAGGGCACGATGCACGGAAGAACGGGGTGGAAAGGGAGGCGTCTACTGCTCGGACTGGGGGTCGTGCTCGTAGGGGCGACGCTCGTGATCGTGGCAGCCGCCCTCGGCGGCACCGGCCACCAGTCGGCCGGACCTGCAACGCAGGCGAAATCCAGTGCCGGAGGGTTTGGCGAGACGTACAAGGCGAGCCCGGTGATCCTCAGGAAGACGCTGTTCAACGCCAAGCTCCTGCCCCCGCCGGGGATGGCGAAGAACATCGCCCTGGCGGCGTACGGCCGTGCCGACAACAAGGTCAACATGAATCTCGCGCTCAAGTGCTGGAAGAACGACGGCTGCAGCACGGGCACGGGCGGCAAGCTCACCGTCGCCTACGTCGAGCCATTCGGCGAGAACGTCTATCGCCACATCTCGAAGATGGAGTTCATTCTCCAGGCGCTCACGTACAAGTCGATCGGAAGGATCATGTACAGGAGCGCGCACTCGAATCCGAGCCAAGCTCTGACCGACTTCCGCGCGGTGATCGCTCAGGGCGCCGACGTCATCGTCGCGTATCCGGACTTCGGCGACGCGGCCATTCCGGTGTTCAGGGAGGCGACGAGAAAGCACATCCCGGTCGTGACCTACGCCTGGGGCTACGTGAGCGGACCCGGCAAGAACTACACCGCCGTCGTGGGCGAGAACGTCTGCAAGCTCGGCCGGGCGTACGCGAAGATCATGAACAAGTACGTCAAGTCCGGCGACATCGCCTTCCTCGGCGGCTTCCCGGGCAACCCTCTGTCCCTGGGCTGGCAGAAGTGCGAGAAGCCGGCACTCAACAAGAGCATCCACGTCGTGGCCAACGAGCCGACGAACTGGGACGCATCGAAAGTCCAGCAGGTCGTGTCCGGGATCCTCGCGGCGCATCCCAACATCAAGGGCTGGAGCTACGAGTACGGGCTCGGCATGGCGCAGGGCGCGTTCTCGGCCTACAAGGCCGCGGGCAAGCCGTTCAACGCGGTGCTGACGCTTCGAACGGACGACGTCGGCATGGGCTGTGCCGCGAAGAGGCTGCGTAACCCGAAGCTGAAGGTCTTCTACTACACCGCCGGGAACTCGCAGATCCGCGTCGCCCTGACGGCCGGGATGATGAAGCTCAAGGGCGCGAAGATCCCGCCCAAGATCGTGTTCCCGATCCAGCTGCAGAGCGAGGCCAAGCGCACGGAATGTGTCAAGGGCTACCCGCAAGAGGCGTCGGCCACCTCGCTGGTGCCGCTGAAACTGCTGCATCGGATGTACCCGGGTTAGGAGGACGACGGCAGCAAGCAGTAGATCCCAAGCCAAGGAATTGTCGACTCCCGGGCCCGAGAGCCCCGTCGTACTTTCGCTTCGCGGCGTGTCGAAAGCGTTCGGAGCCGTGCATGCGCTTCGAGACGTCAGTTTCGACTGTCGCGCAGGCGAGGTGCACGCGCTCGTCGGGGAGAACGGGTCCGGGAAGTCGACGTTGCTCGGAATCGCAAGCGGCTTCCTGGCCCCGGACAAGGGCTTCGTCGAGATCGGCGGGCGCCCCCGCAGACGGGGCTCTCCCTCCGAGGCCCGGCGATTCGGTCTCGGCATCGCCTACCAAACGTACTCGCATGTCCTCGACCTCTCGGTGGCCGAGAACCTGTATCTCGCCGTGCCCGGTAATGAACGACCGGCGTACGGGCGAATGGAGAAGTGGGCCGCCTCCACCCTCGATGAGTTCGGACTCGACGTCTCGGTGAAGGCGGGCGTCGGGACGCTGTCGCTCGTGCAGCGGCAACTCCTCGAGGTCGTCAAGTCTCTGCTCGCGAGACCAAAGGTGCTTCTCCTCGACGAGCCGACGACGGCACTCGGACCACAGGAGGTCGAGCAGCTCCATGCGCTTGTGCGCGAGCGAAATAGGGCCGGCGTCGGCATCGTCTACGTCAGCCACCGGCTGCCGGAGGTGCTCGGGATCGCCGATCGCATCAGCGTCCTTCGCGACGGCGTCAGCCAGGGAACGTTCGATGCCGCCGGGATGACAGAAGAAGCGCTGATCGCGCTCATGATCGGACGGCCGCTTCAGCTCGCCTTTCCCGAGCGCGACGGGCGCGGACGCGTGCCCGAGGTGCTCCTCGAGGTCTCGGCGCTACGAGGCGACCGATTCGGCCCCATCGACCTGAAGGTCGAAAGGGGCGAGATCCTCGGTATCGCCGGCGCCGAGGGCAACGGCCAGCTGCAGTTCCTGCGAGCGCTCGCCGGTGTCGAGCGGTCAGATGGCCGAGCGTCCTGCGATGGCGACGAGCTCAACGCGAAATCGCCGCTGTCGGCCCTCCGCGCAGGGGTCGTTCTCCTGAGCGGAGATCGAACCCGCGAGTCGCTGTTCCCCGTTCTGAGCGTACGCACGAACACCACGATCCAGGTGCTGAGGCCACTCGGACGCCTCGGCTTTCTGCGCCGCCGGCGTGAACGGCGCACCGTCAACGACATGGTGCGCCGGCTGGGCATCCGGCTGGCGTCGATCGAGCAACCGGTTCAATCTCTTTCCGGCGGCAACCAGCAGAAGGTCTCGTTGACGCGCCCCTTTCTCCGCGGGGACGTGAAGGTCATTCTGGCCGAGGAGCCGACGCAGGGCGTCGACGTCGGCGCGCGCTTCGACATCTACGAGGCGTTGCGGGCGAAGGCGAACGAAGGCGCGGCGCTGATCGTGAAGTCGAGCGATCCACTCGAGCTCGCCGGGCTGTGCGACCGTGTGATCGTGATGTCACGCGGTCGGATCGTCGACGAGATCCGAGGGGACGAGCTCGGCGAACGCCGTATCGTCGAGGCGATCGTCGGCGGCCGCGTCGCGAAGGCAAGCGCGTGAGGTTCCGCGGCTGGATTCCGCTCGTGTTGCTGACCGTGCTGATCCTCGGGGTCGGCGCGTTCACGGCGGTGCGTCAGGACGCGTTCCTGACCGAGTACAACATCAACAACCTCCTGCTCTCGACCATGCCCCTCGCGCTCGTTGCGATCGGGCAGACGAACGCTTTGCTCGTCGGGGGCTTTGACATCTCCGTCGCCGCGCTGATCACGATGTGTGTGGTTACCGCCTCCTTCACGCTCAAGCCCGACGAGACGACCTTCGGGCTGTTCCTCGGCTCGCTCGCGATCGTAGGCGTGGGCCTGGCGACCGGCGTCTTCAACGCGACCCTCATCCGCGTCCTCCGTCTCCCATCGATCATCGCGACGCTGGGCACCTTCAGCATTCTCGAGGGAGCGTCGCTTTTGTTGCGCGACCATCCCGAAGGCCCGATCAACAGCGACCTCATCGATGCGTTGAACACGAGCATCGGCGTAATGCCGGTCGCGTTCATCGGCGTCGTCGTGCTCGCCGTGCTCGCCGATGTTTGGCTGTACCGGACGCGCGTGGGCACGGCAGTGCGCGCAGTCGGTCTGGACGAGATCTCGTCGCGCCGGCTCGGAATGCCGACCGGGCTCATCGTGTTCCTCGCCTTCGTCCTCTGCGCGGTCGTGGCGTCGATCGCCGGCTTCTATTCCGCGGCCCAGGTCCAGATCGGTTCCCCGATCATAGGCGACTACGCCCTCACAAGCATCGCCGCGGCCGTCCTTGGCGGCGCGAGTCTCGCCGGTGGGAGAGGATCCTTCATCGGGACGCTGCTGGCGGCGCTCTTCCTCTCGTTGATCAGCAATATCCTGCCGCTCTTCCAGCAGCCGACCGAGTACGGGCAAATGACGATCGGCGCGCTGATCCTGCTGGCGCTTGTGCTCTACCAGGCTCCCGAGCTCATCGCTCGTTTCCGCTCCGGCCGGCAGACCGTGGGCCGCCTTCGCACGCGCGAGGGCGAAGTGCCGGCCTGAGCCGATCTACTCGGCAGCGAGCGTCGTCGCCCGCGGGTCGGCCTCCCTACCGATGACCACCCAGATTGCATGGACCGGCTCGTTGCCGACCGCCCACAAGCGGTGAGGCGACGACGAGTCGAAGGCGATCGAGCCGCCGGGCTCCAGCTCGTACTCCTCGAACCCGACGCGCACGCCCAGCGTGCCGCTGCTGACGTAGCCGTATTCCTTGCCACCATGCGTCGTCAGCGCGTCCTCGGGACACGATTCGGCCCCCACCGGGTAGACCACATAGAGAAACTCCACCTCGCGATCGCTGTGAGACGTGAGTTGCTCCCAGCGCACGCCGGACGCAAGATTGATCACCCGTCGCGTCTCGGGTCGCGCGGCCAAGCCGTCGCCGTCGCGCAGTTGGCGGACGACTCGTTCCTCGGATTGTGAGTCACCGAACACGTCGCTCATCGTCATGCCGAGTTCTGTGACGAGGCCGTAGAGGGTACTGACCGAAGGATTCGCACGCTCGAGCTCGATCTGCGAAACGAGGCTCGGCGAGACGCCGACGCGACGGGCAAGCTCACGGAGGCTGATTCCGAGACGCTCCCGTTCCGTTCGGAGCCGATTGCCGACCCGCGATGCCTGGAGGCGGTCCGGGGGCCCAGCGTTCCGCGCGAGATCGCTCATCGAGAGACCGTATCGTGGTTCGCCCGCACGGCTCTACCGGAGACGCTGCCGGATCTCGGTCGCGATCCGCTCTGGCCCCGGCAGGAACGCGTCCTCGAGCGGGGGGCTGTAGGGAATCGGCGTGTTCGGAGTGGCGATCCGCCAGGCGTCGTCGAGATAACCGAGCGCGCGCTCCGTTACGCAGGCGAGCACCTCACCCGCCCAGCCACCCGTCAGCGGTCCTTCCTCCACGACCGCGACCCGGCTGGTCTTCTGAACTGATGCGAGGACGGTCTCGACGTCGAACGGGCGGAGCGTGCGAAGGTCGATCACTTCGACCGAGATGCGATCCTGCTCGAGCGCGTCCGCTGCCTCGAGGCTGTCGTGGACGCTCTTCATCGCGGTGACGATCGTGATGTCGCTGCCCTCGCGGATCAGCGCCGCCTCTCCGAGCCGTGCAGTCGTGCCATTCACTTCGCCCTCGAGCGTGTACAGCAGCTTGTGCTCGAAGAAGAGCACCGGGTTCTCGTCGCGAATCGCGGCTTTCAACAGCGCCTTCGCATCTCCAGGCGTCGATGGGCACGCGATCTTGAGACCGGGCACGCCCATGAACCACGACACCGGCATCTGCGAATGGATCGCGCCAAAGCGACCTCCGGCTCCGACCACGGAGCGCACGACGAGCGGCACGCTCACCTGCTCCTGCGTCAGGAACCAGTACTTCGTCGATTGGTTCACCAGGCTGTCCATCGCGAGCGCGAGAAAGTCCCCGAACATGATCTCGATCACCGGCCGCAGGCCGGTTACCGCCGATCCGAACGCAGCACCGGCCAGGGCCAACTCGGAGATGGGCGTGTCGAAGACCCGCTCCGGACCGTACTTGTCGTACAGACCGGTCGTCGTGGCGAACACGCCGCCCGCGACGGCCACGTCCTCGCCGAAGAGGATCACGCGCTCGTCTGAGGCCAGCTCTTCGTCGAGCGCGTCGCGGATCGCGGTGCGAAAGGCGACGGTCGGCATGTTCAGCGCCCTCCTCTGGTCATGGCGAAATCACAACGTGAGTGCAAGCGGCCGCTCGAGCAGCTCGCGTAGGCGGGACAGGAATCGTGCGCCGTCGGCGCCGTAGACGACCCTGTGATCGCACGTGAGCGTGACGGTCATCAGATCGCGGAAGGCGACGAGGCCGTGGGCATCTTCGACGGGAGAGCGCCTGACGCCGCCGACCGCGAGGATCGCGACCTGCGGCGGATCGATGATCGCGGTGAACGACCGGATGCCGAACATCCCCAGGTTCGAAACGGTGAACGTCCCGTCGCGCAGGTCGTCCGGCCGGAGGATCCGGCGCCGCGCGGCCTCGGCGAGCCGCCGCGTGTCCGCAGCGATCTCCGCAAGCGTCTTCCGGTCGACGTCGAAGACGACCGGCACGAGTAGCGCGTCGTCGGTGGCAACGGCGATGGCGACGTTGACGCGAGACCAGCACTCGACCTTGTCGTCGACGTACGAGGCGTTGAACCGCGGAAACGCCCGCAGCGCTCCGGCGGCGGCCTTCACGACGAAGTCGTTCACCGAGGGAGCCTCGTCGCGTTCCTCGCGCGCCCCGCGCCGCAGGGTAGTGATCAGCGACATGTCGACGTCGGCGGTGACGGAGAAGGATGGGATCGACGTTGCCGACTCGACCATGCGGCGGGCGATCGTCGCCTGCGTCGCCGTCGGTTCGAACGTGCGGGCATCACCCCTCCCTCCGGGCGCAGGCTCCTGCGTCGTCACGGCAGAATCGGCCGCGGCCTTCTGGACGTCGTCGCGTGTGATTCGGCCGCCCGGGCCCGTACCCGCGACGTCGTGGAGGGCCACGCCGAGCTCGACGGCCGTGCGTCTCGCGACCGGCGTCGCGTTGGGACGCTCCCCGGCCGATCCGTCGCCCGAAGCGGGCCGCTCGGCCGGGCGCCGCTCATCCCCGCTGAGCCCGCTGCCACCGTTCGCGAGCGTCGCAATCGGCTCCCCGAACGCAACCGTGGCTCCCTCAGGAGCGAGGATCGAGTCGAGTGTCCCGTCCGATTCCGCCTCGTAGACGACGGTCGCCTTGTCGGTCTCGACCTCGATCAAGCCTTCGCCTCGCGCAAAGGCGTCACCCGGCGCCTTCAGCCAGCGGACGATGACCGCATCGGCCAGCGAGTCCGACAGCTTGGGCATCGTAAGCTCGCGAGCCACGCCGCGGTCAGTCCTTGAACTCGCGGGCGGTCAGCTCGGTCGGAAACGGCGCCGCGAGACCATGCTCGCGCATCCGCTCGAGCTCGTCGACGGAGTCTCGCTCGAGCTCGACCAGGCGAGCGGTGTCGACGCCCTCCGCCTCGAGCTGCGCGCGCAGGACAACGATCGGATCGCGGCCCATCCAGTCTTCGAGCTCGCCCTCCGGCCGGTAGGCGCCGGGGTCGCTGCGCGAATGCCCGACGAAGCGATATGTCAGCGCCTCGACGAATGCCGGGCCGTTGCCCTCGCGGACATGGGTAAGCGCACGTGCTGCGGCCTCGCGCACCGTCCACACGCTCATGCCATCGATCGTCTCGGCCGGCACCTCCATGACCTCCGCGCGCCCCCGAATCTCGCCCGCGGTCACCGAGCGAAACGGCGTGTACTCTCCGTAGCCGTTGTTCTCGCACACCAGGAGAAGCGGAAGCTTCAGCACCTGACAGAAATTGAGACACTCGAAGACGTAACCCTGGTTCATGGCCCCGTCGCCGAAGTACGCGACGGCCACTCCGCCCGTCGTCCGCTTCAGGGCCAGCGCCGCCCCCGCCGCCGCAGCGATGCTGCCGCCGACGATCCCGAACGAGCCGATCAGTCGGTCTCCCGGCGAGTTGACGTTCATCGAGCCCGCACGACCGCCGTTGATGCCGGACTCGCGAGCGAGCATCTCGTCGAGGAGCCTCTGCGGATCAACACCCAGGGCGAGGGCGTGTCCGTGCCCGCGGTATGTCGCCGCCACACGGTCGCGTACCTCGAGCAGGCTCGCGATCGCAGTGGCCACCGCTTCCTGTCCCGAGTACAGGTGCGTCGTTCCGTAGACCTCGCCCTTCAGGAAGAGCGATTGGACGAGCTCCTCGAAGCCGCGGATAAGGAGCATCCGACGGTAGATGCTCGTGTACAGGTCGAGGTCGTCCAGGACACCCGCCGCCGGCTTGTCGCTGACGTGGCTCACGCGGCACCTACCGGGTCGGAGGCGAGGCGTTCCCCGAGGTAGGCCCAGTCGCGCTCATGGCGGTACGAGTGGCGGGTAGGCGGGCCTGGGGCCGACGTCTCGAGCCACCGCACCCGGCCTCCCTGCGTCTCGTAGAACGCGTGCACGCATCCCGTACCCGTCCAGAAAACGTCACCCGGGCGAAGCGAGTAGCGGTCGTCGTTCGCGACGACGTCAACCTCTCCGTCGAGGATGTAATACGACTCCTCGAAGGGGTGGTCGTGCGGGTGCGTGAGCGCCCCAGGCTGGTACGCGACCATGAACATCGTGTGGAGCTGCGCGTCCAATCGCTTGTCGACGAGCATCTTCACGGCGATCCCGCTATAGGCGAGGAGGGCGGTCGCCATGCTCGCCGACACGGTCGGCGCGCCGAACGCCTCTGCCCGCTTGAGCAGGTCGACGTCCATTTCACCGTCCGAGAGCAAAAAGAAGTTGCGGTTGCGGGGATCGCGCGCGTCGAGCGGCTCGACGGGAGCATCCGGCGCGCCTCCGAGGAAGAAGGTGTCGGTGCCGTCGACGCGCGGACGCGGTGCGGCCATCTCGAGCCAGAGCGCTCGCCCCTCGCAGCGGAACGCGTGCGGCGCCCCGACCGGGATGAGACCGCACGCACCGGGCTTGAGCCTGATGCCGCGCCCTTCCAGGTAGAGAACCGGCTCCCCTTCGAGGACGTAGAAGCTCGTCTCGTACGAGTGCAGGTGCGTGTCGACGTGGCCGTCGGCGAGGGAGGCCAGCGTCACGGCCATGTGCGTCGAGCCGAGCGCGCCGCCGACGAGCCGGCACGAGGTCAGGCCGCTCGAGTGACCCGGCAGCGCCTCAGCCAGCTCGACGTCCTCGCGGCGGACGAGGCGGTAGCCGGGCCGCCCGTCCGCGAGCTCATGCGTCCCCGTGTCGCTCATCGGGGAACGCCGACAGGCTCGACGGAAGCGGAAGACGCGACGGCGGCCGCCAGTCCGGGAGAGCCGTTCCCGGCGTCCTCACCCTTTGCCACGAGGTCGGCCCCGCGCACGTAGGTCCGCCCGGCGACCAGCAGCTCCTCGGCCGGGAAGCGGGTGATTACCTCGCAGGCGGTCGCGTTTACGACCACCTCCTCCTCGATCCGGGCCGCGGAGCGGCCGTCGGTCGCGGCGCAGTACGTCTCGAGGGCGAACACCATCCCCTCCTCCAGCTCCACCGGGTGCTCGAGGGAGTGGACGCGCGAGATCATCGGAGACTCGTACAACCCGACGCCGAGCCCGTGCCCGAACTGCAGCCCGAAGCAGGTTTCCTCGTCCGGGAAGCCGAGCTCCTCGGCGGTCGGCCACACCTCCGCGATCTTGTCCGTGGTCATGCCCGGCCGCACGAGCGCGATCGCGGCATCCAACCACTCGCGGCACTGCTTGTACGCGTCGAGCTGCGAGGGGCTGACACCGCCGATGTTGAACGTGCGGTAGTAACACGTTCGGTAGCCCATGAACGAGTGGATGATGTCGAAGAACGCCTGATCCCCGGGGCGCAGCAGCCGATCGGAGAACACATGCGGATGCGGGTTGCAGCGATCACCGGAAACCGCGTTCACCGCCTCGACCTGCTCCGAGCCCATCTCGAACAGCAGCTGGTGCGCGCGGGCGACGATCTCGTGCTCGTAAACGCCCGGCCGCAGCATCCGGTAGATCTCCTCGTAGACGGCGTCGACAAGGCCGGCCGACTGGTCGAGCAGCGCGATCTCCTGCGCCGTCTTGATCTTGCGCGCCTCGAGCATGACCTGAGAACCGTCGGTGACGTGCACTCCGGCGCGCTGCAGCGCCTCGATCGTGAGCAGGTCCGCCATGTCGACCCCGAGCGGCTCGCCCTCGAGTCCGAACTCGCGCAGCTCGTGTGCGATCCGCTCGCCCAGCAGGTCGGGGATCCCGGTCTCGACCGGCATGGCGCCGCGCATCGGCGCGACTCCGGCGCGGAAGTTCTCGGCCGGCAGCCACGGCGCGAATAGCTGGTGATGGCGAGCCGCTGAGCCGAAATCCCACAGGATCGGGTCGGCGCCGCGCGGGAGCAGGGCGAAACGCGCGTTCTTGTCGCGCGCCCACTCACCGATGTGCGTGCTCGTGACATAGCGGATGTTGTTCGGGTCGAACAGCAGCAGGGCCCCGAGATCTGAAGCCTCGAGCGCCGCCCTGGCGCGGTGGAACCGGTCCGAGCGCAGCTGGGGGAAGTCGATGCGCTGCTCCCAGTCCACCGCCCGCGTCGCGTCGGGTGAGCCGACCGTCCTGCTTCGCGTGCTCACCGCACCACCTCCTGATCGGAATGTCCGCCCGTGCCCGAGAGCGGCACGGGCGCTTGGCGACCCGAAAGACTCCGCAGATAGAGGAAGAGCGCCATGAAATCCTGGTCCGCGTACCCGGCCTCGATCGCCGCCCGGAGCAGTTCCTTCATCTGGCTCGCCACCGGAAGCTCCAGGCCGGATTCCTCCGCGGCGTCGAGGACGAGGTCGATGTCCTTCTCCATCAGCGCTGTGGTGAACGTCGCGGAGAAGTCGTCCCGGAGGAGCGGCTCGGTCTTGTACTTGACGAAGGGCGCCCCGGCCGCCGAGGCCGCCATTACGTCGAGGAGGTCCTCGCGGGAAACGCCGGCGGCCTCCCCGAGCACCAGGGCCTCCGACATCAACTGTGCCAGCCCGGCGATCATGAGGTTGATCGCCAGCTTCACAATCCGAGCCTGCTCGCCGTCCCCGACGTGATGGACGGTGGGGCCGATCGCCCGGATGACCGGCTCCACGCGCTCGAATGTCTCCAACGGGCCCGAAACGATGAGGCTCAGGTTCCCGGCCCGCACGACCGTCGGGTTTCCGCTGACTGGCGCGCGCAGATAGGCGACCGACGCTGCGTCCGCAAGCGAGGCGACTCGTGCAGAGGCGGTGGGTGAGACGGTGCTCATGTCGACGAGGACGCTGCCCGGCCGCGCAGCGGCGACAACCTCGGCCGCCACGGCTTCGAGAGCGTCATCGTCGGCGAGCGACGTGAGCACGACCTCTGCGTGCGCAGCCAGATCCGCGCACTTCTCGGCGACCCAGGCGCCCCGAACGGCGAGGGCTTTAGCCTTCCCTGGCGTCCGGTTGTACACCGTCAGCCCGTATCCAGCGTCCAGGAGGCGCTCTGCGAAGGCCGTGCCCATGTTGCCGAGGCCGATCAACCCCACGGTCAGACGCGGGTTGTGTGAGGCGCGCACTGTCCAGTATGAATAAACGAAGGACGAGAGCGGGTCAAGCGACTGCGGCGGCCGTGAACTGTGAAGGGCCGCAATTTGCGCTCGTGTACAGCCCTACGAAACGGGCGCACGCGCTATCTCGCCAGCGTCTCCGCTCGCGCCCCCCGGGGCACGAACCTTCGCGACAACAAACGAGCGCGGTGTTCCGCGTATTCTCGGACGGTGCGTACAGGGATCGAAGTAGCAGTGTTCGTGACCCGCCGAAGTGGCTCTGAAGTTCTGATCGTCCACCGTTCGCCGGAACAAGGGGGCTATTGGCATGTAGTCGCCGGCGGGGTGGAACCCGGCGAAGCGGTCGAGGAAGCCGCCGGACGAGAATTGCTCGAGGAAACCGGTTTGATCTCCGAGGCCATGGCCACGGTCAACGTGATGTACGCCTACTCTCTGAGCGAGGAGCCTGCGGACCGACAGAGCCTGTACGACCCTTCGATCGCGGAGGTGGAAGTGAACTGCTTTCACGTGTCCGCACCCGATGACTGGGAGCCAAGCCTTGACTGGGAGCACGATGGTCACCGCTGGTGCGAACCCGGCGAAGCCTGTGCTGCTCTGCGCTGGCCGGACACCGCCGAGGCCCTCCGAAAACTCCTAATGCTCGATGCGAAGTAGCGCAAGCCTCGCCTAGGCCAGACGGAATGTCTCTCGGCGAGTGGACGCTGGGTCAAGCGAGGCTCGCCTCATCGAATGACCCTTTGCCTCGTAAAACAGAAAATTTCCGTCTAGCGCGGCTTTCCGCGAAGCGGATGATTCGAACCCACGACCTTCTGCATCGCTAGGCGGTCACGCCTTGGAGGGCCAGGGTCCGAGCGAGTGCATCGAGAGGCGCCCCTCGGTGGCGTCGAAGCCAACCGCCTCCTTCGCGTCGGCAAGTGAGCGGCGAAGACTGCGCTCCTGCACCGCTCCTCCGCTCGCGGTACAGGTCACAGCGTCATCAAGGCGGTATGCGGCGAGCGCAGCCGCCAGGCGACAAGCAGTCGCCGTAGCGCTGGCATGATGGGGCGGTTCGGTTCCCAGCGTCCGTCTTGGACGCCTTACAGCGTTCCGTCAGGGACCATTGAACGGTGAACCGTCAGGGCGCCGCCTCGAGTCGCGCCAGCCCTTGCTCACCAACTGAGGCCAGTTTCGAGGATCGACCATGACCGACGAACCCTGGCGACTCTCAACGCTCCTCGCCTGCGTCGGCCAACGGCTCGCGCGGACGCGTGATCGGGAAAGGCGTTCGCGCCGCGAGGGCAGGGGTGACCGGGCGGTCGCGCCGCCCCCGGGCACGAGCAACCGAGGTGCCGCAGTCAAACCCCTGCCGCGCACATGTATAACCGCGGACCCTGCGCTGTAACCAGCGCCTGTGGCGACCGCTTCTTTTCGCCGCTAGACCAGCAGCGTTACGAACACAGGGTTCGGCCGACAATCCTTCCGACAGGCAGCAATGAGCCGGTCGAGTTCGTCTCGGCAATCGGCCTCGCGTTTGTGATCCGCCGACTCGGCAAGGATGCGCGACTCTTCCTCCTGCCCGTCCTCCACGATCTGCCAGCGCCACCCGATAGGCAATCCCATGTCCACAATCCTGAATTCCATCACGGAGCATCTGCCTCGAAACGCGAACTAGCAAACGTCGTTCCGACCGCCGAGCGGTCCCTGAAGATCAGCCCTGCCTGAGGCGCCTCTTCGTCTTGGCTGATCGACGATTTAGGCGGTGCAGCTAGGAACGGCACACAGGCCCCGCCTGCCCAGCGCATCTGCGGAAATACGCTGGGCGGCAAATGGGGCAAAAGCGGGGTTCCTCGTCCCCGCTCATGCTCACGAACTTCCCCGATTGACTCGTCAGTCAAACTCGTTCTTCGTGCGCCGCACAGCGCCAGTTTTGCCTTCGCCCGGCGTCTTTACTAGAGGTGCGGAACAGGCGGCGAGGCAAGAGGTTGAACAAAGGAACCGTCGTCGTGACGGAGTACGACGCGTCCGGTCAGCTGCTCCGCAGCACCTACTACTACAGCAGCGACGAGGGGTTGCTAGCGAAGATCATGCAGCAAAGCGCGTCCTAGGCGGGTTAGCCTCAAGACGCCTCTTCGCGTCGCTCTCTTAGCAAAGCGGATGGATCTCGGTGTTCTCGGACTCCGAATCCCAGCCTTGAATCGCTGACTGAGCCGTTCGCCGCAGTGCAAGCTTCCAAGCAACGACGACGGCGAAGTAGACAACGAGCAGCGCCGATTACGCCGAAGGTAAGTCTCCTTGCTTAGTAGAGGTAGACGTCGACGAGGAAGGCGGCGATGCCGCAGGTGAGCGCAACGAGCGCCAGGCGTCGGCCGCTCGCGGCGCGCAGCGGGCCGAGTCCGAGAGCGAGCGCCGCCGTGGCCGCGAACACGCCCGAGCCCGTGTCCTGCCAGCTCGCTGGTAGCGCGGCGAATGGCGCATCGACGAAGAAGCCGGGGGCGTTCACGTCGCGCAGGATCGCGTTCCAGGCGAGCGGCCCCGCCGCCGCGGCCAACGCCGCCGCCAGCAGCACGCCCGGGCGCCGCTCGCGCAAGGCGAGTGCGACGGCTACTGCGGCCGCGACGGCAGAGAGCGCGGCGCCGTAGGCGATCGAGCCCCAGGAGATCACGAGGAGCAGTGCGCGCTCTTGTTAGTCGGAGCCTGGGAAGCGATCTGGGCTGGCATGGCCCCAGCGGATCGCGGCCCACAGAAGCAGCAGGTAGACGACCAGCACCCAGAGCGCGATGGTGGCGGGACGATGCCAACGCTTCGTTGCTCGACGGCCCAGGAACATCGGCGCGGATTCTACTTCCCTTTCGTCAACCCTCTTGGCAATCACTCATCAGTCCACGTCCTCAACAACTAGCACTGGCGGTTGGTCTGCATCGTCATCGCGCATACACGCGCAGCGCCCGCCGACCCAGAGGGATCTCGTTCCCCCGAGCGCCAGTTAGGCCCAGCGGTCTCGAGCATCGGCAAACCCACAGGCGCCCGAGTTGATCGGGGAGAGAAAGCCTGACGGCACGGAGTCAGGCTTGCGGCCTTCCGCGAAGGGATGTGCCCTGCCCACCGCGGGACACTAGAGCCAGATCGGACACCCCAACCCACCCCGAAAGAGATGCCGACCGCCCGTCGAAGCTCGGCGAGGATTCGTCCGACAAGCTCCGTGTCGAGCTCATCGTCGTTCTCCAGCGTCGTCCAGTTTGCGATTACGATGTCCCCCTCTAGATCATCCACGCGACCCGGAGCGTAGAAGGTCCGATCGCCGGTCTCGTAGACAAAACGAAGGTCGCCGTGTGCGCCAAAGGCCAGGAGCACCTCGCGGGCGCTTACAAGATAGTGGGAGAGGCGCTTTTCAAGCTCCTCCCATGCGATCGGACGCTCCCGCTTGTCTCGCTCGTGGTCTTCCCCACGGTGGAAGACGAGGGCGCCGTCGCGCCCAGACCTGTAGAGCCTCTCTCCAAGGTGCGTCGTGGTCGGGCTGGACTGATCGCTCTACTCTTGCTCCGTTCTGCTCCCAAACGGTCAGGCGGTAATCGTTGCGGCGGTCCTCTCTTGGTCCTCCTAACGGAGCCCGGAGAAGCTCCAGCTTCCGATCGTCCAAGAGCAACGCGCTCGAACTCCGAAGACGGCGAGCGAACGCCTCTCGACAGACGCGCCTCGTGACGTACCGTCGCGGGCGGCCGGGTCGTGGGAGGCGTCCTAGGCGTTCAGCTCGCCGCCCGGCCCTCTATCGCTCCCAAGCGGGTCCAACAGCGTGCTGTAGGGTCCGCAGAGTTGGCCATGCGACTTGAGCTCGGAACGCCTGTTCGCTGCATTGACGATACCTTCGGTGAGCTCGCCGATGTGGTGATCGATCCGATCAGCAAGCGCCTGACGCATCTGGTCGTTCGGCCCCGCCACGAGGACGGCCAGGCCCGGCTCGTCCCGGTCGAGCTGGCAGCGAGCGGCGATGAGGGGTCGGAGATCTCGCTTCGCTGCACCGTGGATGAGGTGAACAAGCTCGACCCCGTGCACGAGTTCGCCTACCTACGACTCGGCGAAGTCCCTGCTGAAGATCCCGACTGGGACGTCGGTGTCCAGGACGTGCTCGCCCTGCCCTACTACGAGGCCGATCCGCTTGGCCCCATCTCCATCTACGACACGAATGTCGGCCTGACTTACGACCGCGTACCGAAGGGCGAGGTGGAGATCCGCCGCTCAAGCTCCGTGACCTCAGCGGATGGGCACGACCTGGGCCAGGTGGACGGCTTCGTCGTTGACAGTGAAGAGCAGATCACGCACTTCATCCTCGAGCGCGGCCATCTCTGGGGGCGGCGTGAAGTGACGATTCCGATCAGCGCGGTCGCGAAGGTCGAGACCGACGCGGTTACCTTGAGCCTGTCCAAGGACGTGGTCGGCGCGCTCCCGTCGGTTCGCGTGCACCGCTAGCTGGTCTAGACGCTCTGGCAATGGGTCAAGAGCGTCTAGTCGACGGCGAACTCGGGTCATAGCTGGGCCTCGGCCGCGTCGTGGGTAACGCCCGGGCGTTCGATGAGGCGGAGCCGTGGGAAGCGTCCTCGGCGTTCGTCCCGCCACCCGCCCCGAGGGGCGTCATAGAGTCCCGCCGTGGTCGTCGCAGACAGCGCATCGGTCACGGTCGTAGGCACAATCGCCGGCCTTCTAGTCGGCGGCGGGCTAATGACATGGTTTGTCGAGACGAGGCGCTGGAAACGCGAAGATCAAATCCGCTGGTTTCCCGATCGACGTCAGGTCTACTCGGCGCTTCCTCAAGGCCGCCGACGACTACAGCAGGGCGGGCACCCAGCTTGCGCTTGCAGTTGGCGCCCTCGATCCTTCTACTGGTTCGGGCAGCGAGGAGGTCAATAAGGCGCAAAAGGAAGTAGGACGGACTTGCCGTGCTCTCGTACCAGAGGAGTTTGAGATCGACTGTTTGCCGGACCTGAAGTCCGAGAGGCCGCAGCGCATGTCGTTCACCTTGCGGACGAACGGATGGCGGGCGGAGCTCCTCGAGGTTCGTGGACGAGACTTAGACGCCAAGGTCGTTGAAGCGGCGGTCGAAGCGGCGGACAAGGCTACAGAGGCAGTCGAAAGTTCAAGCACGCGGCGCGTGCCGAGATCGGCGTCGGAGGCTAGCCCTACCGGAACCCAGGGGCCCGCCGCCCCCCGGCTCCTGTTCCCGCGAAGCCCGACTAAAAGCTGACTATCGAGGCCGGAGCAAACAGCGGCTCAGCCTCGATCAATAAGAAAACCTCGCTTGAGCGGGGCTTTCGTGAGGAGCGGATGATGGGATTCGAACCCACGACCTTCTGCATGGCAAGCGGGTCGTGGGTCCGGCCGTACCGCCACGCCGCATGGTTGAGCCGAAGGCCCGTGCATAGGAGTTCCGGAGAGCGCCGTTCCTATCACGGTTGTTTACAGGGGGTTCCTGTCGGTTTGGGCAGTAAAGCGCCTTTGTGCCCAATGGCGAGATCATCCGCTGGTAGCTGACCTCGTCAAGCTTGGAATTTGACGCTGTGAGCGGCAGCGACGTCGGGCACGATCGCTTTCCCTACGACGCCGCGCCCAATGCCACTGTCTCACAGGTGGTCGAGACCGAGGAATACGTCGTCAACGCACTTCTTCCATTGGCGGTGTTCATGTCACACGCGCCGTAGGGTGGCGGACGCCCCGCCACCCTACGTGCGTTACTCCGTTAGGGCTGGAAGTCGCAGCCGGCCGAGATGAGATCAATCGTGCGCTGAGCGGAGGTTCCGCCACCGTACGTGACGCCGATCGAAATCCCGACTCCCCACAGCACCTCCGGCGCATGTGCAATGCCGAAGCGCCGGAACGGTTGGCCGCCCGAGAGGTTGACGCCGTTGTGGGCTGCGACGCGGACCTCTCCGTCATAGATGTGCACGTCGCGAACCACGGCGTTCGTGCCTCCGGTCTGGAAGCGCAGCATGCATGGCCCGATGACCTTCCGGTCGTCGTTAACAATCACCGGCGTCGGGAGCGCGAAGTGGAACCAGTTCTGCGTGTTCGGCTTCCCGATCAGGCGCGTGAAGAAGCCGAAGCGGCGCATCGACTCAATGTTGTCGGGTAGTTCGACCGTGACCGCAGTTCCGTGCGCCCACGACGCCTCGGCGATGGTGTAGCCGCCGTAGATCGAGATGATTCCCGCGATGTCGTCGCCATGCAGGACGCGGCGCGGGCCGGCGTAGAACGGCTCCATGACCGAACCGACGACGGATGAGTGGTTGAGCCCGAGCGCATGGCCGAACTCGTGGATTGCGACTGTCGTCAGGTCGATCTGGCCGGCGCCCGTCGGGACGTTGATTGTCCACGTCTCGGCCTCGTCGAAGTGCGTGTCGCCCTGGATGGGCTGCGGCGAGTTCGGCGGCACCGGCGGGAAGAAGGCGTGCGCGAGGATGCCGCTAACGCCGTCGAACGGGAAGTTGTCGCCGTGGTTACCGGCGACGAACCGGATGATGATCTCCGGACCGCTCGCCATCGGGACCTCGCGGAAGCTGAGCCCGGTCCAGCCCGCCCAGGTGCTGAACGCCTGGTGGATTGCCTGGCGTACCTCGGGGGCGGGCAGGTCGGCGCCGGTTTCCTGGAACGCGTATCTCAGGTTCCGCGTCGGCCATCGGCCTCCCGTGGCGACGAACTCCGCGACGCCGGGGTCCACCAGCGAGAGGATGGTCGCGTTCGATACCGGCGTGATGTCCGGGTTGCCGCAGCGGGGTTGCTGCATCTTCTCGCGTGTCGCCTTGTCCAGCTTCCCAGTGATCGAGAGTCCAGCGAACCTCTGGAACGTTCGAAGAGCCTCCTCGGTTGCCTCGTCGAATTCGCCCAGCTTCGCTGTCGGCCGCAGGTCTAGCTCGGCCTTGCGGCCGTCCTCCTTGGACGGTGGCGTCGCCAGGTAGCCGAACCGGGTCAGGTAGTTCTGGAGCAGCTCGACGTCGTCTCCGCTGCTGCCCGGCTCGAGACCTGCGGGCGCCTCCATTAGAGCAGCACCGTTGCCGCCACTCCGTCTCTTCGTGGTTGCCATCGCTCCCTCCCCTTTCGATTTCACTCGCCCCGGCGCCGCAGGCAGTGACTCCAGTGGCGGCCCGAACCACGCCGCAGAGGAAGCTCGCCGACATCATCCCCCCGGCGGGAGGGTTATGTCAAGGTGGGCTATCCGGGGGCCTCGAGGCACGCGTCGAGCGCCTCGCGGAGGTCACGGGGGAGCTCCTCCTCGTCGTACCGAAGCCGCTCTTCGTGGTCGCCATAATCGAGGACGAGGTCGTACGCGGCATCGCTGGGGTCGTCGTCGGTTGGTGGATGCGTCTCGTCCAGTAGCCGCGTGATCGCTCCTGCCACGTCGGGAGGAAGACTCACAGGGTCGAGGTCGGCGCGGAGCCTCTCGCCACCAGGGCCCCCGCCGCGCTCGATGAAGATGCGCTGCGGTCGCGCACGCATGAGGTCAGTCTAGTCCTTCCGAAGCGGCGCGCGGACTGGCGGCCGTGCCACGCCCTTGGGGCCAGGCGGTCATGCCACCCGGCAGGCTCGGCGAAGGCCGCGCTCACCTGGCTGAGCCACAACCGGCACGTTGACGCGGACGCGCTCGGGCTGGTTGGTTTCTTCCAGGGAGCCGCGTGCGCAGTATGGAACCGCATCGCAGCTTGCACACCAGCTCGGCCTCGACCTCGTCCCGTCGACCTCACTCGAGACGATAGCTGCGCCGCCGCCGTCCGTCAGATCGAGCTCGCCGTCGTTTTCTATGGCGGTGTCTCGCTGGCGATCTACATCAACGGAGTCGCGCAGGAGCTGTTCAACCTCGTACGTGAGTCAGCGCCGGAGCAGCCACTCGGGGCGGAGATGCCTCCCAAGCGTGTCGTCGGGGGATCGAGGGTCCATCGCAACAATCGTCGATACGACCTGAGTCAGATGACCGCGCAGACCTGTGGTAAGAGAGTCGGTGAGAGGGTGATTCGCAGGGACTACAGCGTCCTTGGCTCGCCGGCTTCTCGTGGTCCTCGCGCGCGATCCTTGAGCGGCCGGAGTTTCAACGGCGGTCGTCCGCTAGCGACGTGTGGCAGTGTTCATGTTGTACACGTCTGCAAGCGAGGCGCACCCAGAGAGGCCAAGTGCAAGGTCGAAATCCGCAAGGAGGTTCTGTAGCACCTCGCGCGCACCAGCCTCGCCACCGACTGCGAGCCCGTAGACGTAGGGCCGGCCGACAAGAACCGCCGTCGCACCGACTGCGAGCGCTTTGAGCGCGTCACCACCACTGCGGATGCCGCTGTCCAGCAGTACCGGCACTCGCCCAGCCACCTCCTCGACGATTGGAGGCAGTGCCTGGAGCGTCGCGATCGCGCCGTCGAGTTGTCGCCCTCCGTGGTTGGACACGACGATGCCGTCGAAACCAGCCTCCACGGCCCTTCTCGCGTCATCTGGGTGGAGAATTCCCTTGAGAAGCACGGGCGCAGCCGCGTCAGGTCGCGAATTCGAACGAGATCCTCCCAGCGCAGCGACGGCCGCGAGTAGATTTCGGTGAAGGTCTGGACGGCTGCTCGAGGGTCGAGACCGCGAACATTGCGCCGAAGCTCAAGCAGCGTCCGCACCGCGGCGAGCGTTGGCCGCTCGGCAGTTGCTACGCGCCCACGCTCGCGCACGAGTCGCTGGAAGACCGGATCGCTCGTATATTGCGCAATCCCGCGTCCCCGTAGGAACGGCAGGTAGCCGAGGTCGAGGTCGCGCGCTCGCCAGCCGAGCACCGTGGTATCGAGCGTGATGACGATCGCCTCGCAGCCGCAACGCTCGGCGCGTGCGACGAAACTCTTGACCAGTTCGTCCTCGGTGCTCCAGTAGAGCTGGAACCAGCGCGGCGCCGCACCCATTGCAGCCGCGACCTCTTCCATCGGCTGCGATGCCTGGCTCGAAAAGATCGCCGGCATGCCAAGTGCCGCCGCAGCGCTTGCGGCCGCGACGTCGGCATCACGGTGCGCCAACTCGAGTACTCCGATTGGCGCGAGCAGGAATGGCGCCGGCAGCCGTCGCCCGAACAGCTCAACCGAGGTGTCGCGCTCGGAAACGTCCCGAAGTGTTCGCGGCACGATCGACACGCCTTGAAAGGCCCGCCGGTTCGCCCGCATCGTCTCCTCGGCGCCGGCGCCGCCAGCGACGTACGCAAACGCCTCCGCACTCATCACCGTCTGTGCCCGCTCCTCGAGTCGCGCTGCGTCGAACGGAATACGCGTGCGGCGACCAGTCGCTCCGGCGAGGTATACGTCTGCCTGACACTCGCGCCCAGCTGACACGCGAAGGATCTTCGCACGCAGGAGCCGTTCGCACGAAGGAGCCGATGGAGCAGTGACGCCTGATCCGTCGCCAAGACGAGCCGAACCTCGATTAGCTCAACGCTGCAACGAAAACCCCGGCCCCGCGACGTGAACCTACGAAAATGCAGGTTGCGTCGCTAGTGGCTCATGCGGCCGTGTCCTCAACAACTAGCACTGGCGGTTGATCCGCACCCTCATCGCGAATACGAACAACACGCGTCCGCCGCCCAAACGGGATCTCGTCCCCCGACCGCCAGTTAGGCACGGCGGTATCGAGCATCGGCGGATCGGCAGGCGCGCCGCCTTCCGTCTCCAGCTGTGGTTCACTGAGGCCGAGTCGCCATACCCGACTTCGCGGCTGCCGCCCGCACAATCACCGCAGTTTGCAGTCGATTCCTGGCAGCTTGGGCACTAGACCAGCTCTTCTGCCCAAACTCCACTCCCGCAGATCAACGGCGACTGGGCGTCGATCGTTCGCGCGCGCGATGGGAAGCCCTGCTCGATCTTCTTGCAGGTCTCCGCGCACGCACAGGAGGCCCTACCCCGCCCCTGCATCCCGACACAGGCGGTTCTCTGCGGCACGGAGAAATTACGAGTGGGGTCGGACGCATCAACCCGTAGGCGCTGCGAGTCATCGCTCGCGCTAGCTCATCGATGTTCAGTGTTTGCAGAAGATCCCGCTCTTAGTTTTGAAACCCATTACGTACTTCCTTGAAGATAAGGCGTGACCCAGTCCGAGAAGCGGGCGGCTGGACTGTTCGACCGCAGCTGTCATGCTTGCCGCGCGGGCTAGTCGAACGCGGATCCTTTCGCCTCGCGAGCTCACCAGCGATGCCACTTTCTCCACGACCCAATAGCGCTCGTGACGCTCGACGACGTCCTCCGCCTCGGAGACCACGTGCGCGTCGGCAGGCTTCACAAAGAAGCGCGTGCCCTCACCCTGGGCGCCGCGCACGAGCTCGTACTCCTCGTGGGTCATCTCGATCAAACTCGAAGCACTCTTGACGGTTGCGCCCAGCCCTCAAGCCGATCCCGCAAGCCTTGGCGGCGAACGCGCAACAGACAGCGGCCCTCGAGGGACATTCCCGAGCACTTGCCCAGTCAGGATTCCCTCCCCGATGGAGCGACACGTGCCGTCACGTGCCCTAGATCGCGGCACTTGCCCCGATTTCCGCGATGTACAAAGGGTCGTTCGATGCTCGAGTAAGCGGCTCTCGACCTGTTTGACGGCAGATGGAGCCCGGTAAATCAAACCGCTATGCGATGGCGTGAGGTACTTGCAGCCTCGGCATTCGGCGTCGGCGTCGCCGGCACCATCGACGAAGTCGTTTTGCATCAACTCCTCCACTGGCACCACTTCTACGACAAGAGCACGTCGGGCTGGGGCCTGATCTCGGATGGCATCTTCCACGTCGTCTCGACGACTCTCCTGGTCTGGGGGACGTATGCACTTGTCCGTAACCGCCAGCGAGTCGTTGCCCGTGAAACACTTGGTTGGATCGTTTTCGCGGCCGGCGCCTTCAACCTCTACGACGGGACGATTCAGCACAAGGTTCTTCGCATTCACCAAGTGCGGGAGGGAGTAGCGAATGAGGCGCCCTACGACGCGGTCTTCCTAGCGACGGCGGCGGCTATCGCGGCCGTCGGCGGGGCACTCACCATCGCTGCTCGGCGGAGCGGTCTCCCCGCCCGCCACGGTCGGAGCTAGACCTGCTCGCAGGTGCAGGCGCCTGCCGCACAGGTGTGACGTGGCTTCTTTGGCGCCGGCTTTCTCGCCCTCTGTTTCATCCTCGACCCCTTGATGACGTGGTTTGCGAGTGCGTAAGCTCCCCGCGCCTACGGCCCCTCAAACCCAACCGCGGAGAAGGCGACGTTCGTGGTATCCGGCTGCTGAATCGCTACCCGACGTTCAACTCATGCCGCCATTCGGCGCCCACCTGCACCGTCGAGCAGACAAGTGGGGCGCCAGCGGAGCAGCACCTGGTTGGGCCACTTCGACTCGATTCAGGAGCGATGTTTCACCCCGATTTGAAACGGCTAGTTGGCGCTCTCACATATCCGAGGTTGGAGGGGTCACATGAATGAGAGTAGCCAGCAGGAGGAGCTTGCGGGCCAGGCCTCCGCGAAGGTGGAGGATGCCGTTTCGGCTGCGCAGGAGCAATCTCCGGGAGATGCCTGAGGAACCACGTGGCGTAGGCGGCTGTCGACGGGCAACCACTCACGCGACGGCCCGGTGCCGGAAGCGAATTCCAATGGGAGCACATCTCAAGTACGCCGTGATCAAAGTCGCACTCCCTGTAGGCGTCGCCGCTGGATGCGGTGGCGGCGGCAAGACTTACTCGGATTCGGCGACCCAATCGTGCTTGAAGCGCGCGGGCGCAACAATCACCGTCAGACATGCCGACGACGTTGCTCGGGACGCTGGCGGAGGTGGCTACCAGGTCAGGCTGCGCGGGAAGATTTTGAACATCGCGTTCGGCCGCGACTTGAACGAGGCGAAACAGCTGCTCGATATCTACCAGTCCGTAGGCGGGAGCGAAGCTGGGCTGTACCGAACGCGGAACGCCGTGTTCTCGTGGGACGACGATCCGCCCGATCGCTCGACTGTCGATGAATGCCTCGGATGAGCAAGAGCACGCTCGCCAGAACGCCGCCTTGCCCTGCTGTGAGTGTTCCGAGGGAGCTCCTCAAGGCGGCGATGTCATGGACGATGCCCCCGGCCATTACCGCCTCGCCCGACTCGACGTACGGACTTGGTGCTCGATCTGAGCGGCTCACGTCGTGAGCGAGCTGCTGCGATCGGCTGCGCGGGGGGTTCTCGGCGCCATGGCCATGACGGGCGTGCGCCGGGTCACCACGGATCTAGGGCTGGTTCGCAAGCCTCCTCCCGAGCGCATCGCCACCGAGGGTATTCCCGGGCTCTTCGCGCGATTCGCCCCGGAGCACCACGAGGCCGTGATCGAGCTCTGTCACTGGGGAGTCGGCGCTGTGGGCGGAATAGGGTTTCGTATCTTTCCCGCAGCACTTCGCGCGCGATTTTGGGCAGGCCCCGCTTACGGCCTCGCGATTCTCGCCGTCTTCGAGACGGCGATCGCCCCGGGTCTCGGGATCGCCGCCAGGGATCAGACCGTTTCGGAACGGTTGGCTCTGGCGGGAGACCACCTGGTCTATGGGATCTTCTTGGGACGAGAACGAACAAAGGCTTAGGCGCGGCCGATGTTCAGGCGTCAAAAGAGGGACACTTCTCGTCGGCTAGACCGGGGAGGTCTTCGCGACTCCAGGAAGCGGGACGCGCCTCGGCTGATAACGACTTAGCTGTTTTGACACAAGAATCCGACCTCCCTGGGGCAGCTAGGCGAAGGAGCCGGGGTGTTAGGCGCGAGGGTCTTGCTCTGCGACGAGCGTGCCCTCCTCGCCAGTTTTTTCGATCACCATGAAGGCCTCGTCCTCCTGGAGCACAGTCTCATTGCCCTCTTGGTGGCCAGGCACAACAACGAATGCCCTCGGGTTCACCCGCACTGTCTCGTACAGCAACCGTGTCAGCAGGATGACCTCGGTGCAGCGCTCGTTCTCGCATTCACACAGGTAGGGAGTGCGCTCGTCACCCAAGCCGAGCTCGGTCGCCTTCTCCTCGAGCACCTCGTTCAGGCGTCGAAAGGTCGACTCGTTCTCTGCGGCTCGCTCTACGGATCGCTGCACCAGCGGCGGAATGCCCTTGGCATAGGACCTCCAAACCGACGCGTTTCAAACGAGCGCTGTCGGTGAGGATCAGCGTGGGATGGATCCGAGGCAGGAGCGCGTCGCGAAGAACGAGACCCTCTTCCGCGAGGTGAATGAGCGCGTCGAGGAAGTTACGGTCGGCCTCGCAGGTCACGGCGAAGCGGACTCGCAACTAATTGGCTTCATCTGCGAGTGCGGCCGCGATGACTGTGCTGAGCCCTTTGAGCTCAGCCAAGAGCAGTACGAATTGGTTCGCAAGAACCCCTTGCACTTCCTTGTCGTTCCTGAGCACGAGCAGACCGACGTCGAGCGTGTGGTCGAGCGACAGGCGCGCTTCCTGGTTGTCGAGAAGATCGGTGAGGGAGCAGAACTCGCAGTAGAGCACGATCCACGCTCCTAAGGCGCCGGGCTCAGCGTCGTAGCGCTGCAACGCGGTCGCCCCAGTCGTCTCGGAACTCACGCTCCCGCAATCCGAGCAAAGAAGGACGCCCCGCCATTGCTATGGATGGCCGGACCTCGGCGATCCGGTCCTGTCGGACTGCGACATTGACGCACTCGCGTACGTCTTCGCGTGGGCGATCAACGGGACAGAACCCGCGCCGCCTGCCGAAGGTCCATACGACTGCTCCATTGACTGACTGAAGGCCCGGTAGACCCACACAGACGCCCCGCCCGAGCTCAAGCGCGAGGACGCCATTCGCAGCCGCCAGGGGTGTCTCGCCACGCCCGAGAAGAAGGCGAGAGCGGCCCCCGGGGGACAGGCATCGGCCCCGGGGATAGGCATCGATCTCTGGAGAGAGAGACGGGGGCGGCGGCCGCTTTCGCCGGCGATGAAAGTTCCAGGTAACTGGAGGTCGCGTTGATCTTTCGGGAGGCCGCGTTGATCTTCCTCAACGTTCCCTTGAACCTGGAAGACCAGCCTGCAATTGTTTCCGCAATTCGCCTAAACGAGGGAGGCAGCATGCGACACATGCTCGTTCTCGCAGCAACAGCGGTCGTGGGGGCCGCCGTTGTAGGCACCGCCGCCGCCGATCGCGCCTACCACACCGAGCGCCTGGAGCTGAGCGGGGTCGGCGGGGCACAGGGCGGAGGAATGGTTGTCAATACCCATCCGAACGGACCGAACGTCTACGCGCACGAGATCTACACCCTGCGCCACGCCGTTCCTGGAACGTATCAAGTTTCCCTGAATCTGTTCACGACAAGCCTGAGCTGCACGGGCCCAAGCGCCGCGCTTCCCACCGCGACTCTCACGACGAACCCGAGCGGAAATGGCCGGGCCGATGTGAAGTTCACGCCGGCGGACGTGGGAGCGCTTCGGGGGATGACGTTCAGCATTAGCTGGACCGTTGCCGGGCCAGCGACGTACGTCACTGACTGCACTGTCGTAACGCTGGACTAACCTTTTGCGAGGAGGCAGGCCGGAATGCGGATTTGTTCGGCCTGCTCTCCCTGGAGTCGCAGGACTGCCACCTGGCCATAGCACGCTCTCTCCTGTTTGGAGCCCTGCCTCTGAACCCTGACGTGACGCTCAGGGTTCGCCTTATGGGCCCAGCACGTCCGCGTCGCCGTTCACCCTCCCCATCGGATCTGCAGTCCGGGCCCAGCGCTCGCGTCTTGCGTAGAACTCACGTCGACCGTCGGGCGCCTTCGGGATGCCCTGGCCGGTGGCCGGCTCCAATTTCGAGCCTCTCTTGGCTGCCGTCCCGACGCGCAGCTGCGTGCGGGCTTTCGGCTGGCGGCACGCGTCTAGGCGTCACCGCCCTGCGAATCCTGACTAGAACCTGACTCTGGCCCCGCGCCGGCTGCTTCGGCTACAGCCCGCGAAGCGAGGGAACCGCGCTGTTTGCAGCGGGTTCCTCTCGAAGCGGATGATGGGATTCGAACCCACGACCTTCTGCATGGCAAGCAGACGCTCTAGCCAACTGAGCTACATCCGCGAGGGCGGAAGTATAGCCACGACCTTAGGCGGCTGAATCGAGCGCTTCGTTGACCAGGCGGTCGGCCAGCTCGTTGTGCTCGCGGCGAACGGCGGTGTAGGTGACCTTGCCGAGCCGGCGCGCCAACGCCTCGGCCTCCTCGACGAGCTCCCGCAGGGCCTCGTTCTTGACCTTGTACTCGCCGCGCATCTGCTTGACCAGCAGCTCGGAATCGGAGACGACCTCGATCTCGACCACCCCACGCTCCAGCGCCGACTCGAGGCCGGCTTTCAGGGCGCTGTACTCCGCAACGTTGTTCGTGGCCACGCCGATCGTCTCGCCCCGGGCGTCGAGCACCGTGCCGTCGTCGGCCTCGAGCACGTAGCCGTAGGCGGCGGGGCCCGGGTTCCCGCGCGAGCCGCCGTCCGTCGAGAGCCTCGCCTTCAGCTCGCCTCCGGCTTCTCTAGCACCTGGTAGAGGTCGAAGGCCGGCTCCTCGTAGGGGTGGGCGGTCCGCATCGCCTCGATCACCTCGGTCTCCCGCTCGACGGGATAGACGGTCTCCAGACGGAGCTCGGCGACGCGCTGATCGGCACCCCGGCGACCTACGCTCGGAGTCGTCGAGATCCCGCCCTGAAACGTCCCGGTTCCCTCGGTGTACCACGAGCAGCGCTCGTAGTCGCCGATCCGGCCGGCGCCGGCGGCGAAGAGCGCCTCGCGGACGGTATCGAGCGCCTCTCGGGGCACAAAGACGACGAGCTTGCGGTTCACGTTTCCGGACCATAGACGGCGGGCACCCTCAACTTGTGCCGACGATGCGCGTTCAGCCCCGTCCGACTCCCGCCGAGCGTCCCGACACTCCGGTCGCCGTCGAGGTCGATGAAGCGCTGTCCATCCTGGCGGCAGCGCTCGAGGATTGGGTGGCCGGCCAGCCTCATTGGGAGCTGATCCTGCGCGAGGGGCACCTCTTCGGCAAGGCAAACAACGTCGAGGCCGAGCTTCTCTTCGTGGCCGGCCAGGAGACCTCTTCGCTTCTTTTCCGCCTCGAGCAGCTCGACCGGGCCGACGAGCTGGGCGACGAGTTCGCACTCGTCTTCGAGGAGCAGGACGGCATTGCCAGGACCGCGCGCCTGACGCCGAACGGGCTCGACGTCGAGCTCTTTCACATCCTCACCTTTACCTAGACCAGGACGGCTGGTACTCGCCGGCCGTTGCGGTGCTGACCCGGTGCAAGTCCTTGCTGTTCGGGCGCATCTCCCAGAGATGGAGAGGCCCCGTGTGCGGGGCGGGCGCTCGCGAAGGCGAGCCAGCTGCCGTCGGGCGACCAGGTCGGCTGGCCGTCCTCGAGCAGGTTGTTCGTCAGACGCACGTGCCGCGACCCGTCCGCGTTCATCAGCCAGATCTCGTTCGTCGGATCGACCGCGCTCGTGCCCCCGTTGAACTCATAGGCGATGCGTCGTCCGTCGAGTGACCACCCGGGGCCCAGGCCACTCCGCCGCCGCGAGTGTTCTTGGTCAGCGGATGCTGCCGCGTACCGTCGGCGTTCATCACCCAGATCCGGGCCTGCGGGCCGGCGTAGACGATCTTCCGCCCGTCGGGAGACCAGTCCGGCACGTCCTCGAGCGCGGCCGTCCGAGTGAGTCGCTTCTTCCCGCTCCCATCCGCCCGCATCTTCCAGATGTCCGATTTCCCCGAGCGGAACGAGGAATAGGCGACCCAGCGCCCGTCGAAGGACCACGCCGGAGCGGCCTCGTTGGCCGGGCTCGAGGTCAGCCTACGCACCCCGGAGCCGCCGGCGTTCATCACGTAGATGTTGCCGTGGGCGGCGAAGACGATCCGGCGGCCGTCCGCAGAGAGATCCGGCTGCTCGTCGTACCAGGTGCGTGGGGTGAGCGCGTGCCGGCCACGGCCGTTCGCGCTCATCGTCCACACCTGCGTCTTCCCGTCCACGCCGGTGGCGCTCGAGAAGACGATCCGACCGCTGGGCGCCGAGGCGGCCGAGGCGACCGAGACGCAGAGCGCGGCGAGACCGAGGGCTGGGAGGAACCGGAGCACGAGCGAATCGTGACTGACGGTTGTTAGGCCGAAGTGAACCGAGCCCTTAGGGCTCGGTGTCGATCTGAGCCTTCTGGAGCTTCCCGGAGTAGTCGACGTAGATCGACTTCCACTCGGTGAAGACGTCCAGAGCGGCTTGCCCCGCCTCGCGATGTCCGTTGCCGGTGCCCTTCGTGCCGCCGAACGGGAGATGCACCTCGGCCCCGATCGTCCCCGCGTTGATGTAGGTGATCCCCGCCTCGAGGTCGCGCATCGCGCGGAAGGCCGTGTTCACCTCACGCGTGAAGATCGAGGACGAGAGGCCGAACTCGATCCCGTTCGAGACGCGGATCGCCTCGCCCACGTCGCCTACGCGGATGAGCGCCGTCG